>Ga0102924_1000456_pt1 | contig 50936 bp, 38 predicted proteins | sample PaiPotPPM11metaG_FD_80116 | JGI IMG/M metagenome (GOLD analysis project Ga0102924, IMG submission 80116) | Iron sulfur acid spring bacterial and archeal communities from Banff, Canada, to study Microbial Dark Matter (Phase II) - Paint Pots PPM... ... | reverse complement strand
GAATCTCGGAGAGCGGATGCGATTTGTTGACCCATGAAGAACTCCTGGGGTTCGAGGTACTAGGTTCGAGGTTCTAGGAACGACCAAAGCCCAGAAACAAACAACGACGAAATGCGGGGATTCTTCACTGCGTTCCGAATGACAAACAAGAGTTGATTCTACCGGGAAGCGCCCTGGAGGAGTAGGGTCTGGGCGGTGTGGAGGTGGCAGATGGCGATGGCGAGGGCGTCGGCGGCGTCGGGTGACTCGGGGGCGCAGTCGAGCGCGAGCAGGCGGGTGACCATGAACTGGACCTGCTCCTTGGCGGCGAGGCCGTAGCCGGTGACGGAGGATTTGATGGAGAGCGGGGCGTATTCGGCGACGGGGAGGTTGCAGGTGGCGGCGGCGAGCAGGGCCACTCCGCGGACCTGGCCGAGTTTGAGGGCGGACTTGGCGTTGGCGGAGAAGAAGACTTCCTCGATGGCGACGCAATCGGGCGCGTGCAGGGTCATGAGGGCAGTGAGTTCGGCGTAGACCTGCGCGAGGCGCTGCGGGGTCTTCTCCTTTTTATTGAGGCGGATGGTTCCGGCGGCGCAGTGGAGGAGTGCTGGATTGCGGGCGGTATGGTCCAGTTCGACGACGCCGTAGCCGGTGAACTCGGTGCCGCAGTCGATGCCGAAGACGCGCATGGGGAGAGTGTAACGCGGGGTGGGCGGATGTGCGATGGCGGAGCAGGTACCAGGTACTAGGTACTAGGTACTAGGTGCCAGGTACTTGGGTCGATGTTCGAGGTATGAGGTATGAGGTATGAGGTTTGAGAAAGGCTTAACACCGATTTGCACCGACGGGCACCGATCTCTTTCGGTAAGGATGGGTTTTACCGTCCCCGAATTTTGATGGGCGGTTCACATAAGCTTGAAACGCGGGAATGGCAGGGCGCATCGAAGCGAGTTGACTCGGGGCAGAATTTGCATGCCACCACTTCACCCCACGAGGGAGGTCTCCGAATGAACCCCATCCACGAGATCGATTCCACGCAGTCCAGCCGACACGATGGTTCCAGCCAGCCCGAAGAGTTCGACGTTGTGATTCTGGGATGCGGAGAAGCCGATAAATTTATCGCCTGGACGCAGGGAAAACTGGGCCAGCGAGTGGCCTTGGTGGAGCGCCGGTACATCGGCGGGTCTTGCCCGAATATCGCTTGTCTGCCCAGCAAGAACGTGATCCATAGCGCGAAGGTCGCTTCGTATTTCTTCCGCAGTGAAGAGTTTGGCATTTCCAAGGACAACGTCCGTATCTCCATGCCGGCGGTGCGCGAGCGCAAACGAAAGATGGTGGACGGACTGATCGCTGTGCATCTGGCGAACTTCAAGGCGGCCGGCACGGAGATTGTTTTGGGGTCGGGGCGCTTTGTTGGGCCGCGGACGATTGAGGTTGCGCTGAATGGCGGCGGGACTCGGGTGCTGCGCGGGGCGAACGTCGTGATCGGCACAGGAACGCACGCGACGATCGACCATACGCCCGGCCTGGCGGAGGCGCATCCGCTGACCCATGTTGAGGCGCTCGAACTGGACCACATTCCGGAACATCTGCTGGTGATGGGTGGCGGATATGTCGGGCTGGAGTTGGCGCAGGCGATGCGACGGTTCGGCAGCAGGGTGACGATCGTTGACCGGAATGATCTGCTGGCGCATCTTGAGGACGAGGATGTGTCCAAGGCGCTGCATGAGCTGTGCCGCGATGAGGGGATCGAACTGGTGATGGGCGCGGAGGTCAAGCGCGCCGAGGGAACGTCGGGGGAGTGGGTGCGCCTGACGGTGGCGCAGGGCGGCGTGGAGCGGCTGGTGGAGGGCACGGACCTGCTGGTGGCGATCGGGCGGACGCCGAACACCGCGGGGATTGGGCTGGAGCAGGCCGGTGTGGAGGTGACCAGCCGCGGATATATCAAGGTGAATGATCGTCTGCAGACGACTGCGCCAGGGGTGTGGGCGGTGGGCGAGTGTGCGGGGAGTCCGCAGTTCACGCACATCTCGTTCGATGACTATCGCGTGGTGCGGGAGAATCTCGCCGGGCGGACGCGGGTGACGACGGGGCGGCAGGTGCCGTTCTGCATGTTCACCGATCCGGAGCTGGCGCGGGTGGGGATGAACGAGCGGGAGGCGAGGGCGCAGGGAGTCGACTACCGGCTGCTGAAGGTGCCGATGTTGGCGGACCTGCGAACGCGGACGCTGTCGGAGACGCGCGGGTTTATGAAGGCGCTGATCGAAGACAATGACCGTGTGCTGGGCTTCACGGTGTTGGCTACGGTGGCGGGGAGATTATGTCGGCGGTGCAGATGGCGATGATCGGCGGGCTGCCGTACACGGCGTTGCGCGATGCGGTGATTGCGCATCCGACGCTGGCCGAAGGCTTGACCGCGCTGTTCGCGAGCGAGCCAGTGACGGTCCGGGAGGCGGTGCGGGAGACTGCGGCGTGATTAGCGGCTGATGCCCTCGAGGGGAGAGCTGGCGGTGGCGTAGAGGCGCATGGGCATACGGCCGGCGAGGTAGGCCTGGCGGCCGGCGAGGACTCCGTGCTGCATGGCTTCGGCCATAAGGACTGGGTCGACGGCTTCGGCGATGGCGGTGTTCATGAGGACACCGTCGAAGCCGAGTTCCATGGCGAGGGTGGCGTCGGATGCGGTGCCGACGCCAGCGTCGACGATGAGTGGGACTTCGGTGATGAGCTCGCGGAGGATGCGGAGGTTGGCGGTGTTGCGCAGGCCGAGGCCGCTGCCGATGGGGGCTCCGAGAGGCATAACGGCCGCGGCGCCGGCGTCGATGAGGCGCTTGGCGAAGACGATGTCGTCGGAGGTGTAGGGCAGGACGATGAAGCCCTCCTTGACGAGGACGCGGGTGGCTTCGAGGGTGGCCTGGATGTCGGGGTAGAGGGTGGCCTTGTCGCCGATGACTTCGATCTTGACCCAGTCGGAGATGCCGACCTCGCGGCCGAGGCGGGCGGTGCGGATCGCTTCGTCGGCGGTGTAACAGCCGGCGGTGTTAGGCAGGAGGAAGTAGCGCTGTGGATCGAGGAAGTCCAGGAGGGATTCGCGGGAGCGGTCGAGGTTGACGCGGCGGACGGCGACGGTGACCATCTCGGCGCCGGAAGCTTCAATGGCGGCCTGGGTCTGGGGACCGTCCTTGTACTTCCCTGTTCCAACGATGAGGCGAGACTGAAAGGCGCGGCCGGCGATGACGAGAGGGTGCATGGAGGCAAGTTTACAGTTGTCAGTTGTCAGTTGTCAGGAACGGCAACGGCAAAAACACCGAGGCCCGCGCTGGAGTGCGCGGGCCTGGTGGCGGTGAGCTGTTGAGATTGACCTGAGGCGTCCTCTCTTGGACGGGCCTCGGCGTGGAATTTCAATGGAACGCCAGGACTAGAGCAGGACGCGCTCTAAGCCTCAGTCACCTCACGTAGCGTTGTGCAACTCTTACTGTCAATTTTCATAGGCTGGACCATCCTCCTTTCCCGTGTGGTTTGAATTTATCGGGAGGCAGGGAAGAAATCAAGCGGCGGGGATGCGGCTAATATTTTTCAGCATCTTACGGTTTGGTCGTGGGACGACTCGGCGGGGTCGTAATTTTACGGATTCCTGACGAGGGAAATATATCCTAGGGGGGTATACTATACCGAGCGACGCGTGACTAAGCCGGCGCAATCAAAACAAAGGGTATGGACGGAACTTGCACATGCGCGTTTGCACGACATTCACACACCGCGGCGAGGATGGATGCTGGATGCTTCCCTTCCTTTCTTTCTGGAGACGAGCTGTGGTGCTGGCCGGGCTGGCGGCTGGTTTGATCTTTGCCAGCAACGCGGCCGGGCAGGCGACGGGCGAGGCTCCGCAGGCCCCGGCGGCGGCGGATCCGGTGATGTTTCCTCATCTCGATGGGACCCGGTATTTCATTGCCGGGCAGGCGAACATCATTTTCCAGGCGCATGGGCCGTTTCACTCGCCATACGAGGGGGTGAACAGCCTGCTGGGGCGGGGGGAGTACAAGACTTCGCTGGTGGGCACGCTATTTCTGGGGGCGGAGCTGGTGCGGGATCCGGGCCGCCACCTGGAGGTGATTTACGACGAGGAGTCGGCGGGCGGGCGAGGGATCAGCGAGGCGCTGGGGCTGGCGGGGTTCACCAACCTGGACGTAGTGCGCAACCCGAACCTGGGGCCGGTGCCTTACTTGGCCCGGGTGCAGGTGCATGGGACGATCGGGTTGTCGAGCAAGATGGTGGAGACGACGCGGGGGCCGTTCGCGCTGGCAACCGAGGCGCCGGAGCGGCGGCTGGAACTGCGCGTTGGGAAGATGGGTATCCCGGATACGTTCGATTTGAACAGCGTGGGGACGGACAGCCATCTGCAATTCATGAACTGGACCGTCGACAACAACGGCGCGTATGACTATGCGGCCGACACGCGCGGATACACGTGGGGCGCAATTGCGGAGTATGACGATCGGGACTGGTCGGTACGCTATGGCGGGGCGTTAATGCCGACGGTGGCGAATGGGATCGATCTGGATTGGAATGTGGGGCGGGCGAGTGGGCAGAACATGGAGTTCGAGTGGCGGCATGGGCTGCTGGGCGGGCTGGTGAAGCCGGAGCGGAAGGGCACGGTGCGCGCGCTGAGCTATGTGAACCGTGCGCATATGGGGCTGTATCGTGCGGCGAATCAGGCGTACCTGAAGGGGACGGATGCGACGCCGGATATTACGAAGCACGAGACGTTCGGCGCAGTGAAGTACGGATTCGGGCTGAACGCGGAGCAGGAGTTGACGGACAACCTGCGGGTGTTTGGGCGGTTCGGGTGGAACGAGGGTCAGCATGAGTCGTTCGCGTATACCGAGGTCGATCAGACGGTTGAGTTGGGCGGAGACTTTGCGGGCAGGGGATGGGGGCGCGCGAACGACAAGATTGGGCTGGCGTTTGTGTCGAATGCGATCAAGCGGGATCATCAGGAATACCTGAAGCTGGGCGGGCTGGGGTTTCTGCTGGGCGATGGGAAGCTGAACTACGCGCGCGAGGACATCCTGGAGGGGTACTACAACGTGCATGCGTGGCGGGGAATCTTTTATGCGCTGGATGGGCAGTACATTGCGCATCCGGGGTACAACCAGGATCGCGGTCCGGTGCTGGTGGAGTCGGTGCGGATGCACGTTGATTTTTAGGTTCGAGGTTCGAGGTTCGAGGTTCGAGGTTCGAGGTTCGAGGTTCGAGGTTCGAGGTTCGAGGTTCGAGGTTCGAGGAATTTGATGGGCGGCGACATATACTTTGAGGCGTGCCGTTGCCTTTTCTGTTTGAGCTAATCGGGTTTGGGGTGGGGCTGCTGTTCGGCAGCTTTTTGAATGTGTGCATCTCGCGGCTGCCGGAGCATGAGTCGGTGGTGACGCCGCGGTCACGATGCATGAGTTGTGGGCATCCGGTGCGGTGGTATGACAATGTTCCGGTGGTGAGTTGGGTTGTGCTGCGGGGGCGGTGCCGGGATTGCGGGGCGGGGATTTCGTGGCGGTATCCGGCGGTGGAACTGGCGGTGGCGGTTTGGTTCGCGGCGGTCATTGTGCAGGCCCCCGACGACCTGAAGGGATTCTTTGGATCAGTCCCAAGCTTCATCCTCAATCCGGGTCTCACGACCCAGACTGTAGGTATAGGCGTGCTTGGCTTTCTGCTCATCGGGCTTATGGTGATGGATTGGCAGACGCAGCGGCTGCCGGATGCGTTTACGTTGACGGGGATTGGGATTGGGTTCGTGCTGACCTGCGTGCAGGCGTTCTTTCTGGCGCCGGGCGAGGGCGACATTGTGCTGAACACGGCCCATCAGCTCCGGCTTTCGAGTCCGGGGAGTTTTCAGGCGCAGGGGAACGTGTTTTTGACGGGCACGGAAGCGCTGGTGCTGGGGAGGGTGGCGGCGATCGCGGGGGCGGCGCTGATCCTGCTTGTGGTGCGCTGGACGTACAAGGCTCTGCGCGGGCGCGATGGAATGGGGCTGGGGGATGTGAAACTGCTGGCGATGATCGCTGCGTTTCTTGGGTTTGGCGAGACGCTGTTGGCGCTGTTTGTGGGAGTGATGGCGGCCGCCGTGTATGGCGTAGTGCTGCTGGCGCAGAAGAAAGCAGGGCGGGAGACGAAGCTGCCGTTAGGGAGTTTTCTGGCGGCCGGGGGGCTGTTCGCGGCGTTATGTGGGCCGGCGGTGGTGGGGTGGTATTTGGGGCTGTTGCGATGAGGTCGCGTGCGAATGAAGACCCAGGGCTAAAGCCCCATTGTATTCGCGATCCGATTACCGCGGGCTGAAGCCCGCTGCTAGTCCCCAAAAGCGCGGTGGGGAGTTTTTCAGCAGGCTCTGAAGCCCCCTGCTACTCCGAGGGACGAGGATGGGAGATTTTCAGCATCCTCTGAAACCCCTTGCTAGTCCAAATGAAGGTCGACGCGCGGTTAGTTGCGTTGAACGGGCAGGATCAGGACAGCCGAGAGGGTGGGGTCATGGCGATCAGGCAGATTGCAGTGGAGAGGTTCAGCGTAGTTTCCGCGAAGCCGTTTGCGGAGGTGATGGCGACGATCGACGCGGCGATTGGCCATCCGAACCTGGGGCAGATGCACCGGGACATTGCGGCGGCGAAGACCTACGCCGAGATAGAGGCTGTGGTCAGTAAGGTCACCGGGCCTAGCGATCTGATGGAGTTTCTGCGACTGGATATCGGGGAGGTGCTGGCGAAGGGGGCGACGGGGAAGACAGGCCGGAGCCTGCGTCTGCTGGTGGGGAACCCCATCATTATGCGGCGCATGACGGAGCAGGTTGCGGACGCGGCGGCGTATGCACCGGTGACGATCTTGGTCGATGAGCGCGCGGACGGGGTCCAGCTCTCGTATGACAGGATGGTGAGTTTTCTGGCGCCGTATGGGAATGCGGCTGCTTCGGCGGTGGCGGCGGACCTGGACCATAAGGTGGAAACGCTGCTGGCGGCTGCCGCCGGATGACGGTGGACGGGCGTGGAAATTTACCGCATCGTCAACATGGCAAACGGGCCAAGACTGCTCTTTGCTTGACTCTTGACTGAGTCACTTCTAGAGTCAAAGATGACCCATGACGAGCACTCCATACATCTGGAATTACATTCCGTTGGCGCTGCAGATACTGGCCGCGATTGGGCTGGCCGCCGGTATGGTGCTGGCGTCCGTGTTCATCGGCAAACATAAGAACTCACGGACCAAGGGCGGCGTGTACGAGTGCGGCATGGACCCGGTGGGCGATGCGCGGGGTCGATTTTCCGTGCGCTTCTACATGGTGGCGATGCTGTTCATCCTGTTCGACGTGGAAGCGGTGTTCATGCTGCCATGGGCGGTGATTTTTCACCGGCTTCCGGGGATTACCGGGTCGCAGTATTTCGGGTTCTGGGAGATGCTGGTGTACCTCGGGTTTGTTGCGGTCGGCCTGTTTTACGTGTGGAAGAAGGGCATTCTGAACTGGGCCAACGATAAGGGAGATTTGTGATGCCGGCTGCCGCTGTGGTGGGCAAGGACGCCGTTTTTGCGGCGATGGCAGAGAATGCCGCGGTGAAGGCGCTGGCTGAGTTGGCGACGGATGCGAAGTTTGATCGCAAAGAACTCACGATCACGGTGGCGAAGGAAAATATTGTGGCCGCGTGCGAGGCCGTGAAGGCTGCCGGATACAACTTTTTCGAGGATGTCACTGGGGTGGATTGGTATCCGCAGGAGCCGCGAATGCAGCTCTCGTACCACATCCTTTCGCACACGCTGAAGGAGCGGGTGCGGCTGGTGGTGCAACTGGGCTCGGCTGACCTGGCGGTGGATTCGATTACACCGGTGTGGCCTTCGGCAAACTTTTACGAACGCGAGGTCTTCGACCTGTTCGGCGTTCACTTTGGGGGGCATCCGCGGCTGACGCGGATCATGATGCCGGAGGATTGGCAAGGGCATCCGCTGCGTAAGGACTATCCGGTTGAAGGATATCGGTGAGGCGGGTTCGAGGTATTAGGTACTAGGTTCGAGGAAAAGCAAAGGCTTACTGCGATGGCACCGACTGCGGCACCAGACTTGATTACACCCGGCATTGAAGACGTCATCGCGGACGCGAAGCGGCACGCGGGCGAGGGCACCAGCGAGCACTCGATGGTGCTGAATATGGGCCCGCAGCATCCGTCGACGCATGGCGTGTTGCGGCTGGTGCTGGAGATTGACGGCGAAGCGGTGGTGGCGCTGGCGCCGGACATCGGCTATCTGCATACGGGCATTGAAAAGACATGCGAGGCGAAGTTCTACCAGCAGGTGGTGCCGCTTACCGACCGCATCGACTACCTGTGCCCGATGACGAACAACCTGGCCTACTGCCTGGCGGTGGAGAAGCTGCTGGAGCTGGAGATTCCGGAACGGGCGCAGGTGCTGCGCGTGCTGCTGAATGAGCTGACGCGAATCCAATCGCACCTGGTGTGGCTGGGCACGCATGCGATGGACATCGGAGCGCTGACGGTGTTTCTGTATTGCTTCCGCGAGCGCGAGGAACTGCTGCGGATCTTCGAAGCCGTCTCCGGACAGCGGATGATGACCAGCTATTTCCGCATTGGCGGATTGGCGCTGGAGCCACCCCTGGGGTTTGAGGATTGGGTGCAGAAGTTCCTGAACGCAATGCCGGAGCGGATTGACCAGTACGAGAATCTGCTGACGGGCAATCCGATCTGGCTGGGGCGGATCAAGGGAGTGGGGTACCTGTCGGCCGCGGACGCGGTTGCACTGGGCGTAACCGGGCCGCCGGCGCGGGCGTCGGGCGTGGACTGGGACCTGCGGCGGGATATGCCGTACTGCGGCTACGAGAAGTTCGAGTTTGCGGTGCCGGTGTCGACGGTGGGCGACGTGTGGGCGCGGTACGTGGTGCGGGTGCAGGAGATGCGCGAGTCGGTGAAGATCTGCCAGCAGGCGCTGGACATGCTGAAGAGCATGAAGGGACCGATTGTCGCGAACGCGCCGAAGATTGTGCTGCCGAATCGCGAGCAGATGAAGACGCAGATGGAGTCGCTGATCCATCACTTCAAGATTGTGACGGAAGGCTTTGCGGTGCCAGCGGGTGAGGTGTACCAGGGCGTCGAGAGCCCGCGCGGCGAGATGGGGTACTACGTGGTGTCGGACGGAACGGCCAAGCCGTATCGCGTGCACATGCGGAACCCGAGTTTTGCGACGCTGCAGGCGTTGGAGACGATGTGCAAGGGCAGGTTGCTGGCGGACGTAGTGGCCGTGATTGGAAGCATCGATATTGTGCTGGGAGAGATTGACCGGTGAGTGAAGCTATCAACTGGAAGGAGCTAGGGAAACAGACGCAGGAGGCAGGCGAAGAGGCAAGAAGGCGAGCTGCAGCTGAGGCGGAGAGAGAGCGGGAACGCGTTCGGCTGGAAAAGCTCAGGGATACGATCAACGCGGCCGCGGCAACGGTGATGGAAGAAATTCAGAAGCAATGCGCGAAGATCGCCGAGCAGTTCAATTCGGGGATTCGCGAGGCGGGTCTGAAGATGGTTCTCTCCGATGAAGTTCACATGGGCATTGGGCTTACGTCGTTCGTGGTGAGAAAGGACGCGGGTTTTCCCCAGATGAAGATCAATCTTCAGGACATGGGAAAGATTCTGATTTCACTGAGCGAGACCAAGGTATCCGGTGCGAGCGGCCAGATTCACAGGTACAAGGTCGATGAGAAGGGCCAGATCAGCGGGCCGGACGGGACGCCGAATTTCACGGTGGATGAGATCGCGACGGGAATCTGCAAGGGGCTATTGGAAGCGAAGTATCTCTCTTGATTGCCATGAACGTGCATCGCGAGCTTTGGATCTCGTGGGCTTCCCTGCTCCGGTCGTATGCGGCGGCGCATGGGCTGAACAGCCACCAGTTTGCGGTGATTGAGTTTGGCGAGGATGAGATTGTGGTGCGGGCAGGCGGCAAGTGGGTCCGGTTTACGCATGGCGAGTTGGAAAAGAGCGATGGCAGCAGGACGACTTTCGCGCTGAATGAGGATGGAACGGTAACGCTGGACGGTAAGATGGATGAGATGGATTTTGCAGCGGAACGAACGACGCGGGAGTTGATGCAGTGATTGCCTCCCTTTGGAATGGGCAGGAGCGAATGCGGGGATTCTTCGCTTCGCTCAGAATGACAAGCTTATTTTTTGGACGGCAGGAACCAGTATGAGCACGATTGCCAATTCGATTTTTTCGCCGGAGCTTGCGGCGCGCTTCGACAAGCTGGTGACGATCTACCCGCTGAAGCGGTCGGCGTTGATCCCGATGCTGCTGTATGCACAGGACGAGGTGGGGTACGTGTCGGAGGCGGTGATCCAGGAGATTGCGCAGCGGCTGGATATTTTCGACCTGGATGTGCGAAGCGTGCTGAGCTACTACTCGATGCTGCGGACCAAGCCGGCGGGGAAGTTCAACGTGCAGGTTTGTACCAATATCAGTTGCATGTTGCGGGGCGGGTACGAGATTTTGGACCACTGCAAGAAGAAGTTGGGAGTTGGGCACAAGCAGACGACGCCGGATGGGCAGTTTTCGCTGGAGGAAGTGGAGTGCATCGGGGCGTGCTGCTGGGCGCCGGCAATGCAGGTGAATTATGACTTCCACGATGAGCTGACGCCGGCAAAGGTGGACGAGATTCTGGACGGCTACGCCGCCGGTAAGGATGGGAAGTAATGCCGAGGCTGGTTTCCCATCCCGATGAAGTGAAGGTGCTGAGCCGGCGGTTTGGGCAGGGCGCTACAAATATCGACAAGTACATCGAGCTGGACGGCTACAAGGCGGTTCAGAACGCGATTGCGCAGGGCGACGCGATGGCGGGCTGGATCATCGACACGATGAAGGCCAGCGGGCTGCGCGGGCGCGGGGGAGCGGGCTTTCCGACGGGCATGAAGTGGAGCTTCGTGCCGAAGACTTCGGCCAAGCCAAAGTACGTGCTGGTGAATGGCGACGAGTCCGAACCGGGCACGTGCAAGGACCACGTGATCTTCCGCGAGGATCCGCACTCGGTGATTGAGGGCACGATGATCGCGGGGCTGGCGATCGGCGCGAAGATGGGGTTCATTTACCTGCGCGGCGAGTATCGCTACCTGCTGAACATTGTGGAGAAGGCGGTCGCGGATGCTTACGCGAAGGGCTTTCTGGGCAAGAATATTTTCGGGAAAGAAGGGTTGGACTTCGACATCGTCACGCAAACAGGTGCGGGCGCGTACGAAGTGGGCGAAGAGTCGGCGCTGATGGAGTCGCTGGAAGGCAAGCGCGGGATTCCGCGGATTCGGCCTCCCTTCCCTGCCGTGGTTGGGTTGTATGGCGGGCCGACGATCATCAACAACGCAGAGACGATTGCGAACGCGCCACACATTTTGTTGATGGGCGGCCCGGCATATGCGGCGCTGGGTACGGAACGCAACGGCGGGACGCGGCTGTTCGGGATTTCGGGGCACGTGGAGCGGCCGGGCGTGTATGAACTGCCGATGGGCTACTCGCTGCGCAAGGCGATTTACGAAGTTGCGGGCGGGATCAAGGGCGGCAAGGCGTTGAAGGCGGTGGTACCGGGCGGGGCATCGTGCCCGGTGCTGCGGGCGGATGAGATTGATGTGGGGCTGGACTTCGACCAGATGGCGAAGGCGGGGACGATGCTGGGGTCGGGCGGGATCGTGGTGCTCGACGAGACGGTGTCGATGGTGGAGTTCGCGCTGAGGACGATCAAGTTCTATCAGCATGAGAGCTGCGGGTGGTGTATTCCCTGCCGCGAGGGGACGGACTGGATCAAGAAGACGCTGACGCGTGTGTATCTGGAAGGCGGGCAGAAGAAGGACATCGACAACGTGCAGTATCTGGCCGAGAACATGATGGGGCGGACGTTCTGCCCGCTGGGCGATGCAGCGGCGATGCCTACGCTGGGGTTCGTGAAGAAATTCCGCAAAGAATTCGAGGATTATATCGACGGCAAGAAGGCTGGAACGCCGGTGATGACGACGGAGCACGATCTGGTTGGAGCGGGGCACTGAACGCCCGTGCACTGACGGTAGTGGTTTGGATTGCGGCAGGTTTCGCAGTAGTGGTTCTCGGTTTGCTGATCCGGTCGAGGATGCAACACCGCAGTGAGGACCAGAAGATTTTGATTCAGAGGTCGCACCAGAATTGAGATTTAACGAAGTGAAACGTAGTTCCATGAAAGTCGGACGCTGAGTTGAAGAACCGTGATTTGCTGAAGTTGGTCAAGAAAGATGGTTGGAAGTACAGCTACTCAACTGGCGGCCACGATCACTATATCCATCCAACCAAACCCGGCAAGGTTACATTTTGCGGTCATCCCTCCGACGAAGTTGCACCTGGAACGTTAATTAGTATTCTGAAACAGGCAGGTTTGCGATGACGAAACAATATCCGGTGGTGTACGAGTGGGCGGGCAAGAACTTCTCCGGCTATGCGCCCGACATTCGAGGCTGTATCGCGACCGCGAAGACACTTCCGACGATGCGGACTGCCCTGAAGGGCGCACTGGAAGCGCATTTGAAGTGGCTGGCTGACGATGGCGATCCGATTCCAGATGCCTCGGAAACGGTCACTGTAGACATGGAACCTGATCCGGAATTCCCTCAACCCCGCGGCTACTATGTGGTTGTCGAAAAGTTGAGCGTCTCTGTACCGAAATCCAAGCCTTCAAAGCGCCGGGTGACAGGATCCAAGCGGATCGTGACAAGACGCCGTACGTTGCAGGCTGCCTAAGGAATTTATGCCAGATGTAACCATTACCGTCGACGGCAAGAAGATCACCGCACCGGCGGGCACGCTGCTGATTGAGGCTTGCAAGGCTGCGGGCATCGAGATTCCGGCGTTCTGCTACTACCCGGGACTCTCGCTGCAGGCGGCTTGCCGCATGTGCGTGGTGCGCCAGGAGAAGGTGCCGAAGCTGCAGACGGCGTGCACGACGCAGATCGCCGAGGGGCAGGTCTTCTTCACCGATACGCCAGAGATCGTCCAGGCGCGGAAGGCTACGCTACAACTGCTGCTGGGGAATCATCCGCTGGATTGCCCGGTGTGCGACGCCGGCGGCGAATGCGAACTGCAGGACATGACTTTCAAGTACGGCGCAGCGGACAGTTTCTACGCTGAACCGAAGAATCACAGGGACGAGCAGCAGTGGTCGCCGGTGGTGTACTTCGACCGGCCGCGCTGCATTCTGTGCTATCGCTGCGTGAGGATGTGCGGCGAGGGAATGGATGTGTTCGCGCTGGCAGTGGAGAACCGCGGGGCGTCCTCGGTCATTATTCCGAATCTGCCTGCGGCGCTGGCCCCCGACAATCTCGCGCATGTGGACTGCGAGCAGTGCGGCATGTGCATCGACGCGTGCCCGGTGGGCGCGCTGACCAGCGGGACCTATCGCTACAAGACGCGACCGTGGGAGATGAACCACGTTGCGACGATCTGCACGCACTGCGGCGATGGCTGCAAGACGACACTGGGTGTGCGGTCGACGTCGGACGGGTCGGAGATTGTGCGCGGGGACAATCGCGACAAGTCGGGCATCAATGGCGATTTTCTTTGTAACAAGGGGCGTTACGCATTCGACTTTGCCAACAGCGGCGAGCGGATTACGCAGCCGCTGGTGCGGCAAGCCAATGGCGAGATGAAGGCTGTCGGCTGGGAAGAAGCGCTGACGCTGGTGGGGAAGACCTTTGCCGAGTTGCGCGATGCGCGTGGCGGCAAAAGCATCGGCGTGATTGGCGGCAACCGGCTGACGAATGAAGAGGCGTACCTGCTGCAGAAGTTCGCGCGTTCTGTGCTGCATACGAACAACATCGATCATCACCGGACGGCGGACTATGTGGCATTTGCGCAGGCACTGGCCGGAACTACGGGGCGCACGGCCTCGCTGCGGGACACGCTGACGGCTAAGGCGGTGCTGCTGGTGGGCGGCGATCCAACCAACCAGAGTCCCGCGACGGCGTGGAACCTGCGTACCGCGGTGCGGCTGAATGGGGCGAAGCTGTTCATCGCGAACACGGCGGAGATCAAGCTGCGGCGGCAAGCGAAGGCTTTCCTCAAGGTGAGTGAGTTTGGGTATGGCGCGCTGGCGGCGTACCTTGCGGGCGATGCCGCGGCAGGACAGGCGGCGGCCGCGGACGAGGCGACGCTGAGCGCGTTCCGCGATGCATTGAAGGCTGAAGAGAATCTGCTGATCCTGTTTGGCTCGGAACTGCGCGGGGCGGAGTTGAAGCGCTGGATCGACCTTGGGCTGACGCATGCCGGCGCGAAGTTTGCACTGCTTGGGGACTACGCCAATTCGCGCGGCGCGGCGGACCTGGGACTGCTGCCGGATATGCTTCCGGGGTATACGCCGATCGGCGAAGTCGACACCGAATCGCCCACGAGCGCGATGCCACGCGAGTATGGGTCGCCGACGACGCCGGGGCTGGATTTGCTCGAGATTTTCGACGCGGCGGGCAGCGGCAATCTTTCCGCGCTCTACGTGGTTGGGTCGAACCCCGTCGCACGATACGGTGTCGATCCGAATACCTTGAAGGGCACTTTTGTGGTGGTACAGGATATGTTCCTGACCGAGACGGCAGCGTTGGCCGATGTTGTGTTGCCGGCCGCGAATCTTTACGAGAAGTCCGGATCGGTGACGAACAGCTATGGCGACGTGCAGCAGGTGAAGAAGGCGGCCGATCGCGCGGGCGTGCGCTCGGACTTTGAAATGATCGTTCGCATCGCCGATAAGATGGGTGCGGATGTTCGAAAGCTCGTGCCGTTTGGCACGGGTGTGCGCGCGGACATGGGACAGACACGCGGCGCGCAGTCGGGCGAGGCGGATCGCCATGCGGTGTGGCTGACTGCGAATAATCTTGAGCCGCGGCTGAGCCCGTTTGATCCGTACGCGATTCTGGATGAGATTCAGCGGCTGGTACCGGGATACGATTTGATGCGGCTGCAACTGCTTTCCGGCAACGACCAGCACCTCTCGCCCGCTGCGACGCCAGTGAAGGACAGCGCGGGCCTGGTGCAGATTACGAACCGCAGGGACCTGGTGCTGCCGGCGAACGACACGCTGTTCACGTCGGGAACGCTGGGGCGCTACTCCGCGATGCTTGCCGATTTGCAGCAGAATGAGGCGAAGCGCCAACAACCGCAGAACGACCGGACAGCGGCCGATTAGATTCGATAGAGAGACGCATTGAGCCATCTAACCAACTTCGAAGTTTTCCTGCTGCTGAGCGTACTGAAGGTCGCTGTGGTGCTGGTCATTACGCTGATGTCGGTGGCATATACGGTGCTGCTGGAGCGCAAGGTAATCGGCCACATGCAGAATCGGTGGGGGCCTTCGCGGGTCGGGCCGTTCGGCCTGTTGCAACCGCTGATGGATGGCGCGAAGCTGTTTCTGAAGGAAGACCTGATGCCGCTGGCAGTGGAGCGGCCGCTGTTTCTGCTGGCGCCGGTGATTGCGCTGTCGTGTGCCCTGGTGTCGATTGCGGTGGTTCCGTTTGGCGCGGTCACGACCGTCCACGGCGTGAATATCTTCCAGGTCGCCGATATAAACATTGGGCTACTAGTGATTCTCGGCATTACGTCGATCGGCGTTTATGGCATTGCGTTGTCGGGGTGGTCGTCGAATAACAAGTATTCCCTGCTGGGCTCGCTGCGTTCGACTGCACAGGTGATCAGCTACGAATTGGCGTTGGGGCTGTCGCTGGTGGGGATTGTGCTACGGGCGGGGTCGCTGAACCTGCGCACGATCGTCGAGAGCCAGTCGGCACATGGGCTGCTGTCGTGGAACTTTTTCGGCGGGTTTCAATTTGTCGCGTTCTTCATCTATTTGATGGCGGCGTATGCGGAGACGAACCGCTCGCCCTTCGACCTGCCTGAGGCCGAGACGGAACTGGTCGCCGGCTACCACACCGAGTACAGCTCGATGAAGTTCGCCATGTTCTTCATGGCGGAGTACGGCAACATGATCACCGTGAGTTGTGTTGCAACATTGTTGTTCTTCGGCGGCGCGTCCAGCCCGTTTGGGCATCTGATTCCGGTCTTCGGCGGGCAGGTTGTGCAGGCGATCCTGCCGGTCTTATGGTTTGTCGCCAAGGTTTTCGGATTTCTCTTTCTTTACATCTGGGTGCGGTCTACGTTGCCGCGCTTTCGTTATGACCAGTTGATGAGCTTTGGCTGGAAGTTTCTGCTGCCGCTCGCGATGGCCAACATCATCGTCACCAGCTTCGTCTTCGCAGTGCGGAGATAAACCGCTCCTACATTTACAATCAGAAGATATTCAGGACAGAAAGACCCATGCAGCTCGCACTCTTCATCATTTTTGGCGCACTTGCGATCGGCGGAGCACTGAACCTGCTCTTCCAGCGCCATCCCATCAACAGCGCGCTGTCGCTGGTGGTCGTGATGATGTCGCTTGCGGTGCTGTACTGGTCGATGGGTGCGGAGTTCCTTGCCGCGGCCCAGGTGATCGTCTACTCGGGCGCGATCATGGTGCTGTTCGTGTTCGTTATCATGCTGCTGAACGCGGGCGAGGAAGAGCGAACGCACGGCAGCCGCGCGGCCTACTCGGTGGGCATGCCCGGGGCGGCGGCGATCTTCTGCCTGCTTAGCTTTGTGTTCCTGTCCGAACGCCATGCGCTGGGCAGTGTGAATGTCGGCGGATATTTGAGCAACCTCGGCATGGACAACATCTCCCAGGTCAGTTCCATGCTGTTCACCAAGCTGCTGCTGCCCTTTGAGGTGACCTCCATTTTGATTCTGGTGGCGATCCTCGGTGCGGTTGTGCTCGCGCGGAAGGAGCAATAGTTATGGTGCCCACTGCGTATTACCTGGTGCTCGCGGCGATCCTGTTCTCGATCGGCATCGCGGCCTTCCTGATCAAGCGCAATGTCATCACGATCTTCATCTCGATCGAGTTGATGCTCAACGCGGTCAATCTGACTTTCGTGGCTTTCGCGCACATGTGGAACCAGATCAGCGGCCAAATCTTCGTCTTCTTCGTGATGGTAGTCGCGGCGGCTGAGGCTGCGGTCGGGCTGGCCATTATCATTTCCATCTTCCGCACGCGCCAGACGTTGAACGTCGACGAGATCGACTTGATGAAATCATGAGCCCCATGCCTGCAAGTTATTTGTGGTTGATTCCGCTGCTGCCGTTTGCCGGCTTCCTGATTAATGGGACGCTGGGGCGCAAGATGCCGCGCGCACTGGTGAGCGCAGTGGCACTGCTGTCGACGGCGGTTCCAGCCGGGCTGGTGGCGTGGCTTTGGGCGACCATGCGTGCGGACGGCGCTCCAGACGTGATGCGGGTTGTCAGTTATCCGTGGATCCAGATCACCGGCTTCCAGGTCGACTTCGCGTTCACCGTGGATCACCTGACGCTGATCATGCTGGGCGTGGTGACGGGCGTCGGCTTCCTGATCCATATCTATTCGGTTGGATACATGGCCCACGAAGAGGGCTACTGGCGCTTCTTCGCATACCTGAACCTGTTCATGTTCTTCATGTCGGTGCTGGTGCTGGCCGAGAGCTTCCTGCTGCTGTTTGTGGGCTGGGAAGGTGTGGGGCTCGCGAGCTACCTGCTGATCGGCTTTTACTTCCGCAAGACATCGGCGGCGAATGCGGGCAGGAAAGCGTTCGTCGTCAACCGCATCGGTGACTTCGGCTTTCTGCTGGCGATGTTTCTGCTGGTGCTTCATTTCGGCTCTCTGAACTTCACGCAGGTGTTTGCGGCCATCGGCCAGCACCCGGAGTGGCAGGGCGTTCGCTTCCTGACGGGTATCGCGCTGTTGCTGGTGCTGGGCGCGGCGGGCAAGTCGGCGCAGATTCCGCTGTATGTATGGCTGCCGGACGCGATGGAGGGGCCGACGCCGGTCTCGGCGCTGATCCACGCGGCCACCATGGTGACGGCGGGCATTTACATGGTTGCGCGCTGCCATGTGCTGTTCGATCGCAGCCCGATTGCATTGGCCGTGGTGGCTTGCATTGGCGCAGCGACGGCGATCTTCGCGGCGTCCATTGGGCTGGTGCAGCACGACATCAAGCGCGTGCTGGCGTACTCGACTGTGTCGCAGCTTGGATATATGTTCCTGGCTTGCGGGGTTGGGGCGTATACGGCCGGCATCTTCCATTTGCTGACGCACGCTTTCTTCAAGGCGCTGCTCTTCCTCGCTGCGGGATCTGTGATTCACGCGCTGGGTGGCGAGCAGGATATGCGGAGGATGGGCGGGCTGCGGACGAAGATCCCGGTTACGTTCTGGACAATGACCATGGGCGTCTTTGCCATTGCGGGGATTCCTCCCCTGGCGGGATTCTTCTCGAAGGACGAGATTTTATTCCAGACCTTTATGTCGCCGGGGCCGCTGGGCAAGGTGCTGTGGCTGGTCGGGTTGATCACGGCCGGCATGACTTCGTTCTATATGTTCCGGCTGTGGTTCAAGACGTTTTTCGGCGAATCGCGTTTTGAAGAATCGCGGGACCTGCACGAGCATGGAGCGGCCGTTCACCTCCACTCGGGTACCCATGCGGTTATGGTGGCGGATCACGAGGACGATCATGCTGCACATACTGGCGGGGTGCATGAATCGCCGTGGATCATGCTGGGGCCGCTGGTGATTCTCGCGGTGCTCTCCGTGATTGGTGGATGGGTTGGCGTGCCGAGTGCGATGTGGGGTCACAACGAGATCGAACACTTTCTCGATCCCGTCTTCGGGACGAGTGCAGGCGCAGCGTCTGCAACACCCACAGGTCCCGGTCTCGAACTCGGGCTTGCGGTAGTGTCCGTTCTGGTTGCGGCCGCTGGGATCTATTTTGCCTACATTTTCTACTACAAAAAGCCGGGGACTGCGGCAGAGCTCGCGGAGCGCAACCAATTTGCGTACACGACCCTCGAGAACAAGTACTGGGTGGATGAGTTCTACACGAACTTCCTGGTGATCCCGCTGCAGATGGTGACGCGCGGCGTGCTTGAGCTGATCTTCGAACGCGGTGTGGTCAATGGCTCAGCCCGAGTGGCCGCCATCACGACGCGCGGCTTTGCCTGGATGACGCGCAGCCAGATCTCCGGAAATATTCGCTCGTATGCCGGGTGGCTCGCCATCGGCGCGGCGGCGGTACTGGCTGTGATGGTTTTCGGCCACCAGCTATGGGTGTACTTATGAGGACGCGATGAACTTCGATCACACCATTCTGACGCTCATCGTCGTTGTGCCGCTCGCCGGGGCGCTGCTGTTGGCGCTGCTGCCGGATCGCGGCAAGACGATGCAGTGGGGTGCGCTCGCGGTCACGCTGTTCACCTTCCTGTTGACGCTGCACCTGCCCGCACATTACTCGTACGCGTCCGCATCCGGGACGTTCCAGTTTGAACAGGATATTCCCTGGATCGTTTCTCCGCGGATTCACTATCACCTTGGCGTCGATGGCCTTTCCATGTGGCTGATGGTGCTTACGGGGTTTCTCGCGCCGCTTGGCGTGCTGATTTCCTGGCGGGCGATCGACAGCCGCAAGAAGCTGTTCTACGTGCTGTTCCTACTCCAGCAGGTTGCGATGCTGGGGATCTTTGCTTCGCTGGACATGTTCCTCTACTACGCGTTCTGGGAGATGTCGCTGGTGCCGATGACGATCCTGATCGCGATCTTTGGCAGAACAGAGAATCGGCGCCGCGCCGCGATGAAGTACTTTCTGTATGCCTTCATCCCTTCGGCGCTGCTGCTGGTCGCGATGCTGTGGCTCTATTCACAGACAGGCACGTTCGATCTGCCCACTCTCGCCGGTATGGCCGCACGCCATGAAATTTCGAGCAGCAGCGCGGCGCTTGGACTTGCCTCGCTCGGCTTCCTGGTTGCGTTTGCCGTCAAGGTTCCGGTCTTCCCGCTGCATGGCTGGCTTGGCGACGCGGTCTTCGAGGCGCCAACCGCGGCGGTGATGGTGCTCGCAGGCAAGACGGCGCTGTATTCCATTGCGCGATTCTCGTTCGCGATCTTCCCCGAACAATCGCACCAGATCGCGCCGCTGATGGTTGCGCTCGGTGCGATCGGCATTGTTTATGGCGGACTGCTGGCGCTGGTGCAGGTGGATCTGAAGCGGCTGGCGGCGTACTCCACGCTCGGCCAGCTCAGCCTAATTACACTTGGATTCTTTACCTTCACGATCTCGGGATTGGATGGAGGAATCTACCACATCCTTAACGAGTCGCTGGCGGGAGCGGCGTTCTTTATGCTGCTTGGACTGCTTTACGAACGCTATGGGACCTACGACATCCGTCGTTACGGCGGCCTCGCGGCGAAGCTACCCTGGATTGTCACTATGTTTGTCCTGACTGCGCTGGCTGGCGTCGGGTTGCCAATGCTGAGCGGATTTGTGGGCGAGTTTCTCGTCCTTTCCGGGTCCATGCAGACGACCTACGCGCATCGTCACTTCTGGACCGCACTGGCCACAACCGGCGTCATCCTGAGCGCGGCCTACATGCTCACGATGATTCAACGTGTCTTCTATTGCGATTTTGGCTCCGGCGTGGAGTCGGTTCCTGCCCGCGACCTCGATGCGCGCGAACATCTTGCGATGTGGCCGCTGGTGGCGCTGTTCCTCGTCATGGGAGTCGCTTCGCCGTACTGGCTTCGGGCGATTGACGGCGCTGCGGTGCCGATGGCGGATCATAGGGCCGCCCCGGTGGCGTTGCCGGCACCGGCCGATTCTGCGCAGCTTTCGCCGGTTAGCGGAGGTGTGCGTTGATGCCCCTCCCTGCCAACGTGATGGCGCTGCTGCCCGAGTACATCCTGACGATCACGGCTGTTTTCATCATGCTCATTGAGGCTGTGCTGAAGCCGGGCACCAGCCGCAAGCCGCTCGGATGGATCGCCATCGTGGGTACCATCGCCACCGGTTTCGTCAGCTACTATCAGCTTCGGCTTGGTGTTCTGACGGCATTCAGCGGGACGATTCAGGTCGATCCCTTCAGCATCTTTTTCCACCTGCTGATCGGCGCTGTGGTGGTGGCCACGCTGCTTGGATCGCTGGACTACTTTGAGGGCCACGCCGGGCACGCGGGCGAATACTATGCGCTGGTGCTGTTCGGGGCCGTCGGCATGATGTTCATGACGTGTTCGGTCGAGTTGCTGATGGTGTTTATCGGCCTGGAGATTTCGTCCATCTCGACTTACATCATGGCGGGGTTCCGTAAGGGACAGGCATCCGGCTCCGAGTCGTCGATCAAGTACTTCCTGCTGGGCTCGTTTGCCACGGCGTTTTTCCTATACGGCATTGCGTTGGCATTCGGCGCGACGGGGAGCACAAGCATCGCCGCGATCGCCGCGGGTCTGGGCACCAGCGCCACGCCGACGATGGCGTTTCTTGCGCTGGCTATGATGATCGTCGGGCTGGGCTTCAAAGTCTCGGCGGCGCCGTTCCACGTGTGGACGCCGGACGTCTACCAGGGAGCTCCCGCGCCTGTCGTCGGGCTAATGTCCACGGCACCCAAGGCCGCGGCCTTCGCCGTCCTGCTGCGTATTACTTTCTCAGGGTTCCCGGCAATGGAACATCGCTGGGCGTTGCTGATGTGGGGAATCGCTGCGCTCTCGATGACGATCGGCAACCTCGGTGCGCTGAAGCAGAATGACGTCAAGCGCATGCTGGCGTACTCGAGTATTGCTCACGCCGGATACCTGCTGGCTGCCTTCACCGCGTTCCCCCGCGTGGGCGTCGCAGCGGCCTGCTTCTATACCGCGTCGTACGCTGCGATGAACGTTGGCGCCTTCGCCGTGGTCACGCAGGTCGGTGGATTCGGCGAGAAGCTGCGGACGGTGGAGGATTACAAGGGTCTTGCTTTGCGGCAGCCTATCCTCGCTGCGGTGTTCGCGTTCTTCCTGCTGTCGCTGATCGGGATTCCGTTCACCGGTGGATTTTTCGGCAAGTTTTACGTCTTTTCCGCCGCGCTGCAGGCTGGGCATGTCTGGCTGGCGATCATCGGCCTGATCAACAGCGGAGTCGCCTGTTTCTACTACCTCAGACTGCTGGGATCGATCTACACCGCGCCCGAAGGGGCCGCGATCAATATGCCGCAGGAATCTGTCGCCTATACTCCTCGGATCAGCGTTCCCGCTGGGATCGCACTGGCGCTGACTGCGGCGGCCACTCTGATGCTGGGAATTCTACCGGGGCATGTGCTTCACCTCGCGGATTACGCCAGTGTCACTCTGGGCAATGACCGTGCCAAAAACATGGCCGCGACCGTTCCGCAAAATACTCCCGTGGTCGCCGACCCCAAACCCTAGACCACTCCCGGGTGAAGGCAGCGCAGCTATCTCTACTTACTCGCCTGAATCACATCACTGAGAAGCTTGAGGGAACGCATCGGACAGAGGCGATCTTTATCGCCATTTAAACTGGAATCACCACGGTCTAACGGAGTCGCCGCTTGCCGGATGACCGAATGTGCGTTGCCGTGTTTCAGTAGATTCTGCTGCCAATCACCTGAGTTCCCGCAGCGCCCGACTCGATGCTCGTGGAACGCAGGAGAATCTCAAAGTAGCGCAGCGAGCCGTCCGGGCGAGTCGCGCTGCGGAGAATTGGGGCGATTGCGTCCGGATGGAAGAGCGCCTCTGCGGCAGCCTGCGTGCCGGCAACGTCGAGTCCCTGCAAAACCAGAACACGCCCGCTGCCCTCAAGGTTAGGCAGGCAGGAGATAAGGGCGAACGTCTCGTGGACGGGATCGTTCCAGTGACTTATGTAGTTCGCTTCCTCTCCGGGTAGAGGCTTGGAGTTGACGATGGTCGCGCCCTGCATTCCCTCGTGATAGACGATGCGGAAATTGGCGTTGCTTTCAGCGACGGCGGTCCAGGGGTTGCTGCCGACCGAACCGATGATGACGGCGTTCGCGTTGCGCAAATCGTCAAGCCTCAGGTCGCGTGGGAAGCGCAGAACTGTGCGTTGGGGATCGTATTGCGGCAGCCGCGCCAGCGCCGAGACGGTCTGCAGGTCAACAAAGCTTGTGAAGTGCTGGGAGCGCAGATCGTCCTCGCTGTGCGAATCCATTGCGGGGAGCTTCATCCCTGAATAGCCGCCGTGGATGTAATCCGCCAGGGGCAAGGGGCGTTGCGACAGATCCTCGAGGAGGTTGAGTCCGGCGTCGGCGGGAACGATGTAGGTGATACGAGCTTTTCCGAAGAGTGCGTCCCAGAGCGGAGTGGCGGCTCCCTCCATTTCATGGGCTGGGTGCGAGTTGAGGACGCGGACAGCTGCGAACCAGGCAATAGAAAGAAGAGCGGAACTGTAGACAATCAGCAGAAGCGCCAGTACCAGCGGCCGGTTGCCCAGACTCCGCAACCGGGAGGACAGGTCAACCGGCTTCGCCGCCGGGTATGGATGCTCCGCGCGAATGCTGATCGGGATCGCGTTTCCGTGTCTCTCATGTTCCCACGCCATATCCGATGCGGCGACAAAGACGGGGATATACCCGCCGAGAGGGATGTCGACGCGCAGCGGGTCCGAAGCGCCTTCGTCCGCAAAGTATTCGCAGAGACGGCGACGCAACTGGCGGGCGTAGTTGCGAACGATGTTGTCTTCAACCGTTCGATAGGTAGACGGCCTGTCGAACACCCGTACGCCGATTTGATGTTCGGTGATTTCGTTGCTTCTCTCCTCGAGCGTTTCGGCAACGATGTAGAGAAGGAACTTCGACAAGAGTGGGGATTTGGAAAAATGCCGACTGGCGACAATGCGTTGGGATAGCTGCCAGCGCGGGTCGGCGTCGAGCACGCTCAAGCGTACTGTCGGAGGAAGCGGTACTTTCTCTTCGCGGGCAGCGGCGGAACGTCCCATGATAGCCATCTCCTGGTCCGGCAGAAATCATACCTCCTGAAGGGTATGATTTGCTCGTAAACCTGTGGTGAAAAGGGCGTGGCGACGAAAGATGACAGAGAAATTCACGCGGTGAACAAAGGTTTTTGCTTCAGCAACTTAAGCCAAGTTCTAACAGGTGTATCCACCTGGGAGAGCGCGGGTAAACACTTTCGCGTTGTTGCGTACAAGCCCACCATAGGCGCAATCGACCATCGACCGCACACACGGGACGGAACTCTCTCCGTCCGCCGTCCAGTGCTTGATGTTATTGGAGGCTACCTTGAACCGACAGACCCGAAACCGCGCAACGAGCCTATTCTTCAGGATTACATCAGCCCTCGTCTTTCTTCTGCTGCCCGTCGCCTTGATGGCCCAGATTGACACTGGCGGCCTCACCGGGACCGTGCTGGACCCCACCGGCGCGGTCGTCCCCGGCGCGAAGATCACGCTCACCAACGTCGATACCAACGTCAGCTCAACCACGACCTCGACGTCAACCGGAACTTATTCCTTCGGTGGCGTGCTCCCCGGAAACTACACCATTCAAGCCGAGGTCGGTGGATTCCAGAATTATGTCGTTCAGGGCCTGACGGTCCACTTGCAGCAGGTTCTGACGGTCGACGTTCACCTGACGAAGGGCAGCGTGCAACAGAATGTGACCGTAACGGCGGGCGCGCCCCTCCTCCAGGCAGAGAATGCCGCGCTTGGGCAGACCGTGACGACCCAGACGGTGAACAACTTGCCTCTGGCGACGCGCGACTGGGGCTCGCTGGCTCAGCTCGCCGCCGGCGTCGCGACTGCTCCTCCTGGACAACCCACCGCCGATTCGGGAAGTACGGAAAGCGCTTACTTTTCAGTGAATGGCGGCAACGTGTGGCAGAACGACTTCCGCCTGGATGGCATCAACGACAATATCGAAGTTTATGGCGGGAACTATACGGGGACGAATGCCGCTATCGTGCCGCCGCCTGACGCCGTCGAGGAATTCAAGGTCCAGAATGGCGATTTCAATGCCGAGTTCGGTCATTCGACGGGGGGCGTCGTCAACGCAGCGGTTAAATCGGGAACCAATCAAATTCACGGCGATGTTTGGGAGTACCTGCGGAACGACGTCTTCAACGCCAACTACTTCTTCAATACAACAAACGGCAAACCTAACCGGGTGCCGGAGTATCGCCAGAACCTGTTTGGCGCCACCGTGGGCGGCCCAATCTTCAAGAACAAGACCTTCTTCTTTGCGGATTACCAGGGGGGACGCTACATCACTCCTGTGCCAGCCACCAGCACCGTGCCCACCGCGGGGATGGTAAACAGCAAGTTCACAAACCTTCAGGACATGATCACGTACAACAGTGGTACGGGAACGGATGCGCTGGGACGAGTCATTCCTCACGGGACAGTTCTCGATCCGGCGACGACGCGCGTGATCCCGGCAAGTGGCGTTGATCCGATCACTGGGCTCGCCGGGGCTCCGGGAAGCTATGTACGCGATCCGTTCTACGGTTGCAGTGCCTCCGGCGGTTGCCAGAGCTTTGCCGGCAACCACACGACGAACTTTGCCACGACCACCCAGGAAGCGCTGCTGAATATCCTTCCGACCTCGAGGCTCGATCCGAACGCGGTGAGTCTGCTGGGCGTCTATCCGACGCAGACCAGCCCCGGACTGAACAACAATTTCCTCTACGTGCCCAAGGCAAATCACACCACGAATACGTACGACATTCGAATTGACGAGGATATCAACGCCAAGAATTTCCTGTTTGGCGTGTTTGACAGAAGCTACTACACGACCGTCGTTCCGGCGAGCCTGCCGGGCCTGGCCGTGGGAGAAACGGGAGGCCGCAACGACAGTCTGCCGGCCTACGCGTTCGCCGTGGGGTATACCCACATCTTCACCCCGACGCTGACCGATGAAATGCATGTCGGCATGGTGCACAGCAACAAGCTGCAACAATCCTTCTACGGAAACACCTTTGGCATTCCCGCACAGTTCGGCATTCAAGGGGTTCCGCAGGTGGCGAACAATGGCGGCCTGCCGCCCATCACCATCAACGGGCTGACCCATATTGGCGTTGGCAATTTCACCCCGACACTGCAATACGTCTACAGCATCGAAGGCGCGGACAACGTCACGAAAGTGTTCCGCAACCACACGTTCAAGACCGGCTTCCAGATCGACGATCTGGAGGGAGACATTTCGCAGCCGCCGCAGGGACGCGGAGACTTCAACTTCAACGGCCAGTACACCGACATTCCCAACAAGAACAGCAGTCTGACGGGAATTGGCGATTTGCTTCTGACTCCAATCGCTTCCACGGTTGGCGGCGTCAACAACGTCGGCGGCATGAGCAGCTTTTCCGGGTCCAACATCGCCGCTACGGACGACCATCGCTGGTACTGGGGCGCTTTCTTCCAGGACGACTGGAAGGTCTCGCCGAACCTGACTCTGAACCTGGGGCTGCGCTGGGATTACTTCACGCCCTATTCCGAGACCAGTGGCCGCCAGGCCAACTTTATCCCGGTGGGCGGCAACGGAAATAGCGGGACATACTACATGTCCAACCAAGGCTGCGCTACGCCCCGGTCGGCTGCGTTCAACGCTCTACTCACGAGCAGCAACATCACGCTAAGCTGCGGTTCCAGCGGGACACTAGGCACTGCGCAGAAGACGAACTTCGCACCGCGTGTCGGATTCGCGTACCGTGTTACACCGACACTGGTCGTGCGCGGCGGATTCGGTACGGCGTACGGAGCGCTCGGCAATCTCGGGTACGGAGGCACGCTCGGCACTAACTATCCGTTTGTGTATACGACAACAGTCCCCAGTCCTGATTCCCAGCACCCGATCCTGCTCTCAAACGGGCAGCCGGCGACCATGGAAGCTTCCTTCGCGACCCTCAATTTCCAGGATCCGACGATCAACAGCGGCGTGGGGCTGAGTTTGTATGGGCGTCAGTACAACTTTCAAACACCATACGTCGAAACCCAGAACCTGACGATCCAGGATCAGTTCACGAATCACGACTCGATCCAAATCGGATACGTCGGAACGCAGGGCCGCCACCTGGATAACCTTGGTTACAACAATACCAATACTCAGATTCTGCCCCTGGGAGCAAATCCGCAAACCTCCATTCCCTTCCCGAGTTTTGCGCGGAATGCGACCTACGAGACGACGAATGCAACCAGCAGCTACAACTCGTTCCAGACCACGTACGAACATCAGACGAGCTACGGTCTCTATCTGCTAACCAACTACACGTACAGCAAGTGCATGACCGACCAGCACACACAGGCAGGGCAGAATCAGCAGTACCGCGCCGAGTGGCTTCCAGGCTTCGGGATATCGCGCGACTATGCTGTGTGCGACTCCGATGCCACTCATATCTTTCACCTCGCCGGAAGTTATGAACTGCCCTTCGGTCATGGGCATGCGTTCCTGGCCAATAACGGCAAGGCTGTAGACACCGTGCTGGGAGGCTGGGTGGTGAACTTCATCTTCAGCCACCAGAGCGGCCAGCCGTTCACAATCACCTGCCCAACCGCGACAACAGCGGACTTCGGATGCTTTGCGAATGTGGTAAGAGGGCAAAACATGTACGCCGGACCGCACAACTATACCCAGTGGCTGAACCCCAACGCTTTTGCCGAACCACCGGTGGCCACGGCGATCGGACAAACCGATTACTCGCCACTTGGAGGAAGTCAGGAACAGGCGCGCGGGCCAAGCTTCACCAACCTGGATTCGTCGATCCTGAAGGACTTCAAGTTCACGGAATCGATTCGGGTCCAGTTCCGCGCGGAGGCCTTCAACACAACCAACACACCGCCGTTCGCGCAACCGGGGCAGCTGAACTTCACCAACCTCAACCAATTCAGTTCCATCACCAGCACCAAGAACAGCAACCAGAACTTCGGCGCGCGCACGCTGCAACTTGCTCTGAAACTGTTCTACTGAAACCCGCCGCCGACGGCGCGTCCGGTACGAAGTTATGAGGAGGGCAACCTGTGGTCAGGTTCAGACTGTACTGGCGGGCCATAGTCTGCTTTCTCTGCCTTTTTGCTGGACGCGCTGCAACCGCGCAGCAGTCTGATCCGGCCGTCGCACCGAACCTGGTTCTGCGAGGCGAAGTCCGCGGCTCGCAGAATCACACCTACGTCAAAGTCCCCTTCCGTGTGCCCGCCGGAGTGCAGCGCGTTACCGTCACCTTTGCCTATACCGGAAAGGATCAGCACACGGCGCTTGATCTGGGTCTGCTCGACCCGGTCGAACTTCGCTGTTGGAGCGGCGGCAACAAATCCATGCTGACCGTCGGCGTGTCGGATGCAACGCCTTCCTGTCTTCCGGGACTAATTCCGCCCGGGGAATGGAATGTCCTTATTGGCGTTCCGAACATTCGGCCGGCAGTCTCCTCGCACTATACCGCCGAGGTCTTCTTCACGCGCACTGGCTTGGTTTCCGACGAGCCGCCCGGCCTGCGGGCGCAGCTTCGCGGCGGACCTGGCTGGTATCGCGGCGACCTCCACATGCACACCGCCAACAGCGACGGGCAGTGTCCTAGTCAAACGGGCACGATGGTTCCCTGCCCGGTCTACTTCACGGTCGACGCCGCAGCACGCAGAGGCCTCGACTTCATCGCCATCACCGACCACAACGCAAGTTCGCAGTACGACGCCATGCGCGAGTTACAGCCTTACTTCGACAAGCTGCTGCTGATCCCAGGCCGCGAGATCACGACCTTCCAGGGGCATATCAATGTCCTCGGCACGACACAATTCCTGGACTTCCGCCTGGGCAGCAAAGACGTTCCCGACATGAACGTCTTGTTGCGCAATGCCCGCAAGCTTCGAGCGATCGTGTCTGTGAATCATCCGGCCGCGCCGAGCGGAGAGATTTGCATGGGCTGCGGCTGGACTCCTGCGACGGCGGTCGAAATGAACCTCTTGGATGCAGTCGAAGTAGTCAATGGAGGAACCGAGGATCCCGCCTTCTCCGGGATTCCCTTCTGGGAGCATCAGCTCAGTCTTGGCCATCGCCTCACTGCAATCGGTGGGAGCGACAACCATCGCCCCTTTATTCCGCTCGACCAGTCCGGAGCGATCGGGCGCCCCACGACCGTCGTATATGCGTTGGAGCTCTCGACACCGGCGATCCTGGATGGCATCCGTGCTGGCCGCGTTTTCATCGACTTGACCGGCTCACGCGATCGCGTCCTCGATTTAAGCGCGCATACCGCGGAAGCGACGGCCGAAATGGGCGGCACTCTTGAGGCAAACCAAGGCAATGACGTTGCGCTCGAGGTGCACGTGGCCGGATGCCAGGACGCATTAGTCCATGTCATTGTCGATGGGGTCGAATCGTCTCTTCTCCCGGCGCAATCCATTACCGCCGTCGAGGAAACCCTGCGCTCTTCGTGGCGCTCCGATGGAGCGCGGCATTGGCTGGGAGCGGAGGTTCGCGACGCCGGAGGCCATCTGCTGCTGCTCGGCAACCCCGTCTATGTGAACTGGGGGCCACGCGTCGCAGGCGAACACTCCACGTCACGCTGAGCACGCTGTTCGTGCGTTAGCGTCCCTAACCGACAACTCTTTGCCACCGCCTTTTGACATCTGTCCGATGGTGTGACTAATATGGCTCCCGCTCGCTGATCGGTCCGACAACTGTCACACCCAGCCATAGCCTGACTTCATTTCGCAGAGCTATCCGTTGGTTGCTGGTGATTCGAACTGGAGATCATCGCAGATCCGATGCAATCCAAATTGTTCTCCCGGCACGCTCACGTCTCTTGCTACACGTCCATGTTGAGACATCGGCCTCGTAGTCCGATCCGTCACTTCGCTTAGGGGGTTGAGCAGACGCTATGACAAATATTCGGGGCAAAGCTACAGCGATCAGCAGCGTGTTGTTTGTTCTCCTGTTCCTCGTCCAAGCACCGATTCTCCGGGCACAGGCAGTGTCGATTGCCTCTGTGACTGGCCGCGTTACAGATGCTACGGGCGCCATCGTACCCGGAGCTACCGTCAGGGTAACTGCCGTCAACACCGGGACGATCCACAATGCGACAACCGACCCCGGCGGTATCTACAGCTTCCCGAGCCTGCCCATCGGTGCCTACACGCTCGAAGTTACCGCACCTGGTTTTCAGACTTACGTGCAGAATGGCATTGCCTTGCAGGTGGGTGACGCCGACAAGATCGATGTAAGTATGAAGGTTGGCGAAGTCACGCAAAAGGTGGAAGTGATGGCGGACGCTGCGATGGTCCAGACGCAGCAGAACATGATCTCGCAGGTTATCGACCAGCAGCGAATCGTTGCATTGCCGTTGAACGGGCGCGATCCAACGCAGCTCATCACCATCTCCGGTGCAGCAGTCAATCACTCAGACGGCACTAATACCGGAAATAAGAGCTTCTACACTTCCCAGTCAATCGCCATTGCCGGCAGTGCGGGAAATACAACGAACTATCTGCTGGATGGTGGGGACAACAACGACAGCTTCACCAATGTAAATATGCCGTTTCCATTCCCGGACGCGCTAGCTGAGTTCAGTGTGGAGACCAGTGTTTTGCCGGCGCGCAACGGACTGCACCCGGGTGGTGTGGTGAATGCGGTCACTAAGTCAGGCTCCAATCGATGGCACGGCGACTTGTTTGAGTTTGTCCGCAACGGCGATGTGAACGCCATCAACTACTTCGCTATCGCGCAGGATAGTTTGAAGAGGAACCAGTTCGGCGGCACCGTTGGCGGGAAGATCATCCGCAATCGACTGTTCTTCTTCGGCGGTATACAGGAGACAATTGTCCGCCAGAACCCTTCCGGGAGCAGCGCATTTATTCCAACCCAGGCGGCTTTGAACGGAGACTTCAGTGCGCTCGACGGTCCCGGCTGCCAGGCAAATGGCAAAGCACGAGCCATCAAGGATCCAGCGACTGGCGCTCCGCTGGCGAATGACTTCATCAGCCCCACTCGCTTCGATCCGGCCGTGCTGAATTTCATGAAGTATATTCCAGTGGCATCGGCAAATTCCTGCGGCAAGATTTCATACGGAGTGCCCGTAATCTACAACGCTCGCCAATACGTAACTCGGGTCGATTGGACGCTCAGTTCGAGACACTCGTTCTACGGCCGCTATCTTCAGGACAACTACGACCAGCCGGCACCCTTCAGTTCGACGAATTATCTCTATACGACCACGCTGGGAGTCAGCCAAAGACCGCAGACCTTCGTAGTTGGGGATACCTATTCCATCAAGACCAACTTACTCAATTCTTTCCACTTTACGTTCGGCAGAAAATATGTCGCGCGCTTCCCGAATTCCAATGGCATCGACCCTGCCAAGCTCGGCGTTCAGAACATCTGGACGCCGCCGCTTGCTACCGACAATTTGCAGATGGCTGTCACCAGCAGCTTCAGCACCGGAGGGAGCGGCTTTTCGAAGTGGGGAGTGAATTCGTTCCAGGAAGCTGATGACGTCGACCTCACCTACGGCAAACATCAGATGGCGTTCGGTGTCGACATTCTGCGCACCCAAAACAATCAGAACGACGAGTACAACGACTCTGGGACTTTCAGCTTTAACGGTCAGTATAGTGGCGACCCACTGCTGGATTTCCTCACCGGAACGATGAATAACTTCACCCAGACTTTGCAACAGGACTACTCGTATCGGCAGACGCTGGTAGCTTTGTATGCCCAGGACACTATCCGACTTAGTCCCAAGCTAGTTGCAAACATCGGTCTGCGCTGGGAACCGACGCTGCCGCCGCACGATTATTTCAATCGGGGCAGCGTTTTCTCGCTTGCAGGGTTTACTGCGGGGAAGGTCAGCACGGTATTCCCCAATGCTCCCGCCGGCCAGTATTTTTACGGCGACCCCGGCGTTACCAAGTCATTCACCGGCGATCATTGGCAGAATTTTTCGCCGCGCCTCGGCTTCGTCTTCGATCCACACGGCGATGGGAGAACGACCATTCGCGTCGGGGCAGGCATTCTCTACGACTCCCTGGGAACATTTCTTACGTACCGCGTGACGGGTCAAAATGCTCCGTGGGGCGTGACCGTGAGCGAAACCAGCGGTCCCTATCAATTCAGTAACCCATGGGGCAATGTCGCCGGTGGCAATCCTTTTCCGTTGCCGTTGTTCCCGCCGAGCAGTTATGTCTTCCCTCTTTCTGCTGCCGATACCTTTCTCCCGCCGGTGGCTTTACCACCCACCACCGAAGTATGGAACCTCGGCGTGCAGCATCAGTTTGCCCGCAACTGGATTGCCACCGTCACCTACCTTGGCAACGAAACATCCCACCTAATGCTTGGGAACGAGATCAACCCGGCTATCTACATTCCGGGCAACTGCGGATCCAGTGCATGCTCAACCACCAGCAACACCCAGGCAAGGCGATTCCTGAATCAGATCAACCCGAACAATGGAAAGTACTTTTCTACGATGGATTTCGCTGATGAAGGCATCAGCGCCAATTACGAGGGAGTGCTCGCCTCGATCGAACATCGTCTCGCAGATAACTACACCATCCTTGCCAATTACACTTATTCGAAGTGTCTTAGTATTGGACCGGTGACTTCCTTAGGTGGCGCAGTGATCGAAAACCCCGCCAATCCGCGCGGGGACTACGGCCCGTGTTCCTATGATGTGCCAAATCTATTCAACGCCAGCCTGGTCTACTTCAGCCATTTTGGCCATGAGGGTTTCTTCTCCTACATTCTCAGCGACTGGCAAATCGCGCCTTTGGTGCGCTATGAGACTGGCTTCCCGGTGAACCCTGTCTCGGGATTGGATAACTCTCGCACCGGTGTTGGACTCGACCGGCCCAATGTTGTACCGGGTGTCACTCGGTATATTCACTCGGGGCACTCCTCCGCGAATTATCAGTGGGTCAATCCTGGACTGTTTACCCAGAATGCTGTCGGGACGTTCGGAAATGCGGGCCACTTTAGTCTGAGGACTCCAAGCTACTTCGACGTGGATGCTTCGATCAGCCGCAAGTTCAATCTCGGAGAACACTTCCAGACAGAAGCACGGGTAGAAGCTTTCGACATGACCAATCATCCGAACTTCGGAGGGCCCACTCCCTCTACGGGCGTCGGTCTCGGCGAGAACGCGAATGCCTCGTCGAGCACGTTCGGAAGGATAACAACAGCAGGCGATCCAAGAATCCTGCAAGGTGCAATCAAACTTACGTTCTAAGCCAAAAGGGTTTGAGGCCTCCGAAGACCAACGCTAGTGGGACTTACCAGGTATGTACGGCTACGACCTGGGTCGCAGCCACCTTGAAGTCGACGACTTTCACGTGCAGGACCAGCTGCAGATTTCGGCTCTCCCAGTGTTCGGGTAGATTGCGCGCCATGTCTGAGATGGCCGCAGGGCTGCAGATAAAATCGGCCGCTGCGAGGGTGCCATACTGCCCCATACCGGCGACGCTCAACATGGGTGCGTCGTTGGAGCGTACCAACCGGGTTACGATCGCATAGTCTTCCGTGTCGTGCGAGTCCCGGGATGCATTCAACAACCAATGGCGCGTGGGGTCCTGGGTGTCGTCAATCTCGTTTCGTGCTCGCAGCACGAACCTCAGCTTTCTGGTGAGTTCCAGCGTCATTGCGTTGTTGAATCCGCCGATGAGGAGCGAGGGGCTGTTTCGTAGTTCCGCGAAAGAGATATCATTCGGAAAGCGCTCCTGGAAGCTCTGTTTCTGGCGCGTAATATTGGCGACCACGTGAGATACGGCAGCCACGTCGCCCAAGGCCACAAAGCTGGTTTCGGCCGGCACCAGATCGCTGCCCCGGATCGTGTCATCAGGGCCGAAGGGCACGAAGAATTCCTCGCCCTGCGTCTGCAGGCCGTGGGTGCGCGCGTATTGGTCGGCCAGATTGTCCGACAAACGATAGACAGCGTTGCTTCCGATGGCGATGATCACCGGGTTGCGGCTGCTGGTCCAAGGGGACCAGAAGGCGTGGAAGCGCGCGTTCTGGGGACCATCCCACGGCGTCCAGATGAGGGCAGCCGAGATCGCAATCACGACCAGCGCAAGGACGATGTAGACGCGCCGTCGGCCACCCCTTTTCGGTGCGGCGATCACCCCGGGCGTCCGCCTGGCCAGGTCGAGCGTTTCCGGGGCCAGGGGGACCGGATGCTGCTCCGGCGCGGGGTGTTCGGCAACCGGAACGGTGTCGACCTTGCGAGGGAGAGAAATCGAATCCTCTTTCCTGCAAAATGTGGCTTTGTAGGAGCCGGCAGGAATTTCGAAATGAATCTGCGGTGGCTCGGCCACCGACTGGTAATACTGCGCCAGGCGTTTGCGAAGCTCCGCAGCCCGAAGGCGGACAACCGGGTCTTCGCCTGGCTCGTAGTCAGGACGCCGGCCGAATACTTCAGAGCCAATCACCCGCTCGCGGAGCAGATGGTCCTCGCCCGCCAGCGAATGCTTGACGATGTACCGCAGCAGATTCTGGCCCTGCTGCGTGTTTCGAAAGAACGTACTGGAGAGTACTTCGTCCAGGGCGTGCTGTACTACAGCAGCGTCTCGAACTGGGCCGTGTCGCTCCTCGACCGGAGGCACGGGCTGGTTGAACCGAGTATCCATAAGTGAAAACTAGCTGTCGTGAGCAGGTATAGTACCTCCCTAAAATCATGCATGTCAATTTGCAAATCAATCACTTAGCTCAGTAGAGAACAGTAGTGAACCTTGTGTGACGCTGTACGGAGCGAGTCTGGTGTAAATCGCGACGGGATTCCGTTTTGCACTGTCCCGGCAGCTCAAGCACCCTCCGATTTACTGGAAAGCCTTAAGGAGAACCACATGACGCTCCGACTCGGGTCTCGATCGAAGACCATCCTGCTCTCGTCGTTCCTCATCCTGCTGCTATTCACGCCGCAGATGTATGCACAACTGACTACCGGCAGTCTGTCGGGCACAATTACCGACACGGCAAAGGCGGTCGTGCCCAATGCGAACGTCGTTCTGCTGGACGAGGCTACCAAGGACCGGCGGACAACGACCAGCAATAGCGTGGGACACTTTACGTTTGCGGCGGTACAACCCGGTACGTATACCATCACAATCGAGGCACCCGGGTTCAAGACATGGCAGCAGGCAGGAATTCCGATGAACCCGGGCGACATCCGCCAGGTCTCCGATATATCGCTTGCCGTTGGGGTTGCAACTGAGACCGTTGAGGTAAAGGCCGGCCCAGTTGACCTGCTGCCGGTCGAATCCGGCGAACGATCGGACCTTCTCAGTTCGAAGGATATCGAGAGGCTCTCGCTGGTAGGGCGAAACGTCTCTGAGTTGCTGAAGGTGCTGCCCGGCGTCACCAGCGTTCCCAATGGAGTCGGGAATGGTCTTGGTTTCGACTTTACCGCGTCGTCTTCTACCGGCAGCACGATTGGGGTCGGGCTTTCACCCGGCGGAGCGCCCTATCGGGGAGGTACGTCGTACATCCTGGACGGTGCCAACATTATCGATCCCGGGTGCAACTGCTGGTCCATCGCTGTGGTAAATCCGGATATGACGCAGGAGGTCAAGGTGCAGACCTCCAACTTCGGCGCCGACAGCCCGAATGGTCCGGTCATCGTCAATGCAATCAGCAAGGCTGGGACTTCCCAGTTCCATGGGCAGGCTTACTTCTACGCGCGCAACTCCGTTCTGAATGCGAATACATGGGCCAATAATCAGCAAGGAAGTCCGCGGCAAACCGCGCAGTACTATTACCCTGGCGGGAACTTTGGCGGCCCTGTCAAGGTCCCGGGGACGAGCTTCAACCGCAACAACAAGCTGCTCTTCTGGTTTGGATACGAGTACTACAATCAGCTACTTCCGTCGGCCAGCCCGCTGGAGTCGTATGTCCCTACTGCCGCCATGGAGGCGGGCAACTTCACCTCCAGTGGACAAGGCAACTCCGCATTGTGCCCGGGCGGCTTCACGGCTACCGCTACGAATTGGTGCAACAATCTTTCAGGAACTGTCGCTCCGGACGGAACTCCCATTACCGGAGGAATTATCCCGGCGCAGTATTTGGATTCCGGCTCCGCGGCACTGATGAAGTTGTTCCCCGCAGCGAATGCGAACCCGCTCACTACGCCGGGTGGTTATAACTACTTCCTGCCCATCAGCACGCAACAGAATGGCCACGTGTGGCGTGCTCGTGTGGATTACAACTTCAACGACACGAATAAGTTCTTTGTGACTTATCAAACTGGAAGCAATACTTCCACACAGCCGGCACACATCTACTGGAATCCAAGTTACGCAGCGCTCTACCCCGGCGGAAGTATTGCGAATCCGACACTTTCGCGTGTCCTGACGGGTAACTACGTTCATATTTTCAGTGCAACACTCACCAACGAGTTGGTGGCTGCCTGGGGATATTCGAGCAGCCCATATCAACCAACCAATCTGAAAGCGGCTTATAAAACTTCGATCGGCTACCCCTACGGAACGATCTATAACACAGCTGCCCTGGTTGCACCCTCCATCAATAGTCCCGGCGCGCAGACCTTCCCCGATCTCTCGCAACCAGACCTTTGGGAGGCCGGCGGAGCTTATCCACTGACCAAAGCGAACCCCGCCTTCTCCGACAACGTCACCAAGGTCTACAAGTCGCATACCTTCAAATTCGGCGCGTTCACGGAGTTGGCGAGCAATCGTCAGGGTACATGGGCCTACCCCAACGGCGATCTCTCCTTCGCCAGCGGACTCCAACCCAACCAGGCGAACCCGTCCGTACGCATCGGCTCCATCAATCCGGTGGCCAACCTGGTGATGGGTACCGCTACCTCTTACACCCAGAACAGTTACATGCCGGTTCAGGACATGGCTTATCGCACGACGTCTGCGTATGTCATGGACGATTGGCGGATCATGAATCGCCTGACCTTGAACCTTGGGTTGCGCTTTGACCACGTTGGGCGCTGGTACGATCGCCAGGGCACAGGGCTGGCCGTCTGGCTGCCGGGCAGATATGCGAGCGATCTCGCCTCAGGCAAGGTCTATCCCGGCATCTATTGGCATGCCATCGATCCGGGCATTCCCGTCGGTGGTTCTCCCACGCGCGTGGCCTACACCTCGCCGCGTCTCGGCTTTGCCTGGAACATCGATGGCGCAGGCCATACCGTACTCCGCGGCGGATGGGGGCAGTATCGCTGGAACGATCAATACAACGACTACGGCGGCGATCTAAGCACAGCCCAACTGATGGCGACGTACAACGCACCGAGCGGCCAGTCCCTGACCTTGTCGCAGATCGGCAAGCTCGGGCCCTCGGCCGCTGCGTCTGCCAGTCTCCCAGGCTCTGCGAGCGCGGCTGATCCGAACGACTACAACGTCCCCGATACGTCGGCATGGAACGCTACCATCGACCGGCAGCTTCCCTGGTCCTCTTTGTTAGAAGTCGCCTACGTCGGCAACAAAACGCTCCACCTGCTAATGGGTGGTGCGAGCAGCGGCGCCTCGATTGGAGGATCGGGCTTCACCAATGTCAATAAGGTCCCGCTTGGAGCTCTCTTCCAGCGGGATCCGATCACTGCCGCGGCGGCTCCGGCAGATCCGGATAACACTGCAACCTACAAGCTGCAGGACTACTATCCCTACCAGGCTGGTTACGGCTCGAACTCCATCAATGTGGGTGAGCACGTTGGCTACTCCAACTACAACGGGCTGCAGGTTGCATGGCTGAAGCAGGCTGGCCGGCTATCCTTCGATTTCAACTACACCTGGTCGAAGGCGCTCGGCATCATCAACAGCACCGTCGATGCTTTCAACGTCCACGGAGACTACGGAGTCCTGAACATCGATCGTCCCCAGGTCATCAACACCTCCTACGCGTATGACCTTGGATCGCTCTACCACGGAGACCATCGGCTGATTGGCGGTGCGGCGAATGGATGGACCGTCTCCGGCACAACGACCTGGCAGGCCGGAGGAAACCTGCAAGCGCAGGACACTCAGAACCTTGGCCTGACGATCCTCAACACTGCCAAGAATGAAAACCTCACTTCGAACACCTACTTTGGCACCAACGCCAACCAGATCCTGCCCATTGCGACTTGTAATCCAAGGACGAACCTCGCATCCCACCAATTGCTGAATCTCTCCTGCTTCAGCGCGCCACCCCTCGGCCAGCAAGGGCTGCGACAGTTTCCGTATCTCGCCGGTCCCGCATACAACAACTCTGACCTGACCATTTACAAGACCTTCGGCATTACCGAGCGACAGAAGGTGCAATTCCGGGCATCGGCGTTCAACTTCATGAACCATCCGCTCTGGGGCTTCAGCACTGCCAACGATATGACCCTCAAGTACACGACGACGAACGGCACGACGTTCGCGCCCAACGTGGCCTCAGGACTTCCCGCAGGCTATACGTGGGGCACTATGGACGGCAAGTCTGGAAGTCCTCGCGTTGTAGAGGTGTCGCTGAAGTACAGTTTCTAACTACAACCCCTATGGCGGACGATCTGTTCGCCATAGGGCGCATTGAACCTCGCGCGGTGGAATGCTTCTCGGTACTCATGGCGTGGGCACACAGTCAACTTTGTACTGGCTATTGCAACCGGAACGATTTTGGAGACAACCGGTATGGAAGTGTTTTGCCGCAGTCTGGCATGGGGCTGCTTCGCTTTTTTTGTAACTCTCACTACCTGCTGTGGCTCATTCGCACAGCAGGTAGTTCTTACCCGGGCCAATGCTACCGTAGCGCTGGAGGCCTTCGCGCCGAACATTGTTCGGGTCACTCTCAGCCTGGACCGAGCGGCAGCGCTACAGACTCCTGGAGTAGGCGTCATCGCGACTCCAGCGGGAATGGGCTGGTCGCGCAGCGAGGACCGCAGCGGCGACACCTTTCAGTCGGATCGCCTCGTTGTCCACGTCTCGCCTGAATCTCATGGGACCCCATCCGGGACACAGGCAGACATCAGCCGATACTTCAACGGTTCCACCCCGAACGCGGGCATTCGGATCGAGACCCCGTCCGGTAAGACGATTCTGAATATGCGTGGCTGGGAGATGGCCGTTCCCAACTATAAAGACGGCAATGCCGGCATCCTCCATGACCGTCGCCCGGACGACGCGCCATTCCTTGAGGTAGGCGCAACCTTCGCAGCACCGGACGACGAACACTACTACGGCCTCGGCCAGAATCAGCAGGGCTTCCTCGATCTTCGTGGTCATTCGCTGGAGTGCGCACACGACTACAACGCCGCCGCAGGCCCCAGCATATGTGTGCCGTTTGTGGTTACGAATAAAGGCTACGCGATTCTTTGGGATAATCCCTCAAAGACTCGCGTTGATTTTGGCTTCAATGGACAGACACGATGGACGTCGCAGGTCGGTCAGCGCGTCTCATTCTTCATCATCGCCGGCGATACCTACGACGAACTGTACCAGGGCTATCGTTTGCTGACTGGGAGCGTTCCTATGCTGCCCAAAGCGGCATACGGCTACATTCAATCCAAACAGCGTTATACGTCGCAGCAGGAGATTCTGGATGTGGCCCATGGCTACCGCGAGCGCCATTTGCCGGCCGACGTCATGGTGGTGGACTGGTTCTACTTCACCAAAATGGGTCAAATGGATATGAATCCGGAAGCATGGCCCGACCCCGTGGCGATGAATGCCGAGCTGCACAAGCTGGGGTTTCATAGCATGATCAGCGTCTGGCCACGGTTTGAACCCGGGGACCGCTACTATGACAAACTGCTGAAGCACGGCTGGTTTGAGCATCTTGCAGACGGCACGCCCACCAACGGACTTCCGTACGATCGTGCCGGCTCCGATATCGATACCACCAATCCGGAAGCGGCGCACTGGTTCTGGAGCCACATCAACCAGAACGTGATCGGCAAAGGATTTGACGCTCTTTGGGCGGACGAGACGGAGCCCGACCTTCCTCCCAACGGGAGCTACTTTTCCATCGGCCCCGGAACGGAGTTCTTCAACGTCTATCCCTACTTCCATACCAAGGCCCTGTATGACGGTTTCCGGCGCGATCTCACAGACCGCCGTGCCCTCATTCTCTCGCGTGACGCGTATCTTGGCGCCCAGCACAATGGCACAATCTTCTGGTCCTCGGACATCGCCCCAACCTGGGATACTCTGAAGCGGCAGATCCCCACTGGCCTGAACTTCGTGGCTTCCGGCATGCCGTACTGGAGCACGGACATCGGCGGGTGGCAGTATCTTCCCTCGTCGCACACGCCGGAGAGAACGCCCTTGATCGACCCCAGCGATGCCCGCAACAACGTTGGGCACTACGACGATTATCCGGAACTCTATGTCCGCTGGTTCGAGTACGCAACCTTCCAGCCCACCATGCGTGCGCATGGCAGCCGCAACTTCAACGAAGTATGGTCTTACGGAAAGCAGGCCGAGCCCATCCTGGAGAAGTACCTGCGTCTGCGATACGAGCTGATGCCCTATATCTACTCCCTCGGCTACTCGTCGCACCAGACCGGCGCCCCCTTCATGCGCGGCTTGTTTATGGACTTCGGCAACGATCCGAAGGCAGCGGACATTCGCGATGAGTACATGTTTGGCCCTTCCCTTCTCATCGCGCCAGTAACCGACCAGGGAGAGACCTCGCGGAAGGTCTATCTCCCCTGCGGCACGGATTGGTACAACTTCTGGACGAACGAGCGCCTGCACGGCGGCCAACGCGTCGCGGTGTCCGCACCCATCGACATGCTGCCCATCTTCGTTCGGGCTGGCTCGATCCTCCCGTTAGGGGTGCCCGTAGAAAGCACAAACGAGAAGCAAGCAATCGCAAAAGTGCGAGTCTACCGTGGCGCCGATGGCGACTTCACGCTCTATAACGACGATGGCACAACCTACGCCTACGAAACGGGAAGGAGCGAGATCACGCACCTGCACTGGTCCGATGCTTCAGGGACGCTCGAACACAGCGGCGCCAAAGCCTGGGACAAGCCGGATGAAAGCATAGTCACTGTCATCGGCACCCGAGCGGAGAACTGAATGATTCCCTCTTACGCGACTGCCGCACCATAGCTGACAAATGTTATCCTGCGCGAGCACGCGGGAGTCGTTTCGAGATGAAGCAAAGTGTACCGGCAACGGTTATCGTTTCGATTTTGGCGCTCGCCCTTGGCCTACCCTGCGCGGGGCAACGGACTACGCGGGCAGATCCTTCGGATCCAGAACACCCGTTCAATACACCCGCAGCAGTCGAGGCTCCAGCGGGCGACCGGCAACTCAGCCTCTGGCGCGATCAGGCCAAGGCCGCCCTGTTTCTTCCCCAGGCAATGCCGGCGATCGCGCCGCGCAGCTTTGGCAGCTTCGTGCCCATGCCGGGCATAATCGCCCGTCGTGTCACGTTCGCCAGCCAATACGGCATGCGCGTGCCGGCAATGGTCTATGGGCCGGATCACGCAAGCGGAAAGCTGCCGGCGGTCGTCGTCGTCGCGGGACATGGCGGGAGTAAATCCACCTGGTACGAGATATATGCCGGTCTGCTGTACGCCAGTGCGGGCGGGGTTGTCATCACGTACGATCCAGTTGGAGAGGAAGAACGCAACTCCCTGCACTTGTCGGATGCGCGAGCTCACGATACAGTGCTACCCGGACCTGAGTCCCCTGCTCATCTCGGCGGCGTCATGATTGGCGACGTGATGAGTGCGGTGAGTTATGCAGCAAGCTTACCCGAGGTCGATCCGAAGCGCATCGCAGTCCTTGGATATTCCATGGGAAGTTTTCAGGCGGCGATCGCGGCCGGTCTCGACCCGCGGATCCGCGCGCTGGTCCTCTCGGGCGGCGGGGATCTCGACGGGAACGGTGGCTCGTGGGATTCCAGCAGTAAGATCATGTGCCAGGGCGGCCCCTATCAGGCCCTTAGCTTTCTTCCAGACAAGGGTGCAATCCTCTACGCGCTCCACCAGCGAGCCGGCGAAACGCTGATCTTGAACGGAATGGAAGACAACCTTGTCGCCGCTCCGCACCACGGCGCAAGCTTCTTCGATGACCTGAACGCCCGCGTGGCTGCTCTCGCGCCTGGCATGCCGAAGATCGAATACCGCTTCTATCCGGGTGTGGGCCATCGGCCGAGTTGGGTGAATCTTGATGCAGCGACCTGGCTCAATGCAAGGCTCCACTTTCCTCGCTGGCAAAACGTATCGCTGAGTTCCCTCGGCGAATCCCACATCTCAGAGTGGGCCGCGGCTACCGGAGCCCACATTAACAGCGGATACCAAACTGAGAAGACTGAGGGTGGTGTTCGCGCCCTGGATCACGGATTTCCCGCCCCAACACAGGCGCAGTTGCAAGTTGTTCCCGAGGTGGAGTGGAAGGCGCATCAGGACCGGTATGTCTGGCAGGGGTTAGCGAAACAGATTCTGATTGCCGAAGGGATGCCTCCAGCGGTGCCGCCCCCCGTCGCGACGCAACCGGTTCCGGTGCCAGCGAAGAACGTCAACCACACTGGTGGCCATTAGACATCCCTCAGGCGCAATGGAATTGAGGTGCATCAACCGTAGCAAGAACACCGCTTATGAGCGCCCGAAGCTTACCCCTCTGATCAGCATGCAGGTTTCGAAACGTGAGTGCAACACCATCCGCGGCAACGCGGGCTACGCGTGTTTCGACGGTCCAGCGCTCTTCCCCTACGGAGATCCGAAGGTCGCCGCTATTCCAAATATCTAACTGTCTTTCAAAGACTCCGAGAACGCCTGACTCGCTTAGATTTACTGAGTAGCCCGTTGAGTGCTGGAGGGGTGAAAAGAACTCCAGGTCCAGCCTTATGTCGACTCGGATGGCGCGATCGATTTGGACTGTTGTGGGGGCCATCTGCAACCTTTACGTGCTCCAACGAATTGGTGGGTGAGGTCCAGATGTTCTCGGGCTCAGCCTGTCCATCCTCCAGGCACAGGTGGGACCATGGTCTTTTGTCTCTTGTCTATTCTTCGGCTTACCGATGCCAAACCTTAGCCAGACTGATACCCAGGCGCCTATCGATACCAAAGTCTAATAGTTTTTCCCCTCGTTGTTCTGGTGTGATACTTGAAGAAAGGAACTGCGAGAACGGGAGGATTCCGTTGACTGGGGACCGCGAGCAGCAACAAATGGGCACGTTATCCGGCGAGAACCGCGCCGGTACAACTGCTGAAGAGATTGCGCTTTCGTTCCGCAATCACATGACGCATAGCGTAGGCAGTCCCTTGGAATCGTCCAGCTTGATAGATAAATATCATGCGCTTTCGGCCACCGTTCGCGATCGCTTGATGGATCAATGGCTGGAGACGATTGAGACCTACAAACAGAACGACGTTCGGGTTCTTGGGTACCTGAGCGCCGAGTACCTGCTGGGCCCTCATCTACAGAACGACCTCTTGAATCTGGATCTGACGCCCCGAACCGAGCAGGCTCTCAAGAGCCTGGGACTCGACTTGACGACCACAGCCTGTGAGGAACCTGAGCCCGGTCTGGGTAACGGAGGACTGGGTCGATTGGCTGCTTGCTTTCTTGATTCGCTCTCCACGCTGAATGTGCCGGTGATTGGCTATGGTCTGCGATATGAGTTTGGGATCTTCCGCCAGGAAATCGTGGATGGCTGGCAAGTGGAGAAGTCGGATAAATGGCTGCAATTTGGCAATCCATGGGAGATCCACGCCTCCACTTCGGTCGAAGTAGGGTTCTTTGGGCACACCGAGACGTATACCGATGACAAGGGTGCACTCCGTCACAGATGGGTGCCCGGCCACAAGGTGAAAGGCATTCCCTTTGACACGCCGATACCGGGCTATAAGACCCGTACGGTGAACCGTCTGAGGCTCTGGAAGTCCGAAGCTGTCGATTCGTTCGATTTGAGCTTGTTCGACAGGGGCGACTATGCGGGCGCAGTGCGGGCCAAGATGGAATCCGAGACCATCAGCAAGGTACTGTATCCGCCGGATGATACGGTCGAAGGCAAACGCCTGAGACTGACACAACAATTTTTCTTTACGTCGTGCTCTTTGCAGGACATGGTGCAACTGCATCTGGAGTTGGGGCAATCGCTCACAGAATTCGACAAGAAATGGACCGTGCAGTTGAACGATACGCATCCGTCGATTGGCATTGCGGAGCTGATGCGTCTGCTGATGGACGAGCATGCGATGGGATGGGAGGATGCGTGGCGCGTAACCCAGTCTACGTTTGGCTATACCAACCACACACTTCTGCCTGAAGCCCTGGAGCGTTGGCCATTAGAGCTGTTCGGGAATCTGCTGCCGCGACATCTTGAGATCATCTATGAGATCAACCGCCGGTTTCTGGATGATATGCGCCACCACTTCCCTAATGATGACGCGCGGATGCGGCGTATGAGCATCATCGGGGAGGACGGTGAGCGCAGTGTGCAGATGGCGCACCTTGCGGTTGTTGGCAGCAAGGCAATCAATGGCGTTTCAGAACTGCACACGAAGCTTCTTGAGACCACGACTCTGCATGACTACTACGAGGCTTTTCCAGAACGTTTCAGCAACAAGACCAACGGCGTTACACCACGCCGCTGGTTGATGCTGTCCAATCCAGACCTTACCGGATTGATCAACGAGACCATCGGCACGGGCTGGCACAAGGACCTGTACGGCTTGAAGTTGCTGGAGCCCTTTGCCAAAGACAGGGGCTTCCTCGATCGATGGCGAAAGACGCAGGAAGCTTCAAAGAGTCGGCTCGCCGCGTACATTAGGACGACGATGTCCATCGATGTGGATCCAACGTCGATGTTTGATGTGCAGGTAAAGCGGTTGCACGAGTACAAGCGCCAGCATTTGAACGCACTGCACATCCTTTCGCTGTACTGCCAGATAAAGGGCGGCACGATGAAAGACCTTGTGCCCCGCACGTTTCTCTTCGGAGGAAAAGCTGCACCCAATTATACGATGGCGAAGCTCATCATCAAACTGATCAATCAGGTGGGCGAGCTGGTCAACAAGGATCCCGAGGTAAGCGACTTTTTGAGGGTCGTCTTCCTCCCGAACTACTCGGTTTCGTTGGGACAGCGCATCTATCCTGCTGCCGATCTCTCCGAACAAATCTCCACGGCCGGCTTTGAAGCAAGCGGCACCGGATGCATGAAGTTCATGATGAATGGGGCTGTCACCATCGGCACACTGGACGGCGCGAACATTGAAATCCGCAACGAGGCCGGCGAAGAGAACTTCTTCCTCTTTGGCCTGACTGCGTCGGAAATTAGTGGTCTGCAACGGGCCGGCTACAACCCACGCCACTACTACGACAAGAGTCCGCTGCTGCGTGAGGTATTGGACGGCTTGCGGGACGGAAGGTTCTCAAATGGCGATCGGAATTTGTTTGCGCCGCTGGTCAATGATCTGATGAACTCTGATCGCTATTGCGTCCTCGCTGACTTCGACGCCTATGCCGCCGCGCAACAGGAAGCGGGCAAAGCCTATGCAGACACTCCACGCTGGGGGACCATGTCGCTGTTGAATACAGCACGTTCAGGCAAGTTCTCGTCCGATCGCACGATCCGCCAATACTGTGAGGACATTTGGAACTTACCGCTCGGGGGCCGTTAGCCTCAACCCCGGAGATTGCTTTTCCAACATTCTCTGTTCTCACTCATTGTTAGATTTAGCTCGCGCATAGACCCGTCGTCATCAACACGATCGAACGGGAGTGGACGGTGTATGCCATGTGATGATTTGTCTCCGCTTCTTGCTCGAGAAAATCCGATGGTGCTTCCTGAAACGTGTCGATGAGCTTGCGCCATGGTCCACAGCCGGCTGGAAGGTCAGGCAAAGCGAAAGACAGGGACTCCCAATACGCATTGATCATCAAGTGAAATGCGCCTCCATTGTCGATGTAGGCAGTCGCGGCGATACTGTGAGAGTCACCTGAAAGATCTGGCGCCCACAAATGCACCCCGTGCCACTGGATCTTCGCCCGCTCGATGAATTCGGCGAGCGACAGAAAGTCTCCGCTCGGATTTGTGACGAAACGCAGCCGCAATTGGATCAGCAACCGAACGAACCTGTGAAGATCGGCCTGCTTCTGGCAGAGACTCCAGTCGAACCAACTCATCTCATTGTTCTGGCAATAGGCATTGTTATTGCCATGCTGCGTCCTCCTGACCTCGTCTCCCATCATCAGCATCGGAGTGCCAACCGAGAGCAGATTGAGCGTCAGGGCGTTGCGGATCTGGCGTGCGCGCAGACGTTCGACTTCCGGATCACCGGTTGGGCCTTCCACTCCGCAGTTCCACGAATAGTTTTCTGAAGATCCATCGCGGTTATTCTCTCCATTCAGTTCGTTATGCTTTGTATTGAACGAGAACAGGTCGTTGAGGGTGAATCCGTCGTGACAGGTCATGAAGTTGATGCTTTGCCCGGGCGGATGGTGTTGTTTCGTATAAATGTCGGGACTCCCGAGGAGTCTCTGTCTCAGATTGATCACGGTGTCTCGGTCGGACTTGAGAAAACGTCGAACATCATCGCGAAATCGTCCGTTCCACTCCTTCCAGCGGTCTCCTCCGAAGGACCCCACCAGGTAAAGGCCGCCCGGATCCCACGCCTCTGCAATCAGCTTCCTGCCGGCAAGCACCGGATCGGAATCAATTTCCCAAAGAATGGGTGCATCATCGACTGGCCGGCCATGTTGGTCCCGGGTCAGCACCGCAGCAAGATCGAATCGGAAGCCGTCGACATGCATCTCAGAAACCCAATATCTAAGGCTGTCGCCGATCATTCGTCGGACGACGGAAAAGTTGCTGTTGAGCGTATTGCCTGTGCCGGTATAGTCCGCATATTGCGAGGGATCCTCCGATAGAAGGTAGTAGAACCGATTGTCCAGTCCCTTAAAAGAAAACGTAGGTCCCCCAACACCACCTTCAGCAGTGTGGTTGTAGACCACATCGAGAATTACCTCGATACCGGCCCTATGAAGGGCCTTCACCATGTCACGGAACTCGTCCAGGCATCCCAACGGGTCACCTCGGGAGGAGTAACCGCCGTGGGGCGCAAAGAAGGACATCGGACTATAGCCCCAGTAATTCTCGAGCCCGGCTGGAGCATCCTGGGCGTCAAACTCGAAGACCGGCATCAACTCCACTGCTGTGATCCCCAGGTCTTTCAGGTACGGAATTTTCTCGATCAATCCTGCGTACGTGCCTCTCTTTTCCGCGGCAATGCCGGAGTTCGAGTTCCGCGTGAATCCGCCAACGTGCACTTCATAGAGGACGGTGCTGGCAAACGGATGGTCGAGAGGCTGATCGCCCTCCCAGTCATACTCGCTGAGATCTGCAACGACACTCTTCGCGGCGGCTCCTGCGTTGTCCCCGGATCTCGTGGCAGCACTCCGTTGATAGTTCTTCGAGGAGATCGCCCTGGCATATGGATCGAGAATTATTTTCTCAGGATCGAAACGATGCCCGAGAGCAGGGGCGTAGGGTCCACTCACCCTGTAACCGTACAACTGGCCGGCCTTTAGCCCCGGCAGGTGAATATGCCAATAGTGCGAGGTGCGATTCGTTTCGGGAACTAGATCGACAACGCGGCTTGGCTGGGTAGCGTCCTCCCCGTCGAAGAGTACCAATTCGACACGAGTTGCGTGGTAGGAGAACAGGCTGAAGTTCACACCAGTCGCAGTGACACTTGCACCCAATGGATAGGGACTCCCGGTCTTCATGTTCTGTTCCTAAATCTCCACGCCATAGGTGGACTCGGTGACAACTGAAGGAGAGATCACTCGGCCTCACACTCAAACCCTTTGACACACTCAACGAGCATGGTGACCCGACAGGACCCACCCATCTCAGTCTGTTCGTTTGCCTTGTTGCGCTCTGAACGATCATCCCGCGGACCTTATCAATTCTGCCAAAGCTAAATGATTTGATCAACGCGGCCGGAAGGGGCATAGACCATTGCGACTTTTCAGGTCTGTGAGTTTCCGGGTACGGATATTCGCTCAATATGCCGAGCAGGCGACCGCATCGACCTGAATCGGAATGGGAGCACCCTCGAGCCCGGACACTCTCTGCGGCGCGCAACAGGCTTTACTCAATCTCGCATGGTCGGCCTGCATCGCTTTATCTTCACCGAGGACGGAAAGCGTTTCGCTCAGGATTCGCGCGCCGCCAGCGTGCTTCGGCACGACGATTTTGTAATGCATCCATTTTCCTTCACGGCGAGCGGCAACAATGCCGGCGCGCCGCAGATAGGCAAGATGGCGTGAAATCTTGGGCTGGCTCTGCCCGAGGATCTCCACGAAATAGCAAACGCACACTATAGCGCAGGCAGCCATCCGAGCGGGCAGCCTCGGCCCGAAGCGCTTCAGCAGATCGAATCAGCGGGAATCTCAACGGCGGCCTTGCGCAGCAAGTCATGGGACGAACTCTCCGGGACGGAAGCGCCGAAGCTCGACTTCGTTTTTACAGTGTGCGACAACGCAGCAAAGGAACAGTGTCCGTACTGGCCTGGGCAACCTATGACGGCACACTGGGGTATCGCGGACCCGGCGGCAGTCAAGGGCACTCCGGAAGAGATCGCTCGTGTGTTCCGTGATGCATTTACGGTGCTCGACCGCAGGATCGGGCTGTTCCTCTCGTTGCCACTGGCGACGCTCGAACATATGGCTATCAAGCGTGAAATCGATCAGATCGGCCGGTCGTAGGAGACAACAGTGAAAAGAGCCGGTTGTCTTTTCTCGACCGCTATCTGACAGGGTGGATCTTCGCCGCCGTGACTTTCGGCGTGGCCCCGGGCTGGCTAGTTCCCGGAGTGGTGCCGTTCCTGAACCGCGTCGGCACAACTTCAATCCCAATCGCGGCGGGATTGACCCTGATGATGTACCCACCATTACCCCCGGGCCTTTGTGATTCGTGCGAATGCATCCCACCTTTGGGTAGGCTTCACCACATCTCCCAACACCATCCCTCCCCGCAAAACGTCTATACTCTATAGCTGTCACATTCCAGAGGAATCCGCTGCTCCCATGAAGACCACCGCCCGCACCAATCCCCTCGCACCAAGCACCTCGAACCTCGAATCTTGTGAAGGCTTTACCCTCATCGAGCTCCTCATCGTCATGTCCATCATGCTCATCCTGATGGCGCTCGCCGTCCCCCAGATGCTTAAGGTCAAGAAGAACGCCAACCAGACCTCCGCCGTGCAGACCATGCGCACCATCGGATCCTCTGAGATGAGCTACTTCTCCTCCTATCCCGGCAAGGGATTCGGCTGCCCGCTCACCGTGCTCGGCGGCGATCCCAAGACCGGCGCACCCTCCGCGGATGCCGCCCAGCTTCTCGATGCCTCCCTCGCCTCCAGCGGACACAAGTCCGGCTACGTCTTCACCGTGACCTGCGGCTCCAAGACCACCGTCAACAACCAGGACGTCTACAACTCCGTCGAGATCACTGGCATTCCCGAGACCGTCGGCAAAACCGGCGACAACGGCTACTGCTCCGACGAGAACAACGTCATCCGCATCGACCCCACCGGCGGCACCAACTGCACCCAGCAACTCCAGTAGTTAGTTAGCACGCTGGACACATCATGCCGGAAGTACGACCCACTCCGCGGCCACATACCAAATATGCGCTGCCTCAGCAGCAGCGCCGTCCCGCGTGGTTCTGGATCGCAGTCGGCGGCGCCTGCTTATCGGTCGTTGTCCCCATCCTGGTCATCCTCGCCCTCATCACCCTCCCTCAGTTGCTCAGCGTCAGGAAGCCCGCTAACCAAACCTCAGCAGTCCAAACCTTGCGCACCATGGCATCCGCAGAGGTGAGCTATAACGAAACCTACCCAGATCAGGGCTTCGCCTGCAATCTAAACGTCCTCGGTGGTGACCCCAACTCCGGCCCCCCATCCTCGGAAAACGCCCAGTTGATCGATCCCAGCCTCGCCTCGACTGGCCATCACTCCGGCTACATTTTCTCGGTCACCAGCTGCACCCCGAGGACCGTCAATCATCGTGCCATCAATACGGCATACACAATTGCAGCGATCCCCGAATCCGTTGGCAGAACCGGCGATGTCGGCTACTGCATTAACCAGAACAACGTCATTACCGTAGACCCCACCGGCAGATGGAACTGCACCCAACCCCTGAAGTAGCGCCCTTGTCGCCAACCTCACGAACTGTCATTCTGAACGCAGTGAAGAATCCCCGCATTTCGCTCATCGCGCCTCTGCTCTTTGTGGCTCTGCAGGCCCTGGCCCAACCCGACGCCGCCCTCATCCACCGCGTCGACGACCACTACAACCACCTTCACACCCTCCGCGCCCACTACTCCGAGCACTACGCCGGCATGGGCCTCGACCGCACCGAGACCGGCACCCTGCTCCTCAAAAAACCCGGCCTCATGCGTTGGTCCTACGACCAGCCCCCCGGCAAAGTCTTCGTCCTCGACGGCAAGTTTGGCTGGTTCTACACCCCCGGCGACGCCCAGGTCGCCCGCACCCCGGCCAAGCAGCTCGACGACCTCCGCTCGCCTCTCCGCTTCCTCCTTGGCCACACCCAGCTCGCCAAGGAACTCGACAACCTCACCACCGCCCCCGCCGGCCCGAACTTCCTCATCACCGGCGTCCCCAAAGGAATGGCCCAGCGCGTCCGCCTCCTCACCCTCACCGTCAACCCAGCAGGCATCATCCAGGCCATGACCATCGAAGAGCTCGACGGCGCGACCACCAGCTTCACCTTCACCAATCAGCAGGAAGACATCCCCACCACTGCCGCCGATTTCACGTTCATCCCACCCCCCAAAATCCCCATAGTCGACGGCCAATCGCCGATCTAGCCCCAAAACCCGGCTCCCCATTGGGGCGTCATTCTGCGCGACGCGCAGAATCTCAGTCGTTGTTTCTGCGCAGGCACCATCGTCCCAGGACACGCAAACCGCCGTCCAAATCCTTGACACCGCTGATAAAATAGAACTAGGGGCAAAGCTCAGGAAATCCGCGATCTCAGGCTGGACTGTGCGTTGCGCCCGACCGCTAAACCCAATTTCTTGAATATTTTGTGGTTACGATCGTTTGTTTTCAATAATTTGCGCTCCAGTCATGACCTGACTCCCGGACCAGGTCCGGATCTAAGTCTTTTGTATTGGATATTTTGAGACCTAAAGTATGGGGGG
>Ga0102924_1000452_pt1 | contig 51252 bp, 46 predicted proteins | sample PaiPotPPM11metaG_FD_80116 | JGI IMG/M metagenome (GOLD analysis project Ga0102924, IMG submission 80116) | Iron sulfur acid spring bacterial and archeal communities from Banff, Canada, to study Microbial Dark Matter (Phase II) - Paint Pots PPM... ... | reverse complement strand
GCCTTGAAAGCATGGGCCTTGAAAGCATGGGCCTTGAAAGCATGGGCCTTGAAAGCATGGGCCTTGAAAGCATGGGCCTTGAAAGCATGGGCCTTGAAAGCACGGGCCTTGAAAGCATGCGCCTTCCGGCATTTCCCGCTGACATGAGCGCGTGCGGTTCCATTGTCCCGACGCTCAATAGGGCCTGCCGCCATCGGCTCCAAGCTTCTTCACTTTTTCCGGTTTACAGGCATCGTTCACAAATTATTGTTCTTGTTTTGTTCTAATGGGCGCATTAGCTTTATGTCCAGAGTTTGGAACCCGAGTCGCCACCCATCAGTCGGTGTCTCATGAGTCGATCGTCAGCTTTAAAGCGCCCGCCGGCACAGCTGCTGCCCTCCACGCCGGCGGGCGAGCCCGCAGCGGCCGCGATAGCAGTCGACCGCGAGCGCCGGCGCGGCCGTGGCACGGTGTCGAACGCGTCGGGACGCTTTGAGCCCATCGCGCGCGTCGCCTTCGATGACGGCTGGCAGGGCTTGGAAGATCTGCCGCCGTTTAAGACCACGGTGACGGTCGATTCCACCCGCAAGATCATCACCAAGAACGACTCGCCCGACATTTCCTTCGACCGTTCGATCAATCCCTATCGTGGTTGCGAGCACGGCTGCGTCTATTGTTTCGCGCGGCCGACGCATGCCTATCTCGGCCTGTCGCCCGGGCTCGATTTCGAGTCCAAGCTGTTCATGAAGCCGAACGCGCCCGAATTGCTGGAGCGCGAATTGGCGGCGCCGGGCTATGTGCCGAAAGTCATCGCCATCGGCACCAATACCGATCCCTATCAGCCGATCGAGCGCCGCCATCAGATCATGCGCCGCATACTCGAAGTGTTGGAGCGCGCCGGCCACCCGGTCGGCATCGTGACCAAATCGGCGCTGGTGCTGCGCGATCTCGACATTCTCGTGCGCATGGCCAAGCGCGATCTGGTCAAGGTGGCGATCTCGGTGACGACGCTCGACGCAAAACTGGCGCGCACCATGGAGCCGCGCGCGTCGACGCCGCAGCGCCGGCTTGAGGCGCTGAAGCAATTGGTGAGCGCCGGCGTGCCGGCCTCGGCCATGGTGGCGCCGGTCATTCCCGCCCTCAACGATGCCGAGATCGAACGCATCCTCGACGCCGTTGCCGAGACCGGCGTGCGCAACGCCGGCTATGTGCTCCTTCGCCTGCCGCTGGAGCTGCGCGATCTGTTCCGCGAATGGCTGATCGAGAATTTTCCCGATCGCTATCGCCACGTGATCAAGCTCATCCGCGACACGCGCGGCGGCAAGGATTACGACGCCACCTTCGGCAAGCGGATGACCGGGTCCGGCCCGATCGCCTGGATGATCGGTCGCCGCTTCGAAGTCGCCTGCGAGCGCCTCGGGTTCAACATGACGAGCGTAAGGACCACGACCGAGCATTTCCGGCGCCCGCGCCCGGCGTCGGAGCAGCTCGATTTGTTCTAGCGGACCGTCGTGCCCGGCCACGACATTGCGAGTTTCCCCGCAATCCTCTCTATGAGAATCACGCGCATTGCGGATGGTGGCGGCGAGCGGGCATCATGCTGGCATGAGTCGCCAAGCCACAGCTCGCAATGGAACCGCGAAGGCCGCGCGCCTGCCGCTTGGCGAAGAGATCGGGCGCCCGACGTTCCGCCGCGAGCGCTTAGCGCTCAAACGCGGCGTATGGCCGATCGCCGGCTGCGACGAAGCGGGGCGGGGCCCGCTCGCCGGCCCGGTGGTTGCGGCGGCCGTCATTCTCGATCCGGACGACGTGCCGCGCGGCCTCGACGATTCCAAGCGTCTCACGGCGGAGCGTCGCGAAATTCTTTATGAGCGTATCTGCGCGCGGGCGCAGGTCGCCGTCGCCATGGCGCCGCCGTGGCGCATCGATCGCGACAATATTTTACGCGCGTCGCTGTGGGCCCTGGCGCGCGCGGTCGGCGCGCTGCCGGTGAAGCCGCGTCTGGTCTTTGTCGATGGCCGCGACCGCATCGACGCCGGCTGCGACTGTGAAGCAATCATCGGCGGCGACGGCCTGGTCGCGTCGATTGCGGCCGCTTCCATCGTCGCCAAAGTCACACGCGACCGGCTCATGGCCTGTCTCGGCGCGGCCCATCCCGGCTACGGTTTCGAGCGGCATATGGGCTACAGCGTGCCCGAGCATTTTGCCGCTTTGGACCGGCTGGGACCGACGATCCACCACCGCCGCTCGTTCTCGCCGGTGGCGATTGCGCTCGGCCTCATCGACAAGGACGCTGAAGGGGCCGAAATCAGCGTATTGCCTCTCTAGCTTGCCTCTCCGGCTTTGCCGCCGTATAGGGCAGCGCCAAACCATCGCATGAACTTTCATTTGGCGATGATGCACCCGGTGCCCGCCAAACCCGGCTTTTCTTGCAGATGTTTTTTGTTCCGATTTACATTGAAGCGATCCGCGCCCGCCCGGTGCTGATATTTTGGGCGGCGGCGCTGGCGCAGACCGCGGTCTGGATCGCGGTGCCGATGCTGTTCTACTCCGCCCCGCCCGGCGATCTGGCGCAGCTTCTCGCCACCGGTCACGAGTTCCGCTTTGACGCCGGCGTCGGGCCGCCGCTGGCTTCCTGGCTTGCCGAGATCGCCTTTCGCGGCGCCGGCCTGTTCGGCGTCTATGTGCTGGCGCAGATCTGCGTGGTCACGGCCTATTGGTGCGTGTTCACGCTCGGCCGTGCCATCGTCGGCCCGTCGCATGCGGCGATGGCGGTATTGCTCATGGTGGGCATTGCGCTGTTCACGGTGCCGTCGCCGGACTTCGGGCCGCCGATCCTGACCATGGCGTTCTGGGCCGTAGTGCTGCAGCAGTATTGGCAAGCGGCGATAAAGCGACGCAAGCGCTCGTGGTACGGGCTCGGCTGCGCCGCGGCGCTGATGCTTTTGTCGAGCGACGCCGCGCTCCTTCTGCTCGGCGCGCTTGTCGTGTTCACGGCAGTCACCGGGCGCGGACGCAAGGCGCTCGAAGCGCCCGAGCCATGGATCGTCGGCATCGCGCTCGTCGTTTTTCTGCTCCTGCACCTGGTCTGGCTGCAAGGGATGTGGCTGCAAGGATCTGAAGATAGTTTGAAGCCACTCCTCGAACGGCTGCGCGACGCGCAAAGCGCCGGACTGAACACTTCGGCCTGGCTGCGGCTTCTCGCGGCGCTCGCGCTCGCTCACGCCGGGCTCGCGATATTGCTGGTGCTGGCGGTCGGCTGGCCTCGCGTCAGAGCGGCGCCCGCGCCACCGATCGCGCGGCCCCACGCCGATCCTTTCGCGGTGATTTTCGTAAAAATCTTTGCGCTCGTGCCTGCTTTGCTGGCGACGATTGCCGCCGTCGTCGCCGGACAAAAGCTGCCGATCGGCGGCGCGGCGCCGCTCGTCGTCCTGTCAGGCCTCGGCATCGTCCTCGCCGCCGGCGACAGCATCGCACTTTATCATCAGCGCGTTCTCGGCTTCGCCTGGTCCGGTTTGTTGCTGGTGCCCGCGGCCTTCGTCCCGCTCTTGATCGTGCTGTTGCCGTGGACCATCGGCATGGACCTGAAAATCGCGCAGCCGGCGAATGCGATGGGCGAATTTTTCGCCGAAAGCTTTCAGCGCCGGACCGGGCAAAAGCTCGCCATCGTCACCGGCGATCCGCGCACCGCGGCTTTGGTCGCGCTCGCCGCGCCGAGCCGTCCGAGCGTATTTTCCGACGCCGATCCTTCGCGCACGCCCTGGGTCACTGCCGACGACATCCGCAAGAAGGGCGCTGTGGTCGTGTGGCTCGCCGCCGACACATCGCCGACGCCGCCGCCGGACATCAAAATCTATTTTCCCGATCTCGTTGCCGAAGTGCCGCGCACTTTCGACCGGCCGGTACAAGGCCGGTTGCCGCTGTTGCGGGTAGGCTGGGGCGTGATCAGGCCGGGCAGCGTGGCGCCGGCGCAGTAGCCGGCCGGTGAATTGGCTCGGTGTGGCGCTGGTCGCTGCCGGTGCAATTTTGGCAGCGGCGCGCTAACCGTCGTTCCGGGCCGAGCGTTAGCGAGGAACCTGGAATCCATAACCACGGAAGGTGCAGAACTATCGCCGAGCGAGACTTTCAGTGCAGAGATTATGGATTCCGGGTTCGCGCTTCGCGCGCCCCGGAATGACTCAACCAGCCAGAGCTTTCTTGAGCGCCAGAAAATCGCGCCAGGCGAAACGCTTCTGCAGCGGGCTGCGCAGCAGGAATGCCGGGTGAAAGGTCGCGAGCGCCCTGATCTCGCGCGCGCCGGTATCGTAGGGAAACCAGCGGCCGCGGCTTCGAGTGATGCCTTCCTTGATGCTGAGCAGCGTTTGCATCGCCGGCCCGCCGAGGCAGACCATGATGTCCGGGTTGGCGAGCTCGATCTGGCGGCGAATGAACGGCAGGCAGATCGCGGTTTCCTGCGGCGTCGGCGTGCGATTTCCTGGCGGCCGCCACGGCACGACATTGGCAATGTACACATTGCTGCGATCGAGGCCGACCGCCGCCATCATGAGATCGAGCAGCTTGCCGGAGCGGCCGACAAACGGTTTGCCGGAAATGTCTTCGTCATAGCCCGGCGCCTCGCCGATGAACATGACGCGGCTTTGCGGATTGCCGTCGGCAAAGACCAGCCGGGTCGCGGTCGCGCGAAGCGCGCAGCCTTCGAACGTGTCGAGCAGCGCGCGCAGCTCTTCGAGCGTGCCGGCGCTCTTTGCCGCCTCGCGCGCTGCCATCACTGCGGCTTCGGGTGAAGGCGGAGCGGCCGATTGATAGAAGGTTCTCCCTTCGGCCGATGGAACACCTTTGCGGGAAAGGGCCGCAGGCGTCGCATCGCGCGTGGCCGGGGAGGGGGACGCGATTGGCGGCGACGGATTCTCGTCCGCCATACGGTCGACCGGCTCCTCGCCGAGAAGCGCGTCGGCGCCGGCGTCGATATAGAAGGCGATCAGTTCGCGTGCATCTTTATGGCTGGGTGCGTCCACGAGCCTGTCCGTGAGCCTATCCATGAGGGGATTTATTCTTGAGCGAATGCGACCGGCACCGCAAGGCGGTGATTGTCAGCGCATCAATTTCGTGAACAATCGCGTTGAGCGGCCGGGACACGGAGCAAGTCATGAACACAGCGGAGCTTCCGGCCCGGGAGGCGATGGAATTCGACGTTGTCATCGTCGGAGCCGGACCCGCCGGCCTTGCTGCGGCAATCCGGCTCAAGCAGCTCGCTCCGGACACCTCCGTCGTCGTCGTGGAGAAGGGCTCCGAAGTCGGCGCCCACATTCTTTCCGGCGCCGTGATCGATCCGATCGGGCTCGACAGCCTGATCCCGGAATGGCGCGGTGAGGATACCCCGATCAAGACCGCGGTCAAATCCGACCGCTTCTACATGCTCGGCCCGTCGGGCGCGCTGCGGTTGCCGCTTGCGCTCATGCCGCCGCTGATGAGCAATCACGGCAATTTCATCGTTTCGCTCGGCGAGGTCTGCCGCTATCTGGCGCGCAAGGCGGAGGCGCTCGGCGTCGAAATCTATCCGGGCTTTGCCGCGTCGGAGGTGCTGTTCGAGAATAACGCGGTTGCCGGCGTCGCGACCGGCGATATGGGCATCGGCAAGGACGGTCATCACAAAGGCGGATTTGCCCGCGGCATGGAGCTGCGCGGCAAATACACTTTGTTTGCCGAAGGCGCGCGCGGCAGCCTGTCCAAAATGCTGATCGAGCGTTTCGGGCTTGGGCACAATCGTGAGCCGCAAAAATTCGGCATTGGCCTGAAAGAGCTCTGGCAGGTCGCTCCGGAAAAGCATCAGAGCGGCCTGGTGCAGCATACGCTCGGCTGGCCGCTCAACAACGGCACCGGCGGCGGCTCGTTCCTCTATCACTTCGACGACAATCTGGTTTCGGTCGGGTTTGTCGTCCACCTCAACTACAAGAATCCTTATTTGTCGCCGTTCGAGGAGTTTCAGCGCTTCAAGACGCATCCGCTCATTCGCGACACGTTTACAGGCGGCAAGCGGATCTGTTACGGCGCTCGCGCCATCAGCGAGGGCGGCTATCAATCGGTGCCCAAGCTCGTGTTCCCGGGCGGCGCACTGGTCGGCTGCGCCGCCGGTTTCGTCAACGTGCCGCGCATCAAAGGCAGCCACAACGCCATGCTGTCCGGCATGCTAGCGGCCGAGCACGCGGCGGCAGCGCTCGCGCAGGGCCGCGCCAACGATGAGCTTTCAGCTTACGAAGAGGCGTGGCGCTCGTCGCCGATCGGACGCGATCTGTGGCGGGTGCGCAATGCCAAGCCACTGTGGTCGAAGGTCGGCACGTTCGCCGGCATCGCGCTCGGCGGCCTCGACATGTGGACCAATACGCTCGGCTTCTCGCTGTTCGGCACCCTCAAGCACGGCAAGCCGGATTCCGCGACGCTCGAGCCCGCCGCCAAGTGCAAGCGCATCGCCTATCCAAAGCCCGACGGCAAGCTCACCTTCGACCGGCTATCCTCGGTCTATCTGTCGAACACCAATCACGAAGAGGACCAGCCGGTGCATCTGTTGGTGCGTGACGCCGCGCTGCAAAAATCGTCGGAGCATGACGTCTATGCCGGGCCGTCGTCGCGCTATTGCCCGGCCGGCGTTTATGAATGGGTCGAGGATGCCGGCCAGCCGCGTTACGTGATCAACGCGCAGAACTGCGTGCACTGTAAGACGTGCGACATCAAAGACCCGAACCAGAACATTACATGGGTGTCTCCCGAGGGCGGCGGCGGCCCGAATTATCCGAATATGTGATCGCCGACGATGTGATCTGGCTGCCGCGATTTCGCCGCCGTTCGGGCCTAAAGCAGCGGCGTCGCGCGGGAAACGCGGCGAGACGACGCCGGGTCGGCATCCTTGCGGCGGCACGGTAAAAGGGCCATTCTCGCGCATCCAGATATTCGGCGCTTGTCGCAAGTTCGCGTGCTTTCAGGTCGCCGACCCAATTCGCCAATGGAGATATCGTGATTCATTCGCTGCTGCCCCGGCATGCCGCCATTCTTGGCGTCGCCTTAGCTTTCGGTTTTCCATCTATACTCCCCGCCCAAGCGGCGACCGTTCAAACGCCGGCGCAAGGGGAACTTTCGCCAGAGAACGCCGCAGGCAGCTATCTGGCCGCGCGTCACGCCGGCGCCGAGCGCGATGCCACCGCCGCCGCCACCTATTACATGGATGTGCTGAAGCTCGATCCGCGCAATCCGGATTTGCTGAGCCGCGCGTTCCTCTCCGTGCTCACCGGCGGCGATATCGATCAGGCGAGCAAGCTTGCCGAGCGGATGCTCGACGTCGATCACACCGACAAGATATCTCACCTGGTGATCGGCATTCGCGAGCTCAAGCTGAAACATTACGGCGCCGCCAAGCAGAACTTCGCGCAATCGGTGCGCGGGCCGGTGACCGACCTGACGGCGGCCCTGCTGACGGCGTGGGCGCAGTCCGGTGCCGGCGACGCGCATGCGGCGGTCGACACGATGGACAAGCTGTCGGGGCCGGATTGGTACGGCATCTTCAAGGACCTGCATGCCGGTTTCATTCTTGATCTCGCCGGCGACAAGAAGGGCGCCCAGAAGCGCTACGAAAGCGCCTACAAGACCGACCCGACGGCGCTGCGCACGGTTGAAGCCTATGGCCGCTTCCTGTCGCGCAACGGCAGCAAGGAAGACGCGCTGAAAATCTACCAGGACTTCGCCAAGGTCCTGCCCGACCATCCTATCGTCAACGAAGAGATGAAAGCGATTTCCGACGGCCAGAAGCTGCCGTCGCTCGTCGATTCTCCGCAGGCCGGCGCCGCCGAGGCACTGTATGGCCTCGGCGCTTCGATCGGCCGCCGCGGCGGCGAGGATCTGGCGCTGATCTATCTGCAGCTCGCGCTCTATCTGCAGCCGTCGCATGCGATGGCGCTATTGTCGCTCGGCGATCTCTACGAAGATTTGAAAAAGCCCGACTTCGCGATCAAGGCTTATGAGCGCGTGCCGGCGAGTTCGCCGCTGTCGCGCAACGCCGAAATCCAGATGGCGGTCGATCTCGACGCGCTTGATCGCACCGACGACGCCAAGCAGCGGCTGCAGCATGTCATCTCGCAGCGGCCCAAGGACACCGAGGCGATTATCGAGCTCGGCAATATCCAGCGCGCGCGCAAAGATTTTGCCAGCTGCGCGGACACTTACAGCAAAGCCATCGATCTGGTGGCGACGCCGGAGAAGTCGAACTGGGTCATGTTCTACTTCCGCGGCATTTGCTACGAGCGCTCGCATCAATGGCCGGCCGCCGAAGCCGATATGAAGAAGGCGCTGGAACTGTTCCCCGAACAGCCGCTGGTGCTCAACTATCTCGGCTATTCCTGGGTCGATCAGGGCGTCCACCTCGATCAGGGCATGGACATGATCCGCCGCGCCGTCGAGCAGCGGCCCGACGACGGCTATATCGTCGACTCGCTGGGCTGGGCCTATTTCCGCACCGGCAATTACGACGAGGCGGTCAAGAATCTGGAACGCGCTGTCGAGCTCAAGCCCGAGGATCCGACCATCAACGACCATCTGGGCGATGCCTATTGGCGCGTCGGCCGGATACTGGAAGCGCACTTCCAGTGGTCGCATGCTAAGGATCTCAAGCCGGAACCGGAAGATCTGCCCAAGATCGAGGCCAAGCTCAAAGACGGCTTGCCGCCCGATACGTCGTCGGCAGCCGATGCCGGCAAGCCCGCCGCGCCAGCCGATCCGGACAAGGGCGCCGCGGATGCAAAGAAGACCGGCAACGGCGGTTAAGCGCCCTTGTCCGTTCCGCTCTTTGAGAACGCGCCGGCGAAAGTGAACCTGACGCTGCGGGTGCTTGCCCGCCGCGCCGACGGCTATCACGAACTGGAAAGCCTAGTTATGTTCGCCGATTGCGGCGACCGGCTGACCTTTGCGCCGGGCGGCGCGCTTGCGCTCACGCTCAGCGGCGCGACGGCGGAGCAGGCCGGCGGCGATGCCGACAATCTCGTGCTCAGGGCGGCGCGGGCGCTTGCCGCGCGGGTTCCAAGCGTCACCTTGGGTGCGTTCCATCTCGAAAAAAACCTGCCGGTCGCGGCAGGGCTCGGTAGCGGATCGTCCGATGCTGCGGCGGCGCTCCGCCTCATCATGCGGGCGAACGGACTGGCGCCCAACGAGCCGCAACTTTACGACGCCGCGCGCGCGACCGGCGCCGACGTGCCGGTTTGTCTCAATCCGCGCCCGCGAATAATGCGCGGCATCGGCGAAAAACTCTCCGAACCGCTGACGCTGCCCCCACTTCCCGCCGTACTGGTCAATCCCGGCGTCGGGCTCGCAACAAAGCTGGTATTTGCCGGTTGGAAGGCGGGCGCCGCAGCACCCGTTCCGCTCGATCTCGCAGCAATCGCGAAATTGGAGAGCCGCGAGCAATTGCTACAGATATTGCAAGCTCAGCCCAACGATCTCGAAGCCCCTGCGATAGCGCTGCGGCCCGCGATCGCGGACGCGCTCACGGCGCTGCACGGTTTTGCCGGCTGTCAGCTTGCGCGCATGTCGGGCTCCGGCGCGACGTGCTTCGGTTTATTTTCGTCCGCGGCCGATGCCGAAGTGGCGGCGAAAATTTTGCGCGCCAAGAATCCGAATTGGTGGGTGCAGGCCTGTTCGCTGAATTAGCGCGAACCGGGCTAATGCGTCCGCGCGATGCAGAAGTCGACGGTCTCGACCAGCGCCGCTTTCATCGCTGAATCCGGAAATAGCGCGAGCGCGTCGCGGGCGATGGCGCCGTAGTGATGGGCGCGGCCGATCGTATCCTCGAGCGCGCGGTGCCGTACCATCAGCCCGACGGCGTGATCGAGATCGGTATCGGTTGTCTCGCCCCGCTCCAGCGTGCGCCGCCAGAATTCGCGCTCGGCGTCGGTGCCGCGGCGGAAGGCGAGCACCACCGGCAGCGTGATCTTGCCCTCGCGGAAATCGTCGCCGACGTTCTTGCCGAGATGCGCTGCCGCGCCGCCGTAATCGAGCACGTCGTCGATGAGTTGGAAGGTGATGCCGAGATTCATGCCGAACGAGCGGCTCGCTGTCTGTTCGGCCTTCTGCCTGGCCGACAGCGCCGGCCCGACTTCGCACGCCGCGGCGAACAGCTCGGCGGTCTTGCCGCGGATCACGGCGATATATTCGTCTTCCGTCGTCGCCGTGTTTTTGGCGACGGTAAGCTGCATGACCTCGCCTTCGGCGATGACGGAGGCGGCCGAGGAGAGTATTTCCAGCGCTTTGAGGCTGCCGACTTCGACCATCATCTTGAACGCCTGGCCGAGCAGGAAATCGCCCACCAGCACGCTCGCCTCATTGCCCCACAACATGCGCGCCGCCATCCGGCCGCGCCGCAATTCGCTCTCGTCCACCACGTCGTCATGCAACAGCGTCGCGGTGTGCATGAATTCGACCGCGGCGGCGAGCTTGATATGGCCTTCGCCCGCATAACCGGCGAGCCGCGACAGCGCCAGCGTGAGCATCGGACGCAGCCGTTTGCCGCCGGAACTGATGAGGTGATTAGCCACCTCCGGGATCATCGTCACCTCGGAACCGGTGCGCGAGATGATTGTGGCATTGACGCGCTCCATATCGGCTGCGACCAGTTCGACCAAAGGCTCGATCGAGGGCGCATTCGGGCTTTCGAAAGGGACGACAACGGCCACTTGAGCTTTCTCCACAGGAGGAACGACGCAAAAGCATAGAAACGCTATGGTGACCCGGCAAGTCCGCAGGCAAATATAACACCGGCACTGGTGCGGGTATTTCGCCGCCGGTTCCGGCTACGCCACTTCGAGTGGCGTCGGAGAGGGGGAATGTCAAGCAACGACCTTGCCGCGGAACGCATAGCTCAAAGCCGGCTTGATGTGGCGGTGCTGGTGCCCTGTTACAATGAGGAACGCGCGATCGCCAAAGTGGTTGCCGACTTCCGCGCGGCGCTGCCGGGGGCGAGTGTTTATGTCTATGACAACAATTCCACCGACGGCACCGTCGCTGCCGCAAAGCAGGCGGGCGCCGTGGTCCGCCGCGAGACCCATCAAGGCAAGGGCCGCGTCGTGCGGCGCATGTTCAACGATATCGAAGCCGATATTTACGTGTTGGTCGACGGCGATGCGACCTATGACGCGCCGAGCGCGCAGGCGATGATCGACGCGCTTCTCGCTGACCGGCTCGATATGGTGGTCGCGACCCGGGTCGATCGCGAGGAGGCGGCCTATCGCCCCGGCCATCGCGCCGGCAACCGGCTCCTCACCAGTTTCGTCGCGAATATATTCGGCCGCGCCTTCACGGATATTCTTTCCGGCTATCGCGTGTTCTCGCGGCGCTTCGTCAAATCGTTTCCGATTCTCTCCGGCGGGTTCGAGATCGAAACCGAATTGACCGTGCATGCGCTTGAGCTCGAATTGCCGGTGGGCGAAGTGGCGACGCCTTATTATTCGCGGCCGAGCGGCTCGGCCTCGAAGCTAAACACCTGGCAGGACGGCCTTCGTATTCTCTGGACAGTGTTGAAACTCTACCGCGCCGAGCGTCCGCTTTCGCTGTTCGGCGCGTTCGGGATCGCGCTTGGCATCATGGCGGTCGGCCTCGTCATCCCGATTTTCATCACTTACATGCAAGAAGGTTTGGTGCCGCGCCTGCCGACCGCGGTGCTCTCTACCGGCTTGATGGTGCTTGCTTGCCTGTCGGTCGCGGTCGGCTTGATCCTCGACACGGTGACGCGGGGGCGGCGCGAGGCAAAGCTGATCGCCTATCTGGCGCTGCGCGCGCCGGGCGAAGAACGGCGGCGGGGCTGAACATGCGCGAACTCGTCCGCACCAACGACGCCGTGCTGATCACCGCGATCGAGGCGCTGCTCAATGGCGCGGATATCGATCATATGGTCGTCGATCAGAACATGAGCGTGCTGGAGGGCTCGATCGGCATTTTCCCGCGGCGCATCCTGGTCGGCGAAGATCAGATTCAAAGCGCGCGGCGGCTTCTGGAGGATGCCGGCTTCGGCAACGAGCTTCGCCCCGATGTCCGCTGACAGCGGCCAACTTGCCAAACAAGTGAGCGAGGACGCCGTCCTCGGCGGCAAGCTCGTGCTGCGCCAGCCGCTGCGCGGCCATCGCTTTGGCCATGACGCGATCCTGCTCGCCGCCAGTGTCACGGCGCGCGCCGGCGAATGCGCGGTCGAATTCGGCGCGGGTGTGGGCGCGGCGGGCCTTGCGCTCGCGCGCCGCGTCGAGGGTCTCGACGTGACGCTCGTCGAAATCGATCCGGCGCTCGCCGCGCTCGCCGGTGAAAACGCCGCGCGCAACGGCCTCTCGGGACGCGTGCGGGCCGTGAGCCTCGACGTTACCGCGCCGGCCGCCGCATTCGCCGCGGCGGGACTTACGCCGGGCGCGGTGGACCACGTGCTGATGAATCCGCCGTTTAACGCCGCGCAAAATCCATCGCCCGATCGCGGCCGTCGCATGGCGCACGTCGCGTCCGATGAAACGCTTGCGCATTGGCTCAGCATGGCGGCGCGATTACTGCGCCCCGCGGGCGCCGTGACGCTGATCTGGCGCGCGGACGGACTTGGCGATGTACTCGCAGCCCTTTCGCCGGGCTTCGGTGCCATCACCGTGCTGCCGATCTACGGCAAACCAAGCTCGCCTGCGATCCGCGTCGTGGTGCGTGCCGTGAAAGACCGCAACGGCCCGCTCGCATTGCTGCCGGGCTTCGTACTCGCCGATGCCGATGGCAAACCGACAATTGCGGCTGAAACCGTGCTACGCGACGGCGCCGCTCTGTCTCTTACTCAAAACTGATGCTGAGTTCAGGTCGTACCCGTCACACAGACATGTGATACTGAGATACGAGACTTAAGAACTAGGATTGCGCAATCCTTAAAATCATACAGCTACGGAAACGCAAAACTGCTCAGGCGTTGTGCATCACGCTGGCAAGGAATCAGGCCGCACCGCGACTTTTTGCTTCGCCTCGGTCCGGATGGGCATGTAGGAAAGCCCGACAAACACGCTGATAAGCATCAAGAGGAAGTAGATTTTCATTGTTTCTCGGCCTCCGCCGTTGTTTTGCACAACAGCATCAAGCAAGAAGCGTTCCAAACATTAAGAAAGGGTTAGTTGAGCCTTAATGCGACCGATCATATTTGAGCTTTCATGACAGAGCCGAAGATTGAGATTGCCGGCCCAGGCATCGCCAGCCGCGCGTTCGGTGCGCTGAAGCCGCTCATTCCGCGCCGGTTCCGCCGCGACAAACCGGTGGTTCCAGTGGTGCGGATGACAGGCGTCATCGGCTTTTCGACCCCACTGCGGCCGGGCCTGAGCCTCGCCGGGATCGCGCGCACGCTCGACCGCGCCTTCGCGACGAAGAACGCATCGGCCGTCGCGCTCGCCATCAACTCGCCGGGCGGCTCACCGGTACAATCGCACCTGATCTTCCGCCGCATCCGCGAGCTCGCGGCCGAGCACAAGCGCCACGTCATCGCCTTCGTCGAGGATGCCGGTGCCTCCGGCGGCTATATGATCGCTTGCGCGGGCGACGAGATCATTGCCGATCCGCATTCCATCGTCGGCTCGATCGGCGTGGTCGGCGGCTCGTTCGGTTTCGACAAGCTCATCGCCAAGATCGGCGTCGAGCGGCGGCTCTATACGTCCGGCGAGCATAAGGCTTCGCTCGATCCGTTCCTGCCGGAAGACCCCGGCGACGTCGAACGCCTGAAAAAATTGCAGCGTGCCATTCACGACGATTTCATTGCGCTGGTGAAATCGCGGCGCGGCGGGAAACTCAACGGCCCGGAAAGCGACTTATTCTCCGGCGAATACTGGACTGGACGGCGGGCGCTGGAACTCGGTCTGGTGGACGCCATCGGCGATTTGCGCGGGACCTTGCGCGAACGATTTGGCGAGAAGGTCGTTACTCCCCTTGTCACCGCCGAACGCGGCTTTTTCGGCCGCCGGGTGCTCGGCGTCGGCGGCGATGATATACTCGGTGGAGCGCGAACAGTTCTCGGCGCCCAAGTTCTTGGGGCGCAGACGAGTTTCCCAGTGGGTCTTGCCGAGGACCTGATCTCGGCGCTTGAAGCGCGCGCGATGTGGGCGCGGTTCGGGCTGTAACTCTTTCAGGAGGCGCACATGCCGCCGGTCATTGTCTTCGCACTTGGAATGGTGGGAGCGGCCGCATTGGTGCGCTGGTGGTCCAAGGAATCGCAGCGGGTGAATTCCGAGCTCGATGACGTGCGCGCGCGGGCCGCCGTCGAGCCGCTCGACCGCAATGCGCTCCCGCAGTTGAAGCCAGATCCGAAGACCGGCGAATACCGGCCCGGGTAGCTTTACTGCGTATCCTTGATGTTGCGCTCTTTGACCACGCGGCCCCACTTCTCGAATTCCGCCTTCATGAACGTGCCGAAACTCTCCGGCGTGTTGCCGACCGGCGTCGCGCCGGCTTGGACGAGCTTGTTGCGGGTCGGCGGATCGTTCAGCGCCGCGTTGACGGCCGCGTTGATTTTGGCAATGACCGCCGGCGGCGTTTTCGCCGGTGCGAGTAGCCCATACCAGTTCGATGCATCGGTATTGGGATAGCCTTGCTCGGCAAGGGTCGGCACGTCGGGCAGGACGGCGTCGCGCTTGTTCGCCGCCGCGCCGATCGCGACCAGGTTGCCGCCCTTGATTTGCGCGATCAGCACCGGGATGTCGGCGGCGAGCACCTGCACCTGACCGGCGAGGAGATCGGTCAAAGCCGGCGCCGCGCCACGATACGGCACGTGCAGGAATTTGACGCCCGCGGAGGCACTCAGCAGTTCCTGCGCCAGATGCGGAGGCGAGCCGATGCCGGTCGACGCGAACGGGATCGCGCCAGGTTTTTCTTTGGCCAGCGCGACGAGCTCCTTGGCGGTCTTGATGCCGGACTTCGGCGTGACGACCAGCATTTCCGTGACCGTGGTGACGAGCGCGACCGGCGCGAAATCGCGCAACGCATCGTAATGGATGTCGGGCATGATATGCGGCGACACCGTCACCGCGCCGGCCGTCGTCAGGAACAGCGTGTAACCGTCAGGGTCGGATTTGGCGACGAATTCGCCGCCGAGTGTGCCGTTGGCGCCGGGCTTGTTGTCGATGATGACGCTCTGGCCGAGCGCGTCTCGCATTTTCTCCGCGACGACGCGGCCGACGAAATCGGTCGGACCGCCTGGGGGAAATGCAATCACGATATGGACCGGCCGCGAGGGGAAATCGTCCGCTTGCGCGATCTGTACGGTGGCCAAAGACAGCACCGCGGCGCCGGCGATCAGCATGGCTGCAAATTTACGCACAATCTCCCCCCTATAATCAGGCGTCACAAACCGGAATCAGGTATCCGGACCAAGCTTTGCTTTGATCTCGGTTCCGGACCCGGATTTCCGATACCAGCATAAAGGGCGCAAGGCTATGCGTCATGCCGCCCGCAAAGCTGACGTGAAGGCTTGACCTCCCATCCGCCATCCACCAACAACGGCCCATGAACGCAACTACCGGAACCCCCACCGCAGCCGCCGGCGATTTGCCGCCCTATATGCGTCCGGACCGCTCTTTCCAGGGCCTGATCCTGGCCTTGCAGCGCTATTGGGCCGATTGGGGCTGCGTCATTCTCCAGCCCTATGACATGGAAGTGGGAGCGGGCACGTTTCATCCGGCGACGACGCTGCGCGCGCTCGGGCCGAAATCGTGGAACGCCGCCTATGTGCAGCCGTCGCGCCGGCCCAAGGACGGCCGCTACGGCGAGAACCCCAACCGCTTGCAGCACTACTATCAGTTCCAGGTGATCTTAAAGCCGTCGCCTGACGACTTGCAGGATCTCTATCTCAAATCGCTCTACGCCATCGGCATCGATCCGAAGATTCACGACATCCGCTTTGTCGAGGACGATTGGGAAAGCCCGACGCTCGGCGCCTGGGGGCTCGGCTGGGAATGCTGGTGTGACGGCATGGAGGTTTCGCAGTTTACTTACTTCCAGCAGGTCGCGGGCTTTGAATGTGCGCCGGTCGCAGGTGAACTGACCTATGGGCTCGAGCGGCTGGCGATGTATGTGCAGGGCGTCGAGAACGTCTACGAGCTCAATTTCAACGGCCGCGACGGCGCGCAAAAGGTGAGCTATGGCGACGTGTTCCTGCAAGCCGAGCAGGAATATTCGCGGCACAATTTCGAATTCGCCGACACCGGGATGCTGTTCGAGCAGTTCTGCATGGCGGAAGCGGCCTGCAAGAAATATCTCGAAGCCGGATGGAATCCCCTTTCTTCTCCTCCCCCGCGTGCGGGCGAGGCGAGGGAGGGCGCATCCAGTCGCGGCAAGCATCTCCTGGCGCTGCCGGCTTACGGCCAGTGCATCAAGGCGAGCCACGTGTTCAATCTGCTCGACGCGCGCGGCGTCATCTCGGTGACCGAGCGGCAGAGCTATATCCTGCGCGTGCGTGAACTGGCGAAAGCCTGTGGCGAGGCGTGGCTGGCCACGGAAGGCGGCGGGAAAAGCGGGTGAACAAGAACTCAGTTCACTTCCACGATTCGCTCTCCCGCTTCGAGCGATTTAAGAATTTCATCCAGAGCTGCGCTGATTGTCGTCCATAGTGCATCGTTGCTGATATTTCCGATCCGAAGCCAAACTACTTGCGGCCCGGATGGCTCGCGCAGTGCAAGGGCGACAAAGTCTTCGTCCTTTGTCATCAAAATCGCGCCAATACGCCGGGTATGCTCCCAGATGGCAATATCGCCCGCCGCGCCTAAGCCGACGCGGTTCACGTGTTCGGCCAGATAACCGCGCTCCCCGAGTCGGATTGCCAGCCCGGGGGGAAGCTGGGCGTCGATGATAAAGCGGATCATTAGGCCGTTTGGACCACCCGATGGTTCGATGCATGAGCGGCATAGAGCAACGCCGCTGCAACATCCTCCGCCGTCAGGTAGTCAAAGTCGCGCAGCAATTCCTCCTGAGTTGCGCCATGTGCGATGGCCTCGACGACGTCAATGACGCGCATGCGCGTTCCCTTGATGCAAGGCCGGCCGCCGCAAATATTGGGGTTAGACGAGATACGGTCCAGCAGTGCTTCGTCGGTCTTGCGCTTTGGCGCGATTGCAACGTCAGGTTTTTCTTCGGAGACAAGGCGGATTTGACTTCCACGCCGCGGCTTGCGGCTCCACCGGTCGAGGAACTCCTTCAACGCGCTTGTCAATTCCCGTTCGAGTCTGCTTTCGGAGTCGACTTCGATCGACAAAGGATCGAGCGCATGCTCTGTTTCGCCGCCATTTGCGTGCGTCCGGTAATTTTCCAGATATTTCTTGATGGTGTTGTCCCGGTAGCCGACGAACTTGCTAGGCCCGAATGCCCAAGATCTGTCGTGGAGGCGCAGGGCGTACCAGTCGTGAACCTGACTGAGCCTGGATTGCATTTCGGCGCTGCCAGCGATTTCGTCGGCAAACCTTCGAATGTTTGAAGCAACCTGATCGGGCGAAAACACCAGCTTTCTCATGTTCACTTCCATTTAAGATAACTAAGATTATCCTAATTATCTTAAACCTCTGACGCTGTCAATATCATTGCTATAGGTGACTTTTCGTTCGGTCGAATTAAAGATGCCGACGACGCAAGAAAGACGATCGAGGCAAGACCATGAGCGAAATGCCTGAAATCGGCGGACGCAAACCGATCCCGGTCAAAGTCGAAGCCGGCAAGAGCTATTGGTGGTGCGCCTGCGGGCGCTCGAAATCGCAACCGTTCTGCGACGGCTCGCACAAGGGCACGCCGTTCCAGCCGCAAGAATGGAAGGCGGAGAAGGACGAGGAAGCGTGGTTCTGCGCCTGCAAGCGCTCCTCGCACCAGCCGTTGTGCGACGGCAGTCATAAGCAACTGACCTGATGCCCGATCTCCTCCTCGAACTGTTCTCCGAAGAAATCCCGGCGCGCATGCAGGTGCGGGCGGCGGAGGATTTGCGCAAGGCCGTTACCGATCGGCTGGTCGAGGCGGGCCTCGTCTATGAGGGGGCCAAGGCCTTTGTGACGCCGCGGCGGCTGACGCTCGCCGTGCATGGCGTGCCGGTCCGCCAGCCCGATTTGCGCGAGGAGAAGAAAGGCCCGCGCGTCGGCGCGCCCGAAAATGCCGTCGCCGGATTCCTGAAAGCCGCGGGGCTGAAATCGATCGGCGAAGCCAAGGTGCAGCCCGACAAGAAGGGCGACTTTTATGTCGCGGTGATCGAGAAGCCTGGCCGTTTAGCGATCGAGGTGATCGGCGAGATTTTGCCGGAGGTGATCAAGAGCTTTCCGTGGCCGAAATCCATGCGCTGGGGCGCGCCGTCGAAAGAGCCCGGCGCGCTGACCTGGGTGCGGCCGCTGCATTCCATCGTCGCCACGTTCGGGCCGGAGACCGAGGAGCCGGACATCGTGCCGTTTACGATCGGCGGCATCGCGGCGGGCAACGAGACGCGCGGACACCGTTTTCTCGCGCCGCAGAAATTCACGGTGCGCCGGCTCGACGATTATTTGCACAAGCTCGACAAGGCCAAAGTCGTGCTCGACGCCGAGCGCCGTCGCGGCATCATCCTCACCGAAGCGAAACAGCTTGCCTTCGCGCAAGGGCTCGAACTGGTCGAGGACGAAGGCTTGCTCAACGAGGTCGCCGGCCTCGTCGAATGGCCGGTGGTGCTGATGGGCGCGTTCGACGAGCAATTCCTGCGGATTCCCGAAGAGGTGATCCGCGCCACCATCCGCAACAACCAGAAATGTTTTGTCTTGCGCGACACAGCGCATGCCAAGCTCGTCAACAAATTCCTGCTCGTCTCCAATCTCGAAGCCGACGACGGCGGCAAGGCCATCGTCGCCGGCAACGAACGCGTCATCCGGGCGCGACTGTCGGATGCTAAGTTTTTCTATGAGACCGATCTGAAGACGCGGCTTGAGGATCGGTTGCCGAAATTCGAGCACATTGTGTTTCACGAGAAGCTTGGCACACAGGCGGAGCGCATTGCGCGCATCGAAAGCCTTGCGGCCGAGTTGGCGCCGCTCGTCGGCGCAAATGCGGAGAAGGCCAAACGTGCCGCGCGGCTGTGCAAGGCTGATTTGCTTACCGAGGTGATCGGCGAGTTTCCCGAGTTGCAAGGGCTCATGGGAAAATACTACGCCGAGGCGCAGGGCGAGGACGAAGCGGTCGCCCATGCCTCCGAAGATCACTACAAGCCGAAGGGTCCCGACGATCTCGTGCCATCCGATCCGGTATCTGTCGCCGTCGCGCTGGCGGATAAGATCGATACGCTGGTGGGTTTCTGGACGATCGACGAGAACCCACGGGAAGCAAAGATCCCTTTGCGCTCCGTAGAGCAGCATTAGGATCAATACGACTTATTGTTGAGGAAGAACGACAGATTGCGCTGGCAGTGATATTCAAGCATGCGTACTTACTACATCTTCTCCGTATTCAAAAAGGTAATGTCACTGTTTTTTTGCCAACTTTGGACGGACAACGTCACGTTTCAATTACGGCAGCTTTTCGCAAGGAGTTCGACGGCAAATTTGATTTCGACTTTTCAAAACCCGCACTCATGTACATTCCGAAGGACAGAAACGAGGAAGGAAGTACAGAATTTTCGGTGACGATCACATTAGGGCTTGGACAGAACGAACATATTGTAGGCTTCCGTCCATCGTATGACGACGTTTGCTCTGAATTAATTTCGTTCTTCGCTGACCGCCTCAAAGTTCAACTCCGCGACCAAGGCGCGCGGCACGATCTCGTCGACGCAGTGTTCGCCCTCGACGGCCAGGATGACCTCCTGCTCATCGTCCGTCGCGTTGAGGCGCTCGGAAAATTCCTCGACATCGAAGACGGCAAGAACCTCCTCGCTGGCTACAAGCGCGCGACCAACATCATCCGCATCGAAGAGAAGAAGGATTCGCGCGAATATACCGGCGCGCCCGATGCGAAGCTTTACGACCAGCCCGAGGAAAAGGCGCTGGCGCAGGCGATCGACGCCGCCAAGACGGACGCCAAGCGTGCGGTCGAGAAAGAAGATTTCGAGGCCGCCATGCGCGCTATGGCGAAGCTGCGACCGAGCGTCGATGCTTTTTTCGACAAGGTTACGGTGAATGTCGAGGATAAGGCATTACGCGAGAATCGCCTCAAGCTGCTCAATGAAATCCGCGCTGCCACCCGCGCGGTCGCGGATTTCTCACGCATTGAAGGGTGACGAAATCACCTCTCCCCGTCGCACGGGGAGAGGTCGGCGCGCGTCAGCGCGACGGGTGAGGGGGCCTATCCGCGATTCTGAGCGCGTCGGCAGCGCCCCCTCATCCCAACCTTCTCCCCGCATGCGGGGAGAAGGAGGAGCGAGCGGCCGTGTCGAACGAGTGGGCTTTCATCGCCCGCATTTGTCGCATAGAACCGAACTGCGGCTCGCGCGTTAACATCTGTCGATTTCCAGCCGCACCTGCAAATTGCATCGAAGCTCAAAGCCCTAAATTCAAGAGGACAATCATGGTCATCACCGCCGCCCATATCACCCCGCTTGTCGCTTTGATCGCCGGCATTCTCATCCTGCTGCTGCCGCGGCTACTGAACCTGATCGTCGCGATCTATCTCATTATTGTCGGATTGACCGGGCTCAATGCTATCTACCATTTTGTGTAGCAGCTTCGATCAGCCGTGAGTTGCGTCTGACGGGAATCGCGATCTAAAGCTCGTCTCGACCCATCGCATCATCAAAAGCCGCCATCACCGAACGCGCAGCACCGAACGCACCATCGAATGCACCATGGCTAAATCCCGCTCAAAGACTAAAGCCTTCCGTAAACCTGCGAAAAAATCGGAGGCTCGCACCGCAAGCGCGCAGAAGGCTGCGAAGCCCGCGCGGAAATCCGCGCCGGCTGTAAAGACGGTCTCCGCCGGCAAAGGCAAATGGGTCTATCCGTTCGGCGGCGGCAAAGCCTCCGGCCGCGCGTCGATGCGTAATCTTCTCGGCGGCAAGGGCGCGGGGCTTGCCGAAATGGCGCATCTCGGTCTGCCGGTGCCGCCCGGTTTCACCATCACCACCGAAGTCTGCACCTATTTCTACGATCACGCCAAAACCTATCCGAAGGATTTGAAGGCGCAGGTCGAGGCGGCGCTGGCCGCGGTCGGCCGCATCACCGGCAAGAAATTCGGCGATGCGGAAAATCCGCTGCTTGTCTCGGTGCGCTCCGGTGCGCGCGCGTCGATGCCGGGCATGATGGATACGGTGCTCAATCTCGGCCTCAACGACGTCACGGTCGCGGCGCTTGCGGAAAAGTCCGGCGACCGGCGGTTCGCCTTGGACAGCTACCGGCGCTTCATCACCATGTATTCCGACGTAGTGCTCGGCATCGAGCATTCGAATTTCGAGGAAATTCTCGACGAGCACAAGGATCGTAGCGGCTATACGCTCGACACCGATCTCGACGCCGACGATCTGGAAACGCTGGTCGACCGCTACAAGGAGCGCGTCGAGCAGGAATTGGGCGAGCCGTTCCCGCAGGACCCGCACGCGCAATTGTGGGGCGCGATCGGCGCGGTGTTCAGCTCGTGGATGAATCAGCGCGCCATTACGTATCGCCGCCTGCACGCTATTCCTGAGAGCTGGGGCACCGCGGTCAATGTGCAGGCCATGGTGTTCGGCAATATGGGCGACACCTCGGCGACCGGCGTTGCATTCACGCGCAACCCGTCGACCGGCGAGAAAAAGCTCTACGGCGAGTTCTTGATCAACGCGCAGGGTGAGGACGTCGTCGCCGGCATCCGCACGCCGCAGGAAATCACCGAAGCGGCGCGCAAGGAATCCGGCTCCAACAAGCCGTCGATGGAAGCCGTGCTGCCCCATGCCTTTGCCGAGCTCAAGCGCATCCACGGCGTGCTCGAGCGGCACTACCGCGACATGCAGGATCTCGAATTCACGGTCGAGCAGGGCAAGCTGTGGATGCTGCAAACCCGCAACGGCAAGCGCACGGCGCAGGCGGCGCTGCGCATCGCGGTGGAGCTCGCGCAGGAAAAGCTGATCACCAAGGAAGAAGCAGTGGCGCGGGTCGACCCCGCGGCGCTCGATCAGTTGCTGCATCCGACCATCGATCCCAACGCCGAGCGCAAAGTGATCGCCAACGGCCTACCAGCCTCGCCTGGCGCCGCCTGCGGCGAGATCGTGTTCTCCTCCGAAGAGGCCGAGTTGCTGAAAAGTCAGGGCCGCAAGGTCATCCTCGTCCGCATCGAGACCTCGCCGGAAGACATTCACGGCATGCACGCCGCCGAGGGAATTTTGACGACACGGGGCGGCATGACCTCGCACGCGGCCGTGGTGGCGCGCGGCATGGGCAAGCCCTGCGTCTCCGGCGCCGGCACGCTGCGCGTCGATTATAAGGCGCAGACGATGACGGCCGGCGGCGTCACGATGAAGAAGGGCGATACGCTCACCATCGACGGCTCGACCGGCCAAGTGCTCGCCGGCAAGGTGGCGATGATCGAGCCGGCGCTCGCCGGCGAATTCGCCACCGTCATGAAATGGGCCGACACCGTGCGCAAACTTAAAGTACGCGCCAATGCCGATACGCCGGCCGACGCGCGCACCGCGATCAAGTTCGGCGCCGAGGGCATCGGCCTTTGCCGCACCGAGCACATGTTCTTCGAGGACGAGCGCATCCGCGCCGTGCGCGAGATGATCCTGGCCGGCGACGAGAAAGCGCGCCGCGTGGCGCTCGCGAAACTCTTGCCGATGCAGCGCGCCGATTTCGTCGAACTGTTCAAAATCATGGGCGGCCTGCCGGTGACGATCCGTCTGCTCGATCCGCCGCTGCACGAATTCCTGCCGCACAGCGAAAAGGAAATCGCCGAAGTCGCAGCCGCCATGGGCGCCGATCCGCAAAAGCTCGCCGATCGCGCGCGCGAGCTGCACGAATTCAATCCGATGCTCGGCTTCCGCGGCTGCCGGCTTGCGATCGCCTATCCCGAGATCGCCGAAATGCAGGCGCGCGCCATTTTCGAGGCCGCGGTGCAAGCCGGCCGCGAAACCGGCAAGTCGGTCGTGCCGGAAATCATGGTGCCGCTCATCGCCGGCAAGATGGAGCTCGACATCGTCAAGGAGCGCATCGACGATACGGCGAGAAAGGTCGCCGAGGAGACCAAGAGCAAGCTCAATTATCAGGTCGGCACCATGATCGAGTTGCCGCGCGCCGCGCTCAGAGCCGGGGAGATCGCCGAGACGGCAGAGTTCTTCTCGTTCGGCACCAACGATCTGACGCAGACGGCGTTCGGTATCAGCCGCGACGACGCCGCGAGCTTCCTGGGCATTTACACGTCGAAAGGCATCTTGCCGGCCGATCCGTTCGTGTCGATCGACCGTGAAGGCGTCGGCGAATTGATCCGCATCGCTGCCGAGCGCGGCCGCAAGGTGCGGCCGAAATTGAAGCTCGGCATCTGCGGCGAGCATGGCGGCGATCCTGCCTCGGTCGCGTTCTGCCATGAAGTCGAGCTCGACTACGTGTCATGCTCGCCGTTCCGCGTGCCGATTGCGCGCCTTGCCGCGGCGCAGGCCGCGCTCGGCAAAGGCGCGAGCAGTACGGCGTAATCAATTTGCTTGTTCGCGAGCGCGATTATCCAGCGCAAGATTTCGCTCGCGCTGGAACTCGCGTCGTTTTGTGGTTAATGAATCGCGACTGCGGAACTCTTATCATCATTCCGACGGAACTCGCGGCATAACGCATATTTCGCGCGTTTTGATTTGAGTTTCGGCGCTACGCGCGCTGCGCAGTTCCACGCGAATAAGTCGTGCACATTAAACTGCGCGTGCGCTCAGTGAGCGCGCAGTTCCACGCGCGCAAGCGATTAACACCTTCGCAACGTTAACTCGACAATAAACCGCGCTGTCGCATTTGCGCCACTGCGGTGGCGTTTGATTTACCGAGTACGCGTTGCGTTGCGTGGTGGGGTTTGGGGTAATGGTGGGGTCGCGTGTTCGGGTGTTGCGCGCTTCTAGCTCGGCGCGCTTCTGGCTCAGCGCGTTCTGTATCGCGCTGATGCCGACCTCGGTCGGATATCAAGATCTTGCCGCGCTCATCGCGCATCGTCCCAGCGCTGCCGCAAGCTGGGGCGAGCACTTGATCGCGTCGCCGTTCGGCACCATCGAAAGAGCGACCTTCAACTTTACGCGTCCGATCGGCACGGTTATTCCCGAGCCGCTCGATTTTCAAAACGTCAATTTCGATCCGCGTTCGCTCGATGCCTATGCGTGGAAGGTCGACGAGACAATGACCGGCCGGCAGACGCGCCACGTCGAATACCCGACGATAAACCGGACCAACAAAGGCGACCGGTTGCCCCAAGCCACGCCGGCCGCGGTCGATGCGAAAACATTGCCGCAATTGCAGCCCATCGATGCGCCGGTGACGCCGGCCGCGACGCAACCCGCAGCGCCGAGCGCGGCGCCGCAGCCCGCCACCGCCGAAATTCACGCCGAAGGCAATGACGCAGCCTCCCCCGCCGCGCAAATCAATGCCGCCACCGCCCCTCCCGTAGCGGACGCCACCAATGCTGTTCAGATGGATGCAGCTAACGCAGCATCGGCCAATGCCGCGTCCGCGCCGCAAGCTGCAAGTGTTGCGGCAGCGGACCCGGCCAATCCCGCGACGTCGGTGCTGACGCCGGCCGGTTCGCGTATGGACGAAGCCGGCAACACCATCGCACAGCGCTCCATGCAGCCGGCCGACCGCAGCAACGTGCGCGGCGACAGCGATGACGCCGTGGCGATCGCCGACCAGCCGCCGGAAATTCCGGCCCCCGGCGAGATGATTGTGGCGCAATCGACGTTGGGCGAAGCGTCCTTCATCGACGGCGCTTCAGCCGATCGCAGCACGCAGATTTATTTCGGCAACGACATCATGGGGTCGCGCACGGGTTTGCAGAGCTGGGCGCCGGGCGCCGAACCGATCCTGGTATCGCCGCCCGACACCGGCATCAAACTGTCGTCGCTCGAAAGCAACGACAATGACGATTACGGCGGCAGTGAAATCATGACGGGCAAGGACGAGAGCCGCGTCTTGAGCCCGGCGCAGCGCCTCGGGCTTGCCGGCAAGCCGCGCGCCGAGGCGCAAAAATGCCTCGCCGACGCGGTCTATTTCGAAGCGCGCGGCGAAGTGATGAAGGGCCAGGAAGCCGTGGCGCAGGTGGTGATGAACCGCGTGTTCTCGGGCTATTACCCGCACGACGTTTGCGGTGTCGTTTATCAGAACGCTCATCGGCATCTGGCCTGCCAATTCACCTTCGCCTGCGAAGGCAAAGACCTCAACAAGATCGAAGAGCCGGATATGTGGGAGCAGGCGAAGCAGATCGCCCGCGACATGCTCGACGGCAAGATCTGGCTCGCCGAAGTTGGCCACGCCACGCACTATCACGCCTACTGGGTGCATCCGAGCTGGGTGCACGAGATGACGCGGCTCTACAAATTGGGCGTCCACACATTCTATCGGCCGCGCAACTGGGGCGACGGCGACGACGAGCCGATATTCGGGCCGAACGCGCCGGAGACGACCGCGAGCATCGACCCGGCCAGCGTGGCTGCATTCCTGCGGCCAGATCCCGAGGTGCTGTCGGAAAATCCCGTGCCCAACCCGTCGGCTCCGGAGGCGACCGTGAAAGGCCCCGAGGCGGCGGCCATTCCGGTGCCGGCGGTGGACAAGACCGAGCCGACGGCGAAGTTGTGATTGTCCGTAACCCGTCATCCTGAGGTGGCCGCGAAGCGGCCCTCGAAGGATGCACGGCCCGGGCCGCCGCCCTTCGAGGCTCGCTACGCTCGCACCTCAGGGTGACGGAAGAAAGTCAGCATCGACCACCACCTACATCTCGATATCCAACCCGACATCGAGATTCTGCGCCGAATGCGTCAGCGCGCCCGACGACAAATAGTCGACGCCGGTTTCCGCGATCGCGGCTGCGCTTTCGAGCGTGATGCCGCCTGACGCCTCGATAACGAGGCGGCCGGCGACCAAGGCAACGGCCTTGCGCATCGCGGCGAGATCGAAATTGTCGATCATCACTACGTCGGCAAGCCCGACATCGAGCACCTCTTGCAGTTGGTCGAGCGAGTCGACCTCGATCTCGATCTTGACCAGATGACCGGCGGTCTGCACCGCGCGCGTGAGCACGGCTTTGATGCCGCCGGCCACCGCGACGTGGTTGTCCTTGATCAGGATCGCGTCGTCGAGGCCGAAGCGGTGGTTGAAGCCGCCGCCGCAACGCACCGCGTATTTCTCCAAGGCGCGGAGCCCCGGCGTCGTCTTGCGCGTGCAGACGACGCGGGCCTTGGTATGCGCGATGCGCTCCACGAACGTCGCGGTTGCCGTCGCGATGCCGGAGAGATGGCCGAGGTAATTCAGCGCGACGCGCTCGGCGCCAAGAATGGCGCGCGCATTGCCGGAAATCGTCATCAGCTTGGTGCCGGCCTGGATCGCCGCGCCATCGCGCGCATGCGGCACGATCCCGATGTCGGGCGACAGCCTGCGGAATGCCGTTTCGACCAGCGGCAGACCGGCGATCACGCCGGACTTGCGCGCGGCAAGGACGGCGCGGCCTTCCGTGTCCTCCGGCACCGTCGCAATCGAGGTGATGTCGCCGGCGCCGCCAAGATCCTCTTCCAGCGCGCGCGTGACTGCGGCTTCGATTTCAAGGGGCGAGAGAAACGCATCGGCGCGGAGCAGGGACGGCGGCATTTGGTCCAACATAAGCAGTGAAAACGATCCGGAAATCATTAGTCACTGGCGGATGAGATGGCAAACCGTCCACGAATAGGCTGATCTGCCATGCACTGAGCGCTCATGAGACGAAAGTTTTCGTTTGGGCAATTTTTATGCAGGCTTTATGCTGCGCGGCTTTCTGAATCTCTTTCTTGTTAGCCGGGGCCATATGGACGAGGTCACAAGAATCACAAGCGCTCCGCGCGTGAGCGCGAATTGGCGCACGCCGGCGCTGGTCATCGGCTTCGGCAGCCTGATCGCGCTCATTGCGTTCGGACCGCGCTCGACGCTGGGCTTTTTCCTCACGCCGCTGTCGAGCGCCAATCATTGGGGCCGCGACGTATTCGCCTTTGCGCTGGCGCTGCAGAATTTGCTGTGGGGCATCGGCCAGCCGCTCGGCGGCATTATCGCCGACCGCTTCGGCACGGTGCGGGTGCTCTGCGGCGGCGCGCTGCTTTACGCCGCGGGCTTGGCGCTGATGTCGCAAGCGGCGAGCGCGCCGATGCTCGACGCCTCCGCCGGCATATTGGTCGGCTTCGGTCTTGCCGGCTGCTCGTTTCCGGTCGTGCTCGCGGCGCTCGGCAAGCTCGTGCCGCCGCAATCGCGCTCGCTCGCGTTCGGCTTCGGTACCGCGGCGGGATCGTTCGGGCAGTTTCTTTATTCACCGGTCGCCGTCGTGCTGATGGATACGTTCGGCTGGCAGCAGACGCTGCTGATCTTCGCCGTGAGCATGCTCACCGTGCTGCCATTGTCGCTGGCGCTGGCAACGCCGCCGTCGGAAGCCGGGCATCACGCACAATCGCAATCGCTGACCCAGGCTTTACGCGAGGCCTTCGCGCATCGCTCCTATGTTCTGCTTGTGCTCGGCTTCTTCACCTGCGGCTTCCAGCTTCAGTTCATCACCGTGCACATGCCATCTTATATTATCGATCGCGGCCTATCGGCGGAAATCGGCGGCTGGACCATCGCCACGATCGGTTTGTTCAACATCATCGGCTCGGTCACTACCGGCTGGCTCGGCAATCGCGTGCCCAAGCGTTACATCTTGTCTGCCCTCTATTTCACCCGCGCTGCGGCGATCCTGACTTTCATTTCGTTTCCGGTCACGGCGGTCACCTGCATCGCCTTCGGCGCGGTCATGGGCCTGACCTGGCTCTCAACCGTGCCGCCGACCAACGGCATTATTACAGTTATGTTCGGCACGCGCTGGCTGGCGACGCTCGCCGGATTTGCGTTCTTCAGCCATCAGGTCGGCGGCTTCCTCGGTGTCTGGCTCGGCGGCATCGTGTTCGACCGCACCGGTTCCTACGACGCGGTCTGGTACCTCGCGATCCTGTTCGGCGTGCTGTCGGGGCTGATCAATCTGCCGATCGCGGAAAAGCCGGTGCCGCGCATGGCTGCCGCGGCGGCTTAGAGTCATGGCCGCGGCCTAGAGCCGCGGCGCCGCCACGGCTATAACCTCGTGAGAACACGAGGATGTTGCCATGTCGAGTTTCAAGGCGATCGTCGTCGATAAGACGGAAGCCGGCCAGACAGTGCGGCTCACTGATTTCGACGACAAGGATTTGATGGACGGCGATGTCACCGTCGGCGTCGAATATTCGACGGTGAATTACAAAGACGGGCTCGCCGTCACCGGCAAGGCGCCCGTGGTGCACCGTTTCCCAATGATCGCCGGCGTCGATTTTGCCGGCACGGTCGAAGCGTCGTCGCATCCGGCTTGGAAGCCGGGCGACAAAGTCATCCTCAACGGCTGGGGCCTCGGCGAGACCCATCTTGGCGCTTACGCCGAGAAGGCGCGCGTCAAAGGCGATTGGCTGGTGCGGCTGCCGGCCAGCATGCGCGCGCGCGACGCCATGGCGATCGGCACCGCAGGCTACACCGCGATGCTCTCGGTCATGGCGCTGGAACGCGCCGGGCTTGATCCGAAACGCGGCCCAATGATCGTGACCGGCGCTGCGGGCGGGGTCGGTTCCGTCGCCGTCGCGCTCCTCGCCAAGCTTGGCTATGCGGTCGCTGCATCCACCGGCCGGCCGGAGGAGGCGGATTATCTCAAGGGCCTTGGCGCGATGGAGATCATCGAGCGCAAGGAGCTGGCCGGTCCAACGCGCCCCCTCGCCAAAGAGCGCTGGGCCGGCGGTATCGACGCCGTGGGCTCGACCACGCTCGCCAACGTTTTGTCGATGACGCGGTATGGCGGTGTGGTTGCCGCTTGTGGTTTGGCGGGCGGAATGGACTTGCCGACGTCCGTGGCGCCGTTCATTCTGCGCGGCGTCTCGCTCCTTGGCATCGACTCCGTCATGTGTCCGTTGCCGTTACGCCAGCAGGCTTGGCAGCGTTTGGAGACGGATCTCGACCGGTCAAAGATCGCGGCAATGGTGAGCGAAATCGGGCTCGCCGACGTCATTGCGGCAGGCCGCCGCATCGTTGAGGGCCAGGTCCGCGGGCGGATCGTGGTAAAAATAGAGTAACCAGTTCAGAATTTAGCTACCAATTTCGGCCACTATGCGAGGGCGCTATGGTAAGGGGTCGGTTAAGAAGTTTTGTTAACGTAGCACTAGTGTCCGATAACAGAGCGTCGAGAGTGGAGTTGTCGATGTTGGTCCGCGTAGCCGTTGTCAGTGCTTGCGTATTGGTCGCTGGTTTGTTTGGCGCCGGCATGGTCGGCGTGAGTGTGGCCGCCGCCGAAGAGCTGGGACCGGAACAGGCCCGTGCCTTTGTGGTCGGCAAGCTGTTCTCCTATACCTGCTTCGAAGGCACCGCCGGCCAGGGCCGCATTTTCCCTGACGGCTCGGTCATCGGCACCATCAAGATTCGCGGCACGGGCGAGACGCGCTTTGCGGCGCTCCCTGCCGGCACCATCCGCGTCGAGGGTGCCTCGATGTGCGCGCATCTGCCCGGCCTGCCGATCACGCCCTGCTTTCATGTGCAGAAAATGAGTTATCGGAGCTTCCGCGGCTCGGTTTCCGGCATGGGCTTTGCCTATTGCGATTTCTATCAGCGCAATCCGCGCTCGCAGCTGATCAGCGGCCCGGCCGATCTGCCGGCGGCAACGCCGATCCCGAATATGCGGCCGACACTGCGTCCGTCGCTGGACGAATAAGCTTCATCTTGTGAAATTTCTTCAGGCGCGTGCGCGAAGGTTGGGATCACCCGCCTTGCGCGCGCGCCGCCGTCTGCGGATAGAGCACGCGCTGGTATATCCAGCCGATGCCGAGCAGCACGACGCCGAGCCCGATCACCGATAGCGCGCGATAGATGCCGGCGATGTTGGCGGTGTCGAACAGAAACACTTTGGCGATGGTCAGTATGATGACGCCAAGCGCGAGGAACCGCGCCGGCTGCGAGCGCAGCACGAAGCCGACCGCGAGCAGCGCAATGCCGAAGGCGAGCCACACCGTCGAATACGTGTATTGCTCGGCGTCGCTGGTGATCCCGGCCAAGACGGGGCCGTGAAACAGCCGCCGCACTTCGAGCGTGAGATAGAATAGGGCGAGCGTCACCGCGGCAATGGCGGCGACGACTCGATAGGACATCGGGCGCGTCGTGCGGGCGATCAGCGCCAGCGTGATGGCGAGTACGGCCGGCAGGCCGCAGCCGAGCAGTATCTGATTGAACAAGGCGCCACCCGCGAGCGGGGTGTAGCTGAACTGCAGGCTCGATGCGGCGATGAGGTCCGCGAGCACCGCCGCGATTGTCAGTGCTGCGACGATCATCGCCCCGCCATCGTGAATGATGTTGCCGGTGCGTACGCGGATATGCTCGAGGCCGATTGTCATCGCCAGGCCCACATTGGCGTAGAGCATGATTTCCGTGGCCCCGCTCATCGGCCGGTACATGTCGCCGCCGGTGACGTAATGGCGAATTTCCATCACGGCGAGCAGCACCGTGAACAGGATGGCGCCGGCATCGACGATGTGCGCCGGCAGATCGTCGGCGCGTTTTCGCAACAGCCATCCGCCGAGCCAGAACGACGCGGCAGGGATGCCATAGCCATAGAACAGCCAATTGAAAATTGGCGTCGCACCTAAGTCGTCGCTGACAATGCGCGGCTCGTAGGCGACGCGCGCCACGACGACGCCGACCATGATGGCGGCGAGCCAGCGCAGCCAGGGCAGCGGGCGTTCGCCCGCGACCCGGGCGGCGGCCGGCGCCATCAGCGCAAGCGCGACGGTGAGCCAGCCTTTTTCCAGCGCGAAGGTGAGCGTGAGCGCCAGCGCCGCGAGCGAGCCGGTCGCAAACATCGCGCTCGCAGCCATCAGGCCCGGCCGTTGCTCACGCTGCACGAGGGTTTCCGTTGCGAGTCCATAGAGCGCGGCGAGCAGGAGCGCCAAGCCGGCAAACGGCAGCGACCGGTCCAAATCCGCGATCCGGTAGTAGAGCGCGATCAGCATCGCGAGCGGAACAAACACGCCTGAGGCGGCCCACAGCATCGGCACCAAGGCGCGTGGGGAGCGGCCTTGCGCAAGGAACCCCGCGCTGCCGAACAGTACCGCCCATAGAGCGGCAAGCGCGAAGTGCGAGCCATAGTCGAAATATCCGGGTTCGGGGATCGCAGGTGCCGTGGGGCCGGACGGCGCCAGCAGCGCGTCGGGTTTCAGGTGCACCGCCCAATGCGCCATCACCACAATGGCGAGGATCGCGGCTGCCGGTACGGCGGCGGTTGCCGCTTCGGTACGCCAAGCGATGGCGACGGCCGCTATGCTGAGAACGACGAAAGCAGCGAGCGCGAGCGGGTCGTGCCGGCTCGCCAGCACGAGAATCATGGCGACCAGAAGATAAACCGACAACGCGATGCCGGAGATATGGTCGATCTCGCCGGGATCGGCGGGCGGACCGTAGAGCAAACCGCACACAAGGAACGTGGCGACGAGCGCGAATCCTACAACCGCATGGAATACGTGCGCGCCGAGCGCCGTAGTGGTGCCGAAATCAAGATCGATTCCCGGGAGCGCCCACAGCGCGCCGAGCACAAGCGCCGCGAGCGCAAGCGCGCGCCACAGCCGGTAGCGCGCCAGCGCGAAGGCCGCCGCATTGACGACGGCGATGTAGATATAGAGCGACCAGTAATCAGGCTCGGTGGACGCGACCAGCATCGGCGCCAGATAAGCCCCGATGATGCCGAGACCGGCGAGCGCGGGGCCGTGCAACAAAGCGGCGGCCAAACACAAGAGCGCCACCGCGCCGAGAAGGATGAAGGCGATCGGCGGTGGGAGGAAGCCGTAGATCGCGTAGGTCGCATAGACCGTCGCGTAACCCACGGTGGTGCCGGCCGCGGTCAGAATGGCTGGGATGTTTGCTGCAGGAAGCGGAATGTTTGCTAAAGGAAGATTTGGCAGCGCCAGCACTTGCTCGCTGCGCCGCTGCCATTCGCCGGCGGCAACCAGCGCCAGCGCAAGCAAGGCGCCCAGCATGATTCGAATACGTGGGCCGATGAGGCCCTGTTCAATGGTGTAGCGCACCAGAAATACGCCGCCGAGCGCGAGTGCGATGCCGCCGACCCATACCACCCAGCGCGTACCAAAACTCTCCTCAAAGCCGATCGTGCGCGGCTGCGCCGGCGCGGGCGAACTTGCTCTCGAACTTGCTCCCGAACTTGCTCTCGAATTTGCCGCCGAACTTGGGACCGACGTGGCAGCAGGCCGTGGCGACGGGGGCGAAGGCGTAGGGGACGGGGCCTGCGGTGGCGGCAGTGGCTCTGTGGAGATTCGGATTGGAGGTTCTGCGGGCGCGGCAGGTTGCGGCGGAGCCGGTTCAGCTTCAGGCACAGGCCGCGGCTGCGGTCCGGCGGCAACGGCCGGCAGGCGCTCCAGCGCGGTAATTCTGAATTGGAGACGGCGAAGATCGTCGCTGATCCTAAATGAGCGGACCAGCGCGATGATGGCGATCACTGGGGTGGCCACCACCGCCAGCACAAGTACGAGGATCGGACCTTCCATTGCAGCCCCGGCGTCAAATCGGCGACGGGATTTTATGCGCCGGCTGTGACGGGCGATAGCCTTAACCTTCGCCTGTGGTACTCGGCAACTGTGTTTCGCTTATTCGAGGTCGAGCCGGAACGGCTCCGCCTCGGCGGTCATGACGCCGCGGCCGATAGTTTCGATCGCCGCGACCATACGGCCGTTGCGTCCTAAAAGCTTATCGGCGAGCGAGACGATGCGGATATTCGGCGTCGCGGTCGGCGAAGCGCGGCGCAGCGCTTGCGCGATGCTCGCTTCGTCGCGCTTCGGATTGAGCGCGCAGACGCTTGCGAATGCGCTCGCGGTCGAGCGGCTGATGCCCATATAGCAGTGCACGACCATTGGCGCCTTGCGGTCCCAGCCGCGCACGAAACTCAAAAGCTCGGCGACATGGTGCTCGCCCGGCATGATGTGACCGTCGAGTGGCGTCGAAATATCGTGCAGGCAGAGCCAGAGATGATTCTCCGGCGTGACGCTTGCCGGCCGTTGCAGGCGAGCTTCGTCGCCGATCAGCGACACGATATGGCGGGCACCGGTATCTGCGACGGTTTCTTGCAGACGCGATAGCGAACAGACGTGGATCATGGTTTCTTCTTTTTACTTCATCCTCCGAGGGCAGGCTTTTTCCAGATCATGCTCTGGGGCAGCCTCTCAGGGACGGGATAATAGAAATAGCGGGCGGCGCAAGTATGACTTTTTGAGCCTGCCGTTAAGCCTTATTCGCCGATAAGCTTCTTGATCCGCTCGGCAAAACGGGCTTGCGCCGTCTCGGCGGGCCAGGGCTTGAGATAATCGTGCTCCATCACGGCAGAGAACACTGGAGGGCGGCCGAAAAACCGCCGCGCTTCGGCGGCTTGGAATCCGGCGAGCCGCGTCGCTTCGAGATAGGCCGCTTGCCGGTCGGCGGCTTTGGTCAGCGCGTCGAGTTCCGGCGCCGACTTCGCCGGTAAGCCGAAACGCAGATGGATCGCCGTGAGCAAACGCCGTTCCGTCACCTTATAGGCATCGCCGATCACCGCCTTGAACGGCGAGATCATGTCGCCGATGACGTATTCCGGCGCATCGTGCAACAGCACCGTGAGACGGCGGCTGTTATCGAGCCGCGGCATCCGCGCGCGCGCCAAAGCCTCGACCAGCAAGCAATGCTGGGCGACGGAGAAAATATGCGAGCCGCTGGTTTGCCCGTTCCAGCGCGCGACGCGCGCCAGCCCATGCGCGATGTCTTCGATTTCGATGTCGAGCGGCGAGGGATCGAGCAAATCGAGCCGCCGCCCCGACAGCATGCGCTGCCACGCGCGCGGTCCGGACGCCAGCCGCGGCTTCGCTTGCCGTGCCTTGTCGGCCAAGGCTGCCTTAGTAGATAAGGCCGCCTTATTAGACATGGCCCTTTTGCCCGAGCTTGGCGCAGGCCTCATGACGATGGCACGTCACGAGATGGTCATTGACCATGCCGACGGCCTGCATGAAGGCGTAGACGATGGTCGGCCCGCAGAATTTGAAGCCGCGCTGCGCCAGATCCTTCGACATGGCCTGCGATATTTTAGTCTCGGCCGGCACCTGACCTTTGCTGCGAAAGCGGTTCACCTTCGGCCGGCCATCGACGAAATCCCACAGCAGTTTGGAAAAACCGGGGCCTTTCTCCATGATCTCGAGCCAGGCGCGCGCCGAGAGAACGGTGCCCTCGATCTTTTGGCGATTGCGCACAATGCCGGCGTCTTGCATCAGGCGTTCGATCTTCGCCGGCCGGTAGCGCGCGATTTTCTCCGGAACAAAATCATCGAAAGCGCGGCGGAAATTCTCACGCTTGCGCAAAATGGTGATCCACGACAGGCCAGCCTGAAAACCATCGAGCACGAGTTTTTCATAGAGCGCGCGGTCGTCATATTCCGGCACGCCCCATTCCTCGTCGTGATAGGCGAGGTAGAGCTGGTCTTCGCCGGGCCACGGACAGCGTTTCAAGCCGAGATCGGTCATTCGGCGGCTTTCTCGACGGGTTTCTTGGCTTCGCCAGGGAACGCAAATCGCGCCCAGTCCGGCTTAACGAGGTGGATCGGCATAGTGCCGGCGGAGAGCTTTTGGCCCTGCGCTATCGCCTCGTCCACCCGATCAAGGCGCAACAGCGCAACGCCGTGCCCGCCGGCGGCAGAGCCTATTGTGCCAAGCTGCCGATCTCCGGCCATGACCGCCGCGCCGGCTTCGGGGGTCGCGCCGTCGTAGCGCACCGGCACGGCGCGGGTGCGCGCGGTGCCGCGATGTTCAATCCGCGACACGACTTCTTGCCCGACATAGCAGCCCTTGGTGAAGTCGACACCGCCGAGCTGATCCATGTCGGTCTCATGCGGAAAGGCGTCGCCATAGGCGAAATCCACGCCGCCGCGCGGCACGCCGAGCGCGATCCGGTGTGCTTCGTATTCGCTCGCATCGACGAGTGTTGCGCCAAGCTCTGCCGCCGCCGCGGCGGCGCGATGCGGCGGCATTATTGCCCGCAACCCGAGCGCGGGCAGGCGCGGGTCGGCGTAGCATAAGCCACATTTCGTAGACCCCGCGCCGTCCCAGGCCGCGAGTACGCCGAGCGTTTCGGACAAATCCTCGACCAGAATCTTGGCGCGCAATTTGTAGAGATTGAGCCGCTCAACGAGCGTCGCGCCCAACGCGCGCGGGATGTCGAGAAAGAAACCGCCGTCGCTGCCGCCGCTTTGCGCCGGCTGTGCTTGCGCCACGATGAAATCCGCAATGATCTTGCCCTGCGGCGTGAGCAAGGCACAGAATCGCGCCGTCCCAGGCGCGAGCTTGAGGATGTCGGCGGTGACAAGGCCGTGGAGAAAATTCCGTGCGCCGTCGCCGGCGACCTTGACCACACCGCGGTCAGGGAGAAGGGCAGCCTTCATGTGATGAATGCCTAAGCCCGGAGCGGCGCGACCGCAAGGCTAAAACCGCAAGGGCAATCTCCGGTCTCTGGAAAAGCTTTAGGCGACGCGTATTGTCGGGATGAACAGGCCGCCTGCGGTGTTCTTTGCCGGTGGTTTGGAGCCCGCGCCGTTCTGGTCGCGGTCGGCGGAACAATCTTCCAGAATCAGAGGTCGGGCCGTTTCGGCCGCAGGGCTCGCAGAGGGCGTTGGGGACTCCATGACCGGGGATCTGTTGTCGTTACGCGCGATGGTCGTGTCGCAGGAGGACGGGCTTTGCGACCTGTTTCGGCGGGCGGCATCGGTTTCGGCGCTGCCGACCGAAATCGTCGATGGCGGCAACGGCGCGGCCTTGTCTGGTGGCGGCGCCGATCTTGTCTATCTTGATGGCGCGCTGCCGCCGGAGCACACGGCGCGCTTGGTTGTGGAGTTGCGGGCTGCACCCAAGCCGCCTTTCATCGCGCTCCTGGCCACGGGCGCGGCGACGCACGCGTTCGAAGCCGATGGGCTTGCCAGCAAACCATCGCGGCTCGAAGAGGCCAAATGGCTTCTCGACCGCTCGCTCCGGGTGCGGCTGACGAGCCGGGTGCTGGTTGTCGACGATTCCGCGACCATGCGTTCGATCGTGAGAAAAACGCTGACGGCGACGCGGTTTCCGCTTCAGGTCAGCGAGGCAGGCGACGGCAAAGCCGCGCTCAAGCTCGTCTGCGACGACGATTTCGACGTCGTCCTGATTGATCAGAACATGCCGGATGTCAGCGGCCTTGAGACGCTGGCCAAGATCAAGCAGGAGAAGCCGGACATCACCGCCGTCATCATGACCTCGACGAAAAATGACGAACTGGCAACGAGCGTCCGCGCGCTCGGCGCGGCCTTTCTCAAAAAGCCGTTCTTTCCCACCGATATCGAAAACGTGCTGTGCGGTTTTTACGGGCTACGCGCGCTCAATCCAAAGCGTGCTTAGAGCATGAACCGGAAAAAGCCTGCCCTCGGACTTGATCCGAGGGTGGAAACCGGTTTCCCGCCTTCGCGAAGCCCCCTTCGGCGGGCGAAGGAAGGTCCGAAAGATCATGCGCCAACGAAAAACTAGACGTCTTCGCGTGAGGGAATGCGAACCGGCTCTTACTGCCGCGATATCTTGACCGAAAATTCGCCGTTGCGGATTTTGGCCGAAAGGTTTTCGGAGAATTTGGCGGTGGCTTCCTCGCCATAGGTCGAAACCAGTTCGGCCAGGGCAAGGAAAAGCGAGGTCTGCGCCAGGCAATCGGCGTCGACGCCTTGGTGAAATGCTTCCGCCCACGCATCTTGCAGATGGGTGAGCGCCAGGCGCTTTTGTTCAATCTCGGATGTCTCGCGTTGCGCGAGATTTTGCGTGGCTGTGTTCATCACTGACACTTTGTCACCGCGGCTTGGCGGCGTCCCTACCCAAGGAAGTGTTAGCACGGTTGAGGGCTTTTGAGAGCGAACCTTTAGGCACGGTTAACATGGCCAGGAAACTCGCATTTGAACATGGTCTTTTCGGAGAACCGGCCTACACCTTTCCGGATCAGCTCTAATTCGCGTATCGAGCCGTAATATCGCGGGCTAGTTTTGCGCCTTCTTCCAGATAGCGGCGGATCACGATATCGGCCGCGGGTGTGCAGGTGCGGTAGCTCTGCTGGAAGCCGCGATAGCCGCGATTAAAGCTCGCTGTCATCTGATCGTGGCGGTCGCCGCTCGGCGCTTCGGCGTCGATCAGCGTTTGTGCTTCGTCGCGCCATTTCTGGCCTTCGTTGGTGCCGCAAATGCCGCGCAGGAAATGCAGCGCGCCAAGAATCTCAGAGAGCCGCTGCAAATCTTTGTCATAGGGCGCGGGCTGGTCTTGCGCCGGAGGCGTCGTCGAGCCCGCGGTCGCAGGCGCTAATTTGGGCAGCGCGGGGCCCTGCGGCTGAGGCTTTGGCGCGGGCCGCGTCGGCGCCGGCTGGGAACCGAACGGCATCCAGAATTGCGCGCTTGCCGGGGCGGGGGCGAGCGACAGCGCGAGCAAAATGGTGAGAACCCGGAACATCGCGGCGAACATAGGGGGCGGACCGGTGGAACGGCAAGGAGGCAAAAAAGGACGCAAAAAGGGACGCATGTTTGAGGGGTTTCCGGCGCCCGGTATCAGCGTAACGCCGCAAGCCGCGCGCCGGCCGCGGCCACGACCTCGGCCAATCCTTCGGTTGTCTTCAGTTCGTCAAGCGCGGAGGGTTCCAGCCAATGCGCTTCGGATAACTCCTCGTTGAGCAAAACCTCTCCCGCGACATAGCGCGCCGCGAACGGCAAAATGACGAAATGCCGTTCGACGCGACCGGCCGCATCGCGCGCGATGGCCTGGCGAAATCCGACCAGCTCGATGGGCTCGATGTCGAGCGCCGTTTCTTCGCGGATTTCGCGGATCACCGCCTGTTCCAGCGTTTCGCCAAGCTCGACGCCGCCGCCGGGCAGCGTGTAGACGCCCTTGGCCGGCGCCCGCGCGCGCCGCACGATCAGCACTCGGCCGTCGCGGAAGATCGCGGCGCTGACCGCGAGATAAGGCCGCGTGGGATAAGTGCGGCCGCCGGTGATGTCGCTCATTAAAGTCAGGCCCAATTCGTCCTATATCGGATTAGTCATGTGCGGACGTTATGTCATCATCTCGACGCCGGGGGCGATCCGAAAACTGTTCGGCTATGGCGAGCAGCCGAATTTCCCGCCGCGTTATAATGTGGCGCCGACCCAGCCGATCCCGATCGTGCGGCTCGACGAGGGCAAGCGCGCCTTCGCGCTGATGCGCTGGGGCTTGCTGCCGTCCTGGGTGAAGGACCCAAAGAATTTTCCGCTCCTGATCAATGCGCGCGGTGAATCCGTGCTGGAAAAACCGGCCTTCCGCAACGCCATGCGGCGGCGGCGCTGCCTGATCCCGACCGACGGCTTCTACGAATGGCAAGCGGGACAGAAAACGAGCGGGCCGAAGCGTCCATATTTCATACGCGCCAAACGAGATGCGGCCGGCGACGCTCCGCCGCTTGCATTTGCAGGCCTGTGGGAAACCTGGACCGGACCGAACGGCGAGGAGCTCGACACCGCCGCCATTATCACGACAACCGCGAATCGTTCCCTATCCGCGCTCCACGACCGCATGCCGGTGTTCGTTGCTCCGGAAGCTTTCGATATGTGGCTCGACTGCGCCAATGTCGAAGCCGATGCGGCCATGGCTCTGATCAAGCCCACCGCCGAGAGTTCGCTCGAAGTCTATCCGGTTTCGACCGCGGTCAATCGCGTGGCGAACGATTCCGAAACGCTGATCGCGCCGGCTCCGCCTGAACCCGCGGAAGCCGCGCCCGCGCCGTCCGCCGCCCCGCCGCCCGCCACGACGGCAAAAGCAAAGCCAAAGAAGGCAAAGGAGCCGGACGGTCAGGCATCATTGTTTTAGAACAGGTGGGGAGGAGCGACAGAACGCGGTGCGTCGCCGCGGTCTCAATCAGAAGCGGTAGTTAGCGCCAAGCCGAACGACGCTAAAGTCGTTGTGCATGGTCGTGCAGCTCAGCGACGCGCAAAGATGCGCGGTGTCGTAAAACAAATTGCCGAGCTGGAAGTAAAGATATTCAAGTTTGACCGACCAGTGGTTCATCGGCAAAGCGTATTCGAGGCCGCCGCCAAGGGCCCAGCCAGTCTCGGTGCCGGACGCCGATAGGCCGCCCGGAGGAACAGACGTGCCGAGGCCGGCTTTGAGCCCGCCATAGGCTAAACCGCCCGTGACATAGGGAAACCAGCTATCGAAAGTTGGCCCGACGCGGCCGCGCACGGTGCCGAACCAATTCAGGTTGGTGTAGCACGTGGCCGGCAGGCCGCAGCCAAATGTCAGAGTGCTCGGTACTGTGCCCCTTGCATCGGCGCCGGAAAAATCGGTCTCGATTCCGGCCACCCAATTATTCATTTGCCAATTGTAGCCCAGCGTTCCGCCGCCGGCGAAACCGTCGACGTTGAAGCGGCTCGTGCAGAAGGGAACGGTGTCGCAATGTTGGCTCGTGCCAAAAACGTAACCGGCGGTCCCGCCAATATACAGTCCCGTCCAATTGTACGGTGCGAACGGTCCGATCACGATGGCAGGCGAGGCCGCGGGAGGTAAGGGGTTCACCGCTATGTCGGCCGCGAGCGCTGTCGCGGTCAGGGTGACCGTCGAGATGATCCAAGCCGACAGAAGTGAAACGTGGCGCATGATTCCAACACGCTGATCCCGTCGGCATCGATGCTAGATGCCTATCGTAGCCCTGCCTGCGGTAGAAATAACCGATCCTCTGCGCGCAATCCTCTCATTCTCTCAAGCTTCTGCAACTCCACAGCGATATGTGGCAATTTAGTCACGCGTCGCTGCCGGCATTCCCGCTAAGTGATGGCGTTCGACAAACCGGCCGTTAAGGCCGGCCGGCCCGAGGCTGACGGATCGAAGCGGCTACGCGGCGGCTTCAGTCTTGCCGCCGCCGTCATAGACCTGATCGAAATCGATTTCGGAAGCCGGGCCCGGGCGCTTGAACAGATAGCCCTGAAGCGACGTCACGCCGGCCAGCCGCAAGATGCGGTATTGATCGACGGTTTCCACGCCCTCGGCGGTCGTTGCGATATTGAGGTTCTGTGCCAGCGTCAACGTCGCCGAGATAATGGCGGCGCATTCGCTGCGCTTGGTCAGGTTCTGCGTGAACGATTTGTCGATCTTGATCTTGTCGAACGGGAACATCGCCAATTGGCTGAGCGACGAATATCCGGTGCCGAAATCATCAAGCACGATCGTAATGCCGATATTCTTGAAATGACGCAGTGCCGGCAGACATTCCGCGGCGGACTCGATCAGCGCCGTCTCGGTGATTTCAAGCTCCAGCCGCTCCGGCGGCAGGCCGGACGCGGCGAGGCAGCGCATCACCGTTCCAGCCAAATCCGCTTTGCGGAATTGCACGAGCGATAGATTGACCGCCACCTTGATGTCGGCCGGCCAGGTCGCGGCTTCGGTGCAGGCGGCAAGCAGCACCCACTCGCCGATTTGCATGATCAGGCCGGTTTCCTCCGCGAGCGGGATGAACTTGTCGGGGAAGATCAGACCCTTTGTCGGATGCCGCCAGCGCACCAGCGCTTCGGCAACGCAAATCTTGCGCGTTTTTGTGTCGATGATCGGCTGGTAGTGAAGTTCGAATTCGCCCTGCGCGATGGCCCGGCGCAAGTCCATTTCGATCCCGTGCCGCGCGCTTGCGACTTCGCTCATCTCGGGATCGAAGAAACGATAGCCGTTGCGGCCGCCGGATTTCACCCGGTAGAGCGCGAGGTCCGCCATCTTCAACAAATTATCGGAGCCGGTGGCATGTTCGGGCGCCAGCGCGATGCCGATGCTCGTTCCGATGCTGATGTCGCCGCCCTCGATCTCGAACGGTTCGCTGAGCGCCTCGATGATGCGGGCGGCAAGCCCCTCGGCGGCAGCGCGCTGATCGGCCTCGCCGGCTTGAATGATGGCGAACTCGTCGCCGCCGAGCCGGGCCAACGAATCGGTTTCCCGCACCAGCGCTTTCAAACGCGCCGCCACCTCGGTCAGCAAAGTGTCGCCAGCGGGATGGCCAAGCGTATCATTGACCTGCTTGAAGCGGTCGAGGTCCAGGAGCAACACGCTGAACGGCTCGCCGCGGCGCCGTTGCCGGGCGGCTGCCTCTTCGATCTTCTGCGTCAAAGCCGTGCGATTGGCGAGGCCGGTCAGCGCGTCGTGATGCGCCAGGAACGCAATGCGTTGTTCTGTCTTCCTGCGTTCGGTCACGTCATCGATGACAACGATGAGATATTTCGTGTTCCCATCACTGTCGCGGATGACGATCCGGCTGGTCGCCTGAAGGCGCGCGCCGCGCTTTGGCGACGTCACCTCTTGTTCGTTGCGGACGATGCTGTCCGAGCCTTCAAGGGCCTCCACATCGTGAGCGTGGATGTGTTTTGCGTTCTTGGCGCCAAAAATGTCAGCCGCCGTCCGTCCGAGAAAATCGGCGCGCGGTTGATCGTGCATCGATTCGAACGCCCGATTGACGAACAAATATTTGAGCGTTTTGGCGTCCTTCACGACGACCGAGATCGGGATGTTCTCGATGATCGAATCGAGAAATGTCTTGGTCTCATCCAATTCCCGCGCCGCGCGCTGCTGCTCGGTGATGTCGTCATGGGTGGAGACCCAGCCGCCAGTTTGCAGCAACCGCCGCGTGATGCGAACCAGCCGGCCGTCGGAATGCTCGTCGATCCGGGTCGATTTTTGATTTGCGAAGATTTCCGACAGCGTGAGAACCTGCTTTTCGGCATCGCGTTTGATGAGTTTGATCGCGAGCCGATGCGCGATGATGTCGCTGTACAGCGATCCGGGCCGGACCAGTTCCGTCGGCAACTTGTACATCTTGGCGTAGATATTGTTGCAAACGACGAGCCGGCCGTCCTTGTCGAACATGCACAGGCCCTGCGTCATGTTCTCGACGGCCGCCTTCAGGCGCATGCTCTGCTCGGTCAAATCGCATTGCCGGTTGAGCTCGGCTTCAGCCAATACGCGAGTCTTTTCCGACTCGATGATTTCCGCGCGTGCGGCATCGAGGCGGTCCTGCTGTTTCCACGATCGCGCGAGCAAATACGCGGCGGCGAGAATGAGCGCAATCACCGCCGATGTGATGAGGCCCATCGTCAGCGTGGTCGTTCGCCAGGTCCGGAACGCCGCGTTCTCGGACTGCGTCACGACGACGGTCAGGGGATAGTCGTCGAGCCGATGCGCCGCGGCGATCCGCGCTTGCTGATCGAGCGGGCTGAGGGAGCGTGAAACCCCCGACTTCGAATTGGCCAGCCTTTCGAGGACCGGGGCGGGCACAACCGTTCCGATCGCTCCGGCTTGGGGGTAGCGAACGAGCAGCGTGCCGTCGCGGCGCAGCAGCGTGACGGCATATCCGTCGCCGAGCGAGGTGGCGCGGAACATGCCTTCGAAGTAGGTCATGTCCGTCGAAGCAAACGCGACGCCGAGAAAACGGCCGTCTTTCGCCAAAACCGGACGGGCAATGATCACCACCCAGGTTCCCGTCGAGAATCCAGCGATGGGCTCGCTGATAAACGACTTCATGTTCGAATTGGCGCTGATTGCCGTGAAATATTCGCGGGTCGAGAGGTCGAGGTCTTCGGTCGGCCAACTGCGCGACTGGCTAAGCCGCATTCCGTCCGGACCGACTACGCCGATCGTGTCGATCTGCGGCAGCTCGGATTTCTTCTCGGCGAGAAACAAATGAAATTCCCGCGACGCGACCCCGTGCAGGTCCCCGCTGTCTGAAGCCTCGACTCGCATTTTCTCGGCCACATTGGCCAGCACCAGATCCGCGGACTGAAAAGTGTGGTCGACCATCTCCGACAAAGTGAGACTCTGACGCAGTAGATCTTCCTGCGTGTCGAGCAATGCGTTTTCGTGCATCTGCGCCAGCACGAGCGCGTTTGCGGCGGCAAGGGTCGCGACGACGATCGCTGTGCCGACAATCAGCCAGCGGAGACGGTGCGGTGAGAATTTTCGATCGGAAGAAAGCGATATCATCTCGGTCGGCACCAGGAACCTAGGATACGCAAGCAGCCCTTGAACGAGATGCCTGAATTGCGCCGAGTGGAATGCGAAAACGGCGTATTTCTAATTGGACATGTAAGCAGATTGGGCTTGCGTTTCGGTAAACCCCCGGCGTTGTTAACGAGTACTTACCCATAACCGCACGCGTCCGCGCGCGGTTGTTTGTGCGTCCCACCGTTAGCGCAGGTTCGGTTTGTTTATTGGGTTTTTGTTTGACGCAATATATCTGATTAAGAGACGCGCCCGTCTAATACAACCGGAATTGGCAGGCGCCGAAATTCGATTCACGGCGGCCGAGGCCGTTTACGCAACGCGGCGTCAACCACATCGGGAGAGCGGGCAGGCATTTTCGAGGATGGAAGGATCACTCCGGCGCCGCTTCGGCTCTTGCCTTTTCGCCGGCGGGGAACTCCGATGTCACAGCCATGATGACCGCGGCAATCACATTGCCGGCGGCGCTGACCAGGATCGGCACCGTGTAGCTGTGGCTGATGTCGAATGCGAAGCCGGCGGCGCTCGGGCCAACCAGCGTGCCGATGCCGGCGCTGGTGTAGAGCACGCCAATGATGCCTGAGATATTGCGGCCGCCGAAATAATCCATGACGATCGAGGGCAACAGCGCGACCCAGCCGCCATAGGCGACGCCAAAGGCAAAGGCAAAAATGGCGAGCGGCCAGAACGCCGTCGAAACTGCCCAGATCAACAAGCTCGCCGCCATGCCGACAAACATCGCTAACAGCGAAAGACGCCGCCCGAGCCGGTCGGCGAGGCCGCCCAGGAAGAAGCGCCCGATGGTGCTGCCGACGCCGATCATGCTCACCAGAAGCACGGCGGAAGATTTCGCTATGCCGTGATCGATCGCGTAAGGGGCGAGGTGAACGAACGGAACAAATACACCGAGCGCGCAGAACAGGCACGCGGCATAGAGGCCGAGGAAGCGTTTCGATTTGACCGCCGCGGCGATCGAGAGCCCGGCAGCCGATGCCGGTCCCGGCCGTGAGACCTCAGTTTCGATGTCGCCGTCCGGATTAAGCCCGCGGTCGCGCGGATCGTTCTCAATCAGGAGCGTCGCGCCGACACCGACAATCGTCGCCAGCGCGCCAAGGACGAGATAGGCCTCGCGCCATCCCAAATCCGAAATGAGGAACGCCGCCAGCGGCGGCACGGCCAGCGTGCCGGCGCCGATGCCGCTCGAGGCGAGGCCGGAGGCAAAGCCGCGGTGCTTGATGAACCACCGCTGCACGGCGCCCATCGCCGGCACATAGGAACAGCCGACGCCAAGCCCGACGCCGAGCCCATAGGCGGCGTAAACCTGCGCGAGGTTTTGCGCCATGCTGGCGACCGCAAGGCCGATGCCGATCAGGATCATGCCGATCAAGGCGACCCGCCGTGAGCCCCAGCGGTCGGCGAGCGGTCCGCTTACGGTGCCCACGGCGAAATAAAGAAAGCCGGCGAGCGAGAACACGAGCGACACCGAGCCGCGCGACGCGCCGAAATCCTGCTGCAGGGAGTCGATGAAAGCGCTGAACGAATAGACGCAGCCGAAGCCGACGAAGGTGACGGCAAAGCCGCCGGCCACCACGAGCCAGCCGTAGAACAGACGTGGCGAGTTTTTCAGGTTTGGAGATTTTTTTGTAAGTATCGGGTCGTTGATGGTCACGGCCGCTTCCATTTCTTTTCTTAACGTTGTCTTCTCTTAACATTGGTGGTGGCGCCGCGGCCGGCCACCCGAATTACTTCGGCCGCGAACGAAATATCTGCGGTGGCAATGAACCCCCGCCCGGCTCATATTCCTACCATGTCATACGCGCCGCAGATCGCCGAAGTCGCAGCCCTCGTGGGCGATCCGGCCCGCGCCAACATGTTGTGCGCCTTGCTCGGCGGCCGCGCGCTCACCGCGACCGAGCTCGCCTATGCGGCAGGCGTCTCGCCGCAAACCACCAGCGGCCATCTCGGCAAGCTGTCAGGCGCGCGCCTCGTGGTCGTCATGAAGCAGGGCCGCCACCGTTACTATCGCCTCGCCGGGCCGCAAGTCGCGCGGATGCTGGAAAGCATCATGAATGTCGCGGTCGACGGGCCGCCGCGTTTTCAGCCGAAGTCGCGGCGCGACGACGAGATGCGGCACGCCCGCACCTGCTACGATCATTTTGCCGGCGTGCTTGGCGTCGGCATTGCCGACGCCATGACGGCGCGCGAATTCGTCATCCTCGGCGACGAGGCGGGGGAGGTCACGCCGTCGGGCCTGGAATTCCTGTCGAAGCTCGGCGTCGATCTTTCCGGCGCGCGCTCGAAGCGGCGGGTGTTCTGCCGGCCGTGCCTCGACTGGACCGAGCGCCGCTCACATATCGGCGGCGCCATAGGTGCAGCTTTCACCAAGCGCTGCTTCGACTTGAAATGGGTCGAACGGATTCGCGACGGCCGCGCGCTGACGATCACAGCGGCAGGCCGCCGTGGGTTCAAGGACTCCTTATCGCTCACAATTTAGAGCATGATCCGGAAAAGTGGAAACCGGTTTCCCGCCTTCGCGAAGCTCGCTTCGGCGGGCGAAGGAAGGTCCGAAAAGATCATGATCCAACGAAAAAGCTAGACCATGATCCGATTCTACTTAATCGGATCATGGTCTAGCGCATTGTCGCACGCTTTCCGATCTGGTTTCGCCGCCGCTTTACCGGTGCTAGGTTGCGGCAAAAGCCGGCGAGGGGGAGAACGCGAATGGCTAAATTCGAAATCACTGCCAATCTCACAAGACGTAAGCTTTTGGCGGCGCTGGCAGCCGTACCATTGGCCGGCCGCGCCAGCGCGCAAACGGGATGGCCGGAGCGACCCATCCGCCTCATCGTGCCATATCCGCCGGCCGGCGGCGCCGACACTACCGCGCGCATCCTCTATGCCAAGTTGGGCGAGGACCTCGGCCAGTCGTTCGCCATCGAGAATCGCGGCGGCGCCGGCGGCACGATCGGCGAAGAAGTGGTCGCGAAGTCCGCGCCCGACGGCTACACGATCTTGCACGATGCCACGGCATTCTCGGTGAACGCCTCGCTCTACCCTAATTTGCCGTTCGACTACCGCAAGGATTTCGACCCTGTTGTGCTGGTCGGGGAGGTGGCGAATATTCTCGTCGTCACGCCCTCGGTGCCGGTGAAAACCGTTGCCGATGTCATCGCCTACGCCAAGGCTGCGCCGGACGGCATCAACATGGCGTCGTCCGGCAACGGCACGCTGCAACACCTTCTGCTGGAATTGTTCCGCGAAAGAGCCGGCATCAAGATCAATCATGTGCCGTATCGCGGCGGCGGGCTTGCGCTCACCGACGTTATGGCGGGCCAGGTGCAGTTCTTCTTCGCCAACGGCTCGTCCGCAGTCGGTTTGATCAAAGGCGACAAGGTGAAGGCGATCGCGCATACCGGCAAGGGCCGGCTGGCGAGTCTGCCGGATCTTCCGGCGATGTCCGACACCCTGCCGGGATTTGAGGGCTATGATTGGAACGGGGGCTTCGTTCCGCACGGCACGCCAGGCGCGATCGTGCAGAAGCTCAACGCCGCGGCTAACAAAGCACTTGTCTCGCCGCAAGTGACGGCCCGGTTCGCCGAACTCAATGTCGAGTCGCATCAGAACACGCCGGAGGAATTCCGCGCCTATCTTGAAGGCCAGATGGAGCTGTGGAGCCGCGTCGTCAAAGAAGCGAATATCAAGCTCGGATGACGAACACCGAACCGCCGCGCATCGCCGGGCCGGTGGCGCGGCCGAAACGCCCGCGCGTCCTGCCGCCGCCCGGTGCCTGGGACTCGCACTTCCACATTTTCGGGCCGTCGGACAAATTCCCCTACGCGCCGGGGCGCGGCTATACGCCGCCGGACGCGCCGGTCGAGAAGCTGATTGCGCTCCTCGACCATCTCGGCTTCGCCAACGGCCTCATCGTGCAGGGCAATGCGCATGGCTACGACAATCGCGTCGTGCTCGATGCGCTGGAGCGATTTCCGCAGCGCTTGCGTGGCGTCGCCATCACTGACATGCGCATCAAGCCGGAGACGTTGCGCGACTGGCATAGGCTCGGCATGCGGGGCTTGCGCTTTCATTTGTTCCCGCAACAGCCGAATTACGTCCGCGGCGTCGGCCTCGACGTGTTCGAAGTGTTCCGCAAGACCATGGCCGACCTCGGCTGGGTCGCGCAATTTTTCTGCGACTATCGCATGCTCGCGCCGTCGGCCGCGGCGTTGCGCGATATTTCGCGCGACATGAACGTCATCGTCGATCACCTCGGCATGGTTCCGGCGCAGGCTGGCGTCGCCGATCCGAATTTCCAGGCGCTGTTGAAACTCGTCGGCGACGGACATGCTTATGTGAAGCTCTCGGCGGTGTACCGCTGCTCGGAACAATATCCGGATTACGCTGACGCCAGGCCGCTGCACGAGGCACTGCTGCGAGCCAATCCAGAGCGCATGATCTGGGGCACCGACTGGCCGCATCCCTTGATCGCCGCCGCGGTGATGCCGGACGACGGCCATCTGCTCGATCTGTTCCATGACTGGACGCCTGAGGAGGAAATGCGGCGCCGCATCCTGGCCGATACGCCCAAGCGCTTGTTCGGAAAATGACGCGCGCTTTTGCCGGGCGCGGTTTAGAGCATGATCCGGAAAAGTGGAAACCGGTTTTCCGAAAAGATCATGCTCCAACGAAAAAGCTAGACCATGATCCGATTCAACTTAATCGGATCACGGTCTAGCCGGTTCGCTGCAACTCCCTTAAGATCAGTGAAAATAACCGTGTCACGACGGTGTCACGGGAGATAATCCATTTTTTGCTCAAGGAGATGGCCGGCCTGAGCATGATCCCGGAAAGCGGGAACCGGTTTTCGGATCATGCGCAAGCGAAGATCTATGGCGCCGGATCGGCGCAGTTCATAATGCTCGCAGATGAGTTTTATCACGTATGACCACGGCCACCCCTGACGAAATTCACGATCCGGTCGTTCCCCACGTCGCCCGCACCGGCCTTGCGCTCAGCGGGCTCGCGGCGCTCGGCATCGTGTTTGGCGATATTGGCACGAGCCCGCTCTATACGCTCAAGACCGCTTTCGATTTTCTGCATGGCGATCCGACGCCGGACCGCATCCTTGGCATCCTGTCGCTTCTGATCTGGACGCTGTTCATGATCACGACGGTCAAATACGTCATGGTTGCGATGAGCGTCGACAATGAGGGCGAGGGCGGTATCCTCGCCTTGATGTCGCTCCTCGGCGTGCAGCGGCATCGGCGTCCGCTGATCGTTATTGCGGGGCTGCTCGGTGCGGCGCTGATCTATGGCGACGGCGCGATTACGCCGGCGATTTCCGTGCTGTCGGCGCTCGAAGGGCTCAACATCGCGGCGCCGAGTTTCGAGCAATATGTGCTGCCGTGCGCGGTCGTCATCCTCGCCGGGCTATTCGCGGTGCAGCCGCTCGGCACCGCGCGCATCGGCTCGGCGTTCGGGCCAATCATGGCCGTTTGGTTCGTCACGATCGGCGTGCTCGGCCTGTGGGGCATCTCCAAGGATCCTTGGGTGCTGCTCGCGCTCAACCCGCTCTATGGCGTGCGGCTTCTCGCGACCAATGGCTATGGCGGTTTCCTGGTGCTGGGCGGGATTTTTCTCTGCGTCACCGGCGCTGAGGCGCTCTATGCCGATATGGGGCATTTCGGCAAACGGCCGATCCGCGCCGCGTGGTCGTGGATCGTGTTTCCTTGTCTGGTGCTCAACTATGCCGGCCAGTGCGCCATCGCGCTCAAGGGCGCGTCGATCGCCGACAACATTTTCTACCGGCTGTGCCCGGAGCCGCTGCTCATGCCGCTGGTCGGCCTGGCGACGGTGGCGACGATCATCGCCAGCCAATCGATCGTCACCGGCGCGTTCTCGATGACGCGGCAGGCGATCCAGCTCGGCTGGCTGCCGCGCCTGCATATCAAACAAACCTCGGACAAAGGCTACGGCCAGATCTATGTCGGCGTCGTCAACTGGCTCCTCATGATCGTCACCATTGCGCTGGCGCTCTTGTTCCGCAAATCCGACAATCTCGCCGCCGCCTATGGCATCGCCGTCTCGCTGACGATGCTGATGACGTCGCTTTTGCTGTTCATCGCCATGCGCGAGATTTTGCGATGGAGCTTGCTCGCCAGCGTCGCGCTCGCCGCTATCTTCGTGTTCATCGACGCCGGGTTTTTCGCCGCGAATTCGCTCAAGATCGCCGAGGGCGGTTACGTGCCGCTGTTGCTCGCTGCTTTGGTATACGGCGCCATGCTGATCTGGCATCGCGGCTCGGCCGCGGTCGCCAGCAGATTGGAACAGACGCCGGTGCCGGTCGCAAAATTTCTCGGCGATTTGAAAGCGCGCAATATTCCGCGCGTGCCGGGCACCGCCGTCTTCCTCACGCGCACATCCAACGGCGTGCCGCCGGTGATGACGTGGCATATCAAGCAAAATCGCGCGCTGCACGCGCACGTTCTGGTATTGCGCGTTCTGACCGAATCACGGCCGCGCGTGAGCTGGCCCGACATGATGACGATAGCAAAGGAAGGCGAGGATTTCTGGCGCGTGACCGCGCATTTCGGCTTCATGCAGCGGCCCGATATTCCGCGCCTGATGCATCAGGCCGCGCAGAAAGGCTGCGAGATCGGGCTCGACGACATCGTCTATTACGTCGGCCACGAGATCATCCTGCACAATGAGCGCGGCCCGGCGCTGCCGCACTGGCAGGAAGCGATGTTCGCCGCCATGCTCAGGAATGCCTCGCACGTCACCGATTACTTTCGCTTGCCGAGCGAACAGGTCGTCGAGATCGGCCGGCAGATATCGATTTGAGGCCGGGCTCTAAAGTTCCGCTGCCCTTATTGTTCCATCGCGGGACACTATACACAGACCTTGTTGCATATGAGCAACAAGAACCCGAAATCTTGATGGGAACTGGCGCTCGGAATGCGGAGCTTCTTGTCAGGGCATTTCGTGCGTGATCGCATCCTTGCGGGTAGCGGCGTAACGGCCGAGTGCCGTTGGGGGGCGGAAAAGCATGAAAGCTTTCCAGTTCGCCTGCATCATCATTGTTGCAACTGTAATTGCGTATCCGTTTTCAGAGCGCGAGCCGCCACTCGCGCCTCAAGAAAAAGCCCCCGTAGGTGTTTCTGCTCCCGAACCGGCGAAGTCGACCGAGGATAACATCTCGGTCGAGGACCATTCTTCCGATTTGACGCCGGCGAAGCCAGACCTCACATATCTTGCTTATTACGCCTATTCAGAAGTTCCGCCCGACATGAAACCGGCGGATACCGTGCTGGAGTCGCTGAAAGATATTCCGGCTGGAACATCGATCGAGGAGATCAAGCTTGCGGCCGATGCTTTCGGCTTGGATGTCAGCTTTATGGAAGCGGTCGCAAAAATCGAATCCGGTTTCGACCCCAAGCAACGCACCGGGTCGTATATCGGCCTATTCCAGCTCAGCAATTATGAGTTCGACAAATACGGGTCCGGCGACATCACCGATTCGCGCGACAATGCCATTGCCGCTGCCTACAAATTTATCACTGCGGCTATTCTCTTTGAATTGAGTACCCACAAGAAGCCGACCTTGAGCGATCTTTACTTGATCCATCAGCAAGGAACGCAGGGCGCTGCCGAGCACGTCAGCCACCCTGAACGGATTGCCTGGAAGTCGATGTGCGCCACCGATGAAGGCAGAGTGAAAGGCGAGAAATGGTGCAAGCGCGCCGTTTGGCAGAACACGCTTCCCGCCATCAAGCAAATCTGGAAATCGGTCGATAACCTGACCTCGGGCGCGTTCGTCAGCATGTGGCAGCAGCGGGTCGATCTATTCTATGCGCGCTATTCCGAGACCGAACACTAGAGCGCAATCGTTTCAGATTCAATCGATTGACGCTCTAACATCTTAGAGTCCGTTTGAGAATGTCATGGATGAGTGATCCGGCGCAGAAGCAGATTCCCCATTGCGAGGAAGATCATGGCTTCGGAGACGTCGAGGCGCTGCTCGTAATCGCGGACCAGGCGGC
>Ga0102924_1000451_pt1 | contig 51267 bp, 59 predicted proteins | sample PaiPotPPM11metaG_FD_80116 | JGI IMG/M metagenome (GOLD analysis project Ga0102924, IMG submission 80116) | Iron sulfur acid spring bacterial and archeal communities from Banff, Canada, to study Microbial Dark Matter (Phase II) - Paint Pots PPM... ... | reverse complement strand
CGGTATCACTCTGCATGCCGATCTGGTGGCGGCTTTGGCGAGCGAGTTTCCCGGGCTCATCGGCGGCATGAAGGATAGCTCCAACGATCTCGCACTGGAGCGCGCGCTGCACGCGCGTTATCCGGAGTTTGCCATATTGCCGGGCTCCGAAGAACTCTTGCCGGAAGTTATCGATGCGGGCCTGGCCGGCTGTATTTCCGGCAGCGTCTGCTTATGGCCCGAACTTGCCGCGGAAGTTTGGACGACACGCGATCGCGCGAAAGCCGCCCAAGTGCGGGAGTTGCGGCGCGCGTTGCCGATGCCGTTCATTCAGGCAGTTCGCGCGCGCGTCGCGGCCGAGCAAAAAAACGATGCTTGGCTGCGCTCGATTCCGCCGCTCGGCGCTTAGCGGGCGAGCACCCGGCTGTGGCCGGGTGTGAAAACCCGCGCTTGCGCGCATCGCTCACCATGACACTGAGAAAAGTGTTGTCAAGTTTTTTTAGACTTGAACGACTTCCTTAATTTCGGGAACGTCGGCGCACACAACTTGCTCGATCGCGCCTTTGAGGGTCATGTTGGCCGCAGAGCAGCCGCCGCAGGCGCCGAGCATTTGCACGAACGCGGTTTCATTTTCGACTTTGATCAACCACAGTTCGCCGCCGTCCATTTGAATGCCGGGGCGCACTTTGTCGAGCGCCGTGTTGACGCGCTCCTCTATACTACTGGGCATAGCCCTTCATCAATTCGTGCATGCGTCCGGCCATTGCGAGCGCGTCGTTCCAGTCGCGCTGCCACATGTTGCGGCCGAAGATCAAACCGACGCAGCCGGCTTCCATCGCAATCTGCGCTTTGTGAATCGTGTCCTCGTCGCCCATCTTGCTGCCGCCGGAAACCAGCACCAGCGATCGGCCTGCCGACTTGACGACCTTGCGCAATCCATCGAGTTCTGAGAGTTGCAGCGTATCGTAAGGTTTGGGCATCTGGCTCGCGGTCGCGGCATCCCATTTAGGGACGTTCAGTTTGATGATGTCCGCGCCCATCTCGCAGGCGACGCGCGCCGCATAGTCCACGGCGTACAGTGAATCGATCCCGCCTTTCGCTTTGACCGCAGCCCCGCGCGGATACGCCCAAATAACGAACGGCATGCCATAGCGCTCGCACTCGCGGCGCACGTCGCCGCATTGCGCGATGTCGACGTCCTGCGCCGGGCTGCCGACGTACAGCGTATAGCCGACGGCGTCGGCGCCTAACCGCACCGCATCTTCGACCGACGCGGTGAGCGAGCTGAACGCCTCGTCGTCGGGGGGGAGGTTCGTCTTGCCGTTGATCTTGAGGATCAGCGGTACCTTGCCTGCGTACGGCTTGTGGTACTTTTCAGCCAAGCCGACGTGCAGCGCCATGCCCGAAAAGTTGCCCTCGACCGCCAGCCGGTAGATCCAGTCTGTATCGATCGATTCCGGATTGCTGAAGAAGTCGATCGGGCCATGTTCGAGTCCCTGGTCGATCGGCAGCAGCATCAGCGTGCCGTTCGCGGGGCCGTGTTCGTACATGAAACGGTGCAGCCGCACGCGTTTCCCGGTCGAAAGATTCAGGTCCTCAAATGTCGGTCTGCGGACCGCTGCCAACATACTCGTCCTCCAACCATGCGCCTTCGCTTCCGCAGCCCGGCCCGCCCTTTGAAAGGAAGATAAAAGAGGCGATTGCCAAAGCATTCCAGGGATACCCGACATGAGCACTTCTTTAGCAAGCAAACGGGGCAGTTTCAACAAGCACCCGGATTTCAACAAGAAGATCCTGGTCGTGGACGACGAGGCGGCGATCTTGCAAACGCTGCGCTACAATTTGGAGCGCAGCGGCTATGAGGTCGTTACCGCGAGCGACGGCCGCACGGCCGTGGCTATGGCGCAAAGTGAAGAGCCCGATCTCATCGTGCTGGATATCATGCTGCCGGTGCTCGACGGCATGGAGGCCTGCAAAGAGATTCGCAAGTCGAGCTCCGTGCCGATCATCATGCTGACCGCCAAAGATCAGGAATTGGACAAAGTTCTGGCGCTGGAACTCGGGGCCGACGATTACGTCACCAAACCATTCGCACTGCACGAGTTTTTGGCGCGCGTCAAGGCACGCTTGCGCCGCCCTACGCCCTCCACGGATCAAAGCCGCGACCAAGCGATCGTGCTCGGCGGAATAGTGCTCGATCCATCGCGCCAGCACGTCTCGGTCCGCGGCAAAGAAGTGGCCCTGGCCCCGAAGGAATTCGCGCTGCTGCGCGTGCTCATGGAGAATCATGGACGCGTCGTCACGCGGCAGATATTGCTCGACAAGGTATGGGGCTACGATTTTGAAGGCGAGCAGCAAACCGTCAGCGTGCACGTGCGCTGGCTGCGCGAAAAAATCGAAGAAGACGCGCGCATGCCGCGGCACATCGTGACCGTGCGCAGCCGCGGCTACATTTTTAAGGAATAGCCGCATTCGCTGGTTCAGACGATCGCATGCGACGCCCGAACCGCCTGAGCGCGAGAGCCGCGCCGAAGCGCGCTTGGACGACCGCTTCGACGCGCTGGTGCGCGCGTTGCCGCTCGGCGTCATTATGCTGCGCCGGACCAAACGGTTACGCTTTGCTAATCGCGCTGCTGCTGCGATCTTCGGTTTCGATCGGGCACGCGCCAAAGGCTTGCACCTCATCGAAACAATTCCGTCGATCGAACTCGAGCGCCGCGTCGATGCCGCGCTTGCCGGAGAAGCTGTGGCGACGGCGCCGCTGATCGTCACGGGAAAGCGTACCGATCGCAGCTATGCCGTTTCGGTGTATCCGCTGACGACGTCGCGGCGCGACGATGATGAAGAGGGCGGCGAAATATCCGGCGCACTGATCCTGGCCGAAGATCAAACCGAGCAGTTAGCGCTAGAACGCACGCGCCAAGAGTTTCTTTCCAATGTCTCCCACGAGTTGCGCACTCCGTTATCCTCGGTCAAGCTTATGCTGGAAACGCTGGTGCAAGGCGGCGACGACGATGCGCGCGCCCTGTTTCTTCCGCAAGCCTTGCGCGAAATCGACAGGCTTGCGATGCTCGTACAGCGGTTTTTGGAGCAGGCGCGGGCCGAATCCGGTCAACCGATGCTGCGCATCGAGGAAATCGACCTGGAGGCAATCACGCGTTCGGTCTTGCAGCCGCTCCAGCGCCAGGCGGCGGCCAAACGCATCGCACTGGAGTTGCGAGCGCACCGTCCCGTCATCGTTGAAGCAGACGGACAGCAACTTTCACAAGTTCTCGTCAACCTGATCGACAATGGACTTAGGTTCACGCCCGCGGGCGGATCGGTCACGGTCGATCTCGACGTCGAAGACGGCTATGCGACGATCGTCATTTCGGATACCGGCATCGGTATTCCGTACAAAGACGTGCCGTACGTGTTCGAACGATTCTTCGTAGCGGACCGCTCGCGCGCGCGCGGCGTAACCGGAGCCGGCCTAGGACTTTCGATCGTCAAACAGATCGTTGAATCGCACGAAGGAACCATTACAGTGGAGTCGGTACTCGATGCGGGCACGCAATTTACCGTTCGAATTCCCATGATTGCGCGCGCTTCTTAATCTTTCTTAAGGTTGCCTTAAGATTGCCTTATTGTTGCTTTCCGTACCATGAGAGGGCTGTGTTTAGCGCTCCCGCCGCCCACCTTCCACTCACCCGAAGCGCGCGCGCGGCGGATTTGTCCATGTTCGTCTCCTTGCAAGCTGCCGTCGCCGAAACCAATCCTAAAGTTTCGGTCGAGGATTTGAGTGTCTACTATGGACGACTCGCCGCGGTTAGGAATGCCTCGCTCGCGATTCGCGAACGTCGCGTTACGGCCCTCATCGGTCCCTCCGGATGCGGGAAAACGACGTTTATCCGTGCGCTCAATCGTATGCACGATCTCACGCCGGGCACGCGAGTTGAAGGGCGCGTTATTCTGGACGGCACCGACATCTATGCACCAGGCGTAAACCCAGTACTGCTGCGTCACAAGATCGGGATGGTATTTCAACGGCCCAATCCGTTTCCTAAATCAATTTTTGACAACGTGGCGTACGGGCCGCGCATTCACGGCACGCATAGCCGCGCTTCATTAGAAGGTCTCGTCGAGCGCAGTCTTAGGCGCGCGGCGTTGTGGGATGAGGTGAAAGACCGGCTCGACCGCTCAGCGATGGACCTCTCCGGCGGCCAGCAGCAGCGCCTTTGCATTGCCCGCGTGCTCGCAGTGGGACCTGAGGTAATCCTGATGGACGAGCCGGCTTCCGCCCTGGATCCGATAGCCACCAGCAAGATCGAAGACTTGATTGGCGACTTAAAACGAGAATACACGGTGGTGATCGTGACGCATTCCATGCAACAGGCCGCCAGGATGTCGGACTTTACCGCGTTCTTCCTTTTAGGAGAGCTCGTCGAGAGCGGGCCGACGCGCGACCTATTCACTCGCCCCTCCGACAAACGTACCGAAGACTACATCACCGGCCGCTTTGGCTGAGGAGACATCCTTGCAGCGCCCCGGGCGACTGCGGGCCCGAACCGGGTCAAGAACGATCGATCGGATTTTCGTGGCCGTCCTGCTTGGCGCGGCACTTGTGTTCCTCGCCATCATCGCCGGGCTGGCGGCCGAACTCGTCAACGGGTCGCTGCTCTCGCTGCGCACCTTCGGGGTCGCGTTCCTGTGGACATCGCAGTGGAATCCGATAACCAGCAAGTTTGGAGCGCTTCCATTGATCTACGGCACGATCGTGAGTTCGCTCATCGCGATAGTGCTGGCAGGATTGTTCGGGATTTTCGCGGCGATTTTTTTGGCCGACTTCGCTCCGGGTTTCCTGGCGCGTCCGTTAAGTTTTATGATAGAACTGCTGGCCGCGGTGCCGAGCGTTGTTTTCGGCCTCTGGGGACTCTTTGTGCTGGCACCAGCCATGCGTACCACCATCGATCCGGCGCTTCAGAGAGTTTTCGGCTTTTTGCCTCTTTTCTCAGGACCATCGTACGGCGTTGGGCTCCTTACGGCGGGCGTTGTCCTCGCGCTCATGATCATTCCGACTGTTACCGCTATCTCGCGCGATGTCATAGCAACCATACCGACTGACCAGCGGGAAGCGTCGATGTCGCTTGGTGCCACCAAGTGGGAAACGATGATGAAAGTCGTCGTGCCGGCGGCGCGGGCGGGAATCTTCGGGGCGGTTGTGCTGGCTGTGGGGCGCGCGCTCGGTGAAACCATTGCGACCACGATGGTCATCGGTAATCGTCCCGAGATTGCGGCATCGCTGTTCGCACCTTCCTACACACTTGCCAGTGTCATCGCAAACGAGTTCACGGAAGCGACGACAGACGTCTATTTGAGCGCCTTGGTCGAACTTGGGCTCTTGCTGTTCATCGTTAGCGTGGTCGTCAACGCATTTGCGCGCGTGTTGATGTGGTCCGTCTTCCGCGGGACGCGCCACGCACAATGAAAAATTATCGTGCCCGCCGAGTTACAGGTATCATAGGGATTTGCTGGAGTTTTTTGTGCGCGTTTGTCGCGGCTACGTTGCTTCTGGTGATTCTCGGGTTTATCGTCGTGAAAGGTGCGGGCTCAGTCAACTGGCAGTTCGTGACTCAGCTACCGCGTCCGGTCGGCATAGAAGGAGGCGGAATCGCGAACGGCATCCTCGGCACCGTCATAACTGTTGGGATCGCTGCGCTCATGGCCACTCCCATCGGCGTGATGACGGGACTCTATCTGGCGCTTTTTTCCCGAGGCGGGTTTGCGGAGAGCGTGCGTTTTCTGTCCGATGTGCTATCCGGCATTCCGAGTATTGCCATAGGGCTCTTTGCGTACACGCTGCTGGTCGCTCCGTTCAAACATTTTTCCGCGGTGTCGGCATCGTTCGCGTTCGCGGTGTTAATGCTGCCTCTCTTGATCCGCACGTCGGAAGAAGCGGTCCGTTCCGTCCCGCGTGCGATCCTCGAGGGCGCCCTGGCGCTCGGTCTAACGACTTTCCGCAGCACGTTGCGGATCGTTTTGCCGGTTGCATGGCCTTCGATCATAACTGGTTTGCTGCTCTCGATCGCGCGCGTCGCGGGCGAAACCGCGCCGCTGCTGTTTACGGCATTCGGAAGTCAATTTTGGGAGTCGAATCCGGGCAACCCCATGGCCGTGCTTGCGCTGCAGGTCTTTACGTACGCGATTTCGCCCTACCGCAGTTGGCAGTCACAGGCCTGGGGCGGCGCGCTCCTATTGGTTATCGCAGTTTTCGTGCTTAACGTATCGGCCCGCCTGTTGCTCAAAACCCGCATCAGCGTGACGCGGTGACCGAAGCAGCCGCGGTCGGGCCGGGATTCCTGGAGACTCGTGCGCTGAGTGCGTACTACGGCACCCACCGGGCCGTAGCGGACGTCACGCTCGCGTTCCGACCGTTGGCGGTCACCGCGCTGATCGGTCCGTCGGGCTGCGGAAAGACGACCCTGTTGCGCGCGCTCAACCGCATTCACGAGGTCAATCCAAAGGCGAGCGTGACGGGCCAAGTCTTATTGCACGGCGAGGATGTCTACGATCCTGACGTCGATCCGATCGCGCTGCGCCGGCGCGTCGGCATGGTTTTCCAGCGTCCCAATCCCTTTCCGACGCTGTCGATTGCCGACAATGTGGGGGCCGGGCTGCGTCGCGTGAAGGGCGCGCGGCGCCACGAGGTTGTCGAGCGCTCTCTGCGTGCTGTGGGCCTGTGGGACGAGGTCAATGACCGGCTCCGCGCATCGCCGCTTGCGCTTTCCGGGGGGCAGCAGCAGCGTTTGTGCATGGCGCGGGCCCTGGCGGTGGAGCCGGAGGTACTGCTCATGGACGAACCCACCTCGTCTCTCGATCCCATTTCGGCTGCCAACGTCGAGGAGCTGATTAGATCGCTCGCGGCTCGCTATACGATAGTGATCGTTACCCATAACATGCAGCAAGCTGCCAGGATCTCGGATGTCACCGCGTTCATGCTGGCCGACGAGTCGGGCTCGGGGCATATGATTGAGTCAAACGAGACGACGCAAATTTTTTTCCATCCACGCGACCGGCGGACCGAAGATTATATAAGCGGACGTTTTGGATAAGGTTCTCTTAAAGCAGCGTTAATCAGCGGCGGGTTATAGATCGGGTGAGCGGCCACGTTGCCGCAGCATTGGATCACTTGAGAGGAAGACGCGTGATATCTATCATCAAGCGAATGTTAACGCTCGCGCTGGTGGCCTCGTTAACCACGCCCGCCGTTGCGGCGACCCAACTTGTGGGAGCGGGATCGACGTTCGACTACCCATTTTTTTCCAAGGCGTTCTATCAATACAACCAAATGCACAACGATGTCACCGTCAACTATCAGCCGATCGGCAGCGGTGGCGGTATCCAACAGTTCACTGCCAAGACGGTTGATTTCGGCGCGTCCGACGTCCCGATGAATGCGGCAGAGCTCCAGCGCGTGGGCAGCCCTGTGCTGCAGCTCCCCGTAGCGCTCGGGGGCGAAGCGATCACATATAACGTTCCCGGCCTCCACGCCGGTTTACGCCTCACTCGGCAACTCATTGCCAACATTTATCTCGGTAAGGTGACCAAGTGGAACGATCCAGGGATCGTCCGGCTCAATCCATGGAACCGAATGCCCGATTTACCGATCGTCGTTGCCCATCGATCTGATGCTTCAGGGACGACGTACATCTTTACCGATTTCCTTGGCACCGTTTCAGGCGAATGGAAAACGAAGGTCGGCGTCGGGAAGGCTGTGCAGTGGCCCGCGCCTAGCAGCGTCGGCGGCAAGGGTAACGACGGTGTCGCGGGTATCGTTCGAAATACGCCCGGCGCGATCGGCTACGTCGAACTTGCATATGCGCTAGAGAATCACATCGACACGGCCGCCGTGCAAAATCGCTCCGGCAAGTGGACGAATTGTTCGAAAGAAACTGTCGCGGCTGCCGCGGCTACCAAAGGCAGCATTAGCGCAACCGACTTTTCGATCGTCGATCGGCCCGGCGCTCGTTCGTATCCAATCTCAGGCTATTCATGGATAATGGTTTACCGGAAACCGGCCGACAGCGCTCGGGGCAGAGCCACTCGGAACGTTCTGATCTGGCTGGTAGGCGCTCAGGCTCAAAGCATCGCCGGCTCTCTCAACTACGTTCCGTTACCGGCGAACGTGCGAGCTGTGGCGATTCATGCGCTTGGCCAAATGAGCGTGTGATTGATGCGCAAATTTGTGATGGGTGCTCTGGTTGCGATCTCTGCGGCCGGGGCACTCTTGGCCGCGCCCGCCGGCGCGCAGCCGGCACCGAAGCCAAAGGCGACGCCGAACCCGTTTTCTTACAGCGGCTATATTCGGTCCTATTACTTCACGCGTCAGAATGCGAGCGGCTATCCGCAGACGTTTAAGGCGATAAATCAAGCGTCGTTCAATACGGCGATCGACGTGCACGCTCAATACACGTTCCAGAACAGCCCCATCACCATCGGCGGAACGTACCTCTATGCCAACCCGCTCAACGGATGCACGACACCGGTCTCACACTTGTCTCTGCCCTGCGGAAAGCAGACCTTCACGGGTCAGAGCAACGTCCCGACGAACCCCGACGACACGCTGCCGGGTTTTGTGCTGAGTACCTTGTACGAAGCTTACGTTCAATACAAAGATCCCACGTTGTACGTAAAGGTTGGCGATCAGGTAATCAATACGCCATGCGCCAATGCGTCGGATTCGCGCCTTAAGCCGGTCGCGTTTGAGGGCGGGGACCTGACCTACAAAATCAATAAGCAGTGGACCGGAGAAGTGATGTACATGGATCGCTTCGAGAGCCGGTCGAGTTCGGCGTTTGACAATGCCACCATGCTGACCAGCCATCCAGTTGATGGCCCCGGCGTGGCTGCGAATATCTTTACACCGGGTGGCACGTCGATTACGACCAGTGGGTTCGCGTACGGCCGCCTCGGATTTGCGGGAACGTTCACCGCAAACGTGCACTACTACGATTTTGTTGACATCGCGAATGCCATCTGGGTCGACGCAAAGTACACGTGGGCCAAAAGCTTTTCAAACCCGTTCCTCGCCGTGCAGGCCGGCACCGAGCAAAACACGGGTAGAGCCGTGATCGGAAAAATCTCAAGCACTATTTTCGGAGTTCAGGTCGGCGTCTCGCCGTGGAAAAACGTAGACATGACGGTCGGCTACAATTATATCCCGCAACAAAGCGATACGATCACGCTTCCGGCCGGCGTCGCATGCGGAGCGAACAATCAGATTAAAGTTACAACTCCGGGCGTTACGTTCCCATATTTTCTGCCATCCGGCGGTACGACCAATTGTCTGGCAAACGGCAGCGGCATGACGACCGTTTACTATGGTGGTTGGGCCAGTCCGTATACCGACTCTTACGCGACGGACACGCTCTTCACGACCAGCATCAGCCAAGGACTGATCGATCGCCGCAGTCCCGGTTCGGGCGTGAAGTTCGCCGTAACGCTTCAGACCGCCGACCATCGCGGCAGATTGATCGCAAGCCAGGCCTACTATCAATACGGAAATTCTGCTGCAGGAACTTCACCGACGCGGGAGACTGATGTTGACGGCACGTGGTTCTTTCGCAAGCCCGCCAGCGGCCCGTACCATGGCCTGCTAATCCGTCACCGCTACGCCGAACGCGACCAGCAAAACACGGCGCTCTACGGCGGCGCTCCGGTATTCAAATATAACCGCACCCAACTCGAGTTCGACTTCTAGCCGCTCCTAGCTGCGGCGCATGACCGGGAAGGGCCCGTCCCGAATAGACGGGCCCTTCATGTTACCTAAGACGATGCGCGCGCTCTGCAAGACGGCGCCGAAACCCGGCTTCGAAGCATGTGAAGTTCCCGTCCCCACTTACGGCCCGTCGGACGTGCTCATCCGCGTCGAAAAGGCGGGCATCTGCGGCAGCGACCTGCACATCTATTCCTGGGACAAATGGGCGCAAAGCCGCATAAAGCCGCCGCTCGTGATGGGGCACGAGTTCATGGGCCACGTCGCAGCGGTCGGCGAGGCGGTGCGCATGGTTTCGGTGGGCGACCGCGTGTCGGCCGAGGGACACATCGGCGACGGCACGTGTTTTTTGTGCCGTACCGGCCAAGCGCATCTGTGCGAGAATTTGAAGATCATCGGCGTCGACCGCGACGGTGCGTTCGCTGAATACATCGCGATGCCGGAAGGCAACGTGTGGAAATTGGATCCGGCGATCCCCGACGAAGTCGCCGCGGTTTTCGATCCGCTAGGCAACGCGGTGCATACCGTGATGGCCGCCGGCGTCAGCGTGAAGTCGGTGCTTATCACCGGCGTCGGCTCGATTGGCTTGATGGCGGTGCTTGTCGCGCGCGCAGCCGGAGCTTCCGCGATCTACGCGGTCGACGTTAACCCGGCAAAGCTCGAGCTGGCCAAGAGTTTGGGTGCGGACGAAACCTTTCTCGCGAGCGATCCGAAACTAGTTGAGAAGATTCAGGCACGCACGCGCGGCGAGGGCGCCGACGTTTTGCTGGAGATGTCGGGCAGCCCGCAAGCGATCGATACGGGGTTGCGCGCAGTGCGCAATGGCGGCCGCGCCGCATTGCTTGGCATTCCCGCCGACAATATCAGCATCAATCTCGCCGACCGCGTGATCTTCAAGGGTCTGGAGATCCTTGGCATCAACGGACGGCGCATGTTCGAAACGTGGTACCAAACCGAGGATCTCGTGCGCAGCGGGCGGGTCGACTTGCGGGCAATCATCACGCACGTCCTGCCGCTGGCAGAATTCGAGCGCGGGTTCGAACTGATGCGCGGCGGCGAAGCGGCGAAAATCGTTCTCGACGTGAAGGGAAGTTCGTGAATACCGTTTTTGAGCAGCGCCTGCAGAGCGACATCGAAAAACTAAAAGCGGCGGGCACGTACAAGACGCTGCGGCACATCACGACCCCGATGGCTCCGGAAGTGCACATGGAAGAAGCCGGGGACGTTATCGTGCTGTCGAGCAACAATTATCTCGGGCTTTCGGACGAGCCGTCGGTCGTTGAGGCCGGCAAGCTCGGACTCGATAAGTACGGAGCCGGCACCGCTTCCGTGCGTTTCATCTGCGGCACATTCGATATTCATCGCCTGCTCGAAGACCGCATCGCGCAATTCCTGCGCACGGAAGCTTCGCTGACGTATGTGTCGTGCTGGAATGCGAACACCGGGCTCTTTCCGACAGTCTGTGAAGACGGCTCAGCGATTCTTTCCGACGAGCTGAATCACGCTTCGATCATCGACGGGTGCCGGCTGGCGAGTAAATCTCGACGCGAGCGCTACAAGCATAGCGACATGCGCGATCTGGAAGAGAAACTCAAAGCCGTTGCAGGTTCCGCTCCGATCCTCATCGTGACCGACGGCGTTTTCTCGATGGAAGGCAGCGTCGCAAAGCTGCCGCAGATCGTGGAGCTCGCGAAGAAATACAGTGCTGTGACCGTCGTCGACGATTCGCACGGCACGGGCGTGATGGGCAAGACCGGCCGCGGCACGATCGAGCACTTCGGACTCGATGGGCAGGTCGACATCATTACCGGAACGCTCGGAAAAGCGTTGGGCGGCGCGGCCGGAGGGTTTGTCGCTGGAAGCCATGCGCTGATCGACACGCTGATCCAGCGTTCCCGGCCGCAGCTCTTTTCCAATGCATTGCCCGCCACGGTCGCCTGCAGCTCGCTCGCGGCGATCGATTATGTGGACGCGCATCCCGAACTCGTGCAGCACTTGCGCGATAACGTGGCATATTTTCGCGAGCGGCTCGTGAACCTTGGTTTCCAGCCGCTCGAGGGAGAGAGCGCGATCGTTCCGATCATCATCGGGGAAACGGCCGCCGCGATCGCGATGAGCGATCGGCTGTTGAAAAAGGGCGTTTTCGTGACCGGTTTCGGCTTTCCGGTGGTCCCCGAAGGCACCGCGCGCATCCGCGTGCAAATCAGCGCCAAGCTCACCAAGGACGAAATGGATCGGGCGTTGGCGGCTTTTGCCGAAGTCGGCAAGGAAGTTGATTTATGAGGACCTTATTCGTACTCATAGTTGGCGCGTTGGTTTTGACCAGTGCGCAGCCATCGTTTGCGCAAACGACACCCGCGCCGGCGCTCTTCACACCGGCGGCGGGTTGGGTGCAACTGCCGCGCGGGTTCATGTTGACCGAACTCAAGAATCTGTGGCAAGGACCTAAAACGGGGAAGAACCGCGCCGGGCTTTTCGGGCAGGCCGTGCTGCCGTTGCCGGCCGGCATCGTCGGCGCCGGCATCGCGCAGTTGAAAGCGATCCTCGCCAAACCACAACCAAAGACAAAAACAAAGTCAAAATCAAAGTCAAAGGCAAACTCGGACGTTCCGTTCACCGCGAAAACGGTGCCGGCGACTTTGTGCGGCGGAAACGCGAACATTTCAACCATCAGCTTCGGTAAAGGCTCGAGTGCGGCGATTCTCGAGACGGTGGTGCTTTCAAAGAACGGGCTCACCTATGCCAGCGTCTACGCGCGGCCGAACGGCGGCGCGGCTAACACCGCAATCGAAACGGCGATGCGCACCTCGTGTCCCCTGCCGAATGGCGACTTAGCCAACGCCACGCCGCCCGCCGGTTGGACGGCTCTGCAGAAGGGGTTGGATTTCGAACTCGCGGGCGTGTGGATTGGAAATGCTCCGATGCAGATCGTCACGCTTTTGCAGGGGCACGGCATTCCGTCGCCCGACATGATCGCAGGCATGTTCGAACCCGTAGTTTCCAGTAAGAGAGGACAAGTGCAGTACCGGATTGCCACGCATCACGTAAAGTTCTGCGGAGCGCCGGGCGTGCTTGTCAACACGACGTTCAACATGCCCCCGGGCTTTGGTCTAAGTTACGACATAGCCGCGGTGCAAGGCACGACCGCAACCTACATTCTGTCGTATTTACATCCATCTGATTACAACGATCCCGCGGCCCAGCAATCGCTGCTGACGCTGTGCGGTGGCCCGCCGCCGCCTGAGCCGTCCGCAATGCCGTCCGCTTCTCCCGGAGTATAAGCATGATTAGAAAATTTCTTGGCCTACTGATACTCGCGAGCGCCATCCTCTGCTTTTCAGCGGCTCCCGCGCTGGCGCGAACGCGCACGTACTATATCGAAGCGCGAGAGGTGCAGTGGAATTATGCTCCGGGCGGCGTGAATCAAATCACGGGCGCTCCTGCCCGAAAACCGTTTCCCGTCGATTATCTCGGTTGGACCTATAAGAAGGCCCTGTATTTTCAATACGCCGATCGCGCGTTCACCAAACGGGTACCGAAGCCGGCGTATTTCGGTATGCTCGGACCGGCGATTCGCGCGGAAGTTGGCGATACGATTGTCGTCTATTTCAAAAATGAGACGCATTTTCCGCAGAGTATTCACGCGCACGGCGTTTTCTATGCCAAGGCTTCAGAAGGCGCGCCATATAGGGACGGCGTGAGCCCAGCCAAAAAGGGCGGCGACTCGGTTGCTCCGGGCGCAACATTCCGTTACGTCTGGCAAGTACCGGTGAGAGCCGGTCCCGATCGCATGGACGTGAGCTCCGTTCTATGGATGTATCACGCCCATGTGGATGAAGTCGCCGGCATCAGCGCGGGGCTCATCGGACCAATGGTGATTACGCGCAAAGGCATGGCTCGTGCCGATGGCTCTCCCAAGGACGTGGATCGCGAGATTTTCACGATGTTCTCGCTCGACGACGAAAATCAAAGCCCTTACATGCCCGAGAACCTAAAAAGATCGAAGGCCGCCGAACAGATTCCGCCGCCGGATCGCTTCAATCCGTTCGGGGCATTTTATCCGACCAACGAAATCCCCAATATCAATGGGTTCGTCTTCGGTGCGGGGCCGATGCCGGTAGCTCGCGTCGGCCAGCACGTGCGCTGGTATCTGTTAGCCGATGCCAGCGATGCGTTCGACATCCATGTCGTCCACTGGCATGGCAACGATGCCTCGAGCAACGGCATGCGCACGGACGCCGTGCAATTGCTGCCGGCGGGCATGGCGATTGCGGATATGGTCCCCGACAATCCGGGCATCTGGCTTTTTCATTGCCATGTGAATTTCCATCTGCGGGGAGGCATGGTTGCCCGCTATCGCGTGACGCGTTAGGCCGAAGCGTGACTCGTCGGTTCAAGCGCGACCACAATATAGTCGCGATCGCCTAAGCCGCTCGCGGCGGCCTGCTGCACTTGGGGCAAAACGCAGTCCAAAACCGGCGTAGGGACGTGCACCGCTTGCGCGGCCTCGCGTGCAAGCTGCAGATCCTTGAGCAGCGCGTTCAGCGAGAAGCGCGGGTCGGAATCGCGATCCAGCAGCTGCTGGGTCTTCGAGTTCGCAATTCTTCCGAAGGCACCGTTGATCGATTCCACCGCCGTGCGGCGATCGACTCCGGCGCGATCGCACATCTCGAGCAACTCGGCGAGCGTCTCCGCGACAACCCCGATAACAGCGTTGTTCCCAAGCTTCAGATACGCGCTCGCGCTTACCGAGCCGGTGTACGTCACGGTGCTTCCGAGGGATTCGAGCAGCGGCCGCGCGCGCTCGAATGCCGCCTGGGAACCGCCGGGCAGAACCGTCAGCGAACCTTGCTGCGCCAGCGGAACACTGCCGAGCACGGGCGAGGCGAGAAACTCTATACCTTGCTTTGTGGCCGCGCCTTCAAGCGTTTCATACATCGAGGGAGAGAGCGTCGACATTTCGATGAGGAGCTTCGGCGCGCGCGCCGCCGGAATGACTTGTCCCAACGTCACTTCGCGCGCCGCGTCGTCGCCCCACAGCATGACGATAACTGCGTCGGAAGCTGCGACCAGGTCCTGAAGCGAGGTGTGCCGCATCGCACCGGCTTTGGCGAGAGCGTCGACGGGTTCGGGAGATCGATTCCAAACAGAGACCTGATAGCCGCGCGCGAGCAGGTTGTGCGCTATCGCGCTGCCCATCTTTCCAAGACCAACTACTCCAACGTGCATCATCGCACCGCTGCCTCCAGCGGAGGCGCCATGAACTCAGGGCCGATCGGATCTTTTACTTCCTCCGCGACGATCCGATCGATCTCGGCTTTGGTTTGCGCGTCAAGCGAAAAACCGAGCGCTCCGGGCACCGCGTCCACCTGGTCGGGACGCCGCGCACCCCACAAAGCAACGCCGACGCCGGGTTGATCGAGCACCCAGCGAAGCGCGAGATGAATAACGCGTTTGCCGAATTGCGCGCGCGCTAGTTCATCGAGGCGTTCCACTGCGCGCAGATATTGGCCGAATCGCGGCGCCTGAAACTTCGGATCGGTGCGGCGCAGATCGTCGCCCTGAAACTGCGTGTCGCTGCGCATCTTCCCGCTGAGCAGCCCCCGGCACAGCGCCCCATACGTGAGCGACGTCAGCCCGTGCGAGACCGCATATGGAAGAACGTCGTGTTCCGCTGCGCGTTCAAAGAGGTTGTACGGCGGCTGCACGGTGTGCAGCTCGGCGAATTTCGCAAACTCGTCCATCTGCGCGGTCGAAAAATTGCTCACGCCAATCGCGCGGATCTTGCCGGCGTCGTACAATGCTTGCATGGCCTTGGCCGTTTCGTCCATCGACACGGCCGGATCGGGCCAGTGCACTTGGTAGATGTCGATGTGGTCGGTTTGCAGGCGGCGCAGCGAATCTTCGATTTCCTTTTGAATGCGCGCCGCGGATGCGTTGCGATGGACGTTTCCATGCTCGTCCCATTCGAGCCCGACCTTCGTCGCGATGATTGCGCGATCGCGCCGGTCCTTGAGCGCCCGGCCCACAACCTCTTCAGAATGGCCTTGCCCGTATGCGGGTGCCGTGTCGATGAGCGTTACGCCCGAGTCGAGCGCGCGATGAATCGTTGCAACGGCGGCATCATCGTCGGCGCCCCCCACATCCAGCCGCCGATGGCCCAGGTGCCCAGGCCAATCCGTGAGGCGCGAATCCCGGTGCTTGTAATCTGCGTGAATTCCATTTTTACCTATTACCTTTAGGCGAGAGGAACGGCGCGAGCCCGTATGTTAAGGGTTGACGATGTCGAAGGTGCTGCGGACAACGCAAACCGCGCAAACCCCGCAAACCCCCCAACAGCGGCAACACGTCGTTCTTCAGATTATTCAGCCGGGCCTAGCCGGACTGATGGACGGATCCGTATCGACGCTGGCCCCGATTTTTGCGGCGGCCTTTGCGACGCACACGTCGCGGGCGGCATTTCTGGTCGGATTGGCGGCGGCAGTTGGCGCCGGGATCTCGATGGCATTTTCGGAGGGACTCTCGGACGACGGCAGCCTGACCGGGCGCGGAAATCCCATCATCCGAGGCTCGATTACCGGAATCATGACGTTTTTCGGCGGCGTCATGCATACGTTGCCGTTCTTGATTCAAAACGTGCACTCTGCACTTACGCTTGCGTACTTCGTGGTAGGCTGCGAGCTGCTGATCATTGCGTACATTCGCTACAAGTTCTTCGCGTCGAGTTTCTGGATATCGGCAATCGAGGTCATCGTCGGCGGCTCGCTCGTTTTTGCCGCCGGAGTGATTATCGGGAGCTCGTAGCCACTGGTTCGCTAGGGTTTCGAAACGCAAACACTGCTCACGCTCGGACACGGAACAGCGAGCGCAGAAGAACTCGCGCGCCTCATTCGCGACGCCGCGATCGCGTCGATTGTCGACGTTCGCACGGTTCCCAAGAGCCGCCGTCACCCGCAGTTTTGGCGCGAAGAGATGGAACAATGGGTCCCCGAAATGAGCGGAAGCGCGTATCGCTGGGAGCCGGCCCTCGGCGGCTTTCGCAAGGTCAATCGCAACAGCCACAATGTCGCGCTGCGTCATCCTTCATTTCGCGCGTATGCGGACTACATGGAGACCCCCGTCTTCGCGCTTGCATTGCGCGAACTTCTCATGCAAACAGCGACCACGCGGGTAGCGATCATGTGTTCGGAGGCCGTTTGGTGGCGTTGCCACCGCCGCCTCATCTCCGACGCCGCCTTCCTGCTGCATGGTGTTCCGGTTCAGCACCTGATGCATGACGGAAAACTTCGTCCGCACATTCCCACGGCGGGCGTCCGTACGACACCGGAAGGGACGCTCCGGTATGATGTACTTTTCGAGGAAGTCAAATGATTACAGCAGTTCAGGCCGGCGCATCGGTTGGCACATTTCTCGTTTTTTGTCGTTAACGTCCCGGCCGATACCTCCCAAAGAAAACCTCCGGCAGCCAATACAGGGCTATTGCGCCGACGAGAACCGTTGCGGCGATCAAGTTCCAACCGTGCTTACCGAGTTGCACCAAGTCGAGGCCGTATAAAAGTGCGACCATCGCCATGATCAGGAAAAACGGCCCCGTAGCATAGCAATGCACCCGGCCACAACGAAGCGCATTAACGATGCATCCGGCGCCCATCGTGGTTAAGGCAACGATCCAGACAGCGGTTCGCCAACCCTGACCGATATCCAGAAATCCGCTCGCGACAAGCGCGATAGCGGGAAGCCAAAACACTGCACCAGTCACTAGCCGGTTGGAAAGGATGTCGCGGGCTTCGTTGGTCGTTCCGTCGAGCTTCATCAAATTTTATTCAACCCCATCATGCTATGAAAATAAAGAGCAGGCCGGTGAGTGCGATAAAAGCTCCGCTCAGAACCTCCCCGTATCTCTCAAAGCGTCCGAAACTCACACTTTGCAATCCTGAGGCACCCAGCAAACACATAACGACGTACGTCGTAATTGTCGATGCCGCAAAGACTACTGCCATGATTGCCAGCTGCCCGGGGCCATACCTCGCCGCGGCAAAGAATGCCGGAATTCCCTCGACCATCGGCGATGAGCCGATGATAAGGAGTAACGCCGTTCGTGATGATGTCTTGTGCGTATGAGCGTGCAGGGGGGCAGGTGCTCGAGCAAGTGAACCATCGACCGCGTGCCAATCTTCGAGATGGTGCTCGTGATAGTGCCGGTGCTCAGTTCCGTCCGTGTGTCGATGCTGATGAGCATGACCGAGGTGGCTATGCCCGTGGCGCATTTCGCGCAGCGACGAAATGGCAATCCACGCGCCGAATGCGATCAACGCTAGGCTGGATAGAAGGACCAGCGCGCCTCCGAATCTGGCCGCGATGGCCGCGCCAAGTACCCAGACCACGATCGCGATGAGCAGTGTAGAGATTGTGTGTCCGCCACCGGCTATGGCCGCAGACCGTGCAACCTGGCGCCGCGTCCACCCTTGCTGGCGCGCAAGAATTGTTATCGGAACCCAGTGATCGGGCACGAGGGTGTGTAGAACGCCGACTGCAGCGACCGCTCCAATGAGTACATACGACCCAATTCCAGACACGTCTTATGGGCTTTCTACATCGAAGGCGAGAACGCGCCTTTTTGGAAAATCAACAGGTCCAAGAACTATGCAGTTCTTGGACCTGCGTGCTTGGTTGCGGGGGCGAGATTTGAACTCGCGACCTTCGGGTTATGAGCCCGACGAGCTACCGGACTGCTCCACCCCGCGGCGGAAGACTGATATACGGTATGTTAACGCCTGAACTCCTGCGCGCGTTGCCCAAGGTGCAGTTGCACTGCCACCTCGAGGGGACGCTGCGCGCTACGACCTTCGTAAACCTGGCGCACAAGCACGGGGTTGCGCTGAGCTACCGCCCGCACGAGCGCGGGCCCTTTCCAAAGGACGAACCGCCGGCGGATCCGAGCGATCCCTACGCCTTTCGCGACTTCGAAGGCTTTTTGCTGACCTTTGCCGCGGTCAGCCGGTCGCTCGCCGAGCCGGCCGATTACGGACTGCTCGCCAAAGAGTATCTCGAGGACGCTGTTGCGCAGAACGTGATGTATGCGGAGCTGTTCGTCTCGCCGTCGGTCTGGCAATTCTTTCACAAGGAAATCGACGTACGAACGTGCATGGCCGCGATTCGCGATGCGCGCGAAAATGCGAAGCAGGCGCACGGCATCGAAACCGCACTCATCGTCGACCTGACGCGCAACTTCGGCGTAGAAAGCGCGATGCGAACGGCGAAGCTTGCGTTCGATCTGCGAGACCTGGGCGTGATCGGCGTTGGATTGGGTGGCGATGAAGCACACTATCCGCCGGAGCTCTTCGAAGCGTGTTTTGCGTTCGCGCGAGAGAACGGACTGCATTGTGTGGCGCACGCAGGCGAAAGCGCCGGCGCGCACAGCGTGCGAGCGGCGGTTGAAATTCTTCATGCCGAACGTATCGGTCACGGCATCCGAGCGCTGGAGGATCCGAGCGTCGTGCAGCTGCTCGTTGAAAAAAAGATTCCGCTTGAGATTTGCCCGACATCGAATTACCTGACAGGAGTCGCGCTGGGCGAAGCGCCGCATCCGCTGCTCGATCTCGATGCAGCCGGCTGCGTTGTCACGATCGACGCCGACGATCCGGCGATCTTCAAGACCAGCGTGAGCGCCGAGCTCGCATACGCCGCGGAGGTCGCCGGCGACGACGCGCCGCTGCGATTCACGCGCAACGCCATCGGGGCGAGTTTTGCTTCCGATGAAACCAAAGCGAGCCTGGGCGAGCGCCTGAAAGCATACGGCCTGGAACGATAGCCCCGGCGTCGAAGAAGAGGATATGTCCGGCCACAGCCATTTCGCTGAATCGACCGAGGAGTATCTCGAGGCGGTCTATCGCCTCGAACGAGAGGGGCCGGGCGTTACGACCTCGGGCCTGGCCTCCGAATTAGGGGTAGCACCGGCGTCGGTTTCGGGCATGCTCAAGAAGCTTGCCACGGATGGTTATCTCGAGTACATTCCGCGCGGCGAAGTGAAGCTCACGCAAAAAGGGTTAGCGGTCGCAGTTCGTATCGTGCGGCGACACCGCTTGGCCGAATGTCTGCTGACCAACGTCCTGGGCATGCCGTGGGATGAAGTGCAATCCGAGGCCTGCATGCTCGAGCACGCGATCTCGGAAAAAATGGAAGCGCGGCTGATCGACATCCTGGGCGATCCTAAGGAATGTCCGCACGGATTGCCGATTCCGCCCAAAGATTTGAGCGATCCGCATCGCGCCGGCATTCCGCTCGCGCAAATCGAGGTCGGTAGCGACGCGATCGTGCAGGGCGTCACCGAAGAAGTCCCCGAGATCCTGCGCTATCTCGGCGACGTCGGCTTGCGGCCGGGCGCGCGCGTGCGTGTGCACGAAAAAGCACCACTCGGCGGGCCGCTGACGGTTGAAGTCGAGAAGCGCCGTCACGCCATCTCGCTCGAACTCGCGCGTATGGTGATGGTAGCGGGTTGATCACAAGGCTGCTCATCACGCTCAACGTCGTGGGCTTTCTCTGGGAGATCAGCGCCGGCGGAATGGGCATGGTCAACGGTGCGATTCCGAACAACTCGCGGATTGTGGATGGTCTGCTATGGCCCCTCGCGGTAACGCAGCACCATCAGTACTATCGCGTGATCACGACCGGATTCTTGCATTCGGGCATTCTGCACCTGGCCGTCAACATGTTCTCGCTGTTCATGGTCGGTAGGTTCATCGAAGCCGTCCTCGGATCGCCGCGTATGCTGCTTGTTTACGTCGGATCGCTTATTGCGTCCAGCTTCACTGTGGTGTATTTCTCGGCTCCGGATGTGCCGACGCTTGGTGCGAGCGGGGCCATCTTTGGTCTGCTGGGCTCGCTGTTCGCGATCGGTCTAAAGTTCGGCGAACGCGGTCGTGAACTCGTACGCGCGAACATCGGGATCCTCATACTGAACCTCGTTTTTACATTTTCCGTGCCGGTCATCTCGTGGCAAGCGCACGTTGGGGGCTTGATCGCAGGGTTCTTACTGACATTGGTGATTTTTTGGCCGCCGCAGCCGGTTCGCACCCGCGTGTTCGATCCGGCCACCGGCGCTGAGTACCAGTCGCAACTCGAATCGTGACGGCAATCGACGAAGTCTTCGCGCCGGGCGGCCCGATCGAGCAGGCGCTTTCGGGTTTTGAAGCTCGTCCCGGCCAGCTGCAGATGGCGCAGCTCATCGAGCGCGGGTTTCTGGAAGGCATGCACACGATCGTCGAGGCGGGTACGGGCGTCGGCAAGTCGCTTGCCTATCTCGTTCCCGCGCTGCGTAGCGGAAAGAAGATCGTCATTTCGACCGGCACCATCGCGCTGCAAGAGCAGCTCTACAACAAAGACATTCCGCTGGTCACGCGCGCGCTGGATATTCCGGCGCGCGTCACGCTGCTCAAGGGCCGCAATCATTATTTGTGCAAGCAAAAACTGGAGAACATGCGCGCGGACCGGCTGCTCGCGCCTTCGCGCACCATGGAAAAAATGTGGCAATGGGGGGCGCGCACGCAAACCGGCGACCGCGCAGAGTTGCCGTTTTTGCCCTCGGGCGACGAATGGGAGCAGCTCGACGCCGACGCCGACGATTGCGTCGGCGAGTACTGCGAGCATTTTCGCGAGTGCTTTTTCTTCAAGAAGCGCGACGAAGCGAAGTTCGCCGACATCGTCATCGTCAACCACGCGCTCTTTTTCCTCGATTTAGCGATGGGCGGCGGGCTGTTACCGCCCTACGATTTCGTCGTACTCGATGAGGCGCACCAATGCGAGCGCTGGGCCACGGCAGCACTGACGGCGACGCTTTCGCGCGGTACGATCGGCCGCATGCTGCGCAAACTCCATCGCTCCTATACGGTTCCCGCACATTTCGATACGGAGTTCGAGCGCGGCTTGCGCGGCTTCGAATCGGCGCTGGCGCGCGAGCCGGGCGATCGCTATCCGCTGCACGCCAACGAGGAGGCGTGGCCGGCGCTCGAAACGCTGCGCGACTCGCTGTACAAATTGGAGAACTGGCTCTACGCCAATTGGCACGAAGCGCTCAAGCGCAAGCCGCAAAATGAGGCCGAGGCCGAGCGGCGGCGCGATTTGGCGATGCGCGCGATTCTGGCGCACGAAGCGACCATCGAGCGCGCCCAAGCGCCGAGCGACACCGCGATCGCCTGGGTAGAACGGGGCGACGCCGATGGATCGTACCAACTCAACAGCGCGCCCTACGATGTGTCCGAGTACTTGCGGGCCATGCTTTTTGAGCGGACGCAAAGCGTCGTGCTCACGAGTGCGACGATCGCCGACAACGGCTCGCGCGAAGAAGCCTTCGAATTTTTGAAACGCTCGCTCGGCGTTGCCGAGGCGCAGGAGCTGATCGCGCCTTCACCCTTCGACTATCCATCGCAAGCGCGGCTCTACGTCGCGCCGCCCGATCTCAACCCGAAAACGCCCAACTTTGCGAAGCTGGCTGCGCCGCTCATCGAGGAGTGTTTGGATCGCAGCCGCGGACGGGCGTTCGTGCTCTTCACATCGCATGCGCGTTTGCGCGAAGTCTACGCGCTGCTGCGCGAACGCATCGCGTTTCCGATCCGCCTGCAGGGCGAACTGCCGCGGATGCATCTGCTGGAGTGGTTTCGCACGACGCCCAACGCCGTGCTCTTTGCGACGGGCACGTTCTGGGAAGGCATCGACGTGGCCGGCGAGCAGCTCTCGTGCGTCATCATCGATCGGCTGCCGTTTCCTTCGCCCGGCGATCCGCTCGTGCAGGCGAGAATCGAAGCGTTGGAAGCGCGCGGGCTGAGCGGCTTCGATCACTATATGATCCCGTCGGCGATCGTGCGGCTGAAACAAGGCTTCGGCCGGCTCGTGCGCAGCAAGACCGATCGCGGCATGGTCGCACTCCTTGACGGACGCGCTGCTTCATCGCGATACGGCGCGCTCATTTTGCAGGCGCTGCCGCCCGCCACCCGTATAACGCATCTCGACGAGCTGAGCGGTTTTTTCGGCTGAGGTTATTTCATGCATTGGGAAGCATTGACAGCGGTAGGGTCAATTTTATCCGCAACGGTAATCGCGATTACGGTCATCTTCGCTTCACGTCAAGTCAAAGTCGGGGCGCGCCAAGCGCAACTGACGAACGATCAACTCAACCATTTGCGCCGTTCGACTCAGCTCGAGGGCGCGATGCGCATTTTCGACGAGATGGACAAACCGGAGTTTCGCGAGGCGGTGCGTTTTGTCGTGCATGACCTGCGGAATCACATGGAGAATCCGCAATTTCGTAATGAGGTGGCGTTTCCCGAGGCAGCACCGGACGGCGTGCACAAAGAGAATATCGTAATGCGTTTTTTTGAACGAGTCGGCGCCTACGTCAAAGAAGGGCTGCTGGACGGAGCTCTTATTTATACCGTCGTTCCGACGACCATCCTGTCGACTTGGCAGGCTTTGGGAGACGTGGTTGCGATTCAACGCAAAACCATCAGCGAATTCAAAGCGGAAAATTTCGAGTTCCTGTATTGGGGCACGTTGGCTTGGTCGAAAAAGCACGACTATGCTTTTCTACCATTTGCGGAAAAGAGGGACCCTGTTTCATAGATTAATTTGCGCGGCACTTGCGTTGATACTCATGTGCAATGCGCCTGTGTTCGCATGGGGTTCAAAAGGGCACGAAATCATCGGCCAGCTCGCCGGCTCATCTTTTCCGGCTGCCTTGCCGAGTTTTATGCGCACCATGCCCGCGCAGTACGAGATCATGTATCTGGGTCCGGAGATGGATCGGCTCAAAGGTTCCGGCGATGCTTGGGATGCCGAAAACGATCCGGGACATTACATCGACCTAGACGACAATGCCATGGTCGCGGGCGTCGTCTCGCTGCAGAAATTGCCCGCCAGCCGCGAGGCGTACGACACGGCCCTGCGAGCCGCAAACACCGATCAATACCAGCAGGGATACTCGCCATACGCAATTGTCGAAGGCTGGCAGCAGCTGCGCGACGATTTTGCGTATTGGCGCGTCGATAACTATCGCGCGGCCCATGGTTCTCCAGCTGGCGCGCGCGCGGAAGCAGTAACGGACCGAGCTATCGACCAAGCGTTGATCCTGCGCGACATTGGCGTGTGGGGGCATTTTGTTGAAGACGCGTGCCAGCCGCTGCACGTCACGATCCATTACAACGGCTGGGGGAAATATCCCAATCCCAACGGCTATACGATGTCGTATGGAACGCATTCATTTTTTGAAAGCACGTTCGTCAACAAGTTCCTCAGCGCTGGTCGCGTTCGCCCGCTCATGAAAGCATCCGCGATTACGGCGCCCGCCGCGTTGCTAACGCAGGATCAAGTGATGGCGATGGTTGCCGATTACATCAACGGATCGCTGCAAGCTGTCAAGCCGCTCTATGACATCGAGAAAGCCGGCGGCTTCGCGCAGGGCACGCCGGCGGCGATTACTTTTACCGCGACACAGTTGGCGCGCGGCGCCGATGAATTGCGCGATCTCGTCACATGGGCCTGGTACGACAGTTTGAACGAAAAGGTTGGCTATCCGTATCAGAGCGTGCGCGATATTCTTAACGGCTTACCACCGCCGAAGGGTTCAGATTAGCGGGCGGCTAGCATTGTCATCCTGAGCGTAGCATTTCGCCTTTAGCGAAATGCGAAGTCGAAGGGCGCCCGAGCGAAGTCGAGGGCGGCGCTCACTCCTCGCTACGCTCGGGGCCGCTCGCTATCGCTCGCGGTCGTTCGATACCTCACGATGACAACTAAGCTACTCCTCGGAAGAGCTGGCCTCCGACTTCGCGCGGTCTTGTAGCTCTTTCACAATCGTCGCGTCGGCCAGCGTCGTTGTGTCGCCAAGCGTGCGCCCTTCCGCAACGTCGCGAAGAAGGCGCCGCATGATTTTTCCGCTGCGCGTCTTCGGCAACTCTTGCGTAAACGTAATGTATTTTGGGCGAGTGAACTTGCCGAGTTTCTCCCCCACGAACTCGCGTAGCTCGTCGGCTAGCGCAGTGCTTCCAATTTCGCCGCCGCGCAATGAAACGAACGCGTAGATCGCCTGTCCGGTGACGTCGTCGAGCTTGCCGCAAACGGCCGCTTCCGCTACCTTCGGATGTTCGACGAACGCGCTTTCGATTTCAGTCGTCGAGATGCGATGGCCGCTGACGTTCATCACGTCGTCGATGCGGCCCATGAACCAGAAGTTGCCGTCGAGATCGCGCCGCCCGCCGTCGCCGGCTAAGTACTTGTGCGGAAATTTCGACCAGTAGGTTTGTTTGTAGCGCTCGTCGTCACCCCAGATACCGCGCAGCATGCCCGGCCAGGGTCGCGTGACTACAACGTAGCCGCCGCCGCCGAGCGGTACGGATTCGCCCTGGTCGTTGACGATGTCGGCCGCCATTCCCGGAAGCGGATACGTCGCGCTGCCGGGCGGCGTCGAGGTAATGCCTGGGAGCGGTGAGATCATGATACCGCCCGTCTCCGTTTGCCACCACGTGTCCACGATCGGACAGCGGTTTCCGCCGATATGCTCGCGATACCACATCCACGCTTCCGGATTGATCGGCTCACCGACGGATCCTAACAAGCGCAGCGATGAAAGATCGTGTTTGCGCGGATATTCCTCGCCCCATTTCATGAACGTACGGATCGCGGTCGGCGCCGTATACAAAATGTTGATTTTGTAACGCTCGACGATCTCCCAAAGGCGATCCTTGTCGGGAAAATCGGGCGTGCCTTCGTAAATGACGCTCGTCGCCTGGTTTGCGAGCGGCCCGTACACGATATATGAATGCCCCGTCACCCATCCGATGTCGGCCGCGCACCAGTACACGTCTTTGTCTTCCTTCAAATCGAAGACCAGTTTGTGGGACATCGTAACGTGCGTCAGATAGCCGCCGGTCGTGTGCTTGATGCCCTTTGGTTTGGCCGTCGTGCCGCTGGTGTACAGAAGATAGAGCAAATCCTCGGCGTTCATCGCCTCCGGCTCGCATTCAACCGGCTGACCTTCGACCACTTGGTCCCACCAGAGATCGCGGCCGGACTTCATCTCGACCGCGTCGCCGACGCGTTTGGCGACGATGCAGTACTTGATCGACGGCGTGCTCGCCATCGCGGCGTCGCAATTGTTTTTCAGCGGCACTTTGTTCCCGCGCCGCCAGCCTTGGTCGGCGGTAATCAGCGCGACGCACTCTGCGTCGTTGACGCGGTCGATAATCGAATCGGGAGAGAAGCCGCCGAAGATCACCGAATGGGCTGCGCCGATGCGCGCGCACGCCAGCATCGCGACGGGCAGTTCGGGAATCATCGGCATGTAGATGGCGACGCGGTCGCCTTTTTTGATGCCGAGCTTGCGCAAACCGTTGGCGAAACGGCAGACGTCGTCGAGCAGCTGTTTGTAGCTGATGGTCCGGCGATCGCCCGGCTCTCCTTCGTAAAAATATGCAACCTTGTCGCCCTTGCCGGCGCGTACGTGGCGATCCAGGCAATTGACCGATGCGTTCAGCTCGCCGTCGGCGAACCAGCGCGCGAAAGGCTCGTTCCATTCCAGGGTTTTGGAAAACGGCTTCGACCACTCGAGTTTACGTGCCCAGGATTCCCAAAAGGCGAGGTAATCGCGTTCGGCTTCCTTATAGATGCCGTGTTGCGCGTTCGCCTGCGCGGTGAATTCGGGCGGCGGCGGAAACCGGCGGCTCTCTTTGGAAAGGGCCTCGATCGATTCGGCGGTCTTCATGCCGCGATTTTACCGGGAGTCGGCGGCCATGCCTGCCGAAGCACGCGCGTGTGAAGATCCTGTGCACGTTGCTGCTCGCGGCAACCGCGGCAGGCGGACTTGCGACGGTCCACGTCGGTGCGCCTCCGCCCGATTTCACGGTTCGAACGAAGCACGGGCCGGTGCAGCTCTCGCAGCTGCGTGGAAAACCGGTCGTCATAAACTTTTGGGCGACCTGGTGTCCGCCGTGCACGGACGAGCTGCCCTACTTCGCGCGGCTGAGCCGCGATTACGGCGATCGGGTTGTTCTCGTGACCGTATCTAATGAAGCCGCCGGCGTCGCGCGCGACTATCTGCGGGAGCATCGCCTCGACTTGCCCCTGCTCGAGGACCCGCAAGGAGCTGTTTTCGCGGCTTACGCGATTCCACCAATTCCGGGAACGGTGGTGCTCGATTCGGACGGCCGGGTCGAGTACATTTCGGCCGGCGGCCTCTCGTGGGACGAGCTCCAAGAGGCGGTCGACAAGGCGCTCGGCAGCCCAGGTGCTAGCACTCCCGGCCCACGATTGCTAAGATAGGACCTATGAATCCCGGGAACCCAGGCGAGCTGGACAAGCGCAAAGCCTACATTTTGGCGACGGTCGTTTACGAATACATCGCGACGGCCGAGCCGGTCGCTTCGCAGACGCTCACCCAGAAGTATCAGTTAGGTGTGAGTTCGGCGACGGTGCGCAACGAGCTGGCCGATCTCGAAGCGAGCGGCTATCTCGTCCAGCCGCACACGTCGGCCGGACGCATACCGTCGGATGCCGGCTACCGCACGTTCGTGGACCAGTTGATGCGTCCCGAAGGATTGCGCGCAGACGACCGGCGCCGCATTCACGACGAGTTGCGCGACGCCAGCCGCGAGCTGGACGAGATCATCGAGGGCGCGACGCGCCTGCTCGGCAAGCTTTCCAAAAATCTGGTTTTCGCGACCAAGCCCGCCAGCGACACGCAAACCTTCCGACACTTGCAATTGATCTGGCTGTCAGCGCGAACCGGCATGGCGATCGTCGTCACGTCGATGGGCGTTGCAACGCAGAGCCTCTTCGAGCTGTCGGCGGACGCATCGCCCGACGAGCTGACGCGCCTTTCGAATGCGCTCAACTCCCGGCTGGGAAATAAGATGCTGCGCGACATTCGCGAAACCGATATCGCCGCGGCGGTAAAAGAGCTCGGCCTGCCCGTCGATCTCAAAAAAGCGGTCGTCTCGGCGCTGCGCAGCGCGCGCTCCGAAGAGCAGCCGCCGCTGGCAACGTCGGGTGCGCAAAACCTGCTCGATCAGCCGGAGTTCCACGACGTCAGCAAACTGCGCTCGATCCTCAACATCGTCGAGGAGCAGAAGACGCTGTACGATCTCGTCGCCGAGTCGATGACCGCCGAAGCGCCCGAAGTGAAGATCGGGCACGAACTCGGGGTGGATGAGATGATCGATTTCAGCATCGTGACCGTGCCATACCGTTTTGGCGCGAGCGCGATCGGCATGCTCTCGATCTTGGGCCCGCGCCGGATGCCCTACGGACGTTTGGTGGCGCTGGCTTCCGGGACCGCCGAAACGCTGTCGGCCCGCCTTTCGGACGCCGAGATTAAATAGTCGATGCCAAAAGATCTCTATGACGTGCTCGGTGTAAGCCGCGCAGCGAATGCGGATGACATCAAGCGTGCATACCGCAAGCTTGCGAGCAAGCATCATCCCGACGTCGCTAACGACAAATCCGACGCGGAGCACCGCTTTAAGGAGATCAATCAAGCCTACGAAGTGCTCTCGGACGCTCAAAAGCGCGCGCAGTACGATCGCTACGGAACGATTGGGAACGGTTCGGCCGGCGGCGCCGGCTTCGGCGACTTTGGTTTTGCGCAGGGCTTCGGCGGCAGCGGCTTCGGCGACATCTTCGACATGTTTTTCGGCCAACGGGGCGACGCACAGCAAACGATGCGCCGCAGCGGCCCGGCGCGCGGCGGCGATCTGCGCTACGATTTGGAAATCTCACTGGAAGAAGCGTTTTCCGGGACGACGCGGCAAATCGATTTTACGCACCTAACGGTTTGCGAAGCTTGCCGCGGTTCGGGAGCCGCGGTCGGCACGCTGATCACTCCGTGCGATCGCTGCGCGGGCACGGGCGTCATGCGAATGGTTCGCCAGACTCCGCTCGGACAATTCGTGACGCAATCGGCCTGCTCGAAGTGCGGCGGAGAGGGGCAAGCGATCGAGCATCCCTGTCCGGAGTGCGGCGGGCGCGGCCGGCACGAAGTCGATCGTACGCTGAGCGTAAAAGTGCCTGCCGGCGTCGACGACGGCAGCCGCATCCGCATTAACGGCAGCGGCGAAGCCGGCATGCGCGGCGGTGCGGCGGGCGATCTCTACGTCTATATCTCGATCGCGCCGCATGCGCGCTTCCAGCGCAACGGACTCGACACGCACGTCGACGTGCCGATCAGTTTTCCGCTGGCGGCACTCGGCGGAACCGTGCCCGTGCCTTCGCTCGAAGGCGATTTGGATCTCGCAATCGGGCCGGGAACGCAATCCGGAATGAGCGTCCGCATGCGTGGCCACGGCATGCCGACGGTGCGCGGCACGCAGCGCGGCGATCACGTGGTGACCGTGCACGTCGAGATTCCGGGAAAACTCACGAATCGTCAGCGCGAATTGCTCGAGGAATACGCGCGGCTCGGCCCTTCGACAGGCTCAGGACAGGCTCCGGAAAATGACGATCGATCGTTTTTTGACAAAGTCAAAGACGCGTTCCGTCCCGAATAGCGATGTCCGCGGCGCGTTTTTTTATCGAGGGGATCTACGCGACGGGCGAAACGCTCGACTTGGCCGGCGGCGACGCGCACAAGATCGTCGATGTCTTGCGCAAGCGGAGCGGCGATGCGATCGAGATCGTCGATTCGTCCGCCCAGCGCTTCGCAGCGACGCTGGAGATTGAGGGACGCAGCGTACGCGCGCGTTTGAACGAACGCCGTGCAGCACCTGAGGCCCGAGGCCTCGACATCACCGTTGCGCAAGGTTTGCCGAAAGGGCAGAAAATGGATTTCGTCGTGGAAAAGGCGACGGAGCTCGGCGCCGCGACGATTATTCCGATTTATTCAGAGCGTACGATCGTTTCGGATACGGGCACGACCAAGATCGATCGCTGGCGCAGGCTGGCGAAAACGGCGGCCGCGCAGTGCGGCCGCGATCGGATCCCCGAGATCGCGGAACCGCGAAAGTATGCAGAGTTGCTTGCATCGTTTTCCGAATACGATACGGTGCTCTTTCCGTGGGAGCTCGCCGAGCCGAAGCCTTTACGTGATACATTACCGGGACTGCTTAAGAGCGCGCGGCGCGTACTGGTTATCATCGGGCCCGAGGGCGGCTTTTCGCACGCGGAAGCCGAAGCGGCGCAGCGCGCGGGCGCGCACATGATTTCGCTGGGCCCACGCATTTTGCGCACCGAAACCGCAGCGCTCGTTGCGCTCGCGTTGCTGAATTACGTCACGGGGGTATAAGCGACGACATGCCCAGATTGCTCGAGACTCTGGAATACGGAACACCCCTCTTGAGCGCGACCGAGGGGAAAGTGGGAGAAGTTCGCGGCGTTTTCGCGATCGGCGAAACGCGCGTCCCTGTGTCCCTGCTGGTTTATTGGGACGACACGCACGAAGAGACGCTGCTCGACGCCGACGAGGTGCTAACGATCTCCGACGACGGCGTGGTGCTGCGCAGCGTCCGCAAGATGTACGAAGTGTTGCCCGCCTACGACCCGCGGACGAATCCGCTGCTGCATCGGCTTGCGTAACTGGTCTGCACCGGGACACCTCGCGCCGGCGTCGTATCCTTTCAAGACGAAATGAGCGGTTTGAAGTTTTCCATCGTCATTCCGACCTATAACGAAGCGGGCGGCATCGAGCGGCTCATTCGTGCGCTGAACGATGTGTTCAAACAGCACGGCTTGAACGGTGAGATAATCATTGTCGACGACAATTCTCCCGACGGCACGGGCACAATCGTCGACCGTCTTGCTAGCGAATTGCCCGTTAAATGCGTGCACCGGCCCGGCAAGCTCGGACTCTCAAGCGGCGTGATCGAAGGTTGGCGCGTGGCGCGGCCCGAGTCTGAAGCCCTCGGTGCGATGGACGCCGACTTCAGCCACGACATCGCAATTCTGCCTAAGATGGTGCGTGCGCTCGAAGATGGTTACGGCTTAGCTGTCGGCAGCCGTTACGTGCGCGGCGGCGGGATCACAAATTGGCCGTGGCAGCGGATCGTGATGTCGAAAGTCGCCTGTGCAATCGCACAGCCGCTGACGCGCATCAAAGATATCACGAGTGGTTATTTTTTGGTGCGGCGCAGCGCCATCGAGGACGTGCATCTCGATCCAATTGGCTTCAAGATCGGGTTGGAAGTGATCGCGAAAGGGCACTACGGTAAAGCGCTGGAGATTCCGTATGTCTTCACCGACCGGGTGTCCGGCGAATCGAAACTCAACGAGAAAGAGATTTTCAACTACTTGAAACAACTGCGCAAACTTTACGCCGGCCGGATCTTTTCGAGTTCGTAGATGCCGGATTGGTTGCCGCGCCGCCGCGCGAAAGAAGAATCGGCGGAAGATGCCGCGACGTGGAGCAAGTGTCCGAAATGCTCCGAGGTCTTATACCGGCGCGATCTCGCCGCCAATCTTTGGGTCTGCCCGCGGTGCGGCCATCACTTCCGCATGAACGCGATCGACCGTTTGAACATTACGGTGGACGGCGACTTCAAAGAGATCGGGGGCGATGTTCTGCCGGGCGATCCGCTCGAATGGGTCGACAAGCGGAAATACGCCGCCAAGCTCGCCGGCGATCGCGAGAAATCGCAGCTCAGCGAAGCGGTCATTTGCGGGACGGGGAAAATCGGCGGCTTCGACGCGGCCATTGGCGTGATGGACTTTCACTTTCGCGGGGGCACGATGGGGACGGTCGTCGGGGAGCGGATAACGTTGCTGCTCGAACGGGCGCGCGAACTGCGGATTCCCTGCATCATTTTTACTGCCAGCGGCGGAGCGCGCATGGAAGAAGGCATGCTGGCGCTGATGCAGCTGGCTAAGACGACGGCGGCCGTGGCACGGTATCGCGAAGACGGCAATTTCTTGCTGACGGTGCTGACCGATCCGACCACCGGCGGAGTCTCCGCCTCGTTCGGCTTTCAGGCCGACGTCATCGTGGCCGAGCCCAAAGCGATGATCGGCTTCGCGGGGCGGCGCGTGATCGAACAAACGATCCGTCAAAAACTTCCCGATCAGTTTCAAACCGCCGAGTTCCTTTTGGAAAAAGGCCACATCGACATGGTCGTCGACCGGCACGACATGAAACCGACCCTGACCCGGCTGTTGGATTATGCGTCGCACGGCCGCGCCCGGACCGCGGCATCGTGAATCTGATCGTGGAACGCGAGAGAGGTCTCTTAGAACTTGAAAAGCGCATTGCCGAACTGCGTGAAGCAAACGCGCAGCATGCCCCTTCGACAGGCTCAGGGCAGGCTGACATGTCGGCCGAGATTCTCGCGCTCGAGGAAAAATACGCACAGATCCAGCGCGAGGTCTTCGGGTCGATGTCACCGTGGCAGAAGGTGCACATGGCGCGGCATCCCAATCGTCCGACCGCCGCCGATTATATCGCCGAGTTTGAGCAATTCGACGAACTGCACGGCGACCGGCATTTTCGTGACGACCACGCGATCGTCGGCGGCTTTGCGAAACTGGGCGAACGCGCCATCATGGCGATCTCGCAGCAGCGCGGCCGCGACACGAAAGAAAACCTGCGCCGCAACTTCGGCATGCCCTCGCCCGAAGGCTATCGCAAGGTCCAGCGGCTGGCGCACTTGGCGGGACGGCTCGGCCTGCCGATCGTAACGTTCGTGGATACCAAAGGGGCCGATCCGGGCATCGGGTCGGAAGAACGCGCGCAGTCGGAGGCCATCGCCGGCTGTCTCTACGAGTTTACGACCGCGCCGGTACCGATTGTCGCAACGGTGATCGGCGAAGGCGGCAGCGGCGGCGCGCTCGCGCTGAGCATTGCGGATCGCATCATCATGCTTGAGAACAGCTACTATTCGGTCGCGAGCCCCGAGGGTTGCGCGGCGATTCTTTGGAGCGATGCATCCAAGGCCGAAGAGGCCGCGGCCCGTTTGAAGCTGACCGCGCAAGATCTGCGCGACTTCGGCATCGCCGACGACATCGTCGCCGAACCGACCGGCGGCGCGCACCGCGATCCGGCGGGGACGATCGCGCGCGTGTTGAAGAATATCGGCGGCGCTCTGGACGAGCTCGCGAGCTTGCCGGAAGCCCAGCTGAAAGAGGCGCGCTATCAGAAATATCGGCGAATAGGCGCATGGGAAAGCGAGCGCCTGGAAGCGGTAAGAACCGGCCCGTGAAAAAGCGCGCGGCCAACGTTTTTCGCTTTTTCAGCCGCCTGGCTATCGCCGCTATGACGCTCGTGGTCTTGGCCCTAGTTTCGATTCAGTTCGCGCGCATCGTCAACGAGAACGTCGCGATGGCACGTTCGCTCTCTTCGGTCCAAAAAGACATCATCACGCTGCGGCAGCAGAAGCGCAGCGAAGAGCGGCAGATCCGGCGCTTGATGGACCCGCAAGGAGCCATCCCCGAGATCCACGACCGGCTGCATCTCGTCCGTCCGAACGAGACGATCATTTACGTAAAACAGCCGCCCCGGCAATGAACGACGAGACGCTCCGGGGGGTCGTCATCAATCTACATGCATTCGGAGCGGTCATCCGCTTGGAGGATGGCCGGCTGGCCAGTGCTCCCTCCGGCGACATCACGCGAAATCGCGACTCCTACGACCGAGCGCTCGCGCGGCGAAAGCCGTTAAGCTTTCTCGTACAGGGAGACGTACGCCATCCGATTGCGTTGCTCGCGCCGCAAATGCACGATGCCGATCTCGAACAGCAAATCGCGCAGTATCTGAAGATGACCGAAGAATGGGAGAAACCGGACGCGCCGCCTGCCCACGAACGGCACTTTTTGCGCAAGAAGCGGCGCGCAGCAGTTTTCGAATCGCGCCACACTTCCGATAACTAGCGACCCTAATAGTGTCATGGAGCCTGTCGAAGGGCGGCCCTAATTGTATGGTGGTGGCTTGTCGAAGGACGGCCCCAATGTGTCATGGTGGACTTGACCCGGTTTCGTGGACTCCAAGATAAGCGTCAAATGATGCGGAAAGTGGAGCCCGATGAAAGCCAAGAAACGGGTCGTGTACCCGGCAGAGTTCAAGTTGGAAGCGGTGCGCTTGGTGCGAACTACCAGGAAGCCGGTGGCGCAAATTGCACGCCAACTGGGCGTAGCGCGCCAACAGCTGCACAGCTGGGTGCGGCAAGCGCAATCGCGCAAAGGTCAAGCGCACAGCGATATTTTTCCGGGCCATGGCAGGCAGGCCGCGCTCGATGCGGAGTTGACGCGTTTGCGCAAAGAGAACGCGCAGCTCAAAGAAGACAACGAGATCCTAAAAAAATTCAGGGCCTTCCTCGCGAAGCATTCCCGCTGAGATTCGGATTCATCAGCGCACAGCGAGCGCGTTATCGCGTGCTGGCGCTCTGCCGAAATCTCCGCGTATCGAAGGCCGGCTACTACGCGTGGCGGGACCGCGAACGGAGCGCGCGAGCCGCAATGGACGAGCGCTTGCAACTGCAGATTACCGCGATTCATAAAAGCAGTAAAGCGTGCTATGGTGCGCCGCGCATTCATGCGGAGCTGCGCGCTAGCGGCGTGCGCGTCGGCAAAAAGCGCGTGGCGCGTTTGCTGCGGCTGGCAGGACTCAAACCCAAGAAGCGGCGGCACTTTCGTACCGGAGCGGTTTCGGCGCAAAACTATCCGATTGCCGGAAATGTGCTCAATCGCCAATTCACCACAGCCATTCCAAATGCGGCCTGGGTCGCCGATGTCACCTACTTTGCCACGCACGAAGGCTGGCTCTATCTTGCAGTCGTGTTGGATCTGTTCTCGCGCAGAGTTGTCGGCTGGTCGATGAGCCCGCGCAACGATACCAATCTGGTGCTTTCGGCGCTGAGCATGGCAATGCAGAATCGCTCGCCGTCGAACAACGTTTTGGTACACACCGATCGCGGCAGCCAATACGCGAGCCTCGACTACCGGCGATTCATCGCCAATCGATGCATCGTTCCCAGCATGAGCCGCAAGGGCGATTGCTGGGATAATGCGGTGATGGAAAGCTTCTTTGCTTCGCTCAAAGTTGAGCTCAAGCGAGCAACGCTTTGGGCGACCCGATCGGAAGCCCGCACGGCCATCTTCGAATACATCGAATCCTGGTACAATCGCCAGCGACGGCACTCGACCATTTCCTACCTTAGCCCCGTGGAGTTCGAGAAATGCCAACATGTCACTTAACTACCTGTCCACGGAACCGGGTCAAGTCCATGGTGAGCCTGTCGAACCACGGCCGAGCTTGACGAGGCCCGCGGGGCTCATCTCCATCGGCACGAACTCGACGCGTGCTTTGGTCGCCCAGCTCGAACCTACGCCGTCGATTCTACTCGCCCGATCGATCGGGACACGCATCGGAGAGGGATTGAAGGAAAGCGGCGCCCTGCAAGAAGCCGCCATGCAGCGCACGCTGGATGCGATCGCGGAGCACGTGAAGGCAGTGCGAGAATTGACATCCGATGTTCGCGCGATCGCCACCAGCGCGTTGCGCCGGGCGAGTAACGCCGAAGAGTTTGCAGCTCGCGTAAAAGCGATCACCGGAGCCGTACTCGACATTATAAGCGGCGAAGAAGAAGCGCGGTGCTCCTACGCGGGCGCGATCTCCGGATTACCTGCGGATGCGAGCTACGGCGTGCTCGACGTCGGCGGCGGCAGTGTGGAATATGCGATCGAGAATACGTACGTTTCATGCGAAATCGGCGCGGTTCGATTGACGGAGCGCTTCGCGAGTTTGCAAGGAATCGCGAGCTCGGACGACATGCGCGAGGCGCGCGAGCTCGCGCGAGCCGCGCTGCAGCCGCTGCGTGCCGTGCAGAGCGTTGACGAACTGGTCGCAGTCGGCGGCAGCGCAACCACGGCGTGCGCGGTGATTGCGGGGGAACGCAGCGACGAACCCTACATGCCCTTGGAACGCGACCGTTTGGGCAGTCTCATCGAATTGCTTGCATCACTTCCACTCGAACAGCGCAAACAGCTCCCGGCAATGCCGGCGCAGCGAGCCGATATTCTGCTCGCGGGCGCGATCATTCTCGACGAGGCGTGCGCCGCCGCGGGCCATTCAAAAGCGATCGTCTCCGCCAACGATCTGCTGCTGGGCTACTTGCTGCGCAGCTAGCGGACCGGCGCGTCGCGCGTAGAAGTGCGCATCATGAGCGATAGCGAGGTTTTCCGAGCGGTGCTCGATGCACGCCGCGCGTGGACCTATTATCTCGACGCGACCGAAGAGGACGAAGAAGAACTCTACGAAGCCTATTTGGAGACCGCGACCGAGGCCATTCCGTATGTCGGCGGCTTGATAGAACTCTGCGTCGAGGCCAATCTGATCGCGATTTCCGCGCACGATCGCGAAGATCGTTACGTTGATTTAGCCGCCACGGGTGCGCGCGTACACGCCGACGCCATCATCGAGATTGCAGGCGACATCGTGCTGGGACATTCCGACGAACTGCCCTCGTTCGAGCGGCGCTCACGCGAGGAAGACGAGGAGACGCGCTTCAATCGCGCCCGCGAGGTCTTCCGCGAGATGAATCGCCCGAACGTCAGCCGCGCGGTCGAAGAGCTGCGTCAGTTGCGCGAGGAAGCGCTGCGCGACGGGCAAGCCCCGCTGGCGGAACGTCTATCGCACGTCTTGAGTCTGCTGCAGATCTCGCCGCCCCGGTTGGCCAACGACTAACGTTTCTTGCGTTTGGGCGCCGGCGGAACTTTGTCGCCTTCGCGCCGAGCTTCCGAAAGCCCAATCGCAATCGCTTGCTTCCGGCTTTTGACTTTCTTGCCGCTGCGTCCCGACTTCAGCTTCCCTTGTTTCATCTCGCGCATCACGCGTTCGACTTTGCGAGAGGCCTTGGGTCCATATTTCCGTTTGCCTTTCTTCTTCATATTCTCTCCTGTAATTATTCTGTGCTCGGTGCGCTGTCGGTATCGCCCGATGATTTCGTAACCAACGCCCGCTTCAGAGCTTCGCGCAGCTCCGCGAGAGCGGGATCGAGCCCGCTCTGCTGATCGAGGCGTTCGAACGCGAGCAGCACGCGATTTGCGCTAGGTGCATCCAGGCGGATTGCGATCTGCCCATGGGCAGCCGAAAAGCGGTCAACTTCCATGAAGCTCATTTACCCCTAGTTTTGCCATGTCGAAACGGCCACGCGTCTGCGTGAGCGGGTTCCACAGGTCGCCGATTTTCTTAACGCGCTTGACGGCGTTGAGCATCGTAAAATCCTGCGGCTCGATCCGGCGCTCGACTTCCTCCCAGGTGACGGGCATCGAAACGCCCGCGAAGGGGTTCGGGCGAACCGAGTAAATGGACGCCAGCGTCGCGCCGGAGCGATTCTGGTTGTAATCGAGATGGATCCTTCCGCGCGGCCGGTTCGCGACTTTATATTCGATCGTGAAGACGTCGCGGTGTGCGCGTGCGAGTTCGTGCCCGAGGCGTTTTGAAAACGCCCAGATCTCGTGCTGCGCCGGCCCGCGTTTGATGCCGGCGTAGATGTGCATGCCTCGGCCGCCGGAGGTTTTTGCGAAGACGGTCATGCCGAGTCCTTCGAGTGCGTCGCGCACGATGAGCGCCGCTTCGCGAACGAGCGCGAACGGCGCATCCTCCGGATCGAGATCGAAGTGCAGATAGTCGGGCTGGTCCGGCGACTCGCAGACGCCGTACCACGGGTTGAGATCGATGCAGCCCAAGTTGATAAGCCATAAAAGCGATGCGAGGTCGTTGGCAAGCGGAAAATCGATGACGCCGTTGCCGTGCGCTACGGGGCAAGTTTTGATCCACGCCGGGCGCGACGCCGGCGTGCGCTTCATGAAGAAGAACTCGCCTGCGATGCCGTTGGGGTAGCGCTTCATGACGATCGCGCGGTCGCGCAGATGCGGCAGCAGCGCTGGAGCGATCCCTTCGTAATATTCGAGCAGATCGCGTTTGCGCAGCCCGAGCTTCGGCCAGAAGACTTTGTTGAGGTTGGTGAGCGGGAGGGACTTGCCCGCGATTTTAATCGTCGCGGCTTCGACGTCTTTTGGAATGAGGCTCAAGGCGCGCCGCGTCCCGGCAGATGTTGCAAAAACCATCGCCGCGCGAGCGTCACAACTGCTTCGAGCGCGCCCGGCTCTTCGAACAGATGCGTCGCGCCGGGGACGACTGCGATCTCGCTATGGCTTAGCTGTGAGGCCGCTTTGCGATTGAGATCCAGCACGATCGGATCCCGCGCACCGACGATTAGCAAGGTAGGCGCGCTAACGTCGCGTAGCGCATCGCCCGCGAGATCCGGGCGGCCGCCGCGCGAAACGATCGCGTAAATGCCCGGGCGCCTCGAGGCGGCCAGGAGGGCCGCGCCCGCCCCCGTGCTCGCGCCGAAATAGCCGATAGGCAAGCGTTCGAGTTCACGCTGCGTATCCGCCCACTCGGTGACCACGATGACTCGGCGCGCCAGCAACCCGATGTCAAACCGCAGGGAGGCCGTGCGATTGTCGAGGCGTTCTTCATGCTCGGTCAGCAGATCTAAGAGCAGCGTCGCAATTCCGGCTTCATTGAGTTTGGACGCGACGAAACGGTTGCGCGGGCTGCGCCGTCCGCTGCCGCTGCCATGCGCAAAGATGACCAGGGCACGCGCGTGGCCGGGCATTCCGAGTGTCGCCGCCAGCCGCCGATCGGCCGCACCGAACTGGATTTCACGTTCAGCCGCCATGGCGTTCCGTCAGAGCACTCGCGTTGCGCAGCGTGAGGCGAACCTCTTCGTCCTCGACTTGCCGGAAATCGTGATACCACGCGCCGACGCCGCGAAACGGCTCGGGCGTGGCGGCGCAGACCATCTCGTCCACCTGCTGGGCAATTGCTTCGCACGTGTCGCGGGGAGCAACCGGCACGGCCACGATCGTGCGGCGAGGAGAACGCGCTCGCAATGCGAGCACGGCCGCATACATGCTCGCGCCGGTGGCCAGTCCGTCGTCGATCAAAATAACGGTCTTGCCGGCCACGTCGTGTGCGGGCAAGCCGTCCCGGTAAACGGCTTCGCGCCGGTTCAGTTCTCCGAGTTCGGCCTGCGTAACCGCATCCACCGTCGCTTGGTCGATGTGGAGTTGCGCGATTGTGTCTTCGTTGAGCACACGCACGCCTCCCGAGGCGATCGCGCCCATCGCAAGTTCTTCATGTCCCGGAACTCCGAGCTTGCGCACCACAAAGACATCCAGCGGCGCGCTCAGCGCACGCGCGACTTCAAAAGCGACCGGCACGCCGCCGCGCGGAAGAGCGAGCACGCGCGTGTCGCCGTTTGCGTAGGACGAAAGCTTCTCGGCGAGCCGGCGCCCAGCGTCGGCGCGATCCTGAAAGATCATTCCTAGCAACTTTGGAAGCGGTCGTCCAGGCGCCCTGCGGAAGGCCCGAAGCAGTAAAGGAGCGGCTGATTCGATAAGAGTCGAGCGCCCCTTCGTTATGGGATGGTGGTGGAACAGGTAGACACAGCAGACTTAAAATTTGCTGGCCGAAAGGCCGTCCGAGTTCGAGTCTCGGCCGTCCCATTAATTAGGGTACAAGCCGGTCATGGACGAGAAACTTCCAAGAGATGAATCCGGTGAGATCTTTCAAGACGACCTAACCGAAAATCAGAGTAAGCTGGACGGACCGGAACGCGATGATATGGAGCGTGACGAAAAGATGGATCCGGGCGTGGATTCACAAGAAGACGATCGCGCGATGAAAGAAAACCGTTTCGGCGTGAACGAACCGAAAAAACCCTAAGCGTTGCCGGCCTTTATATTCGATCTCGATGGGACGCTCGTCGATAGTGTCTACCAGCACGTCATGGCCTGGCATACCGCCTTGCGCGAATGCGGTTACGATCTTTCGGTCTGGCGCATCCATCGGCGGATCGGCATGAGCGGCGGATTGATGATGCGTGCTCTAACGCGCGAGCTGAACATGGAGCTTGACGAAGCAACGGTAAAGCGCCTGACGGAACTGCACGCGAAGGAATTTGAGCGGCGCGCTCCCGCGATCTCCGTTTTACCGGGTGCACGCGAATTGCTGGAGGAACTGCGCGCACTGCAGATCCCGTACATCGTCGCGACGAGCGGCAGAATTGAAAGCGCGCAGCCGATGTTAAAACTGCTCGGCATCGCCGAAGATGAGCCGGTGATCACGCGCGAAAAAGTCAAACATGCCAAGCCCGATCCCGACCTGTTTTTGGCCGCGGCCAAAGCGCTGCACGTCCGGGACGTCGATACGATGGTCGTCGGCGATAGTGTTTGGGACATGCTGGCGGCCAGGCGGGCGAACTTTCTGGGCGTAGGGTTATTGAGCGGCGGATACGGGCAACAAGAACTCGAGCAGGCCGGAGCCTACCGCGTGTATGCGGATCCCGAAGAGATGCGCCGGCATCTCGACGAGCTCGGCGTGCGCGCAGAATAAAGGATGGATATGGAACGCGAACGATTCGACGACGAAGACAAAGCTGAGCGCGAGAACGACCCGCATGAGCCGGAAGAGGCGGTCTACGCTGATACGGACCTAAATCCGAACGCCGACGACCAAAAAGACGCGCACCATGCGGAGCCCGACGAGCACGTCTAAGTGATCAGCTAGAACCGAAGCCCCAGGCCAACTCCGAGGTAGTGCCCGCGGATGAGGTCGGTAACCGTCTGTCCGAGCTCCGCATCGATTTCCAACTGGGGAGCCAGTAAATACTGAAGGCCGCCGTCCAAACCGAACAGTGTGTCTCCATCGGGCCGAATTCGCGTCTGGCCAAAAGCTTCTGCGTAAAATTGCGTGCGCGGATTCGTTTGGGTTGTAAATGCGACGGACGGTACGAACGAAACAAACCGCGCGCCGCGCCCGCCCAGATCCTGCGCGTAGGACGACTGGATGCCGACCGTCGTTGCGAATCCGGAAACTGGCGATAGCGAACGGCCATAGTCGAGATTGAGCGTGGCCACCGGCGCGCCGAAGGTAAAAGCCTGTGAACCGGTTGGCAAAGAATAGAGAAGATCGACGGCTGCCACATCCGCTGCATCCTGGAAGAACTCGTACTTTCCGCCCAGTCCCGAGTCCAGAAACCCGCGTTGGGTGCCGCCCCCCGCCCGCCGCGTCACCGCATATCCCGGCCCAATAATATCGAGTTCGAGACCACGCGCGGCACCAAAACGTATGAAGCCTTGCGGATAGATTGAAACGCGCGAACCATCGGACTGCGGCTGATTGTTGTACCCGAGCTCCCAGACGCTCTCGCGCGGCTTGACCGCGCACGCGCTGAATCCGATGGTCGGGCGGTTCAGCGCGGCAAGCATATTCGTCGTGCGTCCCCCGCACGGATCGGGTTGAGGGGAGGGCGAGGGTGCGGCCGCTGCCGCGGCGAGGACGACCACAAGCAGGGGTGCCACCATAACGGACACAATGAACCCGGGTTCTCCCGAACCCCTTCCGGGGTGTTGTTTTTATTGGAGGCCTTTTCACCGCGTGAAAATCGTCGTAACCGTGAAGTTGGTGCCGGACGCCGGCGCCGTGAAGCGGATCGATCCCGCAACCAAACGCCTCGTGCGAACGGGAGTGGAGATGGCGCTCAATCCATTTGACGAGTACGCGATCGAGGCGGCGCTTCAATTGAAAGAGCGCCTCGGTACGGATACGACCGTGACGATCTTCACCATGGCTCCCGAAAGCTCGAAAGAGACGCTGCGCAAGGCGCTGGCGATGGGCGCCGACGACGCGATGATGCTGAGCGATCCGGCCTTGGAAGGAAGCGACGTGGCGGTGACGGCGTACGCCATGGCGCAAGCGCTCAAAAAAATTGGCTTCGATCTCATTCTTTCGGGCGCGCTTTCGGACGACGGAAACACCGGCGGCGTCCCGGGCGCGCTCGCGGAATATCTCGGCGTTCCGGGCCTAACGAACGTGCGCAAGATCGAAGAGATCGACGACGGCCGGATCAAGGTGCAACGCGAAACCGATACGGGCTACCAAGTCGTGTCGGGCCCGCTGCCGGCGCTCGTCACCGTAACGATGGCGGTCGGTGAGCCGCGTTATGCTTCGCTCAAAGGCATCATGGGTGCGAAGAAAAAAACGATCGGCGCGCTTTCCGTGACTGAAGCCGCAATCGATCGTCCCGTCGGCAGCGACGGCGCGAAGACCGAAGTCGTCGCAATTACCGCGCCGAAAGCGCGCGAAAAAGCCCGCGTGATCGAAGCCGCGGACGGCCAAAGTGGCGCGCAAGCAATTTTTGATTTTCTGCGCGAGCGCAAACTCGTCTGATGCGCGACGTCGTCATTTTCGTCGAGCACAGCGGCGCACAGACGCGTAAGGTTACGTTTGAATTGGCCGCAGAGGCGCGCCGGCTGGCAGACGCGCTGGGCGGTAAGGCGCACGCGGTCGTCGTCGGCGGCGGATCCGCCGAGCTGGCGCAGCAGCTTCAAAATCATCCGCTCGACAAGGTTCATTACAGCGACGATGCCGACGTTGACAAGTATCTGCTCGATCCTCAGGTCGATTATTTGGAGGCGGTGGCCAAAGCCGCCGGGCCTTGCGTGGTTTTGGTTCCCAATACGATGCTCGGGCGAGACGTTGCCGGGCGAATCGCGGGACGTCTGAATGCCGGGCTGACCTCAGATGTGACGGAACTGCGCGTCGAAGGCGAGCGAGTGCAGTGCGTGGCGCCCAAACTGCAAGGTTCGACGATTACGGTGTGCGCGTTCAAGAGCGCCGAATTCGGCGTGATTACCGTTCGGCCGAACGCTTTTTCGGCCGCTCCGAAGGCGATTGGAGCCGAGCTGATCGCCCTTGAAAAGGCTGCGGGCAAGACCTATGGCATGGCCATCGAGAGCGATGTTGAAGAAGCTTCCGGCGAGATCGGGCTTGAGGAGGCTGCGGTCGTCGTCAGCGGAGGGCGCGGACTGGGTGGTCCGGAGCCGTTCGAGACTTTACTCAAACCCTTGGCGGATGCTCTGGGCGGCGCGGTCGGCGCGTCGCGAGCGGCCGCGGATGCGGGCTGGGTGCCGTACAGCCTGCAGATCGGACAAACCGGAAAGATCGTCAGCCCTCAACTGTACATCGCCGTCGGAATCTCGGGTGCGATTCAGCACAAAGTCGGGATGCAGACGGCGGCCACCATCGTGGCGATCAACCGGGACGGCACGGTACCGATTGGCGAGACTGCGGACTTGCTCGTCGTCGGCGACCTTTTTCAAATAGTTCCGGCGCTTATTCTCTTGGTTCAAAAGGCCAAAGCCGCTCACGCGTGACGTTCGCCCCCGCGGGGGCGTTAACACCGTAGCAATTCTATAAGGACTGACACTTGAAGCATATCCTACTGGCCGCCTCGTTCGCTGCCGCGCTCTGTTCGGCGCTCGCTTTCTCTGCGGGCCGCGCACACGCAGACTCCAATCTGGTTGCCGCGCGAGCGACCCCGACGCCCTCTCCAACGCCGCTGCCGCTGCCCACGGCATCGCCCGAACCGCCGCAGATTGCCATTCCCCGGCTGGAAGCGCGGCTGAAGGCCAGTCCCAACGATCGCGATGCGATGACCGAATTGGCCGGCCAGTTCTTGGGCTTGGGCTCCCAGCCGGCGGCCCAAGCTGCACTGCAGCTGACGCAACGCGTGATGCAGCTCGGCACGAAGACGGCACAAGTGTACTTTCTGGACGGAGCGGCGCAGCAGGCCCTGAACAATCTGCCGGCCGCCACCGCCGATCTAGAAAGTGCGTCGAATCTCGAGCCGACGAACCTGACGATCCTCAGTCAGCTCGCGCAGCTCTATCTGAAGGCGCAGCCGCCGCGGTACGCCGATGCCGAGCGCATCGCCAACCGGGCCGTCACCTTCAATAAAGAAGAGCCCTCTGCTTACGTCGACTTAGGCATCGTGCTAGCGGCCGAGCAGAAATGGGACGACGCGCGCAAACAGTTCGATCAAGCCTATGCGCTCAATCCCAAAGACATCACGCCGCTCATTCAGGAAGCGCAGACCTGGGTTGCGCAAAACACCCTTCCGAACGCGTTGACCTCGATCGAACGCGCGATCGCGGCCGATCCGAAAAACGTGCGGGCACTGGTCTTTCGTGCCAGCATCTATGCGAAGCAAAACAATATCCCGGCTTCGGCGCAGGCTTTCGACGATGCCGCCGCGGCCGCCACCATCGATTCCGAGAAGGCGGCCATCGAGATCCAAAAAGCGTTGATGTATTCGGCTGCGAAGCAGCCGGCCCAAGCGCGAGCAGTTTTCGATGCCACGCTCCGGCAGTACCCAACAGTTTCCTCGGTGCACACTGCGTACGGCGAGTATTGGATGGCAAACAACCAACCCGGGCGCGCGGAGCAGCAGTTCACCCAGGCGATCCGAGTCGACAAAGCCGACACGGCCGCCCTGGTCGATCTCGTGCAACTGAAGATGGGCCAAAAGAAACCGTCCGATGCGGCGCGTTATTTGAAACAGCTGGCCGACGTCGCGCCGAATGCGCAGACGTTCGCGCTGCTCGGACAGGCATACGTTTCGAGCCACCAATATGCGCTCGCACGGGCGGCTTGCTTGCAGTCATTTCAAATGTCGAAAAACCCCGATACGCTGGCCTGCATTGCGGGTTCCGATTACAGCATGAAAAACTACAAGGAAGCGTCCTCGATCTTCAACATATTGGACAAGCAAATCAGGGGTTATATCCCGCAGCATCCGGACTATCTCTACATGATGGCCGCCTCGTACGCGCAGCTCAATCAGCCGGCCAAAGCAGTTGCGGCTTACAAACGTCTGTTGAAGATGATGCGCCCGGGGACGAGTGAGTACAAGCAGATCCAGGCTAAGGTCAGCGTGCTTTCAAAAGCATCGCCCGCTAAGAAGAAACCATAACGAGAATCGTCTACGACGAACTGTACGGCGAGCATTTACGCGGGATTCCGCATCCGGAATCTCCCGAACGCGTCCAGGCGATTGTGGAATTCTTGCGCCGCCGCGGCGATCTCGATGATGCATTAGCACCGCGCGACGCAACCGAGGCGGAAATCGAACGGGTTCACCGGCCCGGTTATTACGATCTCGTGCGAACGGAGGTCTCGCGGCTGCACGGCAGCGCGGGCTATCTTTCAACCGGCGATACGGTTGTGGACGAAAGCTCGTTCGCGGTCGCGCGGCGAGCTGCCGGCGGCGCGATCGTCGCGGTCGAAGCGGCGATGCAGAACGGCGAGGCGACCTTTGCGATCGTGCGTCCGCCGGGTCATCACGCGGAAGCGGCTCGCGGCATGGGATTTTGCGTTTTCAATAATGTCGCGATCGCAGCCCGCGCGGCGCAGGCGCTAAGCGGCGCGCGTACGCTCGTGGTCGACTTCGATTACCACCACGGCAATGGCACGCAAGCCGTCAGCGGCGACGGCCTTTCGTACGTCTCGACGCACGCCTATCCGGCCTATCCCGGAACGGGCAGCGCCGAGGAAAACTACGCGCTCGCGGGCGGCGATGCCATCATAAACGTACCGCTGCCGACGCATGCGTTCGGGACGGAACAATTCGTGGCGCTGTGGGAACGGCTGCTGCCCATCGCGGCGAAGCGTACGCGCCCCGATCTCTTGATCGTCAGCGCAGGTTTCGATTATGTCGCCGGCGATCCGGTGGGAGATCTCGGCGTCGAGGTGGACGCCGCCGGGCGCCTGGCCGCCGCGATTAACTCAACCGCACGAGAGTTTTGCAGCGGCCGCGTCGCGTACGTGTTGGAAGGCGGCTATAACCGGGATGCACTCGTGCGATCCGTTGCGCAGATTATCGACGCCCACAATGAAGGCCGGACGGACGAAAGCGGCGCTGCGCCGGACGCGATTCCGCCGGCGCAGCGCCGCCTGTTGGAGAAGATCGAAACCTTAGACTGAAGCGCCGATGCGCGTGAGTTCGACGAGCGTTAGCTCACCGACCAGCGCAAAGTGCAAGTCACCCTTGCTCCACGCTAGCAGCGTCATCGGACCGTCTTCGACGTACTGTGCGTCGGTGGATTGGATCTTGGTTGCGTGAGCTGTGTAATGGCTCATGTCGACGGCAGCGCCGCGCGCATTCTCGAAGAGCGAGATCGTGCGCAATCCATCGGAGTAAAGAAGATGCAGCGAGCGCACTCCTTTGACCGTGGAGACCTCGCCGGCAATCGGTAGAAAACCCTCCGGAAGATACTTGGGACCGAGCGCGTGAAAGCCGGAGCTTCTCACGAGCCCTTGCAGATCGTTGGACGGAATACCCTCGTCCTGACCGCGCACGCGCGTGAAGCCCGAGGGCACCTCGAAGCCTTGCGCCGGGACGGCGGTGTAACGGATCTGTTCGAAACGCATTTGACTCGTAACGGCGCCGGTGCTGCCGAAACGAACTTTCTCCAGCACGAGCTTGGTTTGGGCATCGAGCGAAAGCCGGATCACCGTTTCGCCGGTGTACTTGTTGACCAGCAAAACTTGCAACGCGCGTCTGCCTGCCACGCTGGTATCCGGCCCGAGCACCGCGTTGTAGTTGCGCAGCAGCATTCCAAAGTTGTCGTCCAGAGCGACCTGATCGTCGAGCGCGTTATTGCGCGCGACGACAATGCGGCTCTTGTGCACGTCCACGTCGTATTCCATGGTCCCGCGAATGATGATTGAATCGCCGTAGAGCGATTCCGGTGCGAGATACCAGCGTCGCGTTAAGTCCGGCGCGCGATGTTCGATCCGGAAGAGTACCGCGTTCGCGCGGCTCGTCCCGAAATCGACGTTCTGAATCTGTCCGACGTAGGACAATTTGCCGTATGCATCGACCGCTTGGCGCAAGAGTTGCGCGGGGTCATTGCGTTGCGCCGCACCCGTCAGGAGTGCAGCCAGCGCGAGCGCGGCTGGAGCAGCTCTACGGATTGACATCCGCCGTATATGAGGCGGTTAAGGCAACGGCGTTTTCGGCTTTGGGTGAGTTACCGGTTTCCAGATCCACGGCGCTGGAGGTCGCGCGGTCGCTGAACGGCACCGTGCTGTTGAGAGCAGCGTGGCCTTGCAGGTAGTATCCAGCATCGATAGAAGCGGCGCCGCGCGGTCCCAGGTACGACGTTCCAAAGTACATGGCCAGCGCGAGGGCAGCCGCAACCGGCAGTGCGACTGCGGGGCGCAGCCAATCGGCCAAGCTTCGCAGCCGCGAAGGACGGGCCGCACGAATGCGCTCCCAAATCTCGGCTTTGAGCATGGGCGGCAGCTCGCGCGTTTCGCGCAGCGCATACGTGCGCAGCAAGTCCGTCAACGCCAGCTCGGCGTCGTAATCGGCGCGGCAAGAGGAGCAGGATTCGATGTGCGCGTACACGCGCGCGTCCTCTTCGGGAGCGAGTCCTGCGTGCATGTAGTCGATCAGTGTTTGGTTGGCAAGATGCTCTGTCATAATTTTTTGGGCTCCAGTTGTCTTTGTACTAATCTCCGAAGCAGCGCTCGCGCCCGGTGAAGTCTCGACCGCACGGTCCCGATCGAGCAGCCCATGATCTCCGCGATTTCCTGATAGCTGTACTCCTCGATATCCGCCAGGACGATCACTTGGCGCTGGTCGGCTGAGAGCTGCTCCAGCGAACGCGCGAGCGGTTCGCTCAGCTGGCCCTCGACATACTCGTCGATGGGCGTCACGGCCAGTGGGCGCCCCCCCGCGAACTCCTGCGGTGCGTTGTCCTCGGGGATCTCTTCCTGATAACGTCCCTTCCTTCGCCGAAGTTCGTCCCGGTGCAGATTCGTGACGATCCGGTAGATCCAGGACAAAAACGAGGTGCCCGGCACGAAAGAGCGCCAGGCCCGGTAGACGCGGATGAAGGCCTCCTGGGTCAGATCGCGGGCGTCGGCCTCGTTGTGGGTGAGGCGATAGGCGAAGTTATAGGTCGCCTTGCCGTATTGGTCGATCGCCCGCTCCAGGAAGGCGGATTGCTCGGGGGTTGGAGGCTGGATCGGCTTTCGCGGCACTCCCATTGAGCTTCGTTTTACCCGTACGCTTGGTTCCGGACCTGTGCCAGCGCACTAATGCAGCCAGGCGCTCGACCGGACGACCCGCCGCAGGGTGGGTACTTTGATCGACACGATGAGCCAGCCATGCGGGTAATCCGGGCAGAGCAGCTGACGCGATCCGGCGACGCGCCGCACGCGCAGCTCGTACGCAACTGCATTTTTGCCGCCCGTTGTGAGATCGCCGGCGTCGTAATGGAATTGCGCACCGATCTGGTGGAGGTAGCGCGGCTCTTCGGATTGAGGTACGCGGATCATCCCGCCTCACGCGAACCCGATTTTCATTATTACGTCGCCAACGCGCGCGGCGGGTATGCATTTTGGTCGGATCACGCACCGTCATGGCGCTGGACGCAAGGATCGCTGCCGCCGGACGCGATCGCATTCCTGGCGGACGCGGTGATGATCTCCGCCCTGATTCGGTACGATCCCGAAATGGCGTCGATCCATGCCGCCGCACTAGAGTTTGAGGGCCGGGCAGTTGCGATCGCGGGGCATTCGGGCGCGAGCAGGGTCGCGATGCTGCTGGCTTGCGTACGCCGCGACATGCGCGTGTACTCCGATGAACGCGCGTTAGTGCGTGGCAACGTCGTCTATCCTTTCTTGCGGCGCTGTTCCGTGCGCACCGCGGGAGCGCGGTTGTTGCTAGCGGACCGCCAAGCGCTTCCCGACGTACCGGAGCTCTCGTTGAAAACGTGTTTTGGCGCAGCCGCGCTGGCTGAACCTCAGCCGCTGCGAGCGCTGTTCGTACTGGCCGGCACCGGCAGTGCGGCCTCGCTCGAGCACATTGACGCCGCGTCGGCGCTGCCCGCGATCACGCGCTGGTTCGACGCCCGGGGTGACATGATGGATCGTGTGACGCGCGCGATCTCGCTGCTGCGCGATCTGCATTGCTTCCGTCTAATTTCGGGCTCACCCGATGAAACGGCGCTTGCGATGGAATATGCGATCTCGTCTTTAGGATGATGAAGTTCCCCAGAGCCTGCGCACGACCCATCCGAGCAGAACGAACGCGACGCCGGCGATAATCAGGAAAAGCACGGTCTCCAGGGCGACGATGCCGGCAAATTGATTGCCGCCGCAGAGCGCGGTGACGCTCGCAATCAGCCACAATTGGAATCGGCCGAACGGATTGCTGACCATGCCGGCAAGGTGTTTTGCTTGCGCGACCATCGAATCGGGCGTGAATCCCGAGGTTTGCACGATTTGCGTAATGCTGCCGTCGGGCGCCGCCAAGAAGAGCTTGTCGTTGTGAATGAAATTTGCTTCCCCGACGCGCAACGACGAGATGCCGAAACGATCGAGCAGATTTGCGATCTCGTGCGGCTGCCCGGTTACAATCGACCAGGAGGCGCTTTGCGCCCCGAACTGCCGCGCGTATCGCGCGAGCACGGACGGAGAGTCGTACACCGGATCGATGGTCACTTCAACGAGATGGAAACGCCCGGGGTCGAGTTGGCGCTGCATTGCGGCGAACTTCGAACTAATCAGCGGGCACTCGTCCGTGCAGCGCGTGAAGATGAAACTGATGAGAGTGACCTTCCCGCGGACGGCGCTCGCGAGATCGAACAGCTTCCCATTTTGGTCGACCAGCTGCGTATGCGGCAGATACGAACCAACGTCGAGTGTCTTGACCTTGCCGGTTTCCGGCAAACCGGGTACGAATTTGCCGGCGATCGCCGCGTCGTACCAGCGCCAAGGCCGCGTGCTGCGATCGATGAATCCGTCCACGCCGACGCCCGCGTTCAATCCGAGCGGCGGTTCGATTCGATAAGCGCGCGTCATCGACGGCAGCGTCCCCGTTACGGCATCGTTGCGAATGATCGCCGTGTGCGTTGAGGTAATGGCGAGCACCGTACCGTGCGCCGGAATCACCGCTGTCGCTAGGAGAAAGGCTCCTATCGTTCCCACAAAGAGGCTCACAAAAGACTAGTCGCCGAGTGGGAAGATGTAATTGGGCGGGGGCACGACCGGCGTGCCGACGTCGAGCACGATCTGTTGGTGCGCGCGCAACGGAATTGAAGCGAGGTCGCCGTCGTATTTCGCGCCGTTGACGAATGCGGTAACGGGACCCTTAAAGGGTCCGACCTGCGTGCGGCTGAGCGGCTGTCCCCAGATGTCGAAGAAGTTTCCGAGCGTGTAGTTCCCGCCGCTGGGCGAAATGACGCTGCCGGCTTCGATGTGAATGATGCCGCTGTAATCGTGCGTATGGATCCAGTAAAGACAACCTTGCGTCGGCGATTGCGATGCCATTCCTAAAAATGCCGGAATTTGAACTTGCACGCCGCGATCGAAGATTGTCAGGTGCGAGTGAACGTGCAAAACTGCGGCTTCGGATGTCTCGCACGGAATACTGTCGACGGGCAGGCTGCGGCCGCCGGCCGCGCTATCGCCGATGAAACCGTGACGGGGATCGGGTGTCGGGAAGACGCGTTTTCCTACCACGCCGCGATCGGCCAGTTGGATTGGTTTTGTGCTGGGACGGGGACCGGGCGTCGGCGTCGACGTGACAAAACTGAGCTGTGCGTTGCGCGCAGAGTTCTGAATCGCCGTCATTATGCCGAAACCGGCGAAGACGAGCACGATGACGACCCCAAGGCCGATGTAGATCGGCACCATCGGATCGCGGCGGCGCGGCGGACCGGATCCGCCGCGTTCGTGGCGGCGGCGTTCGGCTCGAGAGCTCATGCGCTGCGATTAACTGCCGCGGATGATTCGGCCTGCGCCGGGTCGAGCCGCCGATCGGGCACGAGGTAGTTGCGCACGTAATCTTCGACCGCTTCGTTCAGCGGCGTTAGCGGGCGTTTGTAGCCGGTCGCACGCAGCCGCGCGATGGTCGCGCACGTGCAGTATTGGTACTTGTCGCGCAGCGCCGCCGGCATGTCGATGAATTCGATCCGCTCGGGCACGCGCAGCGAGCGGAAGATCGGCCGCACCAATTCGAGCCACGTATGCGGCTCGCCCGAGCCGAGATTGTAGAGGCCAAAAGCATCGTGCTCGGCGAGATGCAGCGTCATGTCGATTGCATCTTTGACGTAGAGAAAATCGCGTCGCTGCTCGCCGTCGCGGTAGTCGCTGCGATAACTCTTGAAGAGCTTTATCGAGCCGGTTTCCTGAATTTGGTGAAATGCTTTGTCGACCAGGCTGCGCATGTCGCCCTTGTGCTGTTCGTTCGGGCCGAACACGTTGAAGTATTTGAGGCCGGTGACGCGCTCAAGCCAACCGCTGTCGCGTGCGTAAAGGTCGAAGCGGTGCTTCGAATAGGCGTACATGTTGAGCGGCCGCAGCGAGTCGAGCTCGCCGTCGTCGCGCAGGTCCCGTTCAAGGCCGCCGTACGTCGCGGCAGAAGAAGCATAAACGAAACGCACGTTGCGATCGATGGCCCAAGCCGCTAGATGTTTCGTGTACTCGTAATTATTGCGCATGAGAAAGGCGGTGTCGGTCTCGGTGGTCGAGGAACAGGCGCCGAGATGAAGCACGGTGCGCACGTCGGCGAAGCTGCCGGGGCGCTCCAAAATTGCCGCTTCGAAATCGCCGGCGTCCACGTAGTCGCGATAGCGCAACGGAACGAGATTCTTCCATTTTTCGGAGTCGTCGAGACGATCGACGACCAGGATGTCGTCGATCCCGCGCAGGT
>Ga0102924_1000450_pt1 | contig 51274 bp, 50 predicted proteins | sample PaiPotPPM11metaG_FD_80116 | JGI IMG/M metagenome (GOLD analysis project Ga0102924, IMG submission 80116) | Iron sulfur acid spring bacterial and archeal communities from Banff, Canada, to study Microbial Dark Matter (Phase II) - Paint Pots PPM... ... | reverse complement strand
CCTATGGTGATGACCCGCCGCCGCGCCTCGCCGCCCTCGATCGGCGCGGTCTCGTCATCTACTTGAGCACGATGAGCAAGGTCTTCCTGCCCGGCCTGCGGCTCGGCTGGCTGGCCGCGCCGCCGCCCGTCGCGGAGGCCGTCACCCTCGCCCGGCAGAGTGTGGATGTCCACCCGAATAGCGCGATGCAGCATGTCCTCCAGACGTTCCTCGCACGCGGCTGGCTCGCGGAACATGTCGCGGACCTCCGCCCCGCCTATCGGGAGCGGCGAGACGCAATGCTCGCTGCCCTCGACCGAATGGCCCCGGCCGGCATGATGTGGTCGGAGCCGGAGGGTGGCTACTTCATCTGGTGCCACCTGCCAGGCGGCATGCGGGCGCGCACGCTGGCAACGGAAGCGGCGCGGGAGGGCCTCTCCTTCGTCACTGGCGAGTCGTTCTCCCCGAATGGCGGCGAGCGGGACGCCATCCGCCTCAACTTCACCGGCGTGCCGCCCGAGGAGATCACGGAAGGCATCCGACGGCTGACGGTGGCGATCCGCCGCCTCGCCCGCCGCGACGCTGCCCCCGCCCGCGACGCCGCCTCCACCGGCCCTCGCCCGGTCGTGTGAGACTATTTCACGTTTCAAAGGAGTGGTCATGGCACGAGAATATGCGTTTGTGCAGGTAGATGTGTTCACGGATCGGCTGTTTGGTGGCAATCCGCTGGCGGTCGTACTCGATGCGCGCGGGCTAACGGATGGTGAGATCAGCGGCAGCGCCGTCCCTGTCCTGGAAGGGACATTGTCGCTCTCATAATCGAACCTCAACCGGCAATCATGCCTTGACGAGTGACGAATACGCGCATACAATCTAACCCTCAATCTCTCGTTCGACGGTTATCAATTTGACCGTTGACCGCGACGAAGGGCTGGAAAGAAGGCGGTAGAGTGGACGGGCAAACCCTCGGTGCAACGGTCGTCGGCGAGACAGATGTGCGACTGCGCCGGGAATGGTGGGCGGGCGCAATCGCGACATTGCCATTCTGGCCGGGCACGGCGCTTTTCGGCCTCGTGTACGCGGTGACGGCGCGGGCGGCGGGCCTCTCCGGGCCGGAGATCGTCGGCATGTCGTTGCTCGTCCATGCGGGGGCGGCGCAGTTCACGGCGGTCAATCTGATCGCGGGCGGCGCGGGCTCGCTCTCCGTCATCGTCGGTACCGCGATCACCAACGCGCGCTCCCTCCTGATCGGCGCCTCCGTCGCGCCGCATGTCGCCGCGCGGCCGCTCTGGTGGCGTCTGCTCTATGCCTTTCATCTCACGGATGAATCGTTCGCCGTCGCGACGGCGCGTCTGCTCCGGGGCGACGCGACGCCGAGCTACGTACTCGGCGCGAACCTCGGCATGGCGCCGCCCTGGGTGGGATCGGCAATCGTCGGCGTGATCGTCGGAGCAACGATCCCCTCGCCTGCGCGATGGGGTGTAGACCTCGTGATTCCCCTCACCTTTCTCGGCCTGCTTGTCCCCCTCCTGAAAAACTATCGCGCGGTCGGCGTGGCCCTCTGCGGCGGCATCTTCGCACTGCTCGGTGTGTCGTTCCTACCGGGGACGTGGTATCTCATCGTGGCGGGCATTGGTGGGAGCATCATCGGCGCGACATGGCAAACGTGGGAGGAACGCCGCGCATGTGGCTGACGATTCTCGGCATGAGCGCGGTCAGTTACGCGCTCCGGGCCACGATGCTGGTAACGCGATGGCGGTTCCCGCCTTGGTTGGCGCGCGGGCTGGCATATGTTCCCATCACGCTTTTCGCCGCCCTCGCCGTGCCCGGCCTGCTGCGGCCACACGGGCAGATCACGGTCGGGCCGGAACTGGCAGCGGGCTTCGTTGCGGCGCTCGTCGCCTGGCGCACGGCGGGCCGGATGCCGCTCGTCATCGGCACGGGGGTGGGAACCTTCCTCCTGATCCGGCTACTGGGATAGGACATTCGCCCGCGATGGCAGCGGGAGGAGAGCGACTGAACCGCAAAGAGCGCGAAGAGAAACAAGAATGGGTATACGAGAACCGCTACAGTCTTTTATGATAGATAGGTAAACACTCTTTTCATCCTCCTTCTTCTTTGCGTCTTTGTGTCCTCTGCGTCCTTTGTACCTTTGCGGTTCGTTTGGTTTGTCAATCTGCCGGAAGGGTGGGGCGGGATGCGGTGGGTGCGGTCGCAATGGGCACAGAACGCGCTCGTCTTTGTCGCGGCGCTCGCGGTCGCACTCTCCTTCGGTATCGGCGTCAGTCGCCCGAGCGGCCCGGCGCGCATCACCGTCCTGCCGGTGGGCGACGCGATCACCTACCTGATCGAAGATGATGACGGGCGGCGGATCATCGTCGGTGGTGGCGGGACGGATGCGGCCCTACGGGCATTCAGCGAGCGCACATGGCCGTGGGACCGGCGCGTGGATATGCTGGTGCTACCCCCACCGTTCCGCGACCATCTGCCGGGCGCGACGGAACTCGTGCGGCGAACGGCAGTTGGCAGAGTGATTGAACTCGGTGGCCCCGGCACGAAGCCGCCCGCCCGCTACGATCCGTGGCAACTTGCCGCGCTCGACCGCGGACACGTCCCTGAGCGATTATGGGGACACGCGACAATTCCCCTCGCCCGGGGCGCGACGCTCGACTTGATCACCCCCGAAGCGCCGGACGGCATCCCGTTGAAATTGCCCGCCAAAGCGCCGAAACCGAGCCACGGCACGCGTGCGCCGCAGACACCCGCCGATCCGGAAACCGGCGCAGCTCCCGGCGGCTATCTGCGCCTCTCGAACGGCGGGGCAAGCCTCCTCATCGCCCTAGGCGCGCCGGACGCGACCCTCCCCGGCTTCGCGCGGCTGATCGGCCCGACACTCTTTATCGCACCGAATTCCCCGTCGCTCCCCACGCTTGCGGGATATGTTCGCCCGTGGGCGCTCGTTGACCTCTTCAGTGGCACGGAGCCGGACGTGACGACCTTACCAACCCGCACGCTGATCGTGCCGCAAGGGCACGCCTTCACAATGCTGCTCGATCCGCATGGCGTCCGCATCCAGGATATTCCCGACGCCCCCGGCTGGGCCGCGCGTGCCTAAAGGGATGAGGCGAACGCGACTCGTTTGGTTTCATCTTTCGGCGGGCTGCCCAGGCGAACCGGCGATTTTGGGAATATGGCGCGTGTGAAGGAGAGGCTTTGAGTATCAGCCTGGCGATCTATCTGCTCGGTGGCCTGACGATGTTCCTGACGGCGATCCTCGGCGGCGTCACCGGGTTTGGCGCGTCGCTCCTCTCCACACCGACGCTTCTGCTTCTTGGGCTGCCCCTGCGCTGGGTCGTGGTCATCAACCTCGCGACCGTCCTCGTCACACGCGCAGTGACGGCGGTGCGCCTGCGGGAACACGTCTCGCTACGCCGGCCCGCGTGGCTCGTTCTCGGCAGCATCCCCGGCCTCTATTGCGGGACGGTGCTGCTCGGTTGGGTGGATGTGACGTTCCTCAAACGGTTCGCCGGGGTCACGATCATCGTCGCGACGCTTCTCCAGATCCGCGCGATGAACCGCCCGCCACCGCCGCGCATTCCGGGTGCGCCAATCATCGCGGGGTGGCTCGGCGGTGTGCTCGGCGCGACGACCTCGCTCAATGGCGTCCCGCCCGCCATCCTCCTCGCGCGGGACCGTTCCAGCCCCCGCAGCTTCCAGGCCGATCTCGCCGTATACTTCGCCTTCTCCAACACGATTGGGCTTCTCCTGCTCGCTGCGCGGGGCGTCTTCGTACCGCGCGCGCTGATCCCGACCGCCCTCATCTGGATACCCGGCGCACTCCTCGGTAACGCGCTCGGCACCACGCTCGGCGGGCGTTTGCCGGATCGGTTTTTCCTTTATCTCGCCTTCGCGCTCGCCGCCATCGCGGGCTGCATCACGACGCTGACAGCGTGAACGAGTTGGCCGTTCGCGGAACCTGCATCCCGCTGTCTGCACCCTGATTGACAGCACATCCCGCCGGATGATACAAGTCATGTGAGGCAAAAACCGCATAGACACTACCTTGTTTGTCTCTCCAGACGCAAGGTGGCACGCGCCAACAGCGCATCCGTCCGTCTGCGGATGGGACCCACGAACAACTGATCCGTTATGCACCTGACGTGATGAGAGGAGACAGGCATGGAAGACCAACGCAAACCGATGAGTAAACGACCAGGCTACTCGCGGCGCGGCTTCCTCGGTGGTGTCACAGCCGGCGCGGCTGCCGCCATCCTCGCCGCCTGCGGTGGCAGCACGGCGACCGACACACCGAAGCCCGCCACGACCGCACCAACAGCGGCAGCGGGCGGCGCTCCGACCACCGCTCCCGCTGCCGCGACGAAGCCCGCGAGTAGCGTGACCGGCGCGACGGCCGCGCCCGCCGTCGCCACCTCTGCGACCACGTCGGGATCAGCCGCCGCGCCGACGACCGCGGCGAGTGTGGCGGCCACCGGACAGGGCAAGCCGGGCGGCAGCATCCTGATCGGCACCCTCGGTGAGGCGAGTTCGATCAACCCGTTCATCAACAGCGACTCCGAGGGGTCATGGCGTATTAAGATGCTCTTCGACCAGTTGGTGCGCCTCAAGCCGGACACCTTCGAGCCAAAGGCGGGCCTCGCCAAATCCTGGAAGATTGACGGCCTGACCTTCACCTTCACCTTGCAAGACGGCGCAAAGTTCAGCGATGGAAGCGATCTGACGGCGGACGATGTCGCCTTCACGATGAAGGGCATCCTCGCCAAAGCGACCGCCAGCCCACAGCAAACGAGATTAATTTCGATCCAGGGCGCGAAGGAGTACGCGGCCGGCTCCGCGCCCGATGTCGCGGGAATCAAGGTGGTGGACGCGAAGAATCTCGTCGTCACCCTTGCCACACCGGACGCCTCGTTCCTGCTGAACATGCGTTACGTCAGCCCCGTCCCGAAGAAGTTGCTGGAGGGCAAAGACCTCTCGAAGGCCTCGAAGGAACCGTTCTTCCAGAAGCCGGTCGGCGCGGGACCGTTCGTCTTCGTCTCCTGGAACGTCGGTGGGGACTTCGTGGCGCAGCGCAACCCGAACTACTATCAGAAGGGCCTCCCGTATCTCGACAAGTTCACGCACCGCACCATCCCGGACGCGCAGAGCCTCGTCAATTCCCTACTCTCCGGTGACATTGACGGCTCGATCTATCCCAGCCCGGCCGGTGCGGACAAACTGAAGGCGAACAAGGATTTGAGCGTCCTCATCCCTCCCTTCTCCTCGCCGGACGGCTGGTACTTCAATGCCAAGAACCCCTATCTGGCGAAGAAAGAGGTGCGGCAAGCAGTTGCCTACGCGCTGGACATGACGCAGTTCGCCAAGGACTCACTCTACGGCCTCGGCAAGCCCGGCATTGGCCCCATCGCGCCCGGCAACTTCGCCTTCGACAAAGACCTGAAGCCCTACCCGTACGATCTCGACAAGGCCAAGGCGCTCTTCAAACAGGCAGGCCCGCCCCCAACGGACATCTCCTTCACCACGAACAAGGGAAACGTGCTGCGCGAGGATTTCCTCACGTATACACAGGCGCAACTCGACAAGATCGGTTGGAAGATCAAGCCGGAAGCGATCGAGTTCGCGACACTGATTGACCGGGTGCTGAAAAAGGACTTCGATGTCGAGGGCGTGAACTCGGTGGGTATCCTGGTTGATCCGGGCGAACTGTACGACCAGTTCACGACCGGATCGGCGCGCAACTACGGGAACTACAGCAACCCGCAACTGGACCCGCTGCTGAAGCAGGCGAAACAGGAACTCGACCCGCAAAAGCAAGTGCCGCTCTACAAGCAGATTCAGGCGATTATCATGGAGGACGTGCCCTTCCACTTCGCCTGGTATCGCCCCTTCCTCCATGTCATCAAGAAGAAGTTCGCCGGTTACACGGACAGCGCGGACACGGGCGGCCTCTTCTACGAGATGGAGAGAATGTACATCAACGGGTAAAAGAAGTTCGGAGTTCGAAGCGCTTCCTCCAAACTCCGAACTTCCCCTTGATTGACAGACGATACCGCCGGTGCTACAACCGGGGCGCGATGAAGCCAGCACAGGACTGCGACCGCGTCACGCGTCCAGAGAACAAGAGTGCGAGCGGGCGAATGTTGTGCAAGCGGCATCGTGGGAGGCCGCACGATGCGACCGGTGGACACGGACGCGTGCTGGCACGAGTGATGAAGGGAGAAAGCATTGGCAGACCTGGTGGATGAGATGAAACGACGGGCCCTTTCCCGGCGCGGCTTCCTCGGTGGTGTCACAGCCAGCGCGACTGCCGCCATCCTCGCCGCCTGCGGTGGCAGCACGGCGACCAATACCCCGGCGGCCAAACCGACGACTGCCCCAACGACCGCACCGACGGCCGCCGCCGGTGGCGCGCCAACCACTGCAGCCGGTAGTGCCGCCGCGACGAAGCCCGCTGCCGCGACGACCGGCACGACCGCGGCGACTGCGCCCGCCGTCGCGACTGCCGCGAGTACGACCGGATCAGCCGCCGCGCCGACGACTGCGGCGAGTGCGGCCACCGGACAGGGCAAACCGGGCGGCAGCATCCTGATCGGCACCCTCGGTGAGGCGAGCACGATCAACCCCTTCGCCTCCAACGACTCTGAGAGTATCTGGCGCGTGAGGATGCTCTTTGATGTGCTCGTGGACCTCAATCCGGAGACCTTCGCCCCCGTGCCCGCGCTCGCGAAGTCGTGGAAGATCGCCGGAAACACCTTCACCTTCACCTTGCAGGACGCCAAGTTCTCGGACGGCAGCGATGTGACGGCAGACGATGTCGCCTTCACGATGAAGGGCATCCTCGCCAAAGCGACCGCCAGCCCGAAGGCATCGAAGCTTGCCTCGATTCAAGGCGCGAAAGAGTACACGGCCGGCTCCGCGCCCGATGTCGCGGGAATCAAGGTGGTGGACGCGAAGAATCTCGTCGTCACCCTCGCGCAGCCGGATGCATCGTTCCTCATCAACATGCGCGCCGTCAGCCCCGTCCCGAAGAAGTTGCTGGAGGGCAAAGACCTCTCGAAGGCCTCGAAGGAACCGTTCTTCCAGAAGCCGGTCGGCGCGGGGCCGTTCGTCTTCGTCTCGTGGAATGTCGGCGGCGATTTCGTCGCGCAGAAGAATCCGACCTATTACAAGAAGGGTCTCCCCTACCTCGACAAGTTCACGCACCGCACCATCCCGGACGCGCAGAGCCTCGTCAATGCGCTCCTCGCCGGCGACATTGACGGCTCGATCTATCCCAGCCCGGCCGGTGCGGACAAACTGAAGGCGAACGCCAATCTTTCCGTCCTCGTCCCGCCCTTCACCTCGCCGGACGGCTGGCAATTCAATTTCGCGGTTCCCTATCTGGCGAAGAAAGAGGTGCGGCAAGCAGTCGCCTACGCGCTGGACATGACGCAGTTCGCCAAGGACTCACTCTACGGCCTCGGCAAGCCCGGCGTGGGTCCCATCGCGCCCGGCAACTATGCCTTTGATAAGACGCTCCAGCCGATCCCATACGATCTGAATAAGGCGCAGGCGCTCATCAAGCAAGCGGGTACGCCGCCGGATGGAATCGAGTTCATCGTCAATAAGGGGAACGTCCTGCGGGAGGATTTCCTCACCTACACACAGGCGCAACTGGCGAAGATCGGCTGGAAAATCAACGCGCAGGCGATTGAGTACGCAACGCTCGTGGACCGCGTGACCAAGAAGGACTTCCAGGTAGACGGGGTTGTCTTCACCGGGGTCACTGTTGATCCGGGCGAGTTGTATTTGCAGTTCGGGACGGGGCAGTCCGAGAACTACAGCAATTACAGCAATCCGCAACTGGATACGATTCTCAAACAGGCGATCCAGACACTGGATATAGAGCAACAAAAGGTGCTCTATAAGCAGGTGCAACAGATTCTGAACGACGATCTCCCGACGTATTCCGCTTGGTATCGCCCCTTCCTCCATGTGATCAAGTCGAAGTTCGCGGGGTATACCGACAGCATTCTTGAAGAGGGTGTCTTCTACACTCTGGAGAACATCTACCTCAAGGGGTAAGGCGGACTACCCACCCCTGCCCCCTCCCATATCGGGAGGGGGTTTGAATCATTCGGAGCGTGGTGTCTTGCGATCCATCGCGATTCTTGTCGAGGCGCACTCCCCCTTCCTCCTGCCAAAGGGCACCCGCGGGAAGGGGCCGGGGGATTAGGTAGATGGGCAATATCGGGCAGTACATGATTCGCCGGGTGCTGATTGTCATCCCACTCTTGATCGGGCTCTCGATCGTCATGTTCGCGCTCATCCATCTCGCACCCGGCGATCCGGTTCGCGCCTTCATTGCGGAAGGCAATGCCGACCCATCCTTCATCGAGCAGGCGCGCCACAACCTCGGCCTCGATCAGCCCCTGCCCGTGCAGTATGCCCGGTATCTCGGTCGGCTCGTGCGCGGCGATCTCGGCACGGCCTATACCTTCAACAGCAAACCCGTCCTCGAACTGATCGGTAGCCGGATCGGCGCGACGGTCGTCTTGCAGGGCATCTCACTCGCGCTTGCCCTGCTGATCGCCATTCCCCTCGGTATCCTCTCCGCCACACGGCAGTACAGTTGGCTCGACAATTCGACGACGGTCGGCTCATTCATCGGCCTCGCCATCCCGAATTTCTGGCTCGCGCTCCTCTTGCAACTCTACCTCAGCGTCCAGCTGCACTGGCTGCCGACGATCAGCACCGGGCAGGCGCAAGCGCCCTTCCCAGGGCGGATCAAGTTCTTCGTCATGCCGGTGATCGTCCTTGCGCTGCCGTCCATTGCCTATTTCGCACGCTTCATGCGCTCGGCGATGCTCGAAGTGATGCGGCAGGATTACATGACGAGCGCGCGAGCGAAGGGATTATCCAATCGCGCCGTCCTCTATCGGCACGGGCTACGCAATGCCCTGATTCCGATGGTGACGGTTTCCGGGTTGCAAATCTCGCGTGTCCTCGGCGGCGCGGTGATCATCGAGCAGATTTTCGCGTGGCCGGGATTGGGCTTGCTCGCGTACGATGCGATCACCCGGCGCGATTACCCGGTTATCCTCGGCGTGACGATGGTCGCGGGGGCGTTCGTGATCTTCGTCAATATCCTGATTGATTTCGTCTACGTGTTGGTTGATCCGCGCGTCTCGCTCTCAGGACAGGGCGCGGCGGGCGGTTGACGCGTAACGAGGAACAAGAAGAAAGAAGCGACGTAGCGCCACCTTGTTACTTGTTACTTTGGACTTTTTACTTTCGACTCGTTACTCGTTACTCGTTACTTCGTTCTGAGGAGCAGCGATGTCACAGACCACCGATGTCTCACGGCAGCCGTTCGCACTCAATGCCGAGGAACGCGGACTCGCGACGGTGCAACCACGCCGGAGCGTCGTCTTGCGCCGCTTCCGCGAGAACAAACTGGCGGTAGCGGGGCTGATCGTCATCGCGCTGATGTACGCGATCGCCGTCGCCGCGCCGCTGATCTCGCGCTATGACGCGAATATCCAGAATGCGGGCTTTCGCTCCAAGCCGCCCAGCGCCGAGCACTGGCTCGGGACGGACCGGAACACGCGGGATGTCTATGCGCGTCTGATCGTCGGGGCGCGGGTTTCGCTCAGCGTCGGGTTTACCGCCGTGCTGATTATCATGAGCGTCGGCACGGCGCTCGGTGCGATCGCCGGCTTTTTCGGCGGCTGGGTGGATGCGCTGATCATGCGCTTCACCGATATTCTCTTATCCATCCCGCAGATTCTGCTGCTGATCTCCGCCGCCGCGCTCTTCAAGGCGAGTTTGCAGACGACGGTGATCGTCATCGGCCTCACCTCGTGGCCGGGCGCGGCGCGGCTCGTGCGCGGCCAGTTCCTCTCGCTGCGGAATCAGGAGTTCGTCACGGCGGCACGGGCAATCGGCGCGACGCCATCGCAGATCATCCGGCGGCATCTCTTCCCGAACACACTCGCCGTCATCATCGTCGAGGCAACGCTCTGGCTCTCCTATGCGATCCTCCTGGAAGCGGCGCTCTCCTACCTCGGCCTCGGCGTGCAGATCCCGACGCCCAGTTGGGGCAACATGCTGCAACAGGGGCAGACGGAACTCTTGAACGGCGCGTGGTGGCTGACGCTCTTCCCCGGCATGGCGATCTTCGTTACCGTCCTCGCCTTCAATCTGATGGGGGACGGCCTGCGCGACGCCCTCGATCCGCGGTTGCGACGCAGATAGTAATGAGTGGTTTCGCTCCCCGTTCGTTTACTCGTCCCTGAAAAGGGCCATGGCCTCCGCGAGCGTCCGCACCAATTTCCCGCCGCTCGTCTCGATCCAGTACTGCACCTGCAGGTTGATGACGCTGCCCTCGTTGTCGCCGATCAGGCGCGTGTCGGTGCGGAGGCCATGGATGCGCTTGCCGAGCGCGAAGGCGAAACCCATCTCGCTCGCCGTGCCGGAATCCACGTCCACGCCATCGAGGACGGCGAGTACCATGTCGGATGCCCGGATAGACTGCTCATTCTTCCGCGCGACCTCGGTATTCACTCGCCCCAGTGCCGCGACGCGTTCCGCATAGTCAGTCACCGCGTTCGCGCGCCGGAACGCCGCGACGAAGTCGCTCTTCCACGGATTGATGACGTCAATGCCAGTCCCGGCGAGCGCCTTTTCCAGTTTCTCCATGTACGGTTTGGTGGACGCCGCGAAGCCGAGGGGCGACGCGAGATAGACTTTCATCTGCCCTCCTCGTATCTGATCTCTCGATCCATCCCGCTATGTATTCCGCCATTCGGGATGCCGCTTTTCGAGGAAGGCGCACATGCCCTCCTGCGCGTCGGCGAAGGTCGCGTTGAAGGCCATCACCTCCATCGCGTAGTCGTATGCCTGGTGCTGCGGCATCTCCAGTTGGCGATAGAACGCCTGCTTGCCAATGCCGATGACCAGGTGGCTGCTGGCGGCGATCTTTTCGGCGAGGGTGTGCGTTGCGCTTTCCAGTGCGGCGGCGGGCACGACGTTGTTCACCAGCCCGGCGGCCAGCGCTTCGTGCGCGGGGATGAGATCGCCCGTCAGCAACATCTCCATCGCCTTCTTCCGTCCGACCGCCCGACTGAGCGCGACCATTGGCGTCGAGCAGAAGAGGCCGATCTTGACGCCCGGTGTGGCAAAACGCGCCTCCTCAGCGGCAATCGCGAGATCGCACGTCGCGACTAACTGGCACCCGGCGGCGGTGGCGATGCCATGCACCTGGGCGATCACCGGCTGCGGGATGGCCTGGATCGTCCCCATCAGTTCGCAGCAGACGGCGAAGATGTGCCGATACGCGCCTGGCTCCTGCCCAATCATCTCGCTGAGATCGTGCCCGGCGCAGAAGGCCGGCCCGTTGCCACGCAAGATCACGGCGGCTACCGAGCGCTCCTGCCCGATTGCCTTCAGGCAGTGCATCAACTCTTCCATATGCGCGAGTGAGAGGGCGTTCCGCCGCTCCGGGCGGTTCATCGTGATCGTGGCGACAGAGCCGTCCATCGCGATGAGAATATGCTGGTACGTCTCCGTTGCCGTCGCTGTCATGTCGCTCCCCTTTCCACCGTGCTGACGTGCCCGATAGCGTCATCATAGGACGTGCGGAAAGGAGTAACAAGTCAGGCGTGATCGGGAGCCCTGCGCGCACAACACCCTCAAGGCTTCCGTATCCACGCTCCCCTCTCCCGCCACCGCGGGGCTGCAGTCTCACTTTGCCGCACGGATCGTCGGACTGAGAACGAGCGCGCCGCCGCAGACGAGCACGAGCATCCCGACTGCCAGAAAGAGCCACGAGACGCCAATCAAATCCGCCAGTACACCGGAGAGGGCGACCGCGATCGCCCGCCCGCCCTGCGAAACGCTCTCGTAGACCGCGAAAACGCGACCGCGCATCGCGTCCGGCGCGTTCTCCTGGATGACGGTGGATTCGCAGACATTGAGCGCGCCAATTGCCACGCCGCCGAGCAGCGCGAGCCCGAGGACGACGATGACGGGTGGCCCGAGTGCGAACAGGCCCGTCGCCACCCCCGCGAGCAGGACGCCGAAGACGGTCAGCCACCCCTTGCCGACACGCGGCGCAAACGCGCCGACGAGCACCGCGCCGATCAGGAAGCCGATGAAGATGATCGAGATCGCCGCGCCGAAGGCGGAGGACCCCGTGTGAAGCACCTGCGTGAAGAAGAGTGGGATGAGAATGGGTAGGGGCGAGAGGAAGAAGTTGAGTGCCGAGCCGACGCCGACGATCAGCCGGAGCAGCCGGTTCGTACGGATATAGTCGAGACCGCGACGGATCGCCGTCCCCAACCCTTCGCCACCTGTCTCGTCCTCCCCCTCCGGGATCGGCGCCTCTTCCGGCCGGGCGCGTGGCACGCCAAAGAGGATGAGCGCGGAAATGAAGAAGGTCGCACCGTCCGCGATGAAGACACCGCCAATCCCGACGACGGCGATCAGCACGCCACCGACCGCTGGCCCGGCAACGAACAACACCTGCCGCGTGGATTCGAGTAGCGCGTTCGTGCGGGCAAGCGACGCGCGGGAGACGAGCGTTGGGACAATCGCACTCTTGGCGGGGTCGAAAAACAGCCCGGCGGTCGTGAGCAGGAAGGCGACGATGGCATAACTCGATGGATGCAGCACGCCGAGCCAGTCGAGGATCGGGATAAGCAGCACGACGCCGCCCCGGATGATGTCCGAGACGACCATCGTCAGCCGCCGCTCCCAGCGGTCCACGAGCGCGCCCGCGACGATGCCGAGGAAGAGGAAGGGCAAAAACTGCGCGATCACCGTCAGCGAGAGCGCGGTGCCGGAGTTCGTACGATTGAGGACGGCGAGGGCAATCGCTGTCGTGAACATGCCGTCGCCGAGTTGCGAGACGATCTGCGCGAGCCAGATATTGCGCAAGCCCGGCCGCTGGGCGATCCGCCGAATCTCACCCAGACTGAGGCGCGGCTGCTCGACAGGCTCGAACACCTCCGGTCGGGGAGGATCAGTTGTTGTCGGCGTTCCCGTGCCCTGCACCATGCATTTCCTCCGGTGGTGGCAGGCTTCTGCCATTTCCCTGAACGCGGTACGATGCAAGCAACGCGCCACGCGCCACGCGCCGCGCGGCTCGTACGGACCGCAAGCATAGCAAAGACCGGCAACCTCGCGGTCGCCGGTCTTTGTGGTCCGGTGCGGGTGATACCGGACCGGGAAGGAGGAGGGAAGGAAAGGAATATGCTATGTCACTGAAAGTCGTCTCGTATCAATGTGTGGTTTTCAATAAATCCCTGCGGGGTCTCTCGCCCCGCACAGGTTCTAACACGCGAACGGCCGGATTATTCCCGGCCGCGATTATCCGAATATGCTCATACATGGTGGCGCGGGCTGATGAATCCTAAGAATTTGACGGTAATGGACGCACAGGCTTTTGCCTGTGCCACCGGCTCATTCGCGAATCCAGCGCTCGTTCGTGCGCTCCCACGAGAGAATTTCGTCGGGTGTGAACCAGAGGCCGATCTCCCGCGCCGCACTCTCCGCGCCGTCCGACGCGTGGACGAGGTTGCGCCCGACATCCAAGCCGAGGTCGCCACGCACCGTACCGGGTTCCGCGTTCGCGGGGTTCGTCGCGCCGTTCATCTTGCGGACGGTGGCAATCGCGCCCGGCCCGGCGAAGACGGCAACGACGACGGGCGACGAGATGATAAAGGAGACTAACCCCTCGAAGAAGCCCTTGCCCTTGTGCTCCGCGTAATGCTCCTCGGCGAGCGCACGGCTCACATGAATCATCTTGCACGCGATTAGTTGCAGCCCGCGCCGCTCCAGCCGCCCGATAATCTCCCCCACCAACCCTCGCTGCACCGCGTCCGGCTTCGCGATCACCAGCGTCCGCTCAATCTCCGCCACATACTCCTCCTCGAATCAATCATCCAATGTCGTCGTGCATCATATCGCACTGCCACGATGGTTGTCTGACGACAGAAATAGATGTTCGATTGCTGTGGCAATTTCGCCAAACCGGACCTTCGTTGGCGTCAGGCGCAGCAACGTCACGAAGCCTATCTGCTTCTGCGTCGCCACCTTGTCATCCAAGACCGACGTTGGTAGCAGATAGAATTCCCATTGATCAACATTCAGAGGATCGAGCGTCGTTTTGTCTTGATGATGCAACAATGCGAACACATACACATCTGCCTGCCTTCTGCGCTCGGTACTGTATTCGTTCGTACTCGCGTTCCAGCCAATCGTTGGCTGAATCCCGAAAGAGATCGCGGAAAGTTTCTCTTGATGCCAACTCTGGAGATATGCCGCAGACTTCACCTCGACTTTGATGCCTTCTTGAGTCTTCAAATCATATGCATCCCATTCCACCCGTATCCCATCTGCCAAACCTAAATCGCACGCAACCAAGTACTCCGCGACAACGCCACGCATCGCGTTATTCGTAAGATCGGAACTGCACCATCGCCAAAAATCGAGAAGCGTGAAGGGCAACACCTGCCGCGCGGCGTGGAACGGCTCTGTCCCAAGCTTTCGGAGAACGGTAAGGGCGTGGAGATTACTCGCATCGTCCGCGTGCATTGACTCTCTCCTTCCGACCATCAGGGAGTATTGTCGGCGTCATGCGTTCAGGAGCATGAATGTCACGCGCACGCGGGCGGTGTATTCGCCGACGCCATCGAAGGCGACGGATTCTTCGGCGACGCCGAGGGCTGCGCTGAGGGATTTGCCGAAGGTGACGGCGATTGCCTCCCCGGTGGCACGGGCGTCCGCGAGGGCTGCGGCGAGGGCGATTTGGCGTGCGTCCTTTTCGTCGCGCAGGCCGAAGGTGATGCCGCCGAACGCCGCGCCCGCGTTGAGCGCGGCATCAACGATTTGTCCGAGCCGGACAAAGTCGTAGAGGACGACACGAATCACGCCGCCCACCCGCGAGGTCGTGTTCGCCCGCTGCGCGTTGCTGGGCAGACCAGGCTCGTCTTCTTCGAGGATGCGGGGCGCGCTCCCGTGGATGTCTGCCTGCGGCGCGCCACAGCCGATTAACGCCTGCACCACCCGCTGCACCTCTTCGGCGTGCGCGCGGAGGGCCTGCCCGACCGTCGCGCCCGTCCCCTCGGCGAGAAACAGGACGGTCGCCTGATCGGCGGTCGCGGGGCGCGTCGCCGCGCCGTTCACGGTGATGACCTGCGGTTGCGCGACCATGCGTTCCTCCATTAAGGGGGTCGTTCGCGGCCCGCGCCCTTGCCCGCGATGCGGACGAGGAGGGCTTGGCGATACTGGCCTTGTGCCTGGGCGTAGAGGCCGAGGCGGGCGTATGCGTCGCCGAGGAGCCGCCGGGAGTCGGGGCGTTCGGGCGTGGCATCCACGAGGGCGCGAAGGCCGGGCAAGAGGGCATGCAGTTGATCGTGATCCGTGCCCGCCGCCGCCAGCGCCGCCCGCATCCCGCCAACCGCCCGTGCGACATCCCCCGCCCGCACCAGATCAAGGGCTGAGGACTCCGGGTGCCCTTTCGGCGCGATCTCCTGGGAGCGCGGTTCGCGACCCCTCCCTCCGTCTCCCCTTCCTCCTGCCCAGAGGGCGCCCGCGGGAGAGAGTTGGGGGGTGGGCAGAACGTCCGCCGCATCCAGCGATGGCTCACCACCCTGCTGCGTGGCGATAATCGCGCCGTCCTCGTCAACGACGGCGATGACCGGCTCCGGCTCGTCCGCGATCGCAGTTGGCGCTTCCGCGATCGCGTCCGCGTCTTCCCGTTCGGCATACGGCACGTCGAGCGGGTGCGGCAGCGATTCAACGGGTGGTTCGGGAGGCACGTCAACGGGCATATCGAGCGCGGCGATTGCCTCCGCGAGGCCCGCCGCACCGGGCAATGTCAATCCTGTTTCCTCCGGTTCCGTAGCCGCTTCCGGCTGCACGCGCGGCAGATCGGTATCGGGTTCGGCGGCCTTCGCTTCCACGAGCGCCGCCGCGAGGCTGGATAATGCTTCCACCAGCCGCATCGTGTCGGACTTCACGGCCGGTTCTTCAATGTCGGCGGGAAGCGACGGCTCAGGCTCGGCTTCCCTCGCGTCGGGTTCGGTCGGTGTCGCTGCATCTGTCCCGCCTGTAGCGGCGGGCGGCAGGCGATCTCGCCAGTCGTCCGGCACGTGCAGGGGTTCGTCGGGGTCAACGATCGCCGCATCCGGGTTGCCCGCGATCAATACATGCGCGATCGCGCCATCCGGATCGAAGCAGGCCGCCTGTTTCGCGTGCTCCCTCGCCAAATCGCCGTTGCCGCGCCGCGCCAGCGCATCCGCCAACGCCCAACGGGCCGAAACGACGTTCGGCTGCTCGGTCAGGAGGGCGGTACACTCCTCGATCGTCTCCGCCAGGTTGCCCAGTCGCCACTGCGCGAGCGCGGCGGCGAGGCGAAGGTCCGTCCGGTTCGGATGCTCGGTGAGGATGGCGCGGTACTCGCGGGCGGCGCGCTCCGGGTAGCAATTGCGAACATAGAGGGCGGCGAGCGCGGGCCGGGTGAACTGCAAGTACCCTTCCGGTCCATAGAGCGACGCCAGCCGCGCGGTCAGTTCGGCGCGGAGGTCGCGGTTCGACGGATCGTGCTCCCACGCGGTCAGGAAATATTCGGCGGCGGTGTAGGGGTCGCCTTCCGCGTCGGCCAGCCCGGCGAGCGCGAGGAGCGGGGCATTGTCGAGCGGGTCAACGGCGAGCGCGGCGGCGAGGTGCGTTTTCGCCTCTCCGTTCGCGCCGAGGGCGAAGAGCGCAATCCCCCGCAGGCAGTGGAAGACGGCGGCATCCGGGAAGACCGCAAGACCCTGTCCGGCGAGATCGGCGGCGCCCTCGTTGTCGCCATCCTCCAACGCGGATTGGATCGCCGCGACATGCTCGCGCGCCGAGCGGCCGGTGCCGTCCATCACGCGCCGCCCTCGCTCGTGTCGGCATAGATGCCGCGATACTCCGGTGGCAAGAGCGCGGCGATATGGCGCATCATCTCGTCCGCCGCCGCCGCCATTGTCGGCCGCTTGCCGTCCGCGCCAGGGCCGAGGTGGAAGGGCGCGCCGAACGTCACCGTCACGCGCGCGCGGCCTTGCCGCCTGCGCCCCGCCGCTGCCGCCTTCGCATCGAACGGCAGCGTCTCGGTACCGGTCACGGCGACGGGCAGGATCGGCGCGCCTGTCCGCAAGGCGACGAACGCCGCGCCAGGCAGCACCTTCTCGATCTTCGCCGTCAGCGAGCGTGTCCCCTCCGGGAACATCAGGAGCGCCTCGCCGTCCTCAACGAGATGCACGGCGTAACGCAGGGCGACCCGATCGGCCGCGCCCCGATCAATGGGAAACGCGCCAAAGAAGCGGATGAAGCCACCGACAACGGGGACGGTGAAGAGTTCCTTCTTCGCCATGATGAAGACCGTCCGGGGGATCACCGCGCCGACGACTTCGGGGTCGAAGTTATGCAGATGATTGCTCGCAATGATCAGCGCGCCCCGACGCGGCACATTCTCAAGACCCCGCACATCGAGGCGCATCAACGGCACGAACGCCGCGCGGAATGCCCAGCGCGTGCCGCGAAACAGCGCCCCGTACAGGCGCGTGCGCCGGAAGGCATCAACGCGGTCGCGTTCGTCGCGATGCGCGGGCGGCGTTTTCGGCGTTGTCCGGGTTGTGACGCTCATGATGCCTCCCCTCCCGCTCCGGCGCGGGCCGCTGCCTTCTCCACCTCATGCAGCGCCCGCTCGGCGACTTCCTCCGGTGTCAGTACGTCATTGATGATAATGATCGCGTCCGGCGCGGGCCGGAGCGGCGCGACAGTACGGCTGCTGTCCAGCCGGTCGCGTTCCGCCTCCTCGCGCACAATTTCGCCGATTGGCCGGGGCCGGCCCCGCGCGGCGAGTTGCCGCGCCCGCCGCTCCGCCCGAACGCGCGGGTCCGCATCGAGGTAGATTTTCAGATCGGCATCCGGCACGACAACCGTCCCCATATCACGCCCCACCATGATGACGCCGCCCGCCGCCGCCGCCCGCCGCTGCACCGCGAGCAGCGCGGCCCGCACGCCGGGCAACTGCGAGACCGCCGAGACCAGCCCGTTGACAGCGGGAGAACGGAGATCGCTCGTCACGTCCTCGCCGTCAATCGTCACGACCGGCTCGCTCGCGGCGTCGCGCGGCGGGCCGACATGGATGCGCGCCGCCTCGATGAGCCGGACAATCCGCGCCTCATCCGCCGGGCCGACCGTCATCATCCCCGCCCGCGCCGCGAGCAGCGTCGCCGCGCGATACAGCGCGCCCGTGTCGTACACATGATAGCCGAGCCGCTCCGCCAGCCGCTCCGCCAGGCTCGTCTTCCCGACACCCGCCGGGCCATCAATCGTGATGACGCGGGGAATCATCGGGGGGTGAGGCTCCCTAATTCCCTCATTCCCGTTCCTCCGTCGGCATCTCCGGATCGGCGATTTTGAGGGCGACGAAGAGTTCGCGGCGCTCGCCGGGTGTCAGTTCGCGCCACGCGCCTTTGGGGATGCCGGTGAGGACGAGCGGGCCGAGGCGGACACGCACGAGTTTCTGCACCTCGCAACCAACGGCCTCAAGCATCCGGCGCACCTGCCGCTTGCGCCCCTCGCTGATGACGATGCGAATCCATTGCTCACCGTGCTTGACGGGCAGGAGGCTCACCTTCGCGGGGGCGGTGCGTTCGCTCTGCCCCCATTCGTCGCGCAGTTCCACCCCGGCGCCAAGCGCGCGAACGGCCTCCCGGTCGGGCAGCGGCGAAACGAGCGCGTGATATTCCTTCTGAATGCCGTAGCGCGGATGCATGACACGATGCGCCACCTCGCCATCATTTGTCATCAGCAGCAAACCCTCAGTGTCTCGATCCAGCCGCCCGACGGGAACGATCCGCTCCTGCACATCCACGAGTTCCATCACTGTCCAGCGCCCACGCTCGTCACTCGTCGTCGTAATGTAGCCGCTCGGCTTGTGGAGGATGATGTAGCGCATGCGGGGACGAGCGAGTTGCTTATTGTCCACGAGGATGTTGTCGCGCTCCGGGTCCACCTTGACGCCCATCTCGCGTACGACCCGGCCATTCACCTTGACGCGGCCCGCCTTGATAATCTCCTCGGCAGCGCGGCGGGAGGCGATGCCCCGCGCGGCGAGTACCTTCTGGAGGCGTTCTTGCCCTAATCCCTCATCCGCCCGGAGGGCGCCCGGCTTCCCCTGTGGAGAAGGGGGAGAAGAAGATTTTTCAGTCGGGCGGCGCGGGCGGCTGGCTGGGCGTCGCGGTGTATCGGGCATGGGTTACCTCTCTCCGCGGATTCCAGGCGTTCCGCATCACGCTTCGATCTTTCGGAGGCTCACTCCCCTTTCCCACACCGAAGGTACGGGAGGGGGTTGGGGGGTTAGGCAGGCGTCGGGACGCTCGTGGTGAAGACGTCCAGCCGCGCGAGTTCGCCGTCCCCGAGCGAGAAGATGATAACACCGCGCGCACCGGGCGGGCTAGCGGGAGGAGTGCCGGTCGTGGTGGCCGTGGCTGTGAGAGCGTTGGAAGCAGACGCAACGGGCGACAAGATGAGCGTGTAATGCACCAATGGGGCAAGTTTGCTGTCCAATACCACCGTCTTACTCTCTCGTGTCGTCACGCCCCAGGCATCGAGGGCGCGGGCGAGGCCAGGCAACCCCTTCGGATCGCCGAGCGCGACCCACGACCACGCCGAACGCACGTACGCGAGCAAGGCGCGGGCATCCGCGTAGCGATCCGTGCTGCCGAGGATGACGATAATGAGCCGGTGGTTATTTTCCGCGATGGCGAGGATGAGATTCTGCCCCGCTTCGTCCGTCGTACCGGTCTTGACGCCGATCACGCCCGGCGTCCCAAGCAGTTCGTTCGTGTTTTTGACCGGATAGGCGCCATACGCCGAAGGGATCGTCGCCTCCGGCGTGCGGACAATCGGCGCCAGAATCGGATCGTCGAGCACGAGATCCGCCAGCCGGGCGAGGTCGCGCGCGGTAGTGACCATACCGGGCGCGTCGAGACCGCTCGGATTGACCGCCGTCGTTCCCGTCAGCCCCCGCTCCGCGCCCACGGCATTCATACGCGCGACGAAGGCATTGACGGGGCCGAGCGTCGCCGCGTCCGGCAGTTTCGCGCCCTCGGCGTGCGCGATGACGGTGGCGGCGTCGTTCCCGGAGGGAATGAGCATTCCCTTGAGGAGATTACCGAGTGTCAGCGTGTCGCCCGGCTTGAGGCCCATCGTGCTGCCGCCGACGAGGTCATTCTTTTCCGCCTGAATCTTCTCGTCCACCTGCCCGAGCGTCAGTGCGGTGATGGCGGTGAGCAACTTGATCGTGCTCGCCGGGGCAATCGCCGTCTCCTGCTCCTTCTGATAGAGCCGTTTGTCGCTCGTATTTTCCTGCACGAGCGCGGCGCGTGCCGTGATCGTCGGCGCGGACACGGACGGCACAGCGTGCGGATATGGCGCGCTCGGCCATGCCGCCACCGGCCCCATGAAGACCAGCAGCGCGACCAATGCAAGGAACAGACCGAGTAACAGACGACGCAATTTCATGGCGAGGAGAATATCAGATTTGCCTACCCCCTGACCCCCTCCCGAACAGGAGGGGAACCTGATTCGAGCGTTCTGCAAAGGAAGGGGCAGGGGGTTTAGGTCAGATCAGTTTCTCGCGGACGCGGGCGCTGAGGGCATCGAGCGCCCAGACGACGATGATCGTCAGAAAGGCGACGGTGCCGACGCGGTGCCACTGCGTCAGTTGCTGATACTGGAAGAGGGCGAGCCCGATCCCGCCGCCGCCGACGAAGCCAACGACGATTGAGGTGCGGACGTTGATGTCCCACCGGTAGATTGTGAAGGCGAGGAAGGGCGGCACGACCTGCGGCGCGACGGCGTAGAGGACCGTTTGCAGCCGTGTCGCGCCCGTCGCGGTGATCGCCTCCATCGGGCCGGGGTCAATGTTCTCGATCTGCTCCGAGTAGAGTTTGCCGAGCGAGGCGACGGAATGGACGAAGAGCGCGAGCATGCCCGCGAATGGCCCAATCCCGACGACCGTGACGAAAATGATCGCGAAGACGAGTTCCTGGATCGAGCGGAAAATGTTGAAGAAACCGCGTACGAGTGTGTAGATCGCCATGCGGACCGGCGAGCCGCGCATCAGGTTGCGCGCGCCGAGGAAGGCGAGGGGCACCGCGAACACGATCGAAAAGACCGTGGCGATCAGCGCGAGAAAGATGCTCTCCAGCATCAACTGGACGGACATCCAGAAGATGCTCCAGTCCGGCGTCAGCAGTTGCTTCGAGATGCGCCAGCCGCGCGCGAACCGCTGGACATAGAAGATCGGATCAACCTCGGTGATGTACCATCCCGCCATGAACGTCTCGATGCCGATGACAACCGCCGTGAAGACCCAGAGCGTCCGGTACCACGGTCGCCCTTCGAGGGGCAGCAGCGGGCGCGCCCACCCCATCAGCCGCAGGCCGAGCGTGTCGTTCGTGAACTGGAGCAGAATTGGAATCGGCAGGCTGACGAGCAGGAAGAAGAGGAACTTCGGCAGCGTCACGCCGCCAAGCGTCGTCACACCTTCGGACTGGCGCCAAGTGTACGCGATCATATCCAGCGCCGGATTCGCGTTGACCTTCGAGGGAAGCCAGAGCGCGTGAATCAGCGCGTCCACCACGAAGAGGCCGGTGTAGATCGCGTACCCCGCAATGAACCAGTCGAGCAGGAACGCAACCAGCCGGCGAGGAACGTGCTGAGTGCTGAGTACGGAGTGCGGAGAGGAGCCGACGACAGATTGCGTGCCGATGCTCAGTTCCGCTTCCAGCCGGATTTCTTCTTCCGTCGCCATATCTCCTCCGAGCCGGTGCGCTTCAGCACGCAGCACTCAGCACTTCTTCATGCGATCTCCACCTGAATCGCGTCCTCGCCGTAGATTGCCTTGAAGCGGGCGTCGTCAATCTCGCTCGGCAGGCCATCGAAGACGAGTTTGCCCGCTTTGAGCGCGATGATGCGCGTCGCGTAGCGCCGGGCGAGTGAGAGGAAATGGAGTGAGCAAAGCACGGTAATCCCCTGATCGCGGTTGATCTCCTCGACATACCGCAAGACGGAGTGCGAGGTCGCCGGGTCGAGGCTGGCAACCGGTTCGTCGGCGAGCATCAGCGTCGGCTCCTGCATCAAGGCGCGAGCGATGGCGACGCGCTGCTGCTGGCCACCGGAGAGCGTGTCTGCCCGCTGCCGCGTGCGGTCCGCGATGCCAACCCGTTCGAGATTGTGCATCGCCCGCTGAATATCCGCCGCCGGGAAGCGGTAGACGAGCGGCCCAACGGTGGTGACGTAGCCGAGCCGCCCGCTGAGGACATTCATCAGGACCGTGCCGCGCTTCACGAGGTTGAACTGCTGAAAGATCATGCCGATCGAGCGGCGGATGCGGCGGATTTCCGCCTCGCTCGCCCCGGTAACTTCCTTGCCGTCGAGCAGGATCGTCCCGCTTGTCGGCTCGACGAGCCGGTTGATGCAGCGCAGGAGCGTAGACTTCCCCGATCCTGACAGGCCGAGCACGACCACAAACTCGCCATCCCTCACCGTGAGGCTGACATTATCGAGGGCGAGGGTGCCATTCGGATAGATTTTCGTCAGATTGCGGATTTCGAGCACGTTTCTGAGGACTGAGGACTGAGGACTGCGCAGCGCCGTTCGCTCCGTAGCCCTTCGCCCTCAGTCCTTCGTCCTTTCTACTTAATGTACTCCGATGGGTCCTTGCCGAGCGCTTTGAGGGAGTCGCGCACGACCTGATACCGGCTGTCATCGGACTTGACGAGACCCGTGATACTGTAGAGGTCCTTCAGTTGCTTCTGGCCGTTCGGCTGCGAGACGTAGTAAAGGAGCGCGTTGACGACGCGGTCCTGTAACTCCTTCGGGAAGTCCGCGCGGAAGGTGACGGTGTCATTCGGGATGTCCGGCGTGAAGCCGACGGCCTTCACCTTCGTAACGATGTCCGGATAGGTCTTCAATTGCGTCGCGCGGCCGTCCGCAATCGTGCCATCCGGGTTATCCGGGCTGTAGTAAGTCGCGGCGCAGTCGGCATTACCCTGATAGACGGCCAGAACGGCCTGCGGGTGCCCGCCGGCGAAGATTTCCTTGGACGGCCTGATTCCCTGCTGCGCGAAGAGCGCGGAGGGGAAGATGTAGCCGGAGGTGCTCGCGGCATCCACCCACGCCATCGTCTTGCCATTGCATCCCTTGATGTCCGTGATACCGCTGTCCGCACGGGTAATGATCTCGCCCTTGTAGGTATCGAGGCCGTTGCGGACCGTCGTCAGGGCGACATTCGCGTTATACTTCTGGTGCGCGATCAAGTAGGCGAACGTCGCGAGCCACGCGATGTCGGCGTCGCCGCTGCCCATGGACTCGATCACCGCGCCGTATGAAGTCGGGACGGCGGTCTTGAACTTCAGACCTGTCAGCGTCTCAAGGTCCTTGGCGATCTGATTGCCGCTGGCGAGCACTTTGTCCACCTGCTCGGAGGGAACGAAGTACATCGTGATCGGCTTCGCCTCGCTGCCGAGGCCACTCGCCACGGGCTGCGCGACGGGCTTCGGCGGTGGCGGCGCTGCCGTCGGGGCGGCGGCGCTGCTCGCGGCGCGTGTGCCGCCCGGTGCGGAACCGGTCGGCGCGGTGCCGACAGCGGCGGCGCTCCCGGTGGGCGTCGTACCGGCGGGCCGCGCGGTCGGGTTCGCGGTCGTTGACGCGGCAACGGTCGTCGGAGCGGTCGTCGCGGCGCCACCTGTGGTCGCGGCAGTCGTCGGCTTCGCCACACCACTACCGGCCGTGGCCGTCTTGTCGGCGCTGCTCGTCCCACACGCAGTGAGCAACAGGGTCAAGACCGTAAAGATGGCAACCCCGAGTTGGAGCCGCCCCACAAACCACCGGCGCATGATTTTCCTCCTTCTTCCTCGCATACAGGCACGCATGTCCGTCGGAAATCGGGCAAGAGATAACGGGCGATGTGTGCGGCGTGATTGTTCAATGAGATGTACGTGCGTGTCAAGGGCAGGGGTTACTCATCATTCGTTGCCTGAGAGGGCGACGACCTGGCCGTCCTCGACGGTGACGGGATAGATACGGATGCGGAAATACAGAGCGGATTCTGAGCGTCAGATTAGTACATTGGCGCGGTGGCCGTCGCGCGTCCCGGCGCGGATAAGGGCATATGGAGGTCTTCAACGGTTGCGCGATAGGTTTCGACCTGCCGGGCCCGCTCTGTCGCGTCCCAGCCGAGCGCGTCGCCGAGGATGGCCGCGACATCTGGCGCGGCGGCGAAACCGTGCGCGCGGTCAATGAGCGAGAGCCGCGTGCGGCGCGCGAGCACGTCCTCCACCGACATCGCCATTTCGTAGCGCGCGGCGAAGCGCGCTTCGGCAAAGATCACCGGCAGATCGGGCGCCATCCGGGCGGCGAGCAGCGCGTCATCGTCAATCATTTCGAGGAGCAGTGGCGCGTCTGAGCCATAGGATTGGAGCAGGTGCGCCGTCACATCGGCATCCAGCCCCCGCCTGGCGGCTTCGGCGGGCAGGGTCCGCTTCCAGTGGCCGTAGCCGTCCGCCCCGGCGAGTGGCAAGTGGTCTGTCACGGAGGCGCGGACGTTCAGGCCGTGCAGTTCGAGTGTATTGAGGGTGTCCTGCGCCATGCGACGGTAGGTCGTCAGTTTGCCGCCGACGATCGTGACGAGGCCGTTTGGGGAGGCAAGCACCGCGTGCGTGCGGGCGAGCGCGGCGGATTTCGCGCCGTCCCGCGCCCGGACGAGCGGGCGATACCCTGCATACGTGCTGATAATGTCCGCCTCGGTCAGTTGCGAGCGGATCGAGCCATTCGTCGTGCGGAGAACGTAGGCGATCTCGTCCGCGTCGGCGCGGGGGCGTTCGATGTCGCCGCCGGGCGTGTCGGTCGTGCCGATCACCGCGCGCCCTTGCCACGGCACGATGAAGATCAGCCGTCCGTCTTCCGTCTCCGGCAGGACGACGGCGTTCTTCGTCACACCGACCTTCGCGGCCTCCACGACGAGATGAATCCCCTTCGCGGGGAGCACCTGCACCTGCGGTTCGCGCGTGCCGAGCGATTCGACGCGCTCCGCCCAGACGCCCGTCGCGTTGACGACGTGCCGCGCGGCGATGGTCTGCATTTCGCCCGTGATCGTGTCCCGCGCCTCGACGCCCACGATCCGGCCATGTTCCTGCACAAACCCCACCGCCTCGGTGTAATTCGCCACCAACGCGCCCTGCTCGACGGCGGTGCGGATAATTGTCGCGACGAGTTTCGTGTCGTTCGTGCCCGCGTCGCTGTAGACGAAGGCGCTCTTCAGGCCGTCCGTCTTCAGGCCGGGCACGTCGCGCGCCGCCTCGTCCGCCGGGATATGGCGGTGGCGGGCGGGCACCCCCTGGGCAGATTTTTGTTTGCCCGCCAGCACGTCGTACGCGGTCAGGCCAATTGCCATCGCCAAGCTAACACCGATGCCGCGCGGCAGGGAGATGGGCACGCCAATCGGGCGGCGCGTTGTCTCGTAGATCGGCAGGACGAAAGCGAGCGGCCAGACGAGATGGGGCGCGATCTTCAAGAGCGTCGCGCGCTCGTGCAGCGCCTCCCGCACGAGCGCGACTTGCCCCTGCGGCAGGTAGCGGATGCCGCCATGCACGAGTTTCGTGGACCAACCGCTCGTGCCGCTGGCGAAATCCTTCCGCTCGATCAGCGCGACGGACGCCCCGCGCGAGGCCGCTTCCAGCGCGACGCCCGCGCCGGTGATGCCGCCACCGATCACGCAGATATCCACCCGCCCCGCCGCCATGCGCCGCAGATGCTCCGCTCGTGTCTCCGCTGAAAGATGCTGCATGGGGAAACCTCACCCCCTGCCCCTCTCCATCGCGATGGAGAGGGGTGACTCGCCCGAAATACCGTGGTCTCCCGCTGATCATCGAAGCATCACGAAGGTTGTTCCCCCTCTCCATCGCGGGCGCGGGCGCCCTCTGGGCAGTATGGGCAGGTGAGAGAGGGCCGGGGGTGAGGTCACCCCAGTTGCGGCAGGATGTCGCGGATGTCGAGGGCGCGGCAGGTCATCATCGGGGTATCGCGCAAGGTGTAGGCGCTCGCTTTCGTCTCTCGTAGGGCGGCAACGAGATCGAGGAAGTCCTGCGGGTAATCGCTCTCGAAGGCGACGACCCACTCCTGGTCATCGAGGCCGAAGGAATAGGTGGTGTTCAGTTTCACCGACGGATACCCCTGACCCACCTCGATATGCTCGCGCATCATCTCCTGCCGCTCGTCGAGCGAGAGCGCGAACCACTGACGCGTCTTGACGAAGGGGTAGACAAAGAGGTACTTCCGGCCACCCGACTCGATGGTCAGGCGATTCGACTCACTCTCACGATCTTTCGGGTCCACGTACTGCGAGCGACGCGTCATCGAGAGGTAGGCATAGGGCGTCGTCAGATAGCGGCCAAAGCCCGTGCCGTGCAGTTTCGCCGCGAAGGTCTGGAAGTCATCGAGTTCGTACGAGACCTGCCACAAGAGGAAGTCCGCGTCTGCCCGCAGCCCGACGCAGGAGTACGAGCGGACGAGCATCGTCGGGGTCGTTGCGTCAATCAGGGCGAGGAATTCGGCATAGCCACGCTCCCGGTCGGTCTCGGGCAGGTGGCGCCACGCCGGGTCAACGCGATAGAAGGCAAAGCGGACGAATTGCCGGCGCGTCGGCGCCTTGGCGGCGGTTGTCGTCGTGGGGGCGGCGGTTGGGGCGGCGGTGATGCTCATCTCTCACTCCCGTGTCGGTTCGTCGTGCGAACGCTTTTCGCGCGCTCCGTTGCGCGCTCCCGCCCATGATAGCACGCGGCGGAATGGTGGTACGCTATGCGCTGTTGTTGATCGCTATGGGATCGCGACGCACGAGAGAGCAGAGAAGGAGACCCGCATGGCCGACACCCCCGCATCCGTACCTGACACCACCGCGCCGGGCCGCGCAATGACGATCCTCGCCCACCCGGACGACGCCGAGTTCGGCTGCGGCGGCACGCTGGCGACCTGGGCGCGGCAGGGCAGCGAAATCACGATGGTGATCATCACGGACGGCTCGAAGGGCAACGACGACCGCTCGATCACGTCGGAGCGACTCGTTGCTCTGCGCGCGGAGGAGCAGGCGCGCGCCGCGCGCGTCCTCGGTGTCACGCACGTCGTCAACCTCGGCTACGAGGATGGCGTCCTGCAGCCGACAATTGCCCTCCGGCGCGATATCGCTCGCGTCATCCGCCAGCACAAGCCCGATGTCATTATTACCGGCGATCCGGACAACCGCTTCGGCGGCGACTTCTACATCAATCACCCGGACCACCGGGCGGCGGCGGAAGCGGCGCTCTACGGCATCTTCCCGGCGGCGGACAACTTCAATTTCTACCCCGAACTCCTCGCCGAGGGGCTGGAGCCGCACAAGGTCAAGGAGGTCTGGGTCGAGGCATGGGGTGGCGGCACAACGTTCGTGGATGTCACCGAGGCGATGGACGTGAAGATCGCCGCGCTCGCGGAGCACAAGAGCCAGTTCGATATCAAGGATGTCGAGCCCTTCGTCCGCCGCTGGACGGAAGAGACGGGCAAGAAGCACGGGGTCGCCTTCGCGGAGAGTTACCGCAAGATCATCCTCCAGCGCCCACCGGACGCGGAAGCCGGCGCCGAACTCGTTGCCGAGGGCGCGAGCGAACTGGAAGAAACGCCCGTCCACGAGAGTACGAGTAACGAGTAGCGAGTAACAAGTGCTGAGGGAATCACCCTCGTTACTCGCTACTGATTAGAGCGAACCTGTCGCGACGATCTCGCCGGTCGGGGCGATACTGCCACCGAATGGTTCGACGCTGATTGCGATCGTCTGCGCGTTCGTTACATCTCCACGCACGAGGCCGCTCCACGAGCCGTCGGCATTTGGGGAGAAGAGGCCCGCGCTGACCGGAGTATTCCCCGCAATGAACCAGACCTCGTACACCTTCCCGGTGGCGAGCGACGGCAGCCCGCTGATCGTCAGGACAGCGGCTTGAGTGCTGGCAAGCCTGAGCAATTCTCCCCGCGCGGGGATATTCGGCGTCGTCCCCGTGATTGGCTTCGTCATGCCCGCCGAAGCGATCGCGCTGCGCTGCGTGGCGATCACCCGGTCCTTGCCGGTGAGATCATGGTTGAGGGTCGCGGCCCAACCACCGAAGCCGATCGTGAGGACGAGCAAAATGACCGCCGCGAACGGCCAGACGACGCCACGCTGCCGACGCGCGCGGACGCGATCAAGCGCGACGGGCTGCGCGGCACGAGGGCGCTCTCCGGTATCCGCCAGGGCTTCCTGATAGACATCCGCCATCAGTCGGACGCGGAGTTGGGGGCTGGGCGTGATGGGAGGAACGCCATAGGGGAGCATCGCCGCCGCCTCTTTCAACATCACCATGTCGTCCGCCGCATCCGGGTGCGCGGCGAGATACTCCTCGACCGCCGCGTCCTCCTCCGGATGCAGCGCGTGAAGGGCGTACGCCGCGAGCAGGCTGGATGGATGCGTCTCATCCATCTCCGGCGTTTCTGATGGACGGTTGTTCTCCGGGGCCTTCACCGTGCGCGCTCCATTCCCTCATCTACGGTGTCCGGTACATGCAGCAGATCGCGTAACTTGTCGAGCGCCAGACGCATGCGCCCTTTGACCGTCCCGAGGGGGATTCCGACCCGCTGCGCGATCTCGGTATGAGTGAATCCGCCGTAATACGCCAGATCCACCACCTGCCGTTGCTCGGGCGGCAAGGTTGCCATCGCCTGCCGTACTCGCTCGTGTTCCAAACCGCGCACCACTTCCGTCCATGTATCCTCTTTGGCAGGCAGCGGCATCGCGCCATCAATGACCGTATCCGCGCCCGCTTTCGACCGCACACTGCGCATCTGGTCAATCGCGCGGTGATGCACGATCGTCAGCAGCCAGGTCCGAACCGTCCCGCGGCGGGTGTCATACGTCGCGCCTTGTCGCCAGACATTGAGGAACGCTTCTTGTACCACGTCCTCCGCGCTGCCGCGCTCGCCGAGCAGACGGTACGCGAGCGCGAAGGCTACCCCACTATACCGATCATAGAGCAATTCGACCCCGCGCGGATCGCGACCCGCGATCTGACGAAGAATCGCGGCGTCCACGTCCTGATCCCTGTTCTCGTCCGCCGCCATGCTCTTCCTAACCGTACGGAAAACCCCGCGAGCGCGGATCATTGCCGAAATCATTCAGCCGAGCGAAAGAACCCGGATCTCCATTATACCGATAGATGCCGCTTGATTGCGATGCGTGGCGACTAGGGAACAGGGATCGTTGTCGGCATATGGCTGATCCGATCCCATATGCGTTGCGTACTCAGGGTAGGGTCGAAACGACGGGTTGATACCCGGCCCGTCATCGGATTTGTAGTCCTCAATATGAGGAAGGAGCATCTGGATCGTGGAAGATCGCATTTTACGCATCGTACACGGGGAACTTTCCCGCCGCTCACTGCTGAAGGGGGCGCTCGGCGCGGCGGCGCTCGCGGCGATGCCGATCAGCAGCATCGCCTTCTCCGAGGCGCAGGCGCTCGCCGCCAACCTCCCCGACGACTTCGCCATCCTCAACTTCGCCCTCACGCTGGAGCATCTCGAGGATGTCGCCTACCGCCAAGCGATCGCCAGCGGCAAACTGACCGGCAAGAACCAGCAGTACGCGCAGATGTTCGGCGATCAGGAGCACCAGCATGTCGTCCTGATTACGGGCGCACTGCAGCAGGCGGGCCAGACGCCGGTGGCCGAGCAGGCGCACTACAACTTCCCCGCCTACACCGATGAGCACACGATCATTGACTTCCTACGCGTGCTGGAAGAGACGGGCGTTGGCGCGTACAGTGGCGCGGCGCAGTTCATCAAAGACAAAGGCATCCTGACTGTCGCGGGCGGCATCCAGCAGGTGGAGGCGCGCCACACGGCGATCCTGCGGCGGCAGGACGGCATGGCGCCCGTGCCAACCGCATTCGAGAAGGCGCTGACACCGGACATGGTGCTCGCTGCTGCCGGGCCGATCCTCGGCGCATAACGAAGGGAGAACGAGACGACAATGGTTACGTTCAACAATGACATTGATGTCCTTAATTACGCGCTGACCTTGGAGCAGTTCGAGGCGGCCCTGTACAAGGTGCTGATCGGCGCGAATCTTCTGACAGGCGTCGAGGCGCAGTACCTGACGACCTTCGGGGCGCAGGAGCAGGCGCATGTAGATACGCTGACGCAGGTGATCGGCCAGTTGGGCGGCACACCGGTCACGCAGCCGACGTCGTACAACTTCGCTGCGGCGGGGCCAATCACGAACCGGGATCAGTTGATCGCGGTAGTGACAATGGTGGAGGACCTGGGCGCGTCAGCCTACCTGGGCGCGGCGGGATATATCCAGAGCCGGGACCTCTTGACGGCAGCGGTGACAATCCACGCGGTAGAGGCGGAGCACGCCTCGATCTTCCGGGATTTGCAGGGCTTAGCGCCCGCGCCGGACGCGGTGGCGAAGGGACGGACGCCGGACGAGGTGCTGGCGATGGTGATGCCCTTCCTCGCCGCTCCGGCTCCGACCCCCACACCAGCGCCCGCCCCGGCGCCGGCTGCGACACCCGGCTCACACTTCATCCGCCGGTTGGGTGACGGATAACCCCGCCTCAGTTCACCACAGCGAAAGAGGGAGCGGTACATGCCGCTCCCTCTTTCTTGCCTATCCCTCGGCCGCCGCGCGCACGATCGCCGCGAACTCGTCCGCCCGCAGGCTCGCACCGCCGACGAGCGCGCCGTCAATTTCTGGTTGCGCCATCAGTTCGGCGGCGTTACGGCCGGAGACGCTGCCGCCATATTGGATGCGGAGGGCTTCGGCGGTCGGGCCGCCGTAGAGCGTCCTGATCTCATCGCGAATCAGGCCACAGACCCGATTCGCTTCCTCGGCGGTCGCCGCGCGGCCTGTGCCGATTGCCCAAATCGGTTCGTAGGCGACGACGACGTTGAGGACATCCTCCGTGGAGACGCCCGCGAACGCCGCGCGTACCTGACTCGTGACGAAGAGGTCTGTCCGGCCCGCCTCGCGCTCCTCCAACCGCTCGCCGATGCAGCAAATCGGCCGGATGCCATGTCCGAGGAGTGCGTGGACCTTCTTGTTCACCCACTCATCCGTCTCACCGAAGAGTGCGCGCCGCTCGGAGTGGCCGACGATACAGTACCGCGCGAGGTCCTTGAGCATCAGCGCGGAGACCTCGCCTGTGAACGCACCCTCGTCGGCCCAGTAGCAATCCTGCGCTCCGAGCAGGATCGGCGTCTCCTCCAGATACTCCGCGACGGCGAGCAGCCACGGGAAGGGCGGACAGAGCACGATCTCCGCGCCTTCGACATTGTCGAGTTCGTCCATCAGCGCCTCGACGAGGTCCATCGCGCCGTCGTAGGTCGTATGCATCTTCCAGTTCCCCGCGATGATTGGCATCCGCATGAGCGCTCACTCCGTTCACTTCAGCAACGAGCAATGAGCAACGAGTAGGTATGCGCTGTCTCATTGCTCATTGCTCGTTGCTCATTGCTTCTCTTTCAGTGCTGCGACGCCGGGCAACGTCTTGCCTTCGAGGAATTCCAATGACGCGCCGCCGCCGGTCGAGACGTGAGTGATCTTGTCAGCGACGCCCGCTTCTTCAATGGCGGCGACCGAATCCCCACCGCCGACGACGCTCACCGTCCCCTTCGCCGATGCGTCCGCGACGGCGTGGGCGAGGGCAATCGTCCCTCGGGCGAAGGCGGGAACTTCAAACATGCCCATCGGGCCGTTCCAAAACACGGTACGCGCGCCCTTCACCACACTGCGGTAGTAGGACGCGGTCATCGGGCCGATGTCATAGATCGCGTCGTCCGGGCCGACTTCGTCAATCCGAACCGTGCGCGTCACCGGCTCCGGCGCATGATCGCCGAGCAGTTCCTTCGCGCTCTGCGTTGAGACGACGGCGTCCGTCGGGACGTGCAGGCCGACGCGGCGCGTCGAGGTACGCGCGAGCATGTCGTGTGCGGTCGCCACGGCGTCCTGCTCAACGAGCGATGTGCCGACGGTATAGTTCTGCGCGAGCAGGAAGGTGTTCGCCATCCCTCCGCCAATGCAGAAGCCGTCCACCTTGCCCATCAGATGCTCGATCACGCCGATTTTGTCCGAGATCTTCGCGCCGCCGAGGACGACGATAAACGGGCGCTTCGCCCCCGCCAGCAGGCCGCCGAGCGCGTCCAGTTCTTTCTCCATCAGCAGACCGGCATAGGCGGGCAGGAGATGCGCGACGCCTTCCGTACTCGCATGGGCGCGATGCGCGGCGCCGAAGGCGTCATTGACATAGAGATCGCCCAGTTTGGCGAGTTGCGCGGCGAAATCGGGATCATTCGCCTCTTCTTCGGCGTGAAAGCGCAGATTCTCCAGCAGGAGCACATCGCCCGGCTTCGCCGCCCGCACCGCCGCTTCCGCTTCCTCCCCGACACATGCGGGCACGAACCGCACCGGCATACCGAGGTGCTCCACGAGCGCGGGTGCGATGGGTTTCAGACTCTGTTTAGGGTCCACCTTCCCCTTGGGACGACCGAGGTGGGAGATGAGCACGACGACCGCGCCCGCCCCGAGCAGGAAGCAGATCGTCGGGATCGCCGCCGTGATCCGCGTCGTGTCCCCGACGACGCCATCATTGAGGGGCACATTGAAATCCACCCGCACCAGCGCCCGCCTCCCCGTGAGGTCGGCGGGCGGAATATCGCGGATCGTCTGCTTCGTGATCGCCATACATCCTACCCTCTACCCCCTCCCTAAAGGGAAGGGAAACCGGGCGGCTCACCAACCGCCCCTACGGGAATGCTGTCGTTCTCTCCCTTCCTTTTCGGGAAGGCGGGTGCGGGCGCGGGCGCCCTCTGGGCAGCATGGGCAGCATGGGCAGTGGGGGTTAGGTAAATCTACCAGCCGCCCTTTTCCGCGATCATGTTCGTCAGGTCAGCGAGGCGGCAGGAGTAGCCCCACTCGTTGTCATACCATGCGACGACCTTCACCATATTGCCGCCGACGACGATCGTCGAGAGGCTGTCGAGGATGGCGGAGCGATCATCCTGCTTGTAATCCATCGAAACGAGCGGCTCGTCGCTGTAGCCAAGAATGCCGAACAGCGGACTCTCTTCGTTGTCCGCCGCCTGTTGAAAGGCATTGTTCACTTCCTCAACGCTCGTGTTCTTCTCGGTCTCGACGGTCAGGTCGAGGATGGAGACGGTTGGTGTCGGGACGCGGAGCGCGTAGCCATCCAGTTTGCCCTTCAGTTCGGGGATGACGAGCGAGAGCGCACGGGCAGCGCCGGTCGTCGTCGGGATAATATTCTGCCCGGCGCTCCGGGCACGGCGGAGGTCCTTGTGCGGGCCATCGAGGAGGATCTGATCGCTCGTGTACGAATGGACGGTGACCATCGTGCCTTTGACGATCCCGAAGGTATCGAGCAGCACCTTCGCGGTCGGCGCGATGCAGTTCGTCGTGCAGGAACCATTGGAGATGACGTTGTGCTGCGCGGGGTCGTATTTCTCCTGGTTGACGCCAAGGACGAGCGTGACGTCCTCATTGGTGGCGGGGGCGGAGATAATGACCTTCTTCGCGCCGCCGTCCATGTGCGCCTTCGCCTTGTTGGCGTCCGTGAAGAAGCCGGTAGATTCGATGACGATGTCTACGCCGTAATCGCGCCACGGGATCGCGCCGGGATCGCGCTCGCTGAAGACATGCACCGGGCTGCCATCCACGATCAAATCGCGGTCGCTGACTTCGATCTCTTCCTCGGAGATGCCGTAGGTGGAATCGTACTTGTAGAGGTGGGCGATCGTATGGAGGTCCATCAGATCGTTGACCGCGACGACTTGCAGCAACCCGTCCGGATTCTCATCGTCCGGCCCGTATCCGCCATAGATTGTCTTGAAGACCTGCCGCCCGATCCGACCGAAGCCGTTGATACCGACCTTGACTACCATCGCCGCGTTCCTCCTATCCAAACCCAGTATCGCCGCAGTGTGTATGTCGCACACGGATCGCGAAAAACCGCGCGGGGGCTAAGCATACCTTACCACTGGGGATAGGCGCGACCCCTCCGGCTCGACCTCGCGCCGGTTGATGATTGTCATCGCGCCACCCCCGCCACGAAGCGATGCTTCAGTTGCACCGGGTCCCACTCGTGCCGCACCGCGCTGTTGCCATCCGCGATCTTGACGACGATCACCGCCGGGCCATCGCTGCCGAGCGCGTCCACGACCGCCCGCTCGAACGCCTCGGCGGTCTGCGGTGTCGCGATATGCGGGATGCCCGCACCACGGGCGATCGTCGCCATATCGGTCATCTCGGCGGCCGCGTTCCGCTGCGAGCCGGTGAGCGCGTACGTCCCGTTATCCATGATGACCAGCAGGTATCCGCGTGGCCGCATGCGGGCGACGGTCGCCAGGGAGCCGAGGTTCATCAGCACACTCCCCTCGCCCTCCAGCACGACGACGCGCTCGGCAGGCCGCGCGAGCGCGTAGCCCAGCCCGAGTGATGACGCGAGCCCCATCGAGCCGAACATGTAGAAGTTCTGGGGGCGATCACCGGCGGCGAACAGATCGAACCCGGCGTTGCCGATCCCGGCGAAGACCGCCTCATCCGTTAGATGCGCCAGCACCCGCCGCGTCAGGCCCAGCCGGTTCATTGTCTCAGTCACTACTTCGCCCCCACGTAAGCGAGATGTGCCAACAGTGTATCGGTCGTCCACGTCGCTATCCCACAGCCGAGAAAGTCCGCATCACTCGTCCAGATATCCGCTTCGTTCGCGCCATACGTGAGCGCAAGAGTTCCGACACGAGTACGTTCGCGTCAACGACGAGACGCATCGAACGGTTTCGTAAGATCCAAGAAGTCAGCAAGTTCCTCTTGGGTCATTCCACTTTCATCGAGCAGACGCTTAACCGCCGCATTGAATCGCGCTAAGGCTTCCTGCGTCTCCTCAGGATTTGCCTTCGGAGCAGGAACATAAAACCCAATTGGCTTCCCATGCTTTTCTACAGAGAGCACCTCGTCTCCGGAGAGATATGTCGTTGCCTTGTCCCGGAACTCTCGCACACCAACGTGTCGCATGACAGCACCTCCATTGTGACCACCCTGTGACCACAATGTATCACGTTGCGCGGAGGCCGACAAGCGGACTCAAGGCTTTCGCGAGTCAAGATAGACAATGAAGTCCATCCAGCCGGGGGAATGGTCATATTCGGTGAGGATAACGGCGATCTCGCTGCGATGCTGCGTGCCGTGGTTGACCTGATGGAGCATCTGTTGCCAGAGGGGGTACGCCATCGGCTCGTTGCGGCTGTTCACATAGCGGCAAACAGCGTCGAGCGCCGCCTCATCCACCCGCGCGACGAAGGCATGCGTCGCGCGGTCTATCTCAGCCCAGCACGTCCGCACCGCCGCGACATCGGGGTACTCAGCCGGGTCGAAGCGGGGTGGATTCGGTTCACCGCGCCAGCGCAAGAGCCAGTTCCACTGCGCCCACATCGTATGCACGAGTGTGTCGCGGATCGAGGAAAAACTGGCGCTGCCCGCCGCGACGAACTGCGCGTCGCTCAACCCGGCGCACGCCGTCAGGATGCGCTCGTTCGCCCAGGTGTTGTAGTCATAGAAGGTGCGGATCAGATCGGTTTTCATGACGAATCCTCCTCCCGGAAGATGAGGCGTGCCGCTTCCGCCAGACAGGCGTCCGTTCGCCGGATGATTACTCCGTCCGCGCCGTTCGGGGCCAGGCATAGGCGGCAACGGCGAGACCGCCAATCGCCAGCACCGCGTAGAGGAGCGAGTGCTTGAACCACGGATGGTTCTCGACGATTGCGACCCAGTACATGAACTCCCCGAGGCAGACGATCGCGACAATCAATGCCACCACCGTGATGATCCAGCGCTGCTGCGCGGTCAACCGCTCCATACCGGACGCTCCTTCCTTCCTGCCCGCCTGTTCCGTCGCTATCATAGCGCATGCAACGGGAGCATCGGTCCTCCATATCACCGCGTCAGGCTTCTCTCTTCCCACCCGATAGCAGCGATGAGATGATGAAGGCGACTGGGGAACTCGTGAGATAGGCGGTGGTGAGGGCGTAGTCCAGGGTTTGTTCCAGCGTGTCCGGGCGGTCGAGGGTGTGGTGTTGGATGTCAAGTGCATCGAGCATCCGGGTGATACCTCGGCCCATGCCGCGCTGCGCGGGGTTGAACTCGTTGAGCGTGCCGCGCCCGGCGATCACCATGACGAGCGGCAACTGGTACGGCACGACGAGCGAGCCGAGCGCGTTCGGGCAATTGCCGAAGCCGCTCGTCTGCATCAGGAGGGCGCCGCGCGTTCCGCCCAAGAGGCCGCCCGCGATAATGCCGACGCCCTCCTCTTCCCGCGTGCAGGAGACGGTCGTCACCGCCGCGTCCGCCTCAAAGCAGCGGATGATTGGTGCGACGATATTGTCCGGCACATGCGCAACGAGCGTGATCCCCGCCGCCCGCAACCGCTCGTAGACTACCGTACTCCACATCGCCGCCTCCCAAAAAACGCGAACCCCGCGGATAGAGAAGACAAAGAGGGAAAGAGATGGAGCATGACTTGCCGACTGCCGGGCATCATCATACCGCGCCATCACACGGTTCGCGACGCGCGTACCCGGCCGGATCATTTGCATGCAAACAGCAAGGTACGGTGGCATCGAATTTGCGATGTTCCTGGCAGCAGGCTGAAAAGTCCGCGAACTGCGGCAAAGTGGCCCGACGCGGACTCCCTGGCACCGATGCTGCGATACCACGAACATACCTTCTTCCCCTTCCCCAGGCCGGCGCGGTCCCCACCCGCCCGGCCCCTTCTTTTTAAGCCGCGAGGAACGAGGAACGAGGCTGGGATCGGCGCCTCTCGTTACTCATTCCTCGCTACTCGTTGCTCGTCGTTGGTGGTACGATAAAATCCGCATTGGCTGTCGGGAATCTGATCAGGAAGGGGTGTTACCGCGATGCTCCAGTTCGAGACCACTAATCGCGTCTTGCAGGAAGAGCGGCTCTTCGAGCCGACGGATGAGATGCGTGAGGGCGCGAATATCACTCGGTACATGCGTGCCAAGGGCTTCGATACCTACGACGCGCTCCACAGATGGACGATCGAGCACCCGGAAGAGTTCTGGGCGGAGATGGCGGGGGAACTCCACTGGTTCGCGCCGTGGGAGAAAGTGCGCGACTGGCAGTTCCCCTACGTCAAGTGGTTCGCGGGCGCCAGGACGAACATCGTCTACAACTGCCTCGACCGGCACCGCGGCACGCCCGTCTGGAATCAGGTCGCGATCTACTGGGAGGGCGAGAATGGTGAAACCCGCTCGCTCTCCTACGCCGATCTCTGGCGCGAGACGACGAAGTTTTCCGATGTGCTGACCAAACTTGGCATCGCGGAGAGCGACCGGACGTGTATCTACATGCCGAAGATCCCCGAGCAGTTCGTCGCGATGCTCGGCACGACGCGGATCGGCGCGGCGCACTCCGTCGTCTTCTCCGGCTTCTCCTCCCAGGCGCTCCGGGATCGTATCCAGGAGGGCGAGGCAAAGGTCGTCATCTGTGCGGACGGCTACCAGTATCGCGGCAAACTGGTTGACTTGAAGGCGATTGTGGATGCCGCCGTGCGCGAGTGCCCAACGGTTGAGCACGTCATCGTCGTCAAGCGGGCGGGCAATCACGTCAATTGGGTGCGGGGGCGCGATCTCTGGTACGACGACCTGATGAGCATCGCGAAACCCGGCATGCCCGCCGCCGAACTGGACAGCGAGACGCCGCTCTACTATCTCTACACCTCCGGCTCGACCGGCAAGCCGAAGGGGATCGTCCATACCCACGGCGGCTACATGGTCGGCACATACACGACGACGAAGTTCATCTTCGACATCAAGCCGGACGACATCTTCTGGGACACCGCCGACCCGGGCTGGGTGACGGGCCACTCCTACATCGTCTACGGCCCGATGCTCGCCGGGTGTACACAGATCTTCTACGAGGGCGCGGTGGATTTCCCGAACCCTGGCCGCGTCTGGAAGACGATCGAGAAGTACGGCGTGACGATCCTGTACACCGCGCCAACCGCTATCCGCGCCCTGATGCGGCAGGGCGACCAGTGGCCCGCCAGCGCGGATTTGTCGTCGCTGCGGCTCCTGGGCTCCGTCGGCGAGCCGATCAACCCCGAGGCGTGGATGTGGTATCGCAAGGTGACGGGCGACAAACACCCGATCATGGACACCTGGTGGCAGACGGAGACGGGCGCAATCATGATCTCGCCGACGCCGATCATGCCACTCAAGCCCGGCAGCGCGACTAAGCCCTTCCTTGGCATCGAGGCGGATGTCGTGGACAAGCAGGGGAACCCCGTCCCGGAGGGCGACGGCGGCTACCTGATTATCCGCCAGCCGTGGCCGAGCATGATGCGCACGATTTACCGCGATCCCGAGCGATACGAGACGTACTGGCGGACGATCCCCGGCGTCTACTTCGCGGGGGACTCCGCCTACCGCGATGCGGATGGCTACTTCTGGATTCAGGGTCGCGTGGACGATGTCATTAAGAAGTCGGGCCACCGCCTCGGCTCGTCTGAGATCGAGAGTGCGCTCGTCTCACACCCCGCCGTCGCGGAAGCCGCCGTGATCGGCAAGCCGGACGATGTCAAGGGCGAGAGCATCAAGGCGTTTGTCATCCTCAAGACCGGCTACAGCGGCTCGGACGCGCTGATGCAGGAACTGACGAAGCACGTCCGCGAGACGGTCGGCCCGATCGCGCAGCCGGACGAATTGGCGTTCGTGCCCAGCCTGCCGAAGACCCGCAGCGGCAAGATCATGCGCCGCTACATCAAGGCACAGGAACTCGGCCAGCCGACGGGCGATCTCTCGACGCTGGAGGAGTAATGAGAAGTTCGAGGTTCGGGGTTCGAGGAACGATCCACTTCGAACCCCGAACCTCGAACCTCGAACCTTTTACCAAGCATATCGTTGACAAATACCTGGCAGGGGACTACCATTCCGAATAGCACCTTCGCGCCCAATCCCGTGAGCGGGTGAGGATTGAAATCGAGTAGCACGTTGCATCGGCAAACCCGACGTGATACAGGAGTCTTAACATGAGTGTGATTACCGAAGAGCAGACCGCGATCGTTCTCACCGACGAAGCCGCCGCGCAAGTTCGCACGCTGGTCGAAAAGCAGGGCCGCACGGACCTTGCGCTCCGCCTGTTCGTGACACAGGGCGGCTGCTCCGGTTTTTCCTACGGCATGGCGCTCGATCCGAATACGCGATCGGACGATGCGGTCTTCGAGAAGGACGGCGTGCGTTTGATCGTGGACGCGTTCAGCCAGAAGTATCTCAGCGGCGTAGAAGTCGGCTTCTCCTCGAACCTGATGGGTGGTGGCTTCACGATCAAGAATCCGAATGCCGCCTCCTCCTGCGGCTGCGGCCACTCCTTCCGCACCAAGGAAGAGGATGGTCAGCCGAAGCGCTGCGGGCACTAAACGCTCCCCGCACAAACAAAGAGCCGGGCATTGCGCCCGGCTCTTTTTGCCCCTCCTCCGGCCCCTCCCGTGTCGGGAGGAGGCCAGGGGGTGGGTTTATCCGCGCTAATCCACCTCGACCAACTCCGGCACGAGTTCCCGCCCGTCACTCCAGGCGGATTCCGGTTCCGGCGCGGTAGCCACAACCGGCGGCTTGATGAGGAAGTATGAGACAACGCTGCACGCAATGATCACTGCGCTGGAGATGACGATCGCGCGGTCCATGCCGATGATGAAAGCGTGGCTGCTCGCGTCGCGGATCTGCGCGGCAAACGTCGGCGGGAGGTCGGGGAAGCGCTGCGTATCCTGGATGAAGCGACCCGCCAGACTCATGCCCGAACCGATCAGGTCAACGAGCGGTTTGAAGGGAGCGAGCGCCGGATTGCTCCGTGCCTGCACAATCGTCTCCGTCGCGTTATACCGCGACTGATAGGCCCGGTTCATGATCGTGCCGAGGAAGGCGATACCGAAGGCGGTGCCGATCTCCCGGATCGCGCCATTGATGGCGGACGCCACGCCGCTCTTCTCGCTCTCGACGCTGTTCAGCACCGCTGTCGTCATTGGCGCGAAGATTAGCGACATCCCGAAGCCCATCACGACGAACGCGGGGACGATAGAGAGGTATGAGGCATCCACCCCACCCCGCAGGAAGAGCAGTGTGCCGATACCGGCAATGCACATTCCGATGGAGATCAAGAGGCGCGAGCCGATGCGCCCGACCAATTGCCCGGAGATCGGCGAGAAGACCATCATCGTAATAACCATCGGCAACATCGCCAGCCCCGCCCGCACGGGCGAGAATCCGTGGATGTTCTGCTGGTAGAGCGTCATGTAGAACGCGATGCCCGCGATCAGGAACGAGACGGCGAAGGCGTCCATATTCGCGCCGGAGAAGGTGGACGAGCGGAAGAAGCGAAGCGGCACCATCGGCTTCTCGGTGCGCGCCTCGACCGTGATGAAGGCCGCCGTCAACACCGCCGCCACGACGAAGGCGCCGAGGATTAGCGTATCACCCCAACCGCGATCTCCCGCCTCGATCAGACCCCACGTGAGCGAGGCGATCGCGCCGGTGATCAACACCGTGCCGGGGATGTCCGTCGCCACCGTGCCGGAGGTATCACGCGATTCCTGCACGACCGTCGAGGCAACGAAGAAAGCGATGATGCCAATCGGGATATTGATAATGAAAACCCAGTGCCAGTTCGCATACTGGACGAGGATGCCGCCGACAATCGGGCCGAGCGCGAGGCCGGAAACCGAGATCGCGGACCAGATGCCGAGCGCCTTGCCCCGCTCCTCCGGCGGGAAGGCGACGGAGATGATTGAGAGCGAGAGCGGCATGATGAAGGCCGCGCCGAGCCCCTGCACCGCACGAGCGGCGATCAGCATCGCGATATTCTGTGAGAGCGCGCCGAAGAGCGAGGCGCAAGTGAAGAGGCCGAGGCCGAAGAGGAACCAGCGCTTCCTGCCCAGCCGGTCGCCCAAACCGCCCGCCGTGATCTGCAATGAGGCGAAGATGAGCGTATAGGCCGAGACGATCCACTGCAACTGCGTCGTCGTCGCATTGAGATCGCGAGAGATCGTCGGCAGCGCGATATTGACGACGAGGTTATCGAGGATCGCCATGAAGAGCGCAAAGCATGCTGCAATCAGTGTCCACCATTTCAGTCGTTGTCCTGCCATTTGCGAGTCCTCCACCTTCCTTAAATATGACCGATCACGGCCGCCAAATCGGCGGCCACAAATATCCCTGTGTAGTCTGCCGTATGGATGGTCGCGGTACATTGGCCTTTCGGACAGATCGGTTCCCGTTCATTCGGAGGGGGGTTAAATCATCCAAGTGGCGGCTGCATCGTCCCATTGTGACTCCTCTCCTCTGGCCTTGTTCCTCCATGTACGTTCATCCATAGAATAGAACAAACGTTCTATTTTGTCAAGCCGCGTTCGCGCAAAAAAATACATCAAAGAGCCAGTCAGAAGGCCGGGGAAGGCCAGACTGCCGGTCACATGGAGAAGGCCGGCTTTTCGTCAAATTCTCGTCCGGGCGATGAAGGGAAACGCTCTTTCCTCTTCCGAAACGCACGGTGAACAGGAACCCCTCCGAGGAGCAGATCATACCTATCTCCGGCGCTTCTCATTACTCGTTGCTCGTTGCTTCCATGAAGATCACGTCCCACAGTCTGCCGCCCATGGAATGGCATTGCCGCCGCGTGCCGAAGACGCGGAATCCTGCCTTCCCGTAGGCGCGCAGACCGGCGCGATTGAAGGCGTAGACGCGGAGCATGACGCGGTGCAGGCCGAGATCGGTGAAGGCGTAATCGAGCATCAGCCGCGCCGTTTCGGTCCCGTATCCCTTGCCGCGCGCATCCGCCTCACCGAGGACGATGCCGAACTCCGCCGTCCGGTTGCGATGGTCAATGTCGTGCAGGTACGCCGATCCGATTGGCCGCCCGGTGGCGCGCTCGTAGATCGTGAAGTCCACCGCGCCAGCGTCCGGCGCGGCGTCGTATGCGGCGGTCATTGCGTCAACCGTCAGTGGCTGGGAGCGCGCGAGGGTGCGGGTCGTCGCGAAGTCATTGTTCCAGCGACAATACAGCGGGATCAAATCGCGTCGCAGCGGCCCGAGCGCGACCCACTCCCCGATGATATTCAGGTTTGGTTCGCTACCGTTATCATTCAACACGCTCTGCCCGCTGCCTATTGTCGGTTCGCCGCCCGCCACGCATCGCGGGCAGCGAGCCATTCATCGCGCAGCACATCGAACATCAGGTCGTCGTGATAGCGGCCCCCTTTAACATCTGCCCATTTCAGCCGCCCGGCTTCCCGATACCCCTGTTTCATCAGCGCGGCGACGGAGCGCGTGTTCGCCTCGAAAACGGAGGAGCGGAGAACATGCAAATGGAGGCGGTCGAAGCAATATTCCAGCAAGAGATGCTTCGCCTCGGTGCCATACCCCTGACTGCGGAACTCCGCAGGGCCCAATGCTGAATAGGTTTCCGCTGTCCGGTGGATATAGTCAATCGGGAACGCGCCGACCTGCCCGATGCAGCGGTCATCCTCCCGCAACGCGACGATAAAGGCGATCCAGGGCGAATAATCCCCCTTATACGCCTCGCCGATGTCGCGTTCGTAGGCGAGCGGGCTGAACGGCTTGCGGCCCCGATACATGAAGGTATCGGTCTCTGTCGCGGCAATCGCCGCGAGGGTTTCGGCGTCCGCCGTCTCGAAGGCGCGCAGGTAGAGGCGCTCGCCGATCATGATCGGGTTACGCATCGCGCACCGCCCACGGCGTGAGGAGCACCTGATAGACCAGTTCGTCCACCCGATGGCCGGGGCGCGCGATCGCCTCCCGCAGCCGCACACCCGGTATCATCCCCAACGCCTCGGCAGCGGCAATCGTCGCCGGCTGGTCGGCGGGGATGTGGATGACGAAGGTCATCAGTTCGAGGTCATCGCGGAGCCATGGGTGGAGGACGCGGAGCGCCGCCGCCCGGAGCGCGTCGGCATCCGGGAGCCACGGCGCGATACGCAGTGTGAGTGTGCCGATGCGGTAATCGGTCTGGAGTGTCACGCCGCCGATTACCGCCTCGTCCGCCGTCCGCACGATCGCATAATGAAGGGCAGGTGGCCGATCCAGGCTCGCATGCGCCTCCTTCAGCCACGCCTCGGCGCGGACGGCATTGACCGGAAACGGGCTATCGAACCACGCCGCCGCGCATTCCTTATCGGCGGCAACCAGCGCGCGGAGAGATACCTGTTCACCCGTCAAATAAACCGCGCGCATTCCGCCAATTCCCTTCCCGTACCACGCTGCCATCCATACGAGGTCACGACGAGTAGTGTACCATCATGACAACTGCGGCTCGTTCTTTCTCCCCCTTCCCTAAGAGGAAGGGGGCCGGGGGGTTAGGTTTGATGACGCTCGCACTCGACAACCCCGCGCTGACGCTGACCGACGTGCGGGAAGCGGCACAACGGATCGCGCCACACATCCGCCACACGCCGCTGCAATCATCGCCGGACCTTTCGGCGCTGGCGGGCTGCACGCTGCTCCTGAAACTGGAAAATCTCCAGCGCACCGGCGCGTTCAAGATTCGCGGCGCGCTCAACAAACTGCTGACGTTGGACCCTGCCGTCGCGGCGCGTGGCGTCCTGACCGCCTCGGCGGGCAACCACGGGCAGGGCGTCGCGCTGGCGGCACGACTGCTTGGCTACCCGGCGACGATTGTCCTGCCGATGGGTGTCTCACTCGCCAAACTGGAAGCGATCGAGCGGCAAAGCGCGCAGACCGTCCTCCACGGCAACGCCTACGATGAGGCGGCGCGGTATGCCCATGCACTGGCTGAAGAGCGCGGCATGACCTACGTTCATGCCTTCGACGATCCGCAGGTGATCGCCGGGCAAGGGACGATCGCGCTCGAAATGCTCGCCGACGCGCCGGACCTCGACACACTCGTCGTGCCGGTCGGTGGTGGCGGCCTGCTGGCAGGCATCGCGACCGCGGCGCGTGCGCTCAAGCCCTCACTCATGATGATCGGCGTGCAGGCAGCGGGCGCGCCCGCCTGCGTGGAATCCTTCACACGCGGCGAGCGGCAGACGCTCCCCGTCTCGACGATCGCGGACGGCATCGCCGTCGCCCAGCCGGGCGCGCGTACCTTCCCGATCATTCATACGCTCGTGGACGCAATGGTCACGGTGGACGATGAAGCGATGGCACGAGCGATGGTGCTACTGCTGGAGCGCGAGAAATTGCTCTCCGAGGCGGCGGGCGCGGCGGGCCTCGCGGCGGCGCTCGGTGGCCTGCTGCCGGATGCGAGCAAGAATGTCGGCGTGTTGATCAGTGGCGGCAATGTGGATCCGAACTTATTGGACAAGTGCATCCAGACGGGTCTCGCCTCCGCCGGGCGCTTCCTTGCCTTCCATACCTGGCTGCCCGACCAACCCGGTGCGCTGCACCGCCTGACCGGCGTCCTCACCGAGCAGCGCGTCAACATTCTCCATGTCGAAATCCAGCGGATCGGCCCCTACACGGCCATCGGCCCCGTCGGTTTGGAGATGATCGTCGAGACGCACAACGCCGACCACGCCGCGCAAGTCGTCGCTACCCTCCGCGCCGCCGACTACCCCGTCGAGGTCGTTACAACTCGCGCGAGCGAAACGCCGCAGGGAGCCTCAAAACTATTGCCCCCTTAGTCCAGCGGTTCAACGCCCGCGTCCCATCGCTGGCCGACGGCTTGCCGGACGCCGAGTGAGAGCGTCGGGTAGGCATGGATTGCTTGCGCGACGCGGCCCGCGAAAGCGTCCGCCTGCATGGTGACGACGAGTTCGTGCAAAATGTCGCCCGCGTGCGGCCCGATGATGTGCGCGCCCGCGATCTGCCCGCCGCCGAGCATCTTCGTAATCCCCTTCGGCGCGAGGATTACCTTGATGAACCCCTGCGTCTCACCCATCGTGATCGCGCGGTCTACACGGTCGAATGGCCAGCGGAGGACTTCAATTTTATCGCCGTACTCCTCGCGCGCCTCTTCCTCGGTCATACCGACGCGCGCCACCTCCGGGTCCGTGAAGGTCGCCCACGGCACGACGCGATAGTTCGCCTTCTTCGTCTTCGTCCGCTTACCCGGCTTGCCGATATTCTCCGCGACGAGCCGCCCCTGATACTCCGCGACGTGCGTGAACTGGTAGAGGCCGGTGCAGTCGCCCGCTGCCCAGATATGCGGGATATGTGTCTGTAATGTCTCGTGTACGGGGATTCCTTTGCGGTTCATCTCGATACCGGCGTTTTCGAGGTGCAGGTGCTCGATGCGCGCCTTGCGTCCGGCGGCGGCGATGATCATTTCGGCGCGGACGGTCACTTCCTGCCCATCGCGGACGCCAACGACGACCTTGTCCGGCCCCTCGGCGGAGACGCGCTTCGCCTCGGTGCCGGTATAGATCGTGATCCCCTCTTTGAGGAGGATTTCCTTGAGCGCGGCGGACATCTCCGGGTCTTCCTTCGGCAAGAGCCGCGCGTTGCGCCCGACAATCGTCGTCGGCACGCCGAAGCGGGCGAAAATCTGCGCGAACTCGCAGCCAATCGGCCCGCCGCCGAGGACGACGACCGAGCGCGGCATCGCGTAGGAGCCCTGGAGGATCTGGATATTCGTCATGAACCCGGCCTCGGTGATGCCCTCAATCGGCGGGACATTCTCCTCCGAGCCGGTGGCGATGACGATATGATCGGCGGCGATCTCGCGTTCGCCCACCTGGAGTGTGTGCGCGTCGAGGAAGTGCGCGCGCCCCTCGATGACCTCAATACCGATCTTGCGGAAGACCTCGGCATTCTCGCCCCTGGCAATCTCCGCGATGATTGCATCCTTCCTCCCCAACACCGCCGGGAAATCCACGGCGATGCCGTCCGCGCGCAGGCCGTAGTCCGCCGCGTGGCGCATTTGATAGAAAACCTTCGCCGACTCGATCAACGCCTTCGAGGGGACACAGCCGGTATAGAGGCATTCGCCGCCGACCCGCTCCTCCTCGATCAGCGCGACCTTGTGCCCCATTCCTGCCGTCAGCCGCGCGGCGGTCATCCCCGCCGTGCCCGCGCCGATCACCACGACATCGTACTTACTCCGCGCGTCCGCCATCCTGAGTTACTCCTTTAGGTATGTGCTGGCTCGTCGGGCCTATTGTACCGGATCGCCCGAACCCCCAACCCCTTCCCACGCCAAGGAACAGAAGGGAATCAGGCTCTTTCCAATCTTACGCAGCGGCACGCTGAACAGATGTGTCACGTCCATTCGCAGGTGTAACGATGTGCCACAGACGAAACACGCGTATGTGTTGACAAGCGCGAACTCGGATAACAGTCCGCGAGCGGTTCGTAAACCGCCCCTACGCCGTCTATTGCGCATTGCTCGTTTCTGAGTCTCTGTGCTATGCTGCGCCACGCGCACCCGGTTGTACGGACAGATGACAATAATCACCGCGTTTTTCTTGCATTCCCCCCGATGGTGTAGTAGAAGGTTCCGCCGGAGACGCGCATCGTCTGTACCATTGTCGCACTCGGTCGCGAGGCCGGGTGAGGGGCCGAAGCAAGGGGCGGTCGCCCTGGAGACTCGACACACGTGATGAACGATCCACACCGAAACACGCGACGCTTCGACGCGCCCGCTCGCGCGCAAACGCCCCCGTCTGCCCCTCCGGATGACGAGGACGAGACCCCCGAGCCGGAGGACGCGCCCGAAACGCTCGATTCTCTGCCCGACGATGAGCCGGCGGACAGCCAGGCCCAGGGCGACGGGCTTGACGAATTGCCGGCCGATCTCATCATTGACCGCGAAATGGCGCAGATGGTGGCGCGGGCGCGCGAGCAGGGATACGCGACCTACGATGACATCCTCGCCGCCCTACCGACGCCGGAACAGAGCATCGAGGCGACGGATCAACTGATCTCCTACCTCGGCGAACAAGGCGTCCGCGTCTTCGACAGCGCCGCCGCGCCCGACCCGCAGAGCGGCAAGCCCGCCCCGATTGAGATCTCCGACGCGGACCTTCCCGGCGTCAGCATTGACGACCCCGTGCGGATGTACCTGCGAGAGATTGGCCGCGTGCCGCTCCTCTCCGGTGAGGAGGAGCAGGACCTCGCGCGGCGGATGGAAATGGGCGTCTACCTCGTCCGGCAGGAACAGAAACTGCGCGACCATCTCAACCTCGACCCGTCGCCGAGCATGCTCGCCTGCTACCTCTATGAAGACCTCGTCGCCCACTGGCACATCGTCACGACGCTCTACGAGGAGATTCGCCAGAAGCCCCTGCCGATGCAGCGGAATGAGACCTTCGATGGCGTCGTGCCGCTCAACTCCCTGCCCGAAGGGGCGCTCGCCGCCTGCGCGAAGGCGCACGGTTGGAGCGTCGCGGAGACCGAGGAGACCCTGCGGTCACGCCTCTTGGAATATTGTCTCTTGCCGCTCGCCTCTTTCCCGGATGCGTTGCGCCACTCGATTGAGTTGAATCGTCCGTGGCCGCATGTGGACGAGGTCGCGGAAGCGTGCGACGCGCTGATGCACCAGCCACCCGCGAAGCGCGTCAAGCGATGGCAACGCACCGCCAAGCCGCTCCTCACGCATTTGGAGATCATCCCGCGCGATATGCGGCTCGATCACGCGGGCGTCCAGTGGGACGCGCGCCACGACGCTCTCGCCGCCCACTGGGCCTGTATCAAGTCGGACGGCGACGAGGCGCGGCGGCGGCTCGTGGAGGCGAATCTGCGGCTCGTCGTCAGCGTCGCGAAGAAATACGTCGGGCGCGGCATGACCCTGCTCGATCTCGTGCAGGAAGGGAACATGGGGCTGATCCGCGCCGTGGAGAAGTTCCAGTACCTCAAGGGGTATAAGTTCAGCACCTACGCGACATGGTGGATCCGCCAGGCGATCACTCGCGCCATCGCCGATCAGGCGCGCACGATCCGCATTCCCGTCCACATGGTGGAGACGATCAACCGCCTCATCCGCGTCTCCCGCCAGTTGGCGCAGGAGATGGAACGCGAGGCGACCTCCGAGGAGATCGCGGCGGTGATGGGCCTGCCGGCGGAGCGCGTGCGCGAGATCATCAAGATTTCGCAGGAGCCGGTTTCGCTCGAAATGCCCATCGGCGAGGAAGAGGACAGCCACCTCGGCGATTTCGTCCCCGATACCTTCGCTATCGCCCCGGAGGATGGCGCGACGAGCGGCCTGCTGCGCGAGCAGGTGGACAAAGTGCTGGGCAACCTCTCCGACCGCGAGCGACAGGTGCTCGTCCGCCGCTTCGGGCTGGACGACGGCAACAGCCGCACCCTGGAGGAGGTCGGTAAGGAATTCGGCGTCACCCGCGAGCGCATCCGCCAAATCGAGGCGAAGGCGCTCCGCAAACTGCGCCACCCTTCCCGCTCCAAGTCCCTAAAGGATTTCCTTGAATAGCAATGAGCAACGAGCAACGAGCAACGAGTGGGTAGGAATAGATTGCGTAGGGGCGGTTCGCGAACCGTCCTCCCCTCCTTGCTACCCCTTCCTCGCGCCATCCTCTTCGATCTCGACGGGACGCTGATTGACAGCATCGAACTGATCGTCCGGTCGTTTCAGCACGCAACGGCAACGCACTGCGGCACGCCGCTGCCGCGCGAGGAGATTCTCCCGACGATCGGGCGCTCGCTGGCCGGGGAGTTGGAGCGGATCGCGCCCGGCAATGGCGCGGCGCTCCTCGCCACCTATCGCACCTTCATGTTCGCCAACCACGATGCACTCGTGACCGTCTATCCCGGTATCTTCGCGATGCTGGCGGCGATCCACGCCCGCGGCATCCTGACGGGCATCGTCACCTCCAAGGCGCGCCTCTCCGCCGCGCCCTCCTTTGAACGGTTCCTGCTCGACCGCGAGATGTCCGTCGTCGTCGTGGAGGACGACACCACCCGGCACAAACCGCACCCCGATCCGCTCCTGCATGCCGCCGCCATGCTCGATCTGCCGCTCGCGGGCGCCCTCCGGGCCGCATGCTGGTATATCGGCGACAGTACGCACGATATGGTCGCCGCCCGTGCCGCCGGCATGACCGGCATTGGTGCGGCATGGGGGCCATATTCCCGTGCCGCCCTCGAGCCCCTCGCGGACGCCATCGCCGATGTGCCGGGTGATGTCGTCGCGCTCCTCGACGCGTCGTAGGGGCAATGCGCGCATTGCCCCCTTATCTCAACCTCATGCTCGTTGCTCATTGCTCGATCCCGGTGTGATACCATGGAAGGCCGCCAGCGAAGGCGGCCTGAAGGAGCAACGGGGCAATGCTGATAGACCGGGCGAAGATTCATGTCGAAGCGGGCAAGGGCGGCAACGGCTCGGCGGCCTTCCGGCGCGAGAAGTTCGAGCCGCGTGGCGGGCCGGATGGCGGCGATGGCGGGCGCGGCGGCGATGTTATCCTCTTCGTCAACCCGCATCTCAACAGTCTGCTGCCCTTCCAGTTCGCCTCGCACTTCAAGGCCCGGCCCGGCGTCCAGGGCGCGTCGAAGCAGCGCAAGGGGGCGCGCGGCGCGGACAAGCGGATCGCCGTCCCGCCCGGCACAACCGTCCGCAATGCCGAGACGGGCGACCTGATCGCGGACCTCACCGAGCCGGATGACGCGGCGGTCGTCGCGCGCGGCGGGCGGGGCGGCCTCGGCAACACGCACTATGTAACCAGCACGCATCAGGCCCCACGCATGGCGGAACTCGGCGAGCCGGGCGAGGCGCGCTGGATCACGCTCGAACTGCGGCTGATCGCCGATGCCGGCCTCGTCGGCTTCCCGAACGCGGGCAAATCCACCTTCCTGACTGCCATCACGCGGGCGACGCCGAAGATCGGCGATTACCCCTTCACGACGCTCGAACCGAACCTCGGCGTCGTCGCGCCGGACGGCGAGCGCGGCCCGACCTTCGTCCTCGCGGACATCCCCGGCCTGATCGAGGGCGCGGCGGAAGGTCGCGGCCTCGGCCACGACTTCCTCCGCCATGTCGAGCGGACGCGCGTCCTCATCCATGTGCTGGATGGCTCCGGGATGGAGATGCGCGATCCGCTGGACGATTTCCGCACGATCAACGCGGAACTGAAGGCGTACCAGCCCGATCTCGCCGCCCGCCCGCAGATCGTCGCCTTCAACAAGATGGACACGCAGGAGGCGCGCGACCGCTTCCCGGCGGCGCGCGATATGCTTGCACGAGAAGGTTACGAGGTCTTCCCCTGCTCCGCGGCGACGGGTGAGGGGCTGCGCCCGATCATCAACCGCGTCGCCGCCATCCTCGCGGAACTGCCCCCCCCCGTGAAGGAGATGCCGACCGTGCGCGTCGTCTCCCCGGACGAGGAGCGCCGCTGGCACGCCGCCCGCCTTCATGATGGGTCATTCGTCGTGCGCGGCACGCAAATCGAGCGCGTCGTCGCGATGACGAACTTCAACAATGACGAGGCAGTCTCCCGCCTTCAGCGCGTCCTCGACCGGACGGGCATCTCCCGGCAACTCGAACGGCTCGGCGCCCGCGACGGCGCTCCGGTGACGATCGGCGCCCACACCCTCGCCTGGGTCGGCTCCGCCGCCGATGACCTGATTGACGAGCCGGATGTCGAGACCGATCTCTGGGATGACGAGGAAGAAGGGGAGTAAACGGCGCCAGCGCAAGTGTTTCGTGATGGCAATGGACGTGTTGCTCGTTCCTTGCTTACGTGAGCGCCCCGTCATCCTCATCATCGCTGGAGCGGACATTGGCTGGCGTGGCGGATGCGTCGCGATGCGCGCGTTGCGGGCCGCGGCGGTAGCCGGTGCGGATGCGGGTCATGCCGGGTTTGGGCGCGGCATCGTCCTCATCATTCGAGGACTGAGGACTGAGGACTGAGGACTGAGAAGGGTCAGTCTCACTCAGTCCTGAGTCCTCGGTCCTCAGTCCTTTCCCGTGGGCGGCGCGCATCGTTTCGAGGTCGCTCGGCGGCGTGGGCAGCGCGTAATTCGGGGCGGGGAGTCGCCGGTTGCGTAGGATCATGAACAGCCCGGCGAGGATGAAGACGAGCGATGCCCAGTACGCGCCCGGTAGTGGGCCGATATGTGCGCGGTCCACCCGGATAGATTCCGTGAAGAGGCGGGTCACGCCGTAGAGGATCGCGTAGGCGCCGAAAAT
>Ga0102924_1000448_pt1 | contig 51316 bp, 48 predicted proteins | sample PaiPotPPM11metaG_FD_80116 | JGI IMG/M metagenome (GOLD analysis project Ga0102924, IMG submission 80116) | Iron sulfur acid spring bacterial and archeal communities from Banff, Canada, to study Microbial Dark Matter (Phase II) - Paint Pots PPM... ... | reverse complement strand
TTGTTTGCGCATGTCTTGTTTGCGCATGTCTTGTTTGCGCATGTCTTGTTTGCGCATGTCTTGTTTGCGCATGTCCAGATCAACGCCAGCCCGGATCGGGTGCTGGAATGTGTGTTGGTCGCTAGGGACGGCGAGGCGATTGCGGTCGATCTCGACATTGCGCCGGCGGAGAAACCGGAGACGGTGCCGTGGGTTGATCCGATCCATCGCGATCCGGCGGCGACGCCGTGAGCTGAGTTATCCACAGGGCGAAACATTGACGCTCGACGCTCGACGCCCGACCCCGCACAGTTGCGAGCGGTCGGGTCAGTCAGTGAGCGTGGCAATGGTCGATCATTTGGCAAGAGCGCGTGAGTTGCGGCGCCATGCCGCCAAATATCAAGAGTCGGCCAAGACCAGCGCGTCGGCGAAATTCGGCGACTGCTACCGGCTGCTGGCGGAAAATTATATCGTCTTGGCCGAGCTGGAAGAAGACTACGTCGCCAGGGAAAATTCCGCGCTCCGCGAAAATAAGCTTGTCGCCGCCGGATAGCGCCACCCGCGGATGCGTACCAATGACAACGCCGATCGCGCTCAAGGACATTGCCATTCATCCGGTCGTCGAGCAGCAGGGGCCGTTCTTCGAGGTTTTGGGCTTTTTCCCGGCGCTCAGCAAAGAGCTGCTCGACGAGAACCGCTCCTGGCTGCAGCCGACATTCATCGATCGCGATAACCGGCTGGTGCTGTGCATCCAGAGCTTCGTCATCAAGACCCCGCATCACAATATCCTGGTCGATGCCTGCGTCGGCAATCACAAGCCGCGGCCGACGCGGCCGTTCTGGAACATGATGAACAGCGACCGCTTCGAGAACGGGCTTGGCGCGGCGGGGCTTGGCGTGAACGACATCGATTACGTGATGTGCACGCATTTGCACGGCGACCATGTCGGCTGGAACACCCGTCTCGACAACGGCCGCTGGGTGCCGACCTTCCCCAAGGCGAAATACATCATGGCCGATCGCGAACTCGAGCATTGGACGGCGCGCGAGAAGGAGAACCCGCAAAGCGTGCCGTGGATCACCGATTCGGTGCTGCCGATCGTCGCCGCCAAGCGCGCCCAGATCGTCAAAAGCGATTTCGCCTTGAACGACCAAGTGCGGTTCATCCCGACGCCGGGCCACAGCATCGATCATTTCTCGGTGCTGGTCGGCCGAACAGGGGAGGACGCGCTGATCACCGGCGACATGATCCATTCGCCGCTGCAAGGCAAATATCCCGACCTTGGCATGATGGCCGATTACGATTCGCGGCAGGCCGGGCTAACGCGGCGCCAGATCTTCGAGCGCTTCTGCGAGGAGCCGACGATCATGTGCGCGACCCATTTCCCGGCGCCCTCGACCGCGCGCGTGCGGCGGTGGGGCGACGGCTACAAATTCGTTGCGCTGGCGAACTGATTTGCTGCCGGGCGACGCCGTCGGCATCGGGGCGCCGTAACGCGTTACCGTCCGAAAAATAAGGCGGCCGCCGCCGGGTGGGCGTCACGCATCCAGATGAGCCGCGCCGCAACGAAGCAGCTGAAGCTGCTGGCGGTCTTCTGAAAATGCCGCGCCTTGCCATTGTACAATCTTGCGCAGCGTTTTCCGCTGTGTGAGACTGCCGCGTTCCCCCAGGGGCTATTTTCCTAGGGTGTCTCTCAAGAGGTGGAGGAACTTATGCGCCGTTTCGGACTCTCGGTCGGTGTCGCGCTCGCGTTGTCAGGCGTCATGTTTTCCGGATCAGCGTTCGCGGCATGGCCGGCCTGCGCCGTCGGAACCTCCGTGCACAATCACGCGCGGATCACGCTGCACGGCAAGACCATAGCGTCGTGCACTGGGGCCAATGGCTGCAAGTGCGTTTCTTGCTACAATCTCGACGGCTCGGTCTATTCGGCCTGTTACGCGCTCGTCGCGCCGATGCCGAAGTGAAGCACGCGTAATCGCGCTTCATAGCGGCCATTATCGCGGGTCTGCGTTTTCGAACTGATTTGCGCGCGCGCGAGCTCTACTGGCGCGCGAGCGGTTTTGGTCGCCCCATCCGATCGATGAAGCCGCCGGTCAGCCGGCGGCTTCTTTCTTTGGCTGCGGCGGCCTTCCGCTGCGTTGGACAAGCGGTGTAACATCCTGCTGCGAGCGGCCCTAGCGGCCGTGCCAAAGTCAATTTTTAACGGCAGCCCTCATGCCGTAGGCGGGTACGCTCTCCTTAACGAGAGCGCTCTTTTAATTTCGACGCCGCCGCGCGCGCCATAGATCGAATGCTGCCGCACGACGAGCTATCAGGCTTGGTGGGCAAGCAAAGGAGGACAACATGCTGTTCATCTGCATGATCAACTGGACGGAGCAAGGAATTCGCGCGGTCAAGGATTCACCGAAACGGACCAAAGCGGCAAAGGAACTGGCCGGGAAGTTAGGCGTCGAAATCAAGCAGCTTTATTTGACGTCCGGCGATTCCGATTTGCTCGTCATTCTCGAAGCCGCGAATGGCGACGCCGTCGCTAAATTTGCGTTGGCGGTGGGCGCGCAGGGCAGCGTGCGCACGCGCACATTCAGGGCGTGGTCAGAGACCGAATATCAGAAGCTCGTCGCCGAGCTGCCATAATGGCGCGCACTTAAAGCACCGCTGGAGCGGTCCGTCCGGCCCCCGTGCCACTCTCCTGCGACATTAATGTCCTGCGACATTAATCCATGAAAGCGATCTGCCTGACGCGTGATTGAATTGTTGGGTGGGGGCGGCCATGGAGGACGGCATGGCTGTCGATGTGGTGCTCTGGTTCATTCTCGCCGGCATGGTGGCGTTGATAGCCTGCGGCTGCGCCTATACGGCGCCGCGCAAAAAGTCTGCGCGGCTTGACGACGGGGCGCTCGGCCGGGAGTTCGACCGCGCCGCCTGAGGCGCGTCGGCGTTTCGTCCCGCATCATTCGGTTGCGATGACCGGCAACATGAGGTGCGACGCGTGCGCGCCGTCGTGGTGGATGGTGTCGGTGCCCATCAGCGACGGATGATAGGGATGCGAAAACACGCCGTCGGTCGCGGGTGAGTCTGCGTTGGCGAGTTCGAGCCGGATGCGATGGCCTTTCTTGAACAGGTAGGCGATCGGCAGCACCTCGAGGTCGAACTCGTAAATCTCGCCGGGGGTGAGCGGCCGCGGATTGGTGTGAGTGTAAAACGGCCGTTCCGGTTTGGAGCGCGTTATGTCCTTTTCGCGATGCGAGGCCTTGAGCCAGCCCTTCGATACCGGCGTATAGGCCGGTTGCTCGCCTTTGGCGCGCGCCGCGGAATCTTGCGGATGCTGGTCGGTGAGCTTGACGATGAACTGGGTGTCGATCGCGGTCGATGACGCATGGAGTTTCAGCACGATCGGCCCGACGACTTCGAGGTCCGCCGCAAGCGGCGCGCCGGTGAAGGTGAGCACGCGTCGCGGCGGATCCACCCGTCCGTCCGGGCCGATCACGGCGACGCCGTTGACCCATTCCCAGTCCGGATAGGTATAGCGCGTCGGCGCCTCGTCTGGCGCCGGCTTTTCGGTCGACAGCCCGCCGTCGTTGAGCGAGGTGACGCTGCCTGAGGGACCTTTGCGCAGATAATAAATGAGGGCGGTCGCGCGCTGCGGCGGCCATTCCTCTTCGGCGCGCCAGACATTGGCGCCGCGCACGAACAGCTTCACCGGCTCGCTGTCCATGAAACCGTTATTCGCGCCCTTCAAATGCAGATCGTAAAACGGCAGCAGTTCGCTCTCGTGGAATTCGATTTGGTCGAACATCCGGTGCGCTTCGAAAGTATTCCGCGCGCCGGTGACGACGAGCTTTTTCGGCGCCTTGACCTCCTCGTAGCCGAGGATGTTGCCGCGCAGGTGCAGCCCCATCTTGCCCCAATGGCCGATCGACAGCACCGGGCACCTGATCTTGTCGAGCCGCCAATAGGGCGAGCGCTGGCGCCAGAAGTCGTCGTCGAGCGGATGCTCGATGATGGCCCCGACCAGATCGAATTTCATCGGCGGCCGGCCGTGCCGGCCGGCGAGGCGATGCTGATTGTCGGCGCGTAGCGTCGTGTACCAGACCGAGCGGTAAGAGCAGTAGATGCCGCCGTGATAATTCGAGCCGCGATACTGGTCGACGAGGCCGTCGTAAGGCGCAATGCAGGCGAGGCCGGGCGGGTTATAGGTCGCCATCAGCCACTGCGCCATCGCGTAATAGGATTGGCCGATGCCGCCGACGCGACCGTTGCACCACGGCTGCCGGACGATCCAGGCGATCAATTCGAGATAGTCCTGCTGCTCGTTGAGCCCCATGAACTCGAATTCGCCTTCGGAACGCCCGGAACCGCGCACGTCGGCGTGCACATAGGCGTAGCCCCGGCCGACATACCATTCGACCGGACCGGTCTCGCGCCAGAGAAACAGCGGAAAAGCCGGCACGTCGTCCATTTCGTATTGATAGGGCGAGGCGGCGAACAGCGCCGGAAATCGCCCCGGGGCGTCCGGACGATAGACGCAAAGCGAGATGCGAATGCCATCGCGCATCTGCACCGTCACTCCCTTTTCCACCTTCATCGTGTAGTTCGACACGCTTGTCTCCCTGCGCCTTTAAGCCGCTTGCCCGAGCGTAGGGCGCTGCGGCATTCTTAGCGGTAACAATAAAACACAGCCGGGGGGAAATGACATGCGCCGCCTTATTCTCGCGCTGCTCGCGGTGACCGCGCTGCCATTAGCTGCGACGGCGCAGAACTATCCGACCCGCCCGATCAAGGCGATTGCGTCGCAAGGACCGGGTGGATTGAGCGATCTGTTCATGCGCGCGCTCGCCGACCAGCTCGGTCCCGCGCTCGGCACATCGATCGTGGTCGAGGACCGCGCCGGCGCGGAAGGCACGATCGGCGCTCAAGCCTGCGCAGCGGCGGCGCCGGACGGCTACACGATCTGCATCCTTCCCGGCGAGACGGTCACCATCAATCCAATCATCCAGCCGAATTCCAGCTTCGATCCGGCGAAAAGCCTGGAGCCGGTCACCAGAGCCTATGACCTGACGCAGGTGTTTGCGGTGAATGCGTCGCTGAACGTCCATACCTTCGCCGAGCTGGGGGCGCTGGCCAAGTCCAAGCCCAACACCTTCAACTACATGGCGCCGGCGCTGTCGAAGGTCGCCTTCATGCAGGAATTCAACAAGACCAACGGCACCGACATCGTGCGCGTGCCGTTCAAGGGCGGCGGCGACGCCGTCAACAGTATGCTCACCGGCACGACGCAGATCGCGATTTTCGGCATCGGCAACCTGGTGTCCTTCATTCGCGCCGGCAAGATCGTTGGCCTTGCGATCGACGGCGGCACGCGCTCGCCGCTGGCGCCCGACATTCCGACTTTCAAGGAGATCGGCTACACAAAACACATCGCGGCGACGTTTTTCGGCATTTTTGCGCCGGCTGGCACGCCGAAGCCGATCGTCGACAAGCTTTACAAAGCCATTGCCGCGATCGGGGAGAAGCCGGATTTTCAACAGCGGTTTCTCTTTAATCGCGGCCTGACCCCGGTGTTCAGCCCGCCGGACCAGTTCGCCAAGGAGCTCGTGGACGACCGCGCCGAAGGCCTTGCTGCGGTCAAGGAGTCGGGCCTTTATCCCAACGTGAAGTAACCCGTCGGTCCCCGGTCAGGCCCGAATTGCTTTTTGGGCAGGCCGTCCCGCGCGTCATGGGCGAGCCGTCGGCCGGATTTGGCACGTTGATTGCAGCGCCGCCGAGCATGACCGATGAAAAATATGTCTCGCTGCTGCTCTGGACGATCTGCCTGCTGATGTTTGCCTGTGGCGTGGTGGCGCTGACGCTGACGCAGCATCCTGACTGGTTTGGCGCCTGACAAAAGGCGCACCTTGCGGATGCGGCAAGCAGGCTGTGCCCCAAGCCGCGGCGGCCCGCGCTGACGATTGTCGGCACGCACTCTGATTTCCGTCGTCTTGCCGCAAATCCAGAACGGCGGCAATCGGATCAGCGCCCCGCGAACGCTCCGTCAATCTTACCCAGGCGCACCATTTCTTGGCAGTACGCATACAAGGCGTCGTAGACAATCCACTCGGCGACGTTGAGGGCGAGATCGTCGGGGTATCCGAGATGGCGGAACCCTTCGGCGATTGCCTGCAATCCCGGACCTTCGGGCTGCCGATACAGCGTGTTGTCGGTATCCGCGCCATTGACGATTTTGCTCAACAGCACTAGCGCGGCGTCATCCGTCAGCTGGTATTTTTTCAAGATTGCCTCGAACGAGCACTGCTGCCCGTGATGGCCTAATTCGACATTCTTCACGTCATAGGGAATTGCGTCGAGGCGAATTGCTTCGTCGATGACTTTGTCCGGTGACGTAAAAATGAACTCTGCGTCCGCGTCGACAAAGTTTTTGATGAGCCACGGGCATGCGACGCGATCGACTTTCACATGTTCGCGCGTGATCCATTTCATGTCGGTTCTCCAGCGGTCGCTATTTTGGGGTCGCGGAACGGGCCATTTCCTCGGGCGGCTTGCGGTGGCGGAAGGCGAACAGCAGAGCCAGGTCGTAGAAGATCTTGAGCGTTCCGCACACGACCAGCGGCAGGCCCGGAACGGCGGTCGTCAACAAAACGCCGGCCAATGTAGGGCTGACCGCGGCAGCGAGGCTGCGCGGGACGGCGGTGACGCTGGCGGCGGTCGCCCGCTCGGCCGGGGTGACGACCGCCATGACATAGGAGGTCCGCGTCGGCACATCCATTTGCGATAAAGTCGACCGCAGCAGCAGAAAGCCAAGCACCACATACAAGTTCGACGCGTATGCCGCCAGGATGAGCAGCACGCTCGACGGAATATGAGTAAAGACCATGGTATTGACCAAACCGACACGGCGCGCCAGCCACGCGGCGACCGGGTAGGACAATGCACTCAGCGTGCCGGCCCAGAAGAAAAACAAGCTCGCGGCCGAAATCGACAGGTTAAATCGCTCGAACAGCCACAGCGCCATGAGCGACTGCACGACAAAACCGCCGGCAAAGGCATCGAGGCTAAACAGCGCCGCGAGCTTGTAAACGACGCCCCGCGATGGCCCGAGCGGCGCATGAGAGGTTGGCTCCGCCATGCGCGCGTGCGGCAGGCGTTTATAGAGCGCCATGCATCCGAGGCCGAGTGCGCCATAGGCGTAGAACATCAGCTTGAAAGCATGCAGCTTGCCGAAGCCCTCAAAGGTCAGAACATCCGGCATGGCCGCCGCCAGAGTGCCGACCGCCATCGACAGCGCGCCGATCAGACTGTAACGCGAGAAGGCGCGCGTCCGCTCCCGATCGGGTATGCCACGCGCCAGCATGGCATGTTCAAGCGGCACCAGGACGCCGAGGTCTCCGGTCGACGGATTGACCGTACCGGCGAAGGCAACGAACACGATCAACACGATGTTCTGGAGATTGGGAAACGCCAATCCCGTGAGTGCCATGAGCGCGGCACCGGCAAGCATGAGCGTGCGCATATCGTGGCGCGGCGCGAGTAGACCGGTCGCCAAAGTGAAAACGGCCGTGCCGAGCAACGAACCGGTCAGCACAATGCCGATCGCAATCGGATTATAGCCGAGCGCAGTGAGATAGGCCGGCAATAGAATCGTGGCAAAGCCGTCGCCGAAGCCGCGAATGCCGCGCGCCAAATAGAGCACTCGAATGTCGGATGGCATTGCCATTTCGCCCATAAGTCCTCGCCCGGCGAGCGGACAAGTGCAGTGCTTGGGCGAAATGCCTTAAGAAAGCCGGGCGACTGCAATCAAGCCCGACGTCGTAAAAACCTGATACCTGCACCATCGAATGTCAAGGGGCGCTCACGATGCGCTGTCGCCGCCGCGCTGACTTGGCGAAACGTCGCGCCGCCGTCAACGGGTCCGGTCTCGCCATTTCAAGCGCAGTTTACGAGCCGCGCCGCGCGGCCGACGCGAAGCGCTTGGCTTCCTCGGCGGCGCGGAACAAAGCCGCGGCCTTGTTGATGCATTCCTGGTGCTCGAAGCCGGGATCGCTGTCGGCGACGATGCCGGCGCCGGCTTGCACATACATGGTGCCGTCCTTGATCAGCGCCGTGCGCAGCACGATGCACGAGTCCATTTCCTCGCCGGCGGAGAAATAGCCGACGGCGCCGGCATAGAGCGATCGCTTCTCCCGCTCTAATTCGTCGATGATTCGCATGGCGCGAACTTTTGGCGCGCCGGACACCGTGCCGGCGGGAAAGCCGGCGGCGAGCGCATCGATCGCATCGCGGTCGTGGCGTAATTTGCCTTCGACATTGGAGACGATGTGCATGACCTGGCTGTAGCGCTCGATGAAGAATTGGTCGGTCACTTTGACCGTGCCGATTTCGGCGACGCGGCCGACGTCGTTCCTGCCGAGATCGAGCAGCATCAAATGCTCGGCGCGCTCCTTCGGGTCGGCAAGGAGCTCCACTTCGAGGGCCAAATCTTCGTGCGGGGTAGCGCCGCGCCCGCGTGTGCCGGCAATGGGCCGGATGGTGACGATGCCGCCGCCGGTTTTGACCAGAATTTCCGGGCTCGATCCGGCGACGGCGAATGTGCCGAAATCGAGAAAGAACAGATAAGGCGATGGATTGACGCGGCGCAGCGCCCGGTACAGCGAAAACGGCGGCAGCTTAAACGGCGCCTCGAACCGCTGCGACAGCACGACCTGAAAAATATCGCCGGCGGCGATGTAGTCCTTGGCGCGCAGCACCATGCGCTTGAATTCGTCCGGGGCGGTGTTTGAGTGCGGCTTCACCTCGAGCGGACCGGCATCGAGGTCCGTTGCCGATTTGTCGAGCGGCCGGTCGAGCGCCTCGACGACGGCGGTCAGCCGCTCGACCGCGCGCGCCAATGCGGTGTTTGCCGTCACGCCGGCCTGCGCCCGTACCGGCGTGACGATGGTGATGGTGTCCTTGACCGCGTCGAAAGCGACGATGAGCGTCGGCCGCACCAGCACCGCATCGGGAATACCGAGCGGGTCGGGCCCCGGCGGCGGCAAATCCTCCATCAGCCGCACCATGTCGTAACCGAGATAGCCGAATACGCCGGCGGCCATCGGTGGCAGGGTCGGCGGCAGCGCGATACGGCTATCGCCGATCAGGTGGCGCAACGCCGTGAGCGGCGCATCGTTGATCGGTACAAACGCCGCCGGGTCGGTCTGCACCGTTCGATTGATCTCGGCGTGCCTGCCATGGACGCGGAAAATAACATCCGGCTCGAGACCGATGATCGAATAGCGGCCGCGCACCGCGCCGCCTTCGACCGATTCCAAGAGGAAGCTCATCGGCGCCGAGCCTTCCGGCCGCGCGCCGGCAACTTTGAGATAGGCGGAAACCGGCGTTTCCAGATCGGCGACAAGCGTCGTCCACACGACCTGCGGCTCGCCGGCGGCGTAGCGCGCCGCGAAGGATTGCGCCGAGGGCTCGATCTGCATTTCCAGTGTCCCGATTCCGAAGTTCGCCGGTATTTGCCGCCCACTCTGATGCGAACTTCGGAATCAAAGGGACACTGGCAAATTATAATTCTAATGCGGGTTTTGGATTTGAAGTTCCTATACGAGCGTGCGGGTGGATAATAGGAACTTCAAATCCACCGCACTAGTGGAGCGGATTTGACATTCGCTACCCACCCAGCCGCAAGCTCGTGAAGCGAATGTCAAATCCAAAGCTCCACTAGAACTAATAATCGCTAGTGGTCCTTTGATTCTAACATTCGCATATTAGCCTGCCGAACCGGGATGCGAATGTTAGAATCGGACCACTAGTTGCTGTCCGGCGCGCCGTTACCCATCGCTTGCGCCAGCACCGAGGGGTTGACGCTGGTGCCGAGATCGTTTTCAAGCCAACCGACATATTGGCCGATCAAATCGTCGGACAATTGGTTGTGCAGCGTCTGCTCGATGTGTTTGGCGTCCGCGGAATTCGCATCGAGTTTCGGCGTTTCGACGTCGGTCACCTGAAATACGATCCATTGCGTCGGATTGGCGCCCACGCTGCTGCCGAAGGCGTCTTTCGCGGTATGGAATATCGCTTGGGTCATGTTTGCCGAAACGTCGCCGCTCGATCCGCCGCGCTTGAGGTCGGCCGCGGTTTTGATCTTGAGATTTTCGCCGCCGGCGAGCGTCTCGAACGGATTGCCGTTCTTGAGCTTGTCGAGGAGATCGGCCGCCTTGGCCTTTAGCCGCGAAGCGATCTCATCGTCGCGCCAGCGCTGGGTCACTACGTCCTTGACCTCGTCGAGCGTGCGATCGCGCGCCGGAGTGACGGCGGCGACGTCGAACCAGACATAGCCATTGTCGACGTCGATCGGATCGTTGTCGACGCCGACGTCGGAGGCGAATGCGTCGCCGACGATATCGATGCCGTGCGGAATATTGACGGCGAGCTTGCCGTCCGGGTCGCGGCCGGAACGGTCCACGTCGAAGGTGACGACGGGTAATTTCTCCTTCTGCGCCGCCTCTTCGAGCGTGCTGCCGCCGGCGCGTGCGTCTTCGATCTTGTCGTGCAGATCCTGCACTTCTTTCCTGGCGCGATCGAGCGCGATCTGATTGCGTAACTGCGGTGTCGCTTCGGCGAGCGTTTTGGTGGTCGTCGGCTCGACCGCCAGCACGGTGAGCAGCACCGCGCCGAACTGGGTCTGGATCGGCGCGCTCACCTCGCCTTGCTTGAGCGAGAAGGCGGCATCGGCCACTTTTGGATCGACCATACTCGATTTGGCGACGGTGCCGAGATCGATATCCTGCTGTTTCAAGCCGCGTTCGGTGGCGATGTCGCCAAAACCGGTGCCGCTCTTGATGCGGTCGGCGGCGGCTTGTGCGTCCGCCATTTGCGGAAATACGATCTGCTCGATATGGCGCTTCTCCGGCGTGACGAAGCTCGCATGCTGCCCGTCATAAGCTTTTTTGATGTCGTCGTCCGAAATCTGCATCCATTGCGCCAGCGCCGCGGGCGTCACTGTGACGATGTCGATCTTGCGGTATTCCGGCGCGCGGAACAGGACTTTGCGCTCGTCGAAATATTTGCTGAGTTCGTCGTCGGTCGGCTGCGGAATAGTCCCGGCCTGCGCCGGCCCGAGCGACACATAGCGGATGCTGCGCTGCTGATTTTGGAACTGATTGACGGCGTCGAGCCAGGCCTGCGGCAGCGTGAGGTCGCCGGATACGGTGTCGACGAGTTGGCGGCGGAGCACCGTCTGGCGCTGGTCGGCGATGAAGGCCTGCTCGTTGGTGCCCATGTTTTGCAACAGCATTTGGAACCGCGCGCGGTCGAATTGACCGTGTTGGTCCGCAAGCTGCGGATCGGACGTGATGTGGCGGGATATCTCGGTGTTGGAGAGGCCGAGCCCCATCTTTTGGGCGAGCTGGTCGAGCCCAGCCTGGGCCATCATTTCACCGAGCACCTGGCGGTCGAGGCCGAGCGCGCTCGCCTGATCCGGCGGCAGCGGATGACCGAGCTCGCGGCCGATCTGTTGCAAGCGGTCGTCGTAGCTGTGCCGGAACTGGGCGGTCGAGATTTCGATCTTGCCGATGGTCGCCAAGGTCCCTTGCCCGAAACCGTGAAAAATGTCGTTGATGCCCCAGATGGCAAAGCTGCCGGCAAGCGCGGTCATGATCACGGCCATGACGGTCCGGCCGAGCCAATTTTCGGAGACTTTGCGGATGCCGCGTAACATGGGTCTGAAATCGGGTCCAAACTGTTGGAATGACGGAAGCCGGCCGCACTATAAGGAGCGTGAGTTTTCGCCGCAACCGACGGGGTTTACTGCTAAAACGCGTCTTTTCCGGCGGCAACCGGTCTGCTAACGCCGCATTGTCGCATGGCCTCAGTGCGGTGGACTTGAAGGTCCTATGATCCGGCGGCAGACTCGTATAGGAACTTCAAATCCAAAAACCTCACTAGAATCACAAATTTGCTAGTGTCCCTCTCGATTCCGACGTTTGCATAAGAGCATGCCGCAAGCACTTGCGAACGTCGGAAATGGGACACTAGGCCCGATTCTTTGAGCCGACACGATGGCGCGTCGTCCGCTGGTCGCTGGCAATTGGAAAATGAACGGGCTTTCCGCCTCGATCGGCGAATTGGAAAAAATCATCGCCGGCGCGCGGTCGCTCGCGCAAGCGTCGGCCAATGTCGATATCATGGTGTGTCCGCCGGCGACGCTGGTCGCAAGCTTCGCCAAGACCGCAAGCGGAACGCCCGTTGCCATCGGCGGCCAGGATTGCCACCCGCTCGCTTCGGGCGCGCATACCGGCGACATTTCAGCCGAAATGCTGCGTGATGCCGGCGCCCAAGCCGTTATTGTCGGCCATTCCGAGCGGCGCCGCGATCATGGCGAAACCGATGCGCTGGTCCGCGCCAAGGCCTTGGCGGCGCACCGCGCCGGCCTTCTCGCCATCATTTGTGTCGGCGAGGAACGTGAAGATCGCCATGTCGGGCAAACGCGCCACGTCGTCGGCCGGCAGCTCGACGGCTCGCTGCCGGATACCGCCGCACATACCGTCGTCGCCTATGAGCCGGTTTGGGCCATCGGAACCGGGCAGACGCCGACCGCGAGCGACATCGGCGAAATCCACGACTTCATCCGGCAACGGCTATGTTTGCGGTTCGGCGGGGCCGGCAACGACGTGCGCATTCTCTATGGCGGGTCGGTCAAACCGGCGAACTCCAAGGCGTTGCTCACGGTCGAAAATGTCGACGGAACGCTTGTCGGCGGCGCGAGCCTCGATGCGGCCGAGTTCTTGGCAATAGCGGGCGTGTATCGCTGACGGCGACGACCCCGCGGGGCGGGGGAAGGATGACCGCCCGGGCCATGGAAATGCCGTGCCGGATCGTGTAGAGACCCCGCGACTTCCTATATCGAGCGTGGTTAGCGGGGTGGGTCGTCCCACCCGGCGTGGCTGCAGGCGGATATCAAATGCTGAGCGTCGTTATTGTCATTCATCTTATGCTGGTGATCGCCCTGATTGGCGTCGTCTTGCTGCAAAAATCCGAGGGCGGCGGCCTGGTCGGCGGCTCGGGAGGCGGTTTTATGTCCAGTCGCGGCACGGCGAACGTGCTGTCGCGCACGACCGCCATGCTGGCCGCAGGTTTCTTCGTCACCAGCCTGGCTTTGTCATGGCTGGCGAGCTACGAGCACCGGCCGGTCTCGATCATCAACACGTCAGGGGCGCCGGCGTCCTCACAGCCGGCCCCGGCAGGCGGTCCGCCGGCGACAGCGCCCTTGAACCCGGGTGGTGGAGGTCTGCTCAACCAGCTGCAAAAGGGAATACCGAGTTTGCCGGCCGGGTCGAATCCGGCGTTTGCACCGGAGCCAAGCGGGCCGCAGGTGCCGCAGTCGAAATAGGAGAAATAAAAAGCCACAACCGGGTTTGCTGCGGTTGAAAATTGGCCCCGCTAATCACAGCCCCGAGGGCTCGAATGTCACTTGAGAGTGTGCGCGTAAGCTCCTGGAAATGAGGCGATTTCTTTTAGCGATTGCAGCCCCTATGCAAGGCGCGGCAGATATTCCGGAAAATCGCTCGTCGAATCGTGCAAGGCACGCTAAGCGATAGGTCCCATGGCGCGGTATATCTTCATCACCGGCGGCGTGGTTTCCTCACTTGGCAAGGGTTTGGCTTCCGCCGCGCTCGGCGCGCTGTTGCAAGCGCGCGGCTACAAGGTGCGCCTGCGCAAGCTCGACCCCTATCTCAACGTCGATCCCGGTACCATGTCGCCCTACCAGCACGGCGAGGTTTTCGTCACCGACGACGGCGCCGAGACCGACCTCGATCTCGGCCATTACGAGCGCTTCACCGGGCGCCCGGCGACGCGCCAGGACAACATCACCACCGGCCGCATCTATCAGGAAATCCTCTTAAAGGAGCGGCGCGGCGACTATCTCGGCGCCACCATCCAGGTCATTCCGCACGTCACCAATGCCATCAAGGAATTCATCCGCGACGGCAATGACGGCTTCGACTTCGTGCTGTGCGAGATCGGCGGCACCGTGGGCGACATCGAGGGCCTGCCCTATTTCGAGGCCATCCGTCAGCTCGGCAACGATCTGCCGCGCGGGCACGCGATCTACATCCATTTGACGCTGATGCCGTTCATTCCGTCGGCCGGCGAATTGAAAACCAAGCCGACGCAGCATTCAGTGCGCGAATTGCGCGCCATCGGCATCCAACCCGACATTCTGCTCTGCCGCACCGACCGGCCGATTCCGGAGAGCGAACGGCGCAAGCTCGCGCTGTTCTGCAATGTGCGCGAAAGCGCCGTGATCGAAGCGCGCGACGTCGACAATATCTATGCGGTGCCCGAGGCCTATCACGCCGGCGGGCTCGATAGCGAAGTGCTCGCCGCTTTCGGCATCGACAACCCGCCGCCGCCCGATCTCGACACCTGGCGTCTCATCAACGAGCGCATCCGCAATCCGGAGGGCGACGTCACCATCGCCATCGTCGGCAAATATACCGGCATGAAGGACGCCTATAAGTCGCTGATCGAAGCGCTGTCCCATGGCGGCATTTCCAACAAAGTGAAGGTGAAGCTCGACTGGATCGAAAGCGAAGTGTTCGAAAACGAGGACCCGGCGCCGTTCCTCGAACATGTCGACGGCATTCTGGTGCCGGGCGGTTTCGGCCAGCGCGGCGCGGAAGGCAAAATCCGCGCGGCGCGGTTCGCCCGCGAGCACGACGTGCCATATTTCGGCATCTGCTTCGGCATGCAGATGGCGGTGATCGAGGCGGCGCGCAATCTGTGCGGCATCGAACAAGCCAACTCGACCGAATTCGTCGCCACGCCCGAGCCGGTGGTCGGCCTGATGACGGAATGGATGAAGGGCAACGAGCTGCAAAAGCGCGGGATCGACGGCGACAAAGGCGGCACCATGCGGCTCGGCGCCTACCCCGCAGTGCTAGCCCGCGGCTCCCGCGTCGCGGGGATTTACAACGCCACCGAGATTTCCGAGCGCCACCGCCACCGCTATGAGGTCAACACCGCCTACAAGGACCGCCTGACGCAGCACGGCATGCGGTTTTCCGGCATGTCGCCCGACAGCATTCTGCCGGAGATCATCGAATACGACGATCATCCTTGGTTCATCGGCGTGCAATTCCATCCCGAGCTGAAATCGCGGCCGTTCGCGCCACACCCGCTGTTCTCCTCCTTCATCGAGGCGGCGGTGGAGCAGAGCCGGCTGGTGTAGCGGTAACCAGGCTTCGAATGCTGAGAAACGGCGGAGACCCGTGTATGCGGGCGGCAGATTCTTTGCCTTATTGACGGTAAGGAAAAAGAGTAGTAGCTAGTCTCAGGAAGTAAGGATGGCGACATGACCGACGACAACACCGGCACCAAGATTGCCGAACGGTTGTTCACGCAACCGGACGGTGCCACGATGTCGGAAATCATCGCGGCGACCGGCGGGCCGCAATACAATGTCCTGAAAAGGCTCAAAGGGCGCGGCTATCGCTTTCGAAGGGTCAAAGAAGGCAAAGAAACGCGATATTTTGCGGTCGCTCCCACCTCTCAATTCTTCCAGGCGACACTGACAAGCAAGGGTCAGGTTACGGTGCCCAAGGATGTTCGCGACCATTTGCGATTGCGTCCAGGGCAAAAGCTGCGGTTCGAGCTTGGACCTGACACGTCTGCTGTCGTGAAGCCGGTCAATCGCAGCATTCGCGACGGATTCGGGATGCTGGGCAAGCCGCCACGCAGCCTCACGATCGAGGAAATGGACGAAGTGATCCGCGCGGCAGTGGTCGACAAGTACATGCGCGCCGTGGCTCGCAAAAAGCGATGATCGGTCTCGACACGAACGTGATCTTGCGCTGTTTCGTCGATGACGATCCCAATCAAGCGCGCAAAGCCCGCCAATTCGTTGCAGCGCAGTGCACGCGGGAAAATCCTGGATTCATTGATCGTGTCGCCGTGTGCGAAATGGTTTGGGTTCTTTCGAGCGGTTATCGATTTAACCGGAGGCAGACTGCGGACGTTATTGATACGCTATTGGCCAGCAGCGAAATCGTGCTTGAAGATAGCGATGCCGTTCGCGCGGCCCTACGGACTTTCATGACGCGCAGCATCGATTTTGCCGACGCCCTGATCGGCGAGATCAACCGCTTGCGCGGCTGCGACGCCACCGCGACCTTCGATCGCAAGGCGGCAAAGCTGGACGGCTTCATCGCCGTGTCATGACGGGCGATTGCCTTTTCGCGCCGGCCCATTAATTTCGCTGCGTTCCATCACAACCTGCCGAGGAAACCTCAATGCTCTACGAAATGCGCATCTACCGCACTGTGCCGGGCCGGCTGCCCGCGCTGCTCAAGCGGTTCGAAAACACCACGCTCAAATTGTGGGACAAGCACGGCATCAAGCAGGCCGGGTTCTGGACCACCTTGATCGGTGATTCCAACCAGGAGCTGACGTATCTCCTCGCCTGGGAATCGCTCGCCGACCGCGAGAAAAAGTGGAACGCCTTCATGAGCGATCCGGCCTGGATTTCCGCCCGCGCCGAGAGCGAAAAGGATGGCCCGATCCTGGCGAATGCAAGCAATCAAATTTTGCAGCCGACGGCGTTTTCCGCGGTGAAATAGGCGTTGCCGAGGCGGCCGGGGCGCGGTTGACCGGGGCGGCCACGGGCTTCATGGTCAGCCGCGAAGGTGCGCATGACCACGAAGCCCAATCCCATCGTCAGCGTCGGCAAAGCGCGGTTCGGCAATGGCTTGCCGCTGGCGCTGATTGCGGGACCGTGCGCGTTGGAGAGCCGCGCGCACGCTTTCGACATGGCGGCGGCGCTCAAGGAGATCGCCGCGAAGCTTGAGATCGGCTTCGTCTACAAAACTTCGTTCGACAAGGCCAACCGCACCAGTGCGGCGAGCGCACGCGGGGTCGGCCTCGACAAGGCGCTCGAAATCTTCACCGACTTGCGCGACCAGCTCGGCGTCCCGGTACTCACCGACGTGCACGAGCCGGCGCAATGCGCACTCCTCGCCGAGGTGGTCGACGTGCTGCAAATCCCGGCCTTCCTCTGCCGGCAGACCGATCTATTGGTCGCCGCCGCCAAGACCGGGCGCACCGTCAACGTCAAAAAGGGCCAATTCCTTGCGCCCTGGGACATGCGAAATGTCGTCGAAAAAGTCACCGGCGCCGGCAACGCCAATGTGCTGGTGACGGAACGCGGCGTCTCGTTCGGCTATAACACGCTGGTCTCCGACATGCGCGCGCTGCCGGAGCTGGCAAAGATCGGCGCGCCGGTGATTTTCGATGCCACCCATTCGGTGCAGCAGCCGGGCGGGGAGGGCACCGCGTCGGGTGGCGAGCGCGACTATGTGCCGGTGCTGGCGCGCGCCGCGGTGGCCGTGGGCGTCGCCGGCGTCTTCATCGAGACCCACCAGGACCCCGACCACGCACCGTCCGATGGGCCGAATATGATCCCGCTCAAGCACTTGCCGCCGCTTCTTGAGCGTTTGATGCAGTTCGATAGACTGGCGAAACAACGCTAGGCGCGTCAGGCGGTCTGCGGCGAAGACAGGGCTTTTGCGAGGACCTCGAGGATCGTCAACGCATCGGCCGTTCCCTGCGCTTCGCCCTTTTCGAAATCCTCGCCGGCTAAACCCATCGTGTTGGTGACTTGCGCCAGACAGAGCACCGCCTTGTTTTTCTTGCGCGCGAACGCGTAGAGCGCCGCGGCCTCCATCTCGACAGCCAGCACGCCGCTGGCGCGCGCCGCCGCGATGGCGGCGGCGGTTTCGCGGAACGGCGCATCGGTCGTCCAGCTTGCTCCGGCATAGGCCCGCAGACCCGCGTCGATGAGGGCTTGCATTGCGGTAGCGACGAGACGCGGGTCGGCCTCGGCAAACGCATCGGGCGCGGCGTAGTGATAGCTCGTGCCTTCGTCGCGCAGCGCCCGGTCGATGACGACGAAATACGGCAGGCTCCCGGCCGGTACAATCTGACCGGCCGAAGTCAGGCTGATCAATAGCCGGCAGCCGCAGGCGAAAAGCTCTTCCGCGACCAGAACCGCAAACGGCGCGCCGACTGCACAGGCCACGATGCCGGCGGTTTGGCCGGCGAGCGTAAAACTATAAAGATCGGTGTGGTAACAGGGCCACGCATCGTAGCGCTTTGCCAGGCTGGAATCTTTGAGGCGGCGGGCGATGTCGCCATCCGGATCGAGGATACAAAGCGGCGGCACATCGGTTGCAACCAGGGCCTTCTGCCGCCGCGCTTCGCGCAGCAGGGCGACCGGCTCGAACACCGACGGCGCATCCGGGTGCTTATTGTCGAGAATAGGGGGCGAAGCCACACGAACTCCTGCCGGGTTGAAAGACATGTCCTGCACGGTCAAATATAGACTCCGTCAAATATAAACTCTCCTGCGCGCTTCGAACCTGCAAAACGGACGCCATGAACACTGATCGGCATGCCCACTGGGAGAACGTCTACCAGACCAAGGGCGAACGCGACGTCAGCTGGTTTCAGGACCGTCCGGAGATTTCCCTCGACTTGATTCAGGCGACCGGCGTGCACGCCGATGCCGCGATCGTCGATATCGGCGGCGGCGCCTCGCACCTGGCCGACGCGCTGCTCGATGCGGGCTTCGGCAACGTCACCGTGCTCGACCTTTCCGAGCATGCGCTCGCGACCTCAAAGGCGAGGCTGGGTGCGCGAGACGCGAAGGTCAAGTGGATCGCCGCCGATGTGACCGCTTGGGAGCCGCCCGAAACCTACGACGTCTGGCACGACCGCGCCGCTTTTCACTTCCTGATCGAGCCGAAGGACCGCGCTGCCTATGCCGCGCGGCTTCTGCGGGCCGTCCGTGCCGGCGGCCACGCGATCATCGGCACGTTCGCGCTTGACGGTCCCGAACGGTGCAGCGGGCTGCCGGTCGCTCGTCACGATCCCGCCTCGGTCGGCGCAACACTCGGTCCCTCGTTCGCGCTGATGGAGAGTCGATATCACGCCCATGGAACGCCAACGGGCGCGATCCAGCGCTTCCAATTCAGCCGGTTTCGCCGCTCGAAATGAGACGGGATGTCCCGCAATTGAATTTCGCCTAGTCTAGCCTGGCCGCGGTTTAGAGCAGGCCGCTCCGTATTCACCGCAACGACAGGAGCGGCGCCATTCCGCCCGTCCTCAGAGTAGCCTTCCTGGTGGTGTTCGCCTCGACGCTGTTCACGCGCGCGGTCGATCCGGTGGTGCCGAAAATCGCCCACGATCTCGGTATCGACGTCAAAACCGCGGCGCTCTTGTCGACGGCTTTTACCTTTCCATACGCTTTCGCCCAGCCGGCGCTCGGCACCATCGGCGATTTCTTCGGCAAGACGCGGCTGATGAATCTGAGTCTCGCGATCGTAGTGACGACGACACTGGTCTGCGCCTTCGCGCAAAGCTTCTCGCTCCTGGTCGCCATGCGAGTGATCGCCGGAATTTTGGCCGGCGGCATCTACCCGGTCGGCGTGGCGATGGTCGGCGATCTGGTGCCGGAGGTGCACAAACGGCAGGTCGCCATCGGCCAGCTTTTGGCGGTGGCGCTGACCGGCAATCTGATCGGCGCCACCGTCTCCGGCGTGATCGGGGATCTGCTCGGCTGGCGCGGCGTGTTCTTCTCCATCGGCGCCTTCGGCCTCGTCGTCGCGGCGATCGCATTCTTCGCTTTTCGCGGGCTGCGCACCGCCAAGCCAAAACCGTTCAATCTCGCGGCGGTTGCCGCCGGTTTCCGCAGCGTCTTCGCCGATCCGCGCGCCAAAATCTGTTTCGGCTCGGTGTTCTTCGAAGGCATCGTCATCCACGGCATGTTTCCCTATGTGGCGCTGCTTCTGCTCCTTGCCGGGCAAACCCATTCGTCGTTCGCCGGTCTCGTCATTGCAGGCTTCGGGCTCGGCGGCATCATCTATTCGCTCGCCGTACCGCTGGTAATCACCCATTTCCACGATCGGCAATTGATGATCATGGGCGCAAGCGGCGCGGCGCTCGCCTTCGTGCTGATCGCGCTCAATCCGGTCTGGTACGTGCTGGCGGGGGTGTTTGTCGTGTTCGGCATCGGCTTTTACATGTTGCATACCTGCATTCAGTTGCACGCGACGGAATTGACGCAGACCGCGCGCGGCACGGCCTTGTCGATGCATTCCTGCGCGTTCTTTTCCGGCCAGGCGATCGGTCCGATCTATTACGGCTTTGCCTATAGCCACGCCGGCACCGGTAAGCCGATGTTCATCGGGGCGGCGGTGATCCTCGCGGTTGGGCTGGTTTGTGCGCGATACCTGCGCCACCGGCGCCCCGGGTTGACGCCCGCTTCGGGCCTTGCCGACGGGCCGTAAAACCCCCATTATTCCCCCATCGGCATGGGGTGCCGCCCCCTCTCTTCCCTCCCCCGCATGCGGGGGAGGGAAGAGAGGGGGTGGCTGAGATCAAACCCGTCGAACCTGTCTGGGTCATTCCAGCGAAGGGAGCCGCGTTGGTCGGAACGAAGACAGCCCATTCGCCTATCGGCAAGCGCCCCCGCGTCGTCATTATCGGTGCCGGCGTGGTTGGGCTTGGCATTGCCTGGCGCTTGGCCCCCCGCGCCGAGGTTCTGCTGTTCGACCGCGGCAAGGCCGGAGCCGGCGCGAGCCATGCGGCGGCCGGCATGCTGGCGGCCTGCGCCGAAGCCGAGCCCGGCGAAGAAGATTTGGTTGCGCTCGGCCGCGACAGCCAGGCGCGCTGGCCGGCTTTTGCCGAGGAGCTTTTGGCCGCGACCGGCGTCGACGTCGAGCTGCGGTGTGAAGGGACCCTCGTTCTGGCGCTGACTGCGGACGATCAGGCTACCGTGGCGCATCATTTGGAGTTTCAGCAGAAACTCGGCCTACCGCTCGAATGGCTCTCCGCGGCGCAGACGCGCGCCAAGGAACCGCATCTGGCCGGCAAACTGGCGGGCTCCGTATTCAGTCCGCAGGATCATCAGGTCGACAACCGCAAGCTCAGCGCGGCGTTGCGCATCGCGGCGGAGGCGGCCGGAGCGAAGATTCACGAGCATCAGGCCGTGAAGGAAATCGCCGTGCAGGGCGGTCACGCTACCGGCGTCGTGCTGGAGGACGGCACGAGCGTTGCGGCCGATCGCGTGGTGCTCGCCGCCGGCGCCTGGTCGCGCAGCATTGCCGGTCTGCCGCCCGATCGCCGGCCGCCGGTGCGCCCCATCAAGGGTCAGATGTTGGCGCTGCGCATGGATGCCGGTGCGCCGCTCCTCAATCACGTGCTGTGGGCGCCCGGCGCCTATCTGGTGCCGCGCCGCGACGGCCGCCTGATCGTCGGCGCGACGGTCGAGGAAAAAGGCTTTGACGAAACTATCACCGCCGGCGGCATGCTGACGCTGCTCGAGGCCGCATGGCGCGCCATCCCTGCGGTCGAGGAATTACCGCTCGACGAAATCTGGGTCGGCCACCGCCCGGGCAGCCGCGACGATGCGCCGATCCTCGGCCGCGCGCCGCTGGAGAATCTGTTCTATGCCACCGGACATCATCGCAACGGCATTCTGCTGGCGCCGGTGACGGCGGACGCGATGGCGCGGCTTGTTCTCGACGACGTCGTCGAAACGGCGATCAAACCGTTCGGCCTCGAGCGCTTTCTGCCGGCGCGCGCGGCGGAGTAGGGGGCGCGATGACGCAAACTCTGCAACAAGCCACCATCCGCGTGAACGGCGACAGCGAACCGCTGGCCGTGGCGACGCTCGATGCGCTGCTTGCGGAAAAGGCCGTCGATACGCAGCAGCGCGGCATCGCCGTTGCGCTCAACGGCGCGGTGGTGCCGCGCGCGGCATGGCGCGACACGGCGCTTAAGGCCGGCGACAGCGTCGAAATCGTCCGTGCGCGGCAGGGCGGGTGAAGGAGAAAATGATGTCCGATCCTCTGATCATCGCCGGTCACGAATTCGGCTCGCGACTGTTTCTCGGCAGCGCCGGCTATCCCAACCGCAAAATCATGCTCGACTCGATCGCCGCCAGCGGCACGCAGATGGTGACTGCCGCAATCCGCCGCATCAGTCTCGCCGGCGACGACGAGAGCCTGGTCGATCTGTTGGCCGGCCGGGTGAAATTTTTGCCCAACACCGCGGGCTGCCAGACCGCGAAGGACGCGGTGCTGACGGCGGAGCTCGCCCGCGAGGCGCTCGACACCAACTGGATCAAGCTCGAAGTGATCGGCGACCGCGAACTGCTTTATCCCGACATCGAGGAGCTTCTGCGCGCGACCGGTGAGCTCGTCGCCAAGGGCTTTATTGTGCTGCCCTATTGCACCGAGGATCCGGTGACCTGCCGCAAGCTCGCCGATGCCGGCGCCGCCGCGGTGATGCCGCTCGGCTCGCCGATCGGCTCAGGTCTTGGCATTTCCAATCCGCACCTGATCGAGCTGATCTGCGCGCGCTCCCCGGTGCCGGTGGTGCTCGATGCCGGCATCGGCACCGCTTCCGATGCGACGCTCGCGATGGAGCTCGGCTGCGCCGCGGTGCTGATCAACACCGCGGTGTCGAAGGCGCAAGATCCGGTGCTGATGGCGGCCAGCATGCGCGCCGCGGTCGAAGCCGGCCGGCTGGCGCGGCTCGCCGGGCGCATCGCCAAGAAGAGCCACGCCGAGCCGTCGAGCCCGCAATTCGGCCTGGTGGGGACGTAAAATGGATTACAGAACGCCGTCGTCGGAGTTAGAGAGATTGGCCGCCCGACTGTGATCGGCGGCACATTGGCGGAGGACAAAATGACCGGATGTCGGTACAGGTTCGCCGTTGCCGGCGTGTGTTTGCTGGGATTGCTGGCGTCTTCTGTTGCTCACGCGCAAGCCGGGCAGTATCCCGACAAGCCGGTGACGATCATTTCGGATGCCGCCCCCGGCGCCGCCCCGGACGTCGCCACCCGTTCCATCGCCGAGAAGCTCAGCAAAATCTGGGGCCAGCAAGTGGTGGTGGTCAATCATCCCGGTGCCAACGGCAGTGTCGCCGCGCGCGCCGCGTCCGAGGCCAACGCCGACGGCTACACGCTTTATACGCCCGCTCTATCGACGTTCGTGGCGCTGCCGACGGTGGCGCCGAACCTGCCGCTGAAGTTGCCGCGCGACTTCCTGCCGGTCGGATTCATTGCCGATCAACCGATGTTCATTGCGGTGGCCCCGTCGCTTGGCGTCACGACGCTGCCGCAGCTTATTGCGCTCGCGAAAAAAGAACCGGGCAAAGTCTCGATTGCGACGACCGGCATTGGCCATGCCACGCACCTGACCGGCGCGCTGTTGCAGGAGCGGGCAAATATCACGCTGCTCTCGGTTCCCTATACGCACGGTCCGGCATCCGCGATCGGCGACGTCGCCACCGGCCGCGTATCCCTCATCATCGAGAACTATGCGGGGATTATCGGTTCGGTCAAAGCCGGGCAGGTCAATTTGATCGCGATTGCTTCGGCTAAACGCCTGCCTGAATTTCCAGATGTGCCGACAGTTGCGGAAACCCTTCCAGGCTTTGCCGCATCCGGCTGGGTCGCCCTGGTGGCGCCGGTTGGGACGCCTGCGCCGATCATCAACAAGGTGAGCGCGGATCTGCGCACCGTCGTCAGCGACGCGGATTTCACAAAGACACTTGCCGCCCTGGGCATCTATTCGCCCTTCATGACGCCCGAGGAACTCCAAACGTTCGTCGCCAAGGAGCAACAAACATGGTTGCCGGTGCTGCAAAGGGTTTCGGCCAAGTGACTTGGCGGCGCTCGCGTCCAGATGACCAGCGCTTTTCGCGGCGGGCCGATTAATCCCGGATATCTTGCAGGAACCATGCCGTCGGGATCTCATGGCCGAGACCCTCGCGTTTGGCCTTCAGATAAAGCGGGCCGCCGACGGCTGAGAACTGCAGCCCCTGATTGCCCATATTGTGGTAGAAGGTGATCTGGTCGTCTCGCGTTCGGCCCTGCGCCTTGTTGGAGATGAGATCGCAATAGTCCGGGAAATCGCCGCCGAACCCGCCGCCGGAAACCTTGGCAGGCAGCCGCTTTCGTTCCTCGTCATCGCCGGCAATATAGGCCATCGGGCTCATGCCGATCTCCGCCTGGACGCGATCGCTTTCGGGCATGCCCAGGCCGCCCACGCCTTGGCGAATTTTCACATCGAAGCGTTCGAACGCTTCCTCGCTGATTTCGCGCGGGCCCAGCATCGACACGTGCATGCCGGGTTCGAGCCAATCCGCTTTGAATGTCGGCGTCATGCTGTCCGTGCAGGTGGATACGATATCGACGCCGCGAACCGCCTCGCGCGCCGAGGCAACAGGCACGACCTCGATGCCGAGCTTCTGGCTCATCACCTTGGCGTAGGTTTCACGGTTTTCCCGCGTCGGGCTGTAGACTTTGACCTTCCGGATCGGACGCACGGCACAAAATGCATCGAGAAAGGTGCGCGCCATTCCGCCCGATCCGATCATGCCCACCGACGTCGCATCCTGGCGCGCCAGATATTTGGCACCAATGCCGGCGCCGCCGCCGACCCGCATGTGTTGCAGCACGCCATCATTGATGATCGCGAGCGGCTCGCCGTTCCTGGTGCTGAACAGCATGATGAGGCCGCAAAAGGTTCCGGGCTGGACGCAATACTTGTTCTCACGCCATACGCCCGAGCCGTCCTGCGGCCAAGTGACGACATCGGATTTCATGCGGATGGCGAAGAAGCCGTCATTGGCGCCTTCCATCGTGCCCCAGCGGTAATAGCCGTCGGCTCGCTCGCAGGGGACATACATGTCGAGCCGCGGGCGATGAATGGCGCCGCCGCTGGGAAGTTGGCCGAAGGCGTGCTCCATCCACTCGATGCACTCTTGCATGGAGATCAGTTTTTCAACGACGTCGTTGTGAATGAACAGCACGGGACACTCCAGCGGCGCACGTCATTGCGCGTGATCAGGGATGGACGGTCTGCGTAAAATATGAATCGTCCACTTTGAAGCCGATCCCGCGCTCTACGGCCTTCTTGTAAACGATGCTGCCGATCGCCGCGAACTGCAAGCCGAGACCCTTGTAGTTGTGGAAGCAACTCGTTTCACTGTCAGCAGTTCGGGCTTCAACTTTTCCCGCCACGATATCCTTGAGTTCCGGCACTGCGGCATAATCGATTATGCCGAGATCGGGGCGACCGTAATCGCCGTTGCTGAACTCGGGGACCTCCGACGGCCAGCCGCGTGCGGGATACGCGTTGACGGGTTGGTTTGTGTTCACCACAAGCCGATCGACGTTTTTCAGGACCTCCGTGGGAATCTCGCTGCCGCGCACGCTGGTGACATGGATGCCGGGCCGCAGCCATTCCGGCATGATTGTCGGTTGCATCGAATTGGTTGCGGAGACCAAGATGTCGGCGCCCTCAGCGGCTGCGGCCGGATCGTCGACGGCGCGGATCTCGCAATTGAGTTTTGCGCTGTAACGTTGGGCAAACTTTCGGCGGTTCTCGGGGTTGGGACTAAAGACCTTCACGAGCGTGATGGGACGCACCGCGCGCATTGCCTCGAGTTGAGCTTCGGCCTGCCAGCCGGTGCCGAGCAATCCCATGGTCTTGGCGTCGGTCCGCGACAGGTATTTGGCGGCGACGGCGCTCGATGCGCCGACGCGGGTCTTTTGCATGACGCCGTCGCTGAACATGCAGAGAAGTTGACCGCTGTCGGTCGAAAACAGCAGGACCGATCCGTTGTAGCGACCGCCTGGCTCCGAGACCGGCACTTTGACGCGACGGGGAACTCCATTCACCGGCGGCCAAGTAACGATGTCGGAATTGAGACGGAGCGCGGCGATGCCGGCGCGGGGCCAGCTTCCGGACATTGTTTTGAAAGAATGGACCGCTCCTTCGCGCCGATTTGACACCAGCATGTCTTGGCGCGGCATATCAACGGCATCGGCGAGGCCGAGGTCGCGATAAGCGCTTTCGAGAGCCTCCACGCACTCTTGCATGTCGAGCAGTTCCGAAATCTGGTCGTTGGTCAGAATGATCATGATTCCCTGAGAGCCGTCAGAATTGTCCACAGATCGTGCCAACAGGAATGACGCTGCTGCACGAGCTTGCGGCACGCGCCGCGCGTGGTGATGCGGAACATCCTGACCAGGATTGAATGGCTTGGCAACGGGCGCAGACGCATGGGTCGTTGCGATCACGCCAGCATATCGCGCGTGAGCGGCATCACTTTGCGTCCGAAAAGCTCGATGCAGCGCATAATTTTCTCGTGCGACAGCGTGCCGGCCGAGTATTTCATATCGAAACGCGCTAGCCCGAGCGCCTTCACGGTGGCGGCGATGCGGCGGGCGACGGTTTGCGGCGAGCCGACATAGAGCGAGCCGTGATCGGCCTCGCGATCGAATTCCGCGCGCTGCATGGCCGGCCAGCCGCGCTCGGCGCCAATGCGGTCGCGCATGCGCTTATAGTCGGGCCACAATTCCTCGCGCGCTGTCTCGTCGGTTTCGGCGACATAGCCGTGCGAGTGCACGCCGATTTCGCGCGCCGGCTTGCCGAGCTCGGCGTAGGCGCGGTGATACAGTTCGACATAAGGCGCAAAACGCTTGGGATCGCCGCCGATAATGGCCAGCATCAGCGGCAAGTCGTGACGCACGGCGCGCACCACCGATTCCGGGCTGCCGCCGACGCCGACCCAGGTTCGTAACGCGCCGGTCTCGATCGGCGGATAGACCCGCTGATTGTCGAGCGGCGCGCGCATCGAGCCGTGCCAGGTGACGGTTTCATTGCGCAGCAACGCTGCGAACAGATCGAGTTTTTCCTCGAACAGCTTCTCGTAGTCGGCCAGCTCATAGCCGAACAACGGAAACGACTCGATGAAGGAGCCGCGCCCGAGCGTGACTTCGGCGCGGCCATTCGAAGCGGCATTGAGCGTCGAGAACCGCTGAAACACGCGTACCGGATCGTCAGACGAGAGCACCGTCACCGCCGAGCCGAGCCACATCCGTTTGGTCCGGCCGGCGATGGCCGCGAGCACGATGTCGGGCGTCGAGACGGCAAAGTCGGGCCGATGATGTTCGCCGACGCCGAAGGCATCGACGCCGACGGCATCGGCCAGCACGCCTTCCTCGATCACGTCGCAGATGACTTGGGCGTGCGTCTTGGGACCGCCGTCGGGATTGGCGGTAATGTCGCCGAAGGTATCCAGGCCGAGTTCGATGTGTTGAGTCATGTCCTGATTTATTTAACCCTTTAGAAGCCGTGGTTTGTTCCAGGCGACCGCAGCTTGCGTGGATTGATGTGCATCAAATCCCACCGGCGGAAAAGGCTCTAGCGTGGAGGTGCTCGGTGGGAGGTGATTTGGTTGTGGGGCTTTCCAGAGGCCCGCCATGAGCTTTAATGAGGTGATTTCGTCGGGATTTGCAAATTACGCCGTGTTCCGGGGCCGGGCGACGCGGCCGGAATATTGGTTCTGGGTCCTGTTCCTCGGCATCGGCATGCTGGTAACGCAAATTATCGACACGGCGCTCTTTGTAAAATTATCGTCGTCCGCGCCATTGCCGCTGCACTCGCCGCTCAACTCGACCTTCATCCTGGTGCTGCTGTTGCCGAGCCTCGCGCTGCAAGTGCGCCGGCTTCACGACATCGATGGCAGCGGGTGGTGGCTGCTGCTGGTTCCGACCGGTATCGGCATTTTGTTACTGCTCTCCTGGTCGAGCCAGGAGGGCACGCCCGATGACAACAGATTCGGTCCGGGTCCCTTGGCCGACAAGGGTCTGAGGCCACGATCGGCGCACTGATTGCGGCTGTAACTTTATCGCAAACGCGCCATGCTTGGCTTTTTTTCCGCTTGCGATTCCAGCGCGACAGAAAGCGCCTTGGCGGCATCGCGCAACGCCTCGCGGTGTGCGATATCGTCCGGCGGCACGGCAGCGACCGTTTTCGCCAGATCGCTTAAGATTTCGGCGAAGAGGGCAAAATGAAAATGCATGCGGACGGATTTGCGCTCATCGTCGGCGCCGGGGCGGTCGAGAGTGAGCGAAATACCGCTCTCATCGAGATGCGCGTCGAAGCGCGCCGTATGGGCAAAGGTGCCGATGTAAAGCTTATCCGGGTATTCCACCGCAACTTCGGCCTTGTCGGGAATTGGCTTTGTCATCGCGCCGCGCCCCTCCTTGCACTCAATAAACTTCGATAGATCAATTCTCGACGTTCCGGCTTGATTTTTATCAAAAGAATTGCGCGAAACCGCTCGGCGGCAACGGTCAAAGCGATGCTTGATGTAGATCAATGAGCATTTGCTACAAATGCATGACAGTGAATTTCATGTATGACCCGGCCAATCAGCGCGATGCAAACTTCGCCTTCCTGTGGCCGGCGTTCGCCGCCGCCTCGGCAAGCGACATGGCCGCGGCATTAGCACGGCATTTCACCAATCTTGCCGTCGGTTCGGACGGGCCCGCGGCGAAAGAGCCGGAATGGACGACGGCGCACGCGATCACGCTCGAACTCGAAGGCGTCCGATTGCTCGATTTCTCGACCCCGGCAAAAGATCATCGGCCGGGCAGCTATCCTGTCTTGTTATGCGCGCCGTTCGCGTTGCATGGCGCCGTCATCGGCGATTTTGCTGCCGGACACAGCTTGGTCGCGACATTGCGCGCCGCGGGCCTCACCCGATTGTTCGTCACGGACTGGCGTTCGGCCACGCCGGAAATGCGGCATCGCGGCATCGACGATTACCTCGCCGAACTCAATGTGCTGGTCGATGCGATTGGCGCTCCGGTCGATCTCGTCGGCTTGTGCCAGGGCGGCTTTATGGCGCTCATCTACGCCGCGCGGTTTCCGGAAAAGGTGCGCAAGCTGATTCTGGTAGCGGCGCCTGTCGACATTAGCGCCGGCTCATCGACCTTATCGGGAGTTGCCGAGGCAAGTCCCTTGGCAATGTTTTACGAGATAGTACGGCTTGGCGACGGTTTAATCCCGGGACGCAAAGTCCTGAAATTCTGGGCGCCTGATTTGCTGGAGGCAGAGGATATCCGGCAATTGCTGCAGGTTGAAGCGGCGCCGGATTCTGCGGCCGCTCTCCGTCTCGAAGGCCGCTTTCGCGAGTGGTATGCCTGGACGCTCGATCTGCCCGGAACATTCTTTCTCGAGGCGGTGGAGAAACTTTACAAGCGCAATGAACTCGCCACCGGGAAATTTGTCGCGTTAGGGCAAAAGATCGATCTCGCGGCGATGCGCAAGCCGCTGTATCTACTCGCGGCGCGCGACGACGAATTGGTGGCGCCGGCGCAGTTGTTCGCGGCCGAGCGTCTGGTCGGCACTCCGCCGCACGATCTCCGCAAAGCGATCGCGCCGTGCCGTCATCTAGGGCTGTTCATGGGCAAACGCATCCTGCAGGACGTTTGGCCCAGCGTGGTGCGCTGGCTTCTTGAGCCGGCGGCTGCCGAGGCAAAGCATCTCGAGGCGCGCGCTGTCGCGCACGCCGTGTAGCCGAAGCAGCTACCGACGCTTACTGCTGGAATACGTAAGTGCCAGGGGCGTCGCCGAGCGGCGGCCGGACTGGTATTGCCAGCGGCGGCGGGTTCGTTGCCGCGCCGGAACGCTGGCCGAGCCACGTCACCCATTGCAGCCACCACGAACCGTCAATGCGCTGCGCTTCGCTCAGAAACCGCTCCGGATCGAGGTAATGATCGGTCATCTGCTTGGTGTTAATCCGGAAGCTGCGGCCGGTGTGGTCGGGTTCCGAAACGATGCCGGCATTATGGCCGCCGGTCGTGAGCACATAGGTCACTTCGCCGTCGATCTGAAGATTGATCTTGTAGGTCGACCGCCACGGCGCGACGTGGTCGCGCTCGGTGCCTACGGCGAAGACCGGCACGCGAATGTCGGTGAGCGTGACCGGCTCGCCCGCGGCGACGAAGCGGCCTTCGGCGAGATCGTTGTCGAGAAACAATTTGCGCAGATATTCCGAATGCATGCGGTATGGCATCCGCGTCGCATCGGCGTTCCACGCCATCAGGTCTGTCATCTTTTCGCGTTCGCCGAGAAAATAATCGTGGACGAGGTGCGACCAGACGAGGTCGTTGGAGTGAAGCATCTGAAATGCGCCGGCCATCTGCCGGCTGTCGAGGAATCCCTGCTCCCACATCATATCTTCGAGGAACGCGAGTTGGCTTTCGTCGATGAATAACATCAGCTCGCCGGCCTCGGTAAAGTCGGTCTGCGCGGCGAGCAAGGTCAGGCTCGCAATGCGCTCGTCGCCGTCGCGCGCCATCGCCGCCGCAGCGACCGACAATAGCGTACCGCCGAGACAATAGCCGACCGCATGGACTTTTCGGTTCGGCACGATGGCAGCGACGGCGTCGAAGGCGCTCATGATGCCGAGCGAGCGATAATCCTCCATGCCGAGATCGCGATCGTCCGGTCCGGGGTTCTTCCAGGAGATCATGAAAACCGTGAATCCTTGTTCGGTGAGATATTTCACCAGCGAATTCCGCTGCGACAGATCGAGGATGTAATATTTCATGATCCAGGCCGGAACGATGAGGATCGGCTCCGGCCGCACCGCGGCGGTGGCCGGTGAGTATTGGATCAACTCGACGAGGCGGTTGCGATAGACGACTTTGCCGGGGGTTGCGGCAACATCGCGGCCGACGACGAAATTGTCGCTGCCGACCGGCCGTTTGCCGCTGACTGCGCGCTCGAAATCCTCGGCAAAATGGGCAAACCCCTGCATCAGATTAAAACCGCCGGACGCGATGGTACGCCGGAGAATTTCAGGGTTGAGCATCGGGATATTCGACGGCGCCGCCATGTCGAGGATCTGGCGCGTGGCGAACTCGACCATCTGCTCGTGCTTCTTCGCCACGCCGCGCATGCCGGTGGTGGCGTTGTGCCACCACTGCTGTTGCAACAGAAAAGCCTGCGAGATGAAATTGAACGGCCATTGCCTCCATTCCTCGGCGGCGAAGCGCCGATCCTGCGGCAGCGGCTCGATGCAGTTTTCCGTGCCGGCGCCTTCAAGGGCGGAGCGATAGGCGTAATTGCCGAACCGGATCGCCTTGCGGGCCGCCTTGTCGACGAGCTGCAGGCGTTTGCCCGGCGCGGCGAGGAGGTGCACCGCCCAGTCGGAATAGGCCTGCAGGAGGGCTGCCGGCGATAGTCCGCCAGTGAAGCGAGCCATGGTCGCATGCAGCGCACGGTCGGTGACGTCGGCGAATGCCGTCACCACATAGGGATCGCGGTCGTCGGGCGAGGAAACTGCTTCAACGGCCGCCGCCGACGCTCCGGCCACGCGCTTTGCCGCGCTGCGCCAGGTCGGTTTCATTGCGGGCGTGCCATCGGATGCGGCGTTTTCCGTCGGCGCAATTATTCTCAACGGTTGGCTGGTTTCGATCATTGCAGCAACTCCTCTGAATTACCGGAATTGTGGTCCAGGTCGCCGCGCGGCACTATGATCCATGTCAATGTCTAAAATCGGACGCAGGGCACTATCGGCCTTAGGACGAAGAAAGGTTGCTGGTGCCATACTCGTCGAATAACGATCTGCCGGCGTCGGTACGGCATCATCTGCCGCCACATGCTCAAGGCATTTATCGCGAGGCGTTCAATCACGCTTTTGCCGCGCATGCCGGCGATCGCCGGCAGGAAGAGGCGGCGCACCGCATCGCCTGGGCCGCGGTGAAGCGGACTTACGTCAAAGTCGGCGACAGCTGGATTGCGCGGAGCGAGCGTTAGAAAATCTAACGGCAAATGTGACGCGCCGCGATTGCCGACGATTTCGGTTCCGGTTAGTCCCAGCAGTCTACGCTGAACCTCCTTTTAGCCGTCATAGCCCATGCCGACGCGGTGAGCGTCCTCGCTCCAGCCATTATGAGGGAGGGGTGAAAGTTACCAGATACCGGCGGCAATCGCTACGAAGGCCTTGATCTGGGTCAAGTTCCGCTGAAATCGCCCACGGCCATCGCCGGCAAAATTCTGACATGGATCAAAGCGGTCATGCTTCCGCCGACACATAAGGTGCATGTGACCTAGGAGGCGATGCGATGCACGCGCCGCTCGATCTCAAATCCAAGCTCGAAACGATGACCAAGGCGGGGACGAAGGCCGGGATGAGCGCTCGGCGCTCGATTCTCGTCATCGCCGTCGCGGTTGTCGGAATTGCCGCATATTTTGGGCGCGATACGCTCGCCACTTGGTTCGGCGGCGGGTCGGTCGCGCCCGTGATTTTTGTGTCCGGCAATATCGAAGCGCACCAAAGCGTGCTCGGATTCAAGACCGTGCAGTCGCGTATTGTGGAGCTGCCGTTCGACGAAGGGCAGTGGGTCGATGCCGGCACGGTAATCGCGCAGCTTGACGATTCCGATTACCGCCAGCAGGTAGCGATCAACGAAGCGGCGGTGGAGATGCAGCAACGCCAGCTTGCCGCTGCCGAACAAACTCTCTCCGCCACCCAGCAGACGGTAGAGAGCGATGCCGCCGATCGCGAATTCAGGCAACAGGAATACGACCGCGCGACGGCGCTTTTGAAAACAGGTTCCGGCACTGTCGAACAGCGCGATCAGACTTACGCGGCGCTTCGGCAATCGAACGCGGCGCATGATCGCGACGTGGCGTTGCAAAATGCCGCCGACCGGCAAGTCGAGCTTGCCAAAGCCGGAATCCACAGCGCGACCGAAACCCTGAAAATGTCGCAGATTGTGCTCGGCTACACGGTTTTGCAGGCGCCGTTTTCCGGTGTGATCGAAGTGCGTCAGGCGGAGCTCGGCGAGATCATGGTCCCGGGCACGCCAGTGGCGACGCTCGCCGATCTCGATCACGTCTGGCTGCGCGCCTACATCAACGAGACCGACATCGGAAAGGTCCGCTACGGCGAGACGGCAACTGTCACCACCGATACCTATCCGGGGAAGAAATATACCGGCCGCGTCTCGTTCATCTCCAGCAATGCCGAGTTCACGCCGAAGAGCGTGGAGACCCATGCCGAGCGCGTGACGCTCGTTTATCGCATCCGCATCGACCTCGATAATCCGTCGCACGAACTCGTTCCCGGCATGCCCGCGGACGCGACGCTGCAAGCTCTGCCGCCGGGTGAATCGACGAGCGCGCCAAAGACTGCGCCAAAGAGCGCACCATGAAGGAAACGCATCGTCCGATTGTCGAAGCGAGCGGCTTGATCAAGCGCTTCGACACCGTAGCCGCCGTCGACGGCTTGAGCTTTACGGTGGAACGCGGCGAAATTTTCGGCTTGGTCGGGCCCGACGGCGCCGGTAAGACCGCGACGATGCGGATGCTCGCCGGCGTCATGCAGCCGGATGCCGGCAGCATCGTCATCGACGGCATTGACGTGGTATCCGACCCCGAGACGGGCAAGCAGCATATCAGCTACATGCCGCAGCGGTTCGGTCTCTACGAGGATCTGACCGTCGACGAGAACATCCGTTTTTACGCCGATCTGTTCGAAGTTCCGGCGCGCGACCGTGAAGAGCGCGCCGCGCGTCTCCTGGCGGCGTCCGGGATGAGCCAATTCCGCTCGCGCCTTGCCGGCCAGCTTTCCGGCGGCATGAAACAAAAGCTCGGTCTGAGTTGCGCGCTCGTTCATACGCCGCGCATTCTGCTGCTCGACGAGCCGACCACCGGCGTCGATCCGGTCTCGCGGCGCGATTTCTGGCGCATTCTCTATGACTTGCGCGAGGAGGGCGTGACCATCGTCATCTCGACCGCGTATCTCGACGAGGCGGAACGCTGCAATCGTCTGGCGCTCTTGCACGGCGGACGCGTGCTGTATTGCGATACGCCGGCCGCTCTGAAACAGCACATGCCGGGAGCGATCGTCGCCATTTCGTCGCCCGCCGGCCGCGAGGCGAGGGCGGCCATCGCCGGACTTGAAGGAGTCGGCGACGCGCTTCTGGTCGGCGACGGAGTTCATGCCGTGGTTGACAATGCAGTATTGCGGATTCCGCAACTTCGCGAGGCGCTGCAACGGGCCAATGTTCCTTTTGCAGATATTGCTGTCGGCGAGCCAAGCATCGAAGACGTGTTCATTGCGCTGCTTGAAAACGGCAGGGGGCTTCAGTGAACGCGCGCGAACCGGGCGAGCCGCAAATCATCGCCGAAGAGCTGATCAAGCGTTTCGGTACTTTCGTTGCGGTCGATCACGTCAACTTCCGCATCGGGCGCGGCGAGATCATGGGTTTCCTCGGCCCGAACGGCGCCGGGAAATCGACCATCATCCGTATTCTGTGCGGCTTGTTGCGGCCGAGCGCCGGGCGCGCGCTGGTCGCCGGTATCGACGTAGCCGCCGATCCCGAGCGGGTGCGCGAGCGCATCGGCTACATGTCGCAGAAATTCTCGCTTTACCGCGACCTCAACGTCGAGGAGAACCTGCGATTCTTCGGCGGTATTTACCGGGTGCCGCACAACGAACTCGCCGATCGGATGCGGTTCGCGATCGATATGGCGGGGCTTCGCGGCCGCGAGAAGGCTTTGGTCTCGACGCTTGCCGGCGGCTGGCAGCAACGCCTGGCACTCGGTTGCGCGGTGCTGCACCGGCCGCCGATCCTGTTTCTGGACGAGCCGACTTCGGGTGTCGAACCCGCCTCGCGGCGGCGCTTTTGGGATCTCATCCACACACTCGCGGCCGATGGAGTGTCGGTGTTGGTTTCGACCCATTACATGGACGAGGCCGAATATTGCCATCGCGCCGCCCTCATCAACCAAGGCCGTCTCATCGCCGTAGGCAGTCCCGAAGAGCTCAAGCACACCGCGCTCGGCGGCGAACTGCTGTTGCTTGAAGGCGACAGCCTCGGACCGACGCTGGCAGCGCTGACCGATGCGCCGGGCGTTCTCGATTGCTCCGTGTTCGGCAACGCGCTGCACGTCCTGGTCCGCGACGCCGCGCGCAGCCTTACCGAGCTGCCGGCATTGCTCGAGCAAAAAGGCCTGCGGCCGACCCGCGTCGAACCTATCCGTGCGTCGCTTGAGGATGTTTTCGTGCAGCTCATCGCGATCGACATGGCGCAGAGAAGGCAGGCCGCATGAAGCTGCGCCGTCTCAAGGCCATTGCGGTGAAGGAGGTTCTGCAGATCTGGCGCGATCCGCGCAGCCTGATGATCGCGCTATTGCTGCCGTTCACCCAGATGTTTCTGCTCGGCTACGGCGTCAATCTCGACCTCAAGCATCTTCCGGTCTGCACCTTCGACCGCGAGGGCAGTCAATTGAGCCAGGACCTGTTCAAACATTTCCAAGCATCGCAGTACTTTACGATCGCGCGCAACGTGCAGAGCTACTCGCAGGTCGTGGCCGCCATCGACAATGCCGATTGCAGTATTGCCATCGTCGTGCCGCCGGATTTTTCCGAGCGTTTGAACGATAGCGGCACCGCGTCGGTGCAGGCTATTATCGATGCAACCGACGACAACACCGCCAACATCGCCTTCGGCTATGCCGCCGCAGTGGTCAACGGCTTTTCCAACGACGTTCAGGTGTCCTGGATTGACCGGCAGGGCAGGCCGCTGCAGCAAGTCCAGCCCATGGTGGTGCAGTCCCGGGTTTGGTTCAATGAAGACCTGGAAAGCCGCAATTTCATCATTCCCGGCTTGGTTGCCGCCATCATGGCGCTGGTCGGCGCGCAACTCACCTCGCTCACCATCTCGCGCGAGTGGGAACGCGGCACCATGGAGCTTCTCATCTCCACGCCGGTAAGGCCGAGCGAATTGATGATCGGAAAGCTCATTCCCTATCTGGTACTCGGCTGGCTCGATGCCGCGTTTTGCCTTGCCATTGCTGCGCTGTGGTTTGGCGTACCGTACCGCGGCACGCTGTTCGCGCTGTTCGTCACGACGTCGCTGTTTCTCTTCGTCGTTCTCAGCATCGGCTATTTGCTGTCGGTTTTGATCCGTAGCCAGGTCGGGGCGAGCCAAATCGCGCTGCTGGCGACCATGCTGCCGACCATGCTGCTGTCGGGCTACATATTTCCGATCGACCAAATGCCGCCCGTCATCCGCGACATCACCTATCTGATCTATGCGCGCTACTACGTCACCATCGTCAAAGATCTGTTTCTGAAGGGTTCGAGCATCGTCGAGCTCGCGACGCCGATCTTGTTTCTCATCGTTTACGCGACCGCCGTTATGGTCCTTGCCGCGCACGCGTTCCGCAAGCGGTTGGATTGAGCCGAGGACCGCACGATGTTTGCGCGCATCATTCCCATCGTGATCAAGGAGTTCATCGAACTGAAGCGTGATAAATGGGCGCGTTTCCGTTTGATCGTGCCGACGCTCGTGCAAATGCTGTTATTCGGCTATGCCGCAACATACGAGGTCTATCACGTTTCGACGGTTGTGCTCGATCTCGATCACTCTCAAGAAAGCCGCGAGTTGCTTTCGCGGTTCTCGTTCAGCAATCGATTTGATGTCGTCAAAGTGGCCCAGTCGCAGCACGACGTCACCGAGGCAATCGATCGGAGCGCTGCGGCCGTTGGGCTCGTCATTCATGCCGGCTTCGCCGAACTTCTGGATAAGGGTCAGAGCGCGCCGCTGCAGGTTGTCGTCGATGGCACTAATTCCAACACCGCGCTTATCGCGCTCGGTTATGTCAACACGATCGCCGCCGGATTTGCCCACGATTACGCCGCCGACTTGGCGGAGCGCACACTTGGCGTTCATGGCATGCGGCAGGTGAAGGTGACGCTCGAACAGCGGCCCTGGTTCAATGAGGATCTGAATGGCCAGTGGTTCTTCGTGCCCGGGCTGATCGGCACCTTGACTCTCGTCATCATCGTCAATCTTACCGCCTTTGCCATCGTCCGGGAGCGCGAGGTCGGAACGCTCGAGCAGATCATGGTGTCGCCGATCCGACCTGTAGAGTTCATTCTCGGCAAAACGGTGCCGTTTTTCCTCATCGGCCTGGGCGAGGTCGCGCTCATCGTCGCAGTGGCGATTTTGTGGTTTCAGGTGCCGTTTGTCGGCAATCCGCTGGTGCTGCTCTTGGGAACGGCGCTTTTCCTGTTGAGTACCATGGCGCTCGGTTTGTTGATCTCCACGCTGTGCATGACCCAGCAGCAAGCCTTCTCGATGAACTTCTTCGTGCTCAATCCGTTTTTTATCCTATCGGGCTTCAGCTTTCCGATTTCGAGCATGCCCAAAGTGTTGCAATGGATGACCTATGCGAATCCGCTGCGCTATTACCTCGTCGTCATCCGCGGCACCTTCCTCAAAGGCATCGGCATGAGCGTGCTGTGGCCGCAACTCGCGGCGATGGCTGCCATCGCCGTCGTTTTGCTTGCCGCGAGCATTCTTCGGTTTCGCAAGTCGCTCGAATAGACAGAGTTATCGATCGGCTCCACTCGGGCCACCGTCAGCAAACTCGCCAAATCAGACACGAATGAAGATTTTGCGGCGATATAAGAAGCCCGCGAGCATGACGGCTAAAATCAACGCCACGAGATTGGTAACGAAGCCGCCGGTGCCCAGTGCAACGGCACGGTCGAGCAAGCTTGAAAGGTCGCCGCCGGCAAGTCGCGCGGCAACCGACCAGAAACTGACGATGTCGTTGAGAAAGTAGAGCGCCAGCGCATTGGCGCCGACCCATACAAAGACCGTCGCCCAGCGCCGCCATTGCCATATGTCGACGATCTGATGCATCAGCGCCAACAAGATTGCGCAGTATCCGGCCGTGACTAATACGAATGATGACGTCCAGATCGCCTTAATGAGCGGGAATTGCGTCGCCCAGAGGTATCCGGCAACGAGGAGAAGGCAACCCGCACCCATAAGCCAAAAAGTCTTTTGCTGCTCGCTAATGCGGCTATCGCGCAGCACCAGACCGGCAAAAACGCCGAACAGACAGGTGCCGATCGCTGGCAGCGTGCTCAATAGGCCTTCCGGATCGCGGGTGACATCCCACAATCTACCCGGCAGATAGTTGTAATCGAACCAGTTGGCGAGATTAGCGTCGGCGCCGTAAGAGCCCGCGCCTATTCCCGGGACCGGCACAAATGTCATCAACGCCCAGTAGCCGACCAGCAGGGTAACGACAGCGGCAATCAATCCGCGCAAATTGAAGTTCAAAAACATCAGCGACGTAAAGAAGTAGCAAAGCGCGATTCGCTGCAATACTCCGAGCAGGCGGATATCCGTCCAGTGTTCGCTGATGCCGCCGTAAGCGATGAGTCCTAACAAGTAAAGCAATAGCGACCGACGCAGCACCCGCAGATGGGCCTTGGCTCTGCCTTCGCGTTCGACCAGGCGCGGCAGCGAAAGCACGATGGAAACGCCGGTCAGGAATACGAACAGCGGAAAAATCAGATCATAGAATCTGAGCCCCTCCCAGGCAGCGTGCTGAAATTGGGTGCCGAGAAAGCTGCCGGCGGCGCGGACCAACGGACCTTTGCCCTCTGACATCTGGGCGAGCGCCACCATAGCGCCGTCGAAGCCCATGATCCAAAACATGTTCAAGCCGCGAAGCGCATCGACCGAGGCGAGGCGGGACGAATGCAAGGCGGATGGCAGGTCGACGTAGCGCATCGGATTTCGTTCTGTAGAAGCAAATCCGGTGCCGGACTCGGAACCAGACAGCTCTCGCAGCTTATCCGAAAACGCCGGTTTCGTCTTGAGGTACGTCGGCCGGCGGATGTGTTGCTGCCGGTGCGGCGGCTAACGCCAAAGCGGCATTGTCTCACGGCTTTGCCGCAACCACGGCGGGGGCGGCGCGGCAACGGCCGGCAGGCCTGTCGACGCGAAAGTAATTACGCCCAACGAACGACTGGTCGTAATGGCTCCAGGCCGTGCTCTGATCGAACGCGATGACGCCGGCAAGCGTTACCGCGAAGACGGCGCTCGCCATGTCGCGTTCGCGCGCGGTGAGGTTTTCCGGAAGCTTTGCACTGGCGTAATCGACGTAATAGGCCCGGCGCACGCAATCCATATTCGCCGCCGCATCGAGGGCCGCCTTCGCGGTCATCAAATGGTCGGAATGATCGGCGGGATTGATGCGCGCGTCGAGGTCGGCGACGTTAAGCTGTATGAGTGAGGCGTGCGTGCGCTCGTATTTGATGATTTCGCGCACCGTCGCAACGAGATCGCTCCAGCCCTGATAAGTCGTCGAGCCATCGATGGCTGTCAGCGTAGCGATATCGCCGTCGGCAAGGCGCTTGAGCGATTGGAATCCGGTGCCGGCAAAGCCGGCACCCGACGCGTCGCCGTCCGGCAGCCGCAGGAAATAGCCGATTGTGTTGCGGTAACTCGTCCGGTAGATCGGGTGGCCATGGAAAATCATAGGACCGGCCGAGTTGGCGATCGGCAGCCGGTCGGTGTCCGCCATAAAGCGCATGGCATCGATCGCGCCGTTTTCCCGCGCCAAATAATACGGATATTTGCGGCCGCCGGTGCCGGTACCGAGGCCGTCATCTCCCGCGGTGACATGGATAAACACGGTCTTGGCGGCGGCGCCGAGGACATCCTCAAACGCGGTTGGATTCATGAACAGCTGCCAGTCGTCTTCGTGCGCTGCAAAGTAAAACGATACTTTGTCGGGCTTGCCGGCATCGACGGCGTGCGCCGCGACTGGAGCCAGCAGGGTAACGATCACAAGAACGATGGTCAGTGCTCGCGAGTGCGACGCGACCTTGTCGTTCTTTTTGCTGCGGCGATTGGATCGTTTCATGACGTGCGCGAACGGCTCTTGCCAAGGGACTGACGGTTATCTGGCCGATTTTCCGAAAAATGAAAAGAAAATTCCTTCGTTGACCAGGCATTGAACTCGTGCACCGCACAACGGTGTGCACTGCACAATAGATGAAATGAGCGTCACAAAGGATTGAGGCAACGTCATCTTCTGGTCGATCTTAATCAACGCGAGCCTCCCGACGAACGGAGACAGTGCACATAAGTTGGTTTAGGTCCGGCGGATGGCATCGCTAGGGAGCAATGAGCGCGCTGGCCGGAAATGGCGACGGAATACAGACAAAAATACTTTGGGCGGCAGTTGCGTTGCTGCGCGCGGTTTCGCCGGGCATTGTCGCACTGAGCCGCGGCGAGACCGTCAATGCCGCTTGGCTCGCGATCGCCGCGGTGTCATCTACTTTGTCGCTAACCGCTCTTACGCGCTGTTCATCGCCAAAAAATGCTCGGCATCAATACGAGCCGGCCGACGCCGGCCATCCGCCACAATGACGGCCGACTGCGTGCGGTGATGCCCGGTTGAGGGTAAGATTTGCCCGAATTTGCCACTGGAAACATTGATTTGGGTCAATAGGCGGGAGACGTGTTTACGTCAGTTAGTATGGCCTGGGGTCTGTTCTATGCGCCCAGGCAGGTCTTTCTTCGACAGGCCGCGATGAATGCCTAAGATTTTCGACGAGAGACTGATCCGCCGAGCCTTGGTCGTCATTGCTGTTGGCGGATTACTGGCCGGACTCGTCGCGTGGTCTTTGCATCGAAGCGACGTGGCGCAGTGGTGTTGGGCCGCCGGTACAATTCCCGTCGTTATCGCCTTGTTGTTCTCCATGCTTCGCGACTTCTGGGCCGGGCGCGTCGGCGTGGATGCGATTGCGTTTGTTTCCATGTCGGCTGCGCTCGTTCTCGGCCAGACGCTGGCCGGGATTGTCGTCGCAATTATGTATGCAGGCGGCAATCTGCTCGAGGATTTTGCCGTGGCTCGCGCCGAGCGTGACCTCAGGTCTTTGATCGATCGCGCTCCCAGAGTTGCCCACCGTCGGCGCGATGCAGCCGTTGAGGATATTCCCATCGAGCAGGTCGCCGTCGGAGATGAAATTTTGGTGCAGGCGGGCGAAGTTGTTCCCGTTGACGGCATCATCGTCAATCAAACGGCGACGATCGATGAGTCGGCGCTGACAGGGGAGCCGATGCCGGTTTCCCGGCCGGCGGGAGATCTCGCGCGAAGCGGTTCGATCAATGCCGGTGACACCTTTGAAATTCATGCCGCCGCCACGGCGAGCGAAAGCACCTATGCCGGCATCGTGCGAATGGTGACTGCGGCGCAGACCGCGAAGTCGCCGTTCATTCGATTGGCGGATCGCTATGCGCTGCTGCTGTTGCCGGTTTCGCTTCTGGTCGCGGGTGCGGCTTGGTTCCTCTCCGGCGATCCGGTCAGAGGGCTCGCCGTGCTGGTCGCCGCGACTCCCTGCCCATTGATATTAGCGGCGCCGGTGGCGTTCATCGCCGGCGTTGCGCAAGCGGCAGGGCGCGGCATTCTCATCAAGGGTAGCGGGCCGCTCGAGGCGCTCGCTCGAACGCATACCGTCATGTTCGATAAGACGGGCACGCTGACCGTCGGCGGCGCGCGCCTGGTCGCAATCGAAGCCGCTCCGGGCCACAACAGCGACGACGTGCTGCGGACTGCGGGCTCGCTGGAGCAGGCCTCACATCATGTCGTCGCGGCCGCGATCGTCGAGGCCGCGGCGGCGAAAGGGCTCAAGCTTGCGGTTCCGTCTCGGGTGCGCGAAACCATGGGGTCGGGCCTGGAAGGAGTGATTGGCGGACGAATTGTCCGCGTCGGATCGCATCAGATGGTCTGCGGCGCCCGCAAGCCGGAGACGTGGGCGCTGCGGGCGCTGCGCCGCGCCGCCTGGCGTTCGGCTTTGTGCGTGTTCGTCGCGGTGGATGGCCAAAACATCGGCGCCATAATCCTCGCCGACGAGCTCCGCCGCGAAACTCCGCGCGCCGTGCAGTCGCTGCGAACGGCGGGGGTTTCCCGGATCGTCATGGTAACGGGCGATCGAGCCGAGGCCGCCGAGACGATCGGCGCGGCACTCGATCTCGATGCAGTCCTCGCCGACCGGGAACCGTCGGATAAGGTCGATGCCGTGGTCGCCGAGCAACGTCAAAACCCCACCGTGATGGTCGGCGATGGCATCAACGACGCGCCGGCGTTGGCGGCTGCGAACGTCGGCATCGCCATGGGCGCGCGAGGAGCAAGTGCATCATCCGAGGCTGCCGATGTCGTCATACTGGTCGATCGCCTCGATCGCGTCTCCGATGCCGTCGCGATCGCCCGACGCACGCGCGGCATCGCGCTGCAGAGCATAATTTCGGGGATGGCAATGTCGGGGTTGGCGATGTTTTTTGCCGCTATTGGCTTATTGCCTCCGGTTGCCGGAGCTTTGACTCAGGAAGCAATCGACGTTGCCGTCATCCTCAATGCACTGCGCGCTTTGACTTCGGGCCACGCGTTTAGCCGACGAAAGATGCCCGCGGGCGCCGCCACTGCGCTGCGACTGGCGCACGAGCGGATGGAATTGACGCTCGATCGGTTAAGAGAAATCGCAGACACACTGGATCAGGCGCACGGAGCCGGCGCGGTCACCTTGATTGCGGAGGCCGATCGCATCGTCGCACAGGAGATAGTCGAGCACGAGCGCGACGATGAAACCGCAGTTTATCCCCGCGTGGCTAAGTTCTTGGCCGACCGCCACGGCTTGGGAGCTATGAGCCGCGCGCACCTGGAAATAATCCACCTCGCGCGACTTCTGCATCGCCTCGCCGGCGGACTAGCCCCAGAGGATACCGATCATTACCTGATCCGCGACGCGCAGCGCATCATCGAGTCACTCGATGCGCTCGTGCGCATCCATAATGCCCAGGAAGAGGATATTTACGAGCACGCGATGGGCGCTTAGCCAATTGGCGTCATCGGTTCGTCACAAGAGGCTGGATAGTCGCGAGCGACGAAGTCGCGGGTAATTACTTTTTGCCGTTATCCGGCCGCCGCGTGCTTTGCCGCTCACGCAGATAGTCGTCGCTGGTGCGCAGCGGCGGTCGTGGCGGTGCGCCATGGGGATCAAATTCGTCTTGGCTGACCGCGGCAACACGGCAGTCATCGCACATTTTTATCAAGTCGAGACGTTTCGAACCGCTGGCATACATCCAATGCCGGCCTTCCAGTTTCTTGCTGATGCGCTCGATCGTGCTTTTGACTCCGAACGGCTTGCCGCACGCGATGCAGAAAAACGCTTCCTCCTCCTTCAAGATGCGAGCGGGCGCGGTGACGGCAGCGAAGTCGAGCCGCGGCACAAGACTGATGACCTTTTCCGGGCAGGTCGCCTTGCACAACCCGCACTGAACGCACGCATCCTCCGTGAAGCGCAACAATGGCCGCTCGGGATCGTCGCCGAGTGCGCCGGTGGGGCAGGCGGAAACGCAGGCGAGGCACAAGGTACAGCCGGGCACGTCGATTTCAACGCCACCGAACGGCGCTCCGGCCGGCAGCGCGATGACCTCCACGGGCGTCGGCGCTACCTCGTGCAAGGCACGAAGCGCGAGCCGCAGTACTTGGCGTTTTGCTCCGACCGGCAAAAAACTCGCCGGCTGCGCCGGCGGAGCATGCGTCGCAATCGCGCGCAAGGATTCGCCAAGCGCGTCGGGATCGTCGGTCTCGATCGTCGCCACCGAGCCGAAGCCGAGGGCGGCAAGGATTGGCTCGGCGAACGCGATGGTTTGCCTCAAGCCCGCAACGTCGTGACGCGGCTTACTGCGGATAAGCATGCGCATAGCGCTGGCGCCATAGGCGAAGCCCGCGGCAACCGTCTCGAGACCGAGTTGCGTTATTTCGTTGATTTGCAGCGGCAGGACATTTGCGGGCAGACCCGCACCGTGGCGCGCCAGCGCGGCAAGCAATTCGCTGCCGTGTTCGGCATCGTGCAAGAGCACAATCGGGTTCTCTCCGCCGGCCTCGCGATAGATCGTTAGCAGCGTGCGCAGCGTGCGCAGCAATGCGTCGGCGGGCGGCAGCGCATAGGCGGCGGCGCCGGTCGGGCAGGCGGCGGCGCATTCGCCGCAGCCGGCGCAGACCGCGGCATCGATCGCGACGTGATCGCCGGCGGGTGCAATGGCGGCGGTCGGACAGAGATCGAGACAGCGCCGGCAACCGACGATGCCGGAGCGCGAATGCGCGCATAAATCCTCGGTAAAGGCTATGTAACGCGGCTTGTCGAAAGTGCCGACAAGCTCGCGCGCCTTAAGCACTGCGCGCAGCACGTCTGCCGGACTGCCGGGATCGGCGCGCAGATAGCCGTCACGCAGATCGGGCGCGGGAAACAGAGGCGCATGGCCGGAAATATCGAGCACGATGTCGCAGCGCGATTTGGCGCCGTCGCGGATGCCTGCGAAGACAAGCTCGTTGCGGGAAGACGGCAGCGGCAACGCAAATTCATCGACTACGATATCGAAAGCGCCGAGATGGCCCGCCGCCGAACGTATCGTCCCCTTGGCCACCGGAAATTCATTGACCCGGCGCGGCGCAATGCCGACGGGACGGCTGAGCAGCACGGTCACGTCAAGATGCTCTTTCAGCAGCATTCCCGTCTCGATGGCTTGCTCGTCGCGGCCATAGATCAGAATGACGCCGTCGCTCGACAGACTGACAAAGGGAACCTCGGGCACAGGCTCGCGCGCCGCAGCGACCAAAGCGGCGATCTTCGGTCCGGCATTGGCGGCTTGGTCCGACCATCCCGCGGTTTCGCGCAGGTTCACGAAGCTAATATCAGCGCCGCTCTCCGTGACGGTTTCTTTAAACAGCGGGGCCTCTTGTGTGCAGCCGACCAGGACTGCATTGCCCTGGGCGGTTGCTGCGCGCAATCGTTCGAGCTCGGCGCGGCAGAGCTGGTGCGCGGTTTTAATCTCGGCTCCGCGGCAGACGCGACGCACGCCGTCGGGGTCGAGCGGCATCGTATCGTCGCACGAGCAGAGCAGGATCTGTTGTGGGCGCTTCATCTCTTTGTCGTTCCGCGGCGCCGCGATCCGCCTTCGCGCGCTGGGTGAGCTAGGGCGGGCACGAGTCCGCCGCAGCGCGGAGCGCGAAGGTGGAAGCGGCGCGCCCGAAATCCATAATGACGCTACGCGCGTACTATACTCCATTTATCAGCTATTGTGGGGCGTGGCCGAAGGTCGCCAACCGGTAGCCAATGAGGAGCCACATGGCGCGCGATACACGAGTTCGCATTCGCACCCCGTTTGCGGCCGACCTCGATCTGCCGCCGCCGTTCCGCGCCATCGCACTGCGTGAGGCCGGCAACGCTTTTGCCCATTCGATCGCCGTTGCCGAGAAGGAGGGCGCCGGCGCGCTGGTTCATGTCGGTCGTTACGATCTCGCCGAATTCGCCGTTGTGCTGGAGCCGGCGGAGCCCTTGCGCACCGCTCGTCGCGCGATCTATGCCGGGATTGCCGCGCTGACCGACGCGCTGGCTGCGGTCGCGCCGCCCGAAAAGCCGATCGACATCGTTTGGCCGGATGCGATCAGAATCGATGGCGGCCTGGTCGGCGGTGCACGCCTTGCGTGGCCGGCGCTCGGCATTGACGACGCGCCGCCGGCCTGGCTCGTCTTCGCGGCCGTGATCCGCACCGTCGCCGGCAAACATGACCCCGTGCTGCACCCGCACACGACTGCACTCGATGCCGAAGGCTTCGATATCGGCTCCGCTCAGTTGATCGAAAGCTTTGCGCGGCATTTCATGGTCGCCGTCGATGCCTGGCAGCAGGACGGCTTTGCCGACGTTGCCGGGAGCTACCTGTCGCGTCTTGCCCGGGAACAGGGCGTGCGCCGCGAGATCGACGGCAATGGCGACCTTTTGCTGCGTCGCGTTGGCGGGGCCGAAGTCGAACGACGGTCGCTTTTGCCTGCACTCGCGGCGCCGTCATGGCTCGATCCGCAAACCGGCGAGCCGTATCGGTGAGCACGTCATGAACGATTTCTGGCTCTCCTGCGGGTACCATCTGCTTGACCGCAACGTGGACGGAAATCTGTTGCTGACCGATGAGTTTTTGAAGGCGTATCTGGCGCGGCCTGAGCTGGCGCCGCCGCCGAACGCTTGCGCCGCCGAGCGCGCGGTTCATGGCGTGCTGCTGGGCAATCCGCGACGTCCCGTGCGGAGCGACGAAATCGCGGTCATCGCCGACCAAGATGCCCGCGAGAACTGGCAGGTCATGATCGCGTTCCGCGATCATCTGATCGCCCATCGCACGATCGAAGCCGCCTATCTGGCGCTCGTACGAAACGGCAAGCCCGTCCCGCCGCTTTTTCTCGATCAGCTCGTCCACGTGATCCTGCGCAACGTGCTTGACCAAACCGATGATGCCTTTTTGTTGCGTGCGGCGGAATTGTATTTCCGTGCGCAGCACCTTACGACTTATGGGGGATCGCTGATCGCGGCCGACGAGGAGCATGTCGCGGCCGCCGCCGCGTCCCCGCTCGCCGCCATGTTAGGGTTGCCGCCGTCGGCAGACATCGACGTGCTCAACGATGCCAACGCGGCGACCTATTGGCAGCGCAGCGATCGGTTCGATATGGCGCTCGATCTGACCGCCGGGCGCGGCGGTCTCGCCGCGCTTGGCGCGGTGACGGCGCGCTGGATCGAGCATTTGCTCGCCGTCGAGGTTGAGATCGAGCCGGTCGTCGAACTCCGCGACCTGTCGCTCTCCTGGTATGTCGGGCTTGACGCCAAGGCCAGCCGCTTGGGTGATATTCTGTGGCGGGACGGCACGCTCGGTGACGACGAGCGCACGCTCATCGTCGCTATCTACCGGCTCACCTTCTCCGATCCGACGATCGTGCTTGATCGCGTTGCGGGAGAACCGGTCTATCTTATTCTTGCCATGACGCCGGAAGGCAAGCTGCGCATGAAGCCGCAAAATCTCGTGACCGGGCTGCCAATCCGGCATTTGGCAATGGCGCCATGAATACCGCACCATGAGCACGACACCATGAGTCAGGTTGAACCGCTGGCGCGTATTCCCGTTGGCGTTGTCGTCGAGCGGCGCAAGGCCAATAGCCAATGGACGGATTTCGTCTGGCGGCCAGCCGCGGTGCTCGCCGGCGTGCCGGAGGCCGAGCCGTGGACCGTGCTCGATGCCCACGCCGATCGGATGGTGTTTTATGCCGGCGCCGCCGAGATTGCGTTGTATCGCTCCGATTGCAGCAATTATGCTATCAATCTGGCCGCTGCCGCCCCGCAATTGTGGGTGATCCTGCGTGAGACCGGCGCCGATCCGCCATACAGGATCGCGGCCGTGACCGCCGATCCGGGCGAAGCCGAAGCTTTTACCGAGGGCGGGACCGATCTTGTTGAATCGGTGCCGATGCCGGGACCGATCTGCGCGACCATTGCCGCATTCCTCGCCGTGCACCACGTCGGGGATGAAGTGTTTGCCAAGCGCAAGCGCGATCGCGCTGATCCGGAGGCGCTGGCACGGCGCGTGCCGGCGAAGGAGCGCAAATGAGCGAGCCGGAAAAGTCTTTGGAGAAATTTCTCGAGCGATGGTCGCGGCGCAAGCTCGCAGCGGCGGAGCGTACCGACGATAAGGCGCCGGGCAAAGAGCAGGTCGAACAGCCGGGCACACAGGACGACGCGGCAACGCGCTGTGCAGACGCCGCATCGGATCGTGCGGCTCCGCCGTTCGATCCGGCAAGCCTGCCCCCGATCCAGTCAATCAATGCGGCAAGCGACGTGCGCGCGTTCCTCGCACCCGGTGTACCTGTGGAACTGACGCGAGCGGCCCTTCGTCGCGCTTGGGCGACCGATCCCACGATCCGCGATTTCGTCGGCATTGCCGAGAACCAGTGGGATTTCACCAGGCCGGATGGCGCGCCGGGATTTGGGCCTCTCGATCTCACTCCCGAACTGCGCCGGCTGGTGTCGGAGCTGTGCGGCAATCCTGGAAACGTCGAGCACGGACCTGAAGACCCTGAACAACCGTCATTATATCCGGCTGAAGCCGCAGCCAATGCGACCGCAGTGCCGGCGGTCGACGCGGCAGCGCCCAGGCAAGCGGTAAGCCAAACGACAAGCCAATCGACAGGCCAAACGCAAAGCCAAGCCAGCGAAAAGCACTCTGCAACGCAAGCTGAGATTATCGAGAGTGCGCCAGAGCAACTGGCGACCCACAAACATGGCGCCGCTCTGCCCAGATAGGCTCGACCTATAGCTTTTGGCTATTGACCGTATCTACCGGAGGTTTAAGCTTCTCCGGACTCGCATTTACATAAGAATAATAATGCAAATGCGCGATCCGGGCCTAAATCAAGCCATCAGTGCCGCCGGCGGCGTCGGCGCGCTCGCCCGAAAAATTGGCATTTCACAGCCTTCCGTATCGAATTGGACGCGCGTACCGGCCGAACGGGTTTTGTTGGTCGAATCAACAACCGGCATCGACCGCACATTGCTGCGGCCCGATCTCTACGGCCTGCGGGAAGCGGCCACGCCGGGAGCCACCGGTGCGATCGATGAAATCGACGTCGCCCGCGCACAGGAATACGCGCTGCTCGCCGTTCTGCTCGGCCGTGCTCCCAGCGCCGATCTGATCGCCCGCCTTGCCACGCTGCGCGGCGATCCGTCTCCGCTCGGCATTGCGCATGCGATGCTCGCGGAGGCGGCGGCCGCAGCGAGCGTCGAGCGGGTCGAACGGGAGTTCTTCAACCTGTTCATCGGCATCGGACGCGGCGAACTTTTGCCCTACGCATCGTATTATCTCACCGGCTTTCTCAACGAGCGCCCGCTGGCGCGGCTGCGCGCGGGTCTGTCGCGGCTCGGCATCGAGCGCACCGACGGCCACAGCGAACCCGAAGACCACGCGGCCGTGCTGTGCGACATCATGGCGGGGCTGGTCGGCGGACGTTTCGCGGCGCCGCTGGGCGCCGATCGCGAGCTTTTTGAACGACATGTCGCGCCCTGGCTCGGCCGTTTTTTTGCCGATCTGGAACAGGCGCGGGAAGCGGAATTTTATCGGTGGGTCGGAGCACTCGGCCGCCAGTTCATGACAATCGAGAGCGAGGCCTTCACGCTCGCCGCGTGAAAGCGCGAGCAACCGGGAGAGCGGTATGAAAATCGACCCGACAAAGCAAAAAGCCTCGGTGCGGCGGCGTGACGTTCTGCGGACCTTGGGTTTGGGCGCGGGAGCCGCGGCGGCCGCATCCGCGCCGCTTGTCGATCAAGCGTCGGCGGATGGCGCAAGCAACGACGACCAGCGCAAGGCGCGCTACCAGGCGAGCTCGGCGGACGTTCAGAACTACTACCGCGTCAATCGCTATCCGAAATAAGGGAGGCGGCCGTGCTGATCAGAAGAACAGAGCGTCACGCGCATCGCGGCGCCTTGGTGCGTGAACCTTCGGTCGAACGCGGTCTCGACCGCCGCACCTTCCTGCACCGCTCCGGCCTCGCCGGCGGCTTGGCGACGCTGGGGGCGGTTTCGCTCGGCTCGGTGCGTAAAGCGGAAGCCGGCCCACCGCCGCCCGCTGGAGCTCAAGTCACGATACGCAAGAGCGTCTGCACGCATTGCGCTGTCGGCTGCACCGTTCTGGCTGAAGTCGCCAACGACGTCTGGATCGGCCAGGAGCCGGCCTGGGACAGTCCCATCAATCGCGGCTCGCATTGCGCCAAGGGCGCGGCGGTGCGCGAACTGGTAAGCGGCGAACGCCGGCTCAAATATCCGATGAAAATGGCCGGCGGGCAGTGGACCCGGGTGTCCTGGGATCAGGCCATCGGCGAGATCGGCGATAAGCTTCTCGACATCCGCTCGAAATCGGGACCGGATTCCGTGTATTGGCTCGGCTCGGCCAAGATGACCAACGAAGGTGCCTATCTGTTCCGGAAATTCGGCGCGTTCTGGGGCACCAACAATACCGATCATCAGGCGCGAATCTGCCATTCGACCACTGTCACCGGCGTGGCCAATACCTGGGGCTACGGCGCGATGACCAACAGTTTCAACGACATTCGCAATTCCAAGACCATCCTCATCTGGGGCGGCAATCCCGCGGAGGCGCATCCGGTTTCCTTGCAGCATATCCTCGAAGGCGCCGAGCTTAACCACGCTAATCTGGTCGTCATCGATCCGCGTTTGACGCGCACCGCCGCGCACGCGACCGAATATGTACGACTGCGTCCGGGCACCGATATTCCGGTGCTCTACGGCATGATGTGGCACATCATCGAGAATGGCTGGGAAGACAAGGAATTCATCCAGCAGCGCGTCTACGGCTTCGACGACGCCAAGAAGGAAATCGAGAAGTGGACGCCCGCGGAAGTCGAGCGGGTGAGCGGCGTACCGGGTGAACAGCTCAAGCGCGTGGCGCAAATGTTCGCGACGCAAAAGCCGGCGACGCTGGTCTGGTGCATGGGCCAGACCCAGCACACGGTCGGCACCGCCAATGTGCGCGCGAGCTGCATCGCGCTCTTGCTGACCGGCAATGTCGGCGGGCCCGGCATGGGCGCCAACATATTCCGCGGCCATGACAACGTGCAGGGCGCGACCGATGTCGGCCTCGATGTCGTGACGCTGCCCTTCTATTACGGCCTTGTGGAGGGGGCGTGGCGCCACTGGGGCCGGGTTTGGGACGTCGACTATGACTGGCTGCAGTCGCGTTTCGATTCCAAGCAAATCATGGAAACGCCCGGCATCCCGTTGACCCGCTGGTTCGACGCGGTGCTGCTGGCGAAGGATCAGGTCGCGCAGAAGGACAATGTGCGGGCCATGTTCGTGCAGGGCCATGCCAGCAACAGCATCACGCGAATCCCGGAGTCGCTGAAGGCACTGGCAAAACTCGACCTGCTGGTGATCGCCGATCCGCATCCGACGACCTGGGCGTCGCTATCGGTCGAGGCCGGACGCAAGGACGGCACTTATCTGCTGCCCGTCTGCACGCAGTTCGAAAGCTCCGGCTCACGCGTCGCCTCGAACCGCTCGCTGCAATGGGGCGAACAGATCGTCAAACCGATCTTCGAGAGCAAGGACGATTATCAGGTCCTTTATCTGATGGCGAAGAAACTCGGCTTCGCCGATTTCTTGTTCAAGCACATCCAGGTCGAAGGCGACCGGCCGCTACCCGAGGACATTCTGCGCGAGATGAACCGCGGCAGCTGGTCGACCGGCTATTGCGGGCAGTCACCCGAGCGCCTCAAGCTGCACATGTCAAATCAAAAAGACTTCGATTTGGTCAGCATGCGCGCCACGTCGGGTCCCGCAAAGGGAGATTATTACGGTCTGCCGTGGCCGTGCTGGGGCTCCCCGGACGTCAAGCATCCGGGAACGCCGCTCCTCTACAACACCAATCTCGCCGTCATGGACGGCGGCGGTACTTTCCGCGCCCGCTTCGGCGTCGAGCATAACGGCGTGAACCTGCTCGCCGAAGGCTCGTACTCGAAGGATTCGGAGATCAAGGACGGCTATCCCGAATTCACCTATGCCGTGCTTAAGAAGCTGGGCTGGGACGGCGACCTGAGCCCCGACGAACTCGCCGTAATTCAGAAGATCGGGGGCGCCAATCCCGACACCGTCTCGTGGTCGATCGACCTTTCGGGGGGAATCCAGCGGGTCGCGCTCAAGCACGGTTGCGTGCCTTACGGCAATGCCAAGGCGCGCATGAACGCCTTCGGTCTGCCGGATCCGGTCCCGGTG
>Ga0102924_1000447_pt1 | contig 51448 bp, 35 predicted proteins | sample PaiPotPPM11metaG_FD_80116 | JGI IMG/M metagenome (GOLD analysis project Ga0102924, IMG submission 80116) | Iron sulfur acid spring bacterial and archeal communities from Banff, Canada, to study Microbial Dark Matter (Phase II) - Paint Pots PPM... ... | reverse complement strand
GTCAACCTTCGCCAGCCCCGCCGCGTCCACATCCCCCACCTCAAACTCGACGCCCAGCCCGAGAATCATCTCAATCTCCCGCAGGCTGTCCGCCGTGCGCAGCTTGTATTCGGCCACGCCGTAGGTATTCAGTCCGCCCGGGAACGCGCGCTTGTCGATCACCTTCACCTGCAGTCCGAGCTGTCGCAACTCAGCTGCGCATGCCAGGCTCGCCGGCCCCGCCCCGATACAGGTCACCCGTTCGCCCCGCTCCTCGCGCTTCCGCAGCGGCAGCGTTCCGCCCGCGTCGTAGTACGTCTCCATCGCAAAGCGCTGCAGCCTCCCAATCTCAATCGCCCGCTCGTTCCTCCCGTGCATCACGCATGAGCCCTCGCACAGCACCTCCACCGGGCACACGCGCGAGCAGCTCGCGCCTAGCACGTTGGCCTCCAAAATGCTCTTTGCCGAGCCCATCACATTTCCGGAAGCAATCTTCTTGATGAACCGCGGCACATCGATATGCGTCGGACACGCGCTCATGCACGGCGCATCAAAGCAGTTCAGGCAGCGATTCGCTTCCACCACCGCCGCCCGCGCATCCAGCGCCGGATGCAGGTCCGGAAACCTTGCCGCGACCTCCGCGTGGGTCTCAAACTGAGTCGAGTCTCCCAAGTTCCCTCCCATCTTCAAAGTCGTTCGTATCGTCCTTGACTATTCGGTAATCGGTCACGGAAAAACCGGCTAACCGGCTAACCGGCCCAATCCGCTTCTGCGAACGTCCCCAGTAAACTCAAACCCGAAATTAGCGTCTAAACCGAAGTGAGTGCATTGAGGTTTAAGATACGGGATATCGTCGGACAGAGAGTGAACCTTAGCCCAGCGCCTCGCGCAAGTCAATTGCTTTCAGCCGTTGACCTTTCCTGTCGCCCCTCGCGGTTCTCCGCGGAGATGCTTCGGAGGCGTCATTGGATACAATAAAAGTAGACTTTCATGCCGTCGAAAGGTTTACTATCGAAAACGCGGCACCTGCTCACTACATGAATGCAGCGACAGAACTGGCACTAGCTCCCAGTCTCCAAAGCGAACAAGTTGACGCCACGCGCTCCGTTCCGGCGGCGCCGATGACCCCGCCAGAGGTGGCCCGGCTCTACTGTATTTTCCTCATTCTTCTCCCACTTCTGGCAATCCCTGCCTGCGTCCGCCTGGGCTGCTCAGATTTCTTCATGCGCCACGGCGCCAGCGTCTGGGTCCAGTCCAACGACGCCGTCTTCAGCATGCGCGATCGCGACTGCGACGTCCTGGTCTTTGGCGACTCCACGGCCATGACCGGCATCGATCCGGATGTCATCGAGCGCAATACCGGCTTCAAAACCTGCAACATAGCCGTTACTAATGCGGTTCTGGCAGTTACCCACAACCTGACCCTGAATCGATACCTGGCCAATAACGGCCGGCCGCGCGTCCTGCTCGTCCAGCTCTCTCCTGACGGCTTCCAGCCGGAAAGCTCTGCCTGGAACCAGACTGTCTACCCAGAGGGCCTGCTGGAACTGCTGCGCCACGGGACCCCGGCCGAGAGCCGCCATGTGCTGCTGACCCACCCCCAGCAGGCCATCGCCTTCGCAGGATACGCTGCCGGATTCACCGTCTACGCCGGCATCAAGGAGATCTGGTTCCACGTCACGAAAGAGCGTCCGGAAGAAGACGCCGTGACCATCCACAACGGTTTCTTCACCCCGCCCTCACCCGCCAGCACTTCCTGCGAACCCGGCGCCACCTTCTCCAACCCACGCGCCGGAGGCAGCTATCCCAGCGCAGTGGTGGGCGAATACGAGAAGGGCTACGCGGACCGTTCCGGCATCGTCCTGGTCAACGTCGCGCCCATTCCCTCCTGCGACCAGAACCTCGCCGCATTCAGTTCCGAGCTGAACGGTGTCACCAGCAACTCGCTCCTGCCGCTGCCGGTCGGCCTCTTCAATGATCCTCGCCACTACACCGCGGTTGGCTCGGCCGTTGTCTCCCGGCTGGTCGCCCAGGAACTCAACGCCGTAGCCCAGCGCAACCCGCAAATCGACGACCGTGCCCCAACGCCCTCACTCCGCACGGTTGCATCGCTGCAACGCACCCACTTCGGCCGCTAACCTGGCCGGGGCTGTGTGCTTCCTGGTATCTGCCCCCCACACGGCACCCTTCGTCTATCCTCTATTAGCCAGTGGGCTCATGCTGCCTGAAGCGCGCTGATTCCTGATAACTGACAACTGGCAACTGCTAGCTATGCTCTTCAACTCGCTCCGCTTTCTTTTTCTTTTTCTGCCGATCACCATGCTGGGTTTCCAGTGGCTCGGGCGCTATGGCAGGCGTCCGGTCATCGCATGGCTTGCGGCAATGTCCGTCGTGTTCTACGCGGCGTGGAATGAGTTTTACGTCTTCTTCCTGCTCGGTTCCATCCTGGTCAACTACGTTGTCGCCCTCGCCATCGGCCGCGCTCCGGAGAGTTCCAGGCGCCGACGGCATCTGCTTACGCTGGGCATCGCCCTCAACCTGCTCGCCCTCTTCTACTTTAAGTACCTCTACAAGCTGCTGCTGGCGGTCAAGGCGCTCCACCTCGTCAACTTCAACCCTCATCCTGTCCTGTTGCCCCTCGGCATCTCCTTCTTCACCTTTACCCAGATCTCCTACCTCGTCGATCTCGCCCAGGGGCAGGCCGAGTGCCAGGACTTCTTCTCCTATCTCCTCTTCGTCACCTTTTTCCCCCACCTCATCGCGGGTCCCATCCTCCACCACAAGGAGATGATGCCCCAGTTCGGGCGCACCAACCCAGAACCTGCAACGGTTCCCGCGCGCCGCTTTACCTTGAATCCCGAAGACGTTGCCGTCGGCATCACCTGGCTGCTGATGGGGCTCGCCAAGAAAGTCCTCATCGCAGACAAGATCGCCCCCACGGCCGACATTGCCTTCCGCAATGCCGGCTCGCTCTCCGCCGCCAATGCGTGGACCGGACTCATCGTCTACTCCATGCAGCTCTACTTCGACTTCTCCGGCTACTCCGACATGGCCCTCGGCCTGGCACGCATCTTTTCCATCCGCTTCCCGCTCAACTTCGATTCGCCCTACAAGGCCACCAGCGTTACCGAGTACTGGCAGCGCTGGCACATGACCCTCACCCGTTACATCACGCTTTACCTCTATAACCCTATCCTGCTCTCGGTGCAGCGCCATCGCGTCGCTCGCGGCAAGAAAACCTCGCGCAAGGCGCTCGCTACCTTCGGCGGCTTCACTTCGATGGTCGCCTACCCCACGCTGCTCACTATGCTGCTCACCGGCATTTGGCATGGAGCGGGCCTGCAGTTCATCATCTTCGGCCTCATCCACGGCGTGTATCTCACGGCCAACCAGGCGTGGCGCCATTTCCGCCAGCGCGCCCACAACGCTCCGCCGCCGCCCAAGCCCGCAGGTTTGGTTCGCCTCGCCATGATGCTTGGGGTCTATCTCCAGGTCAGCTTCGCCCTCATCTTCTTCCGCTCTGAGTCGATGTCCTCCGCCTTCGCGCTCATCGCCGACATGTTCGGCCGCAACGGCGCAGGCCGCCTCGACGAACTCGTCGCGGGAGCCTTCGCCTTCGCCCTGTTTCCGGTTGTCTGGTTCTTCCCCAACACCCAGCAGATCCTGGGCCAGGAAACCGGCCCCGGCGGCATTGCCCCTTCACCCGGAACGCCCAACGTCAATCCAAACCCCGCGCCCACCGTGTTCCCCTGGTTGCGCTGGCGTCCAAACTTCGCCTGGCTGATGGTCATGGCCGCCGTCGCCTTCGCCTGCCTCGCCAACCTCGACAGCCCCGTCCGCTTCCTCTACTTCCAGTTCTGACAGCGTCCCAACCCGCGGCCTCAACGCGAGGGCAGGGGACTATCCAGCAGCATCCTCACCGCCTCCTGATACTTCATCGCTGGGACCGCCCGGAAATCAGTCGCGTCGTACACCAGCCGCTGCTTTACGTTCTTCACCATCAGCGCCCGCACCGTCAACTGTTCCATGATGTGCGTCACGATCCAGCGCTCTCCCGTGGCGTTGGTCTGCTGCAAGCTCACCGTTCCGCCCGGATAGATGTGCGCCACCATCCCCCATCCGATGTTGACGGCATGGAACAGGTTTCCCTCCAGGTGCACCATGCGCCGCGCCCGCACGTCGATCCACACGCGCCCCTCAAGGCCGGTCAACGGCTCGGACTCAAAATCCGGAGCCGACCACTTCGGGTTGGGCTTGAAGTCGAGTACCACCATCGCCTGCGAGCCTGCCGGCTGATTCGGCAACTGCGGCTGTCCCGGCGCGTAGCTCCACAGCATCGCGTCCGGCATCATCCGGATCAACCGCACTCCGATCTTCTTGTTCTCGTCCTCGTGCCGGACGTGCCGCGCAAAGTCTGACGGTGAATCGACCAGCGCCTTCAGGCGATCTCGCTCAGCCGCGTCCTCGTCGGCAGTCAGCGGCCGGCCATCGCGCTCAATCAGGCGCGCAACCGTGCCTTCGGGAGTCTCAATCTGATCCCGGACGCGATCCCCCTTTTCGCCCACCTCGTGAAAGCGGTAGCGCAGGTATGACCCTGGATGCTGAATCACAAGCACTTCATTGTTCGCGCAATCGACCGCCCATTGCCGCGCCGGCTCGCTTAGCAGTGCGGCCGCCTCCTCGGATCCGCTCGCCGCGCACGGAAGGCTCGCACCTACAATCGCCATCAAGCAAGCGAACCGCAGCGCGGCTCGAAGCCTGCCCTGCATTCGCAACTCTCTGGCGGCGCAAACCGCGGCCTTGCCCATGAATCTCGCAGTTCTCATCACGTGGGGGTAACGCATTGCCGTCATTGGTTTTGACGCGAAGTTCACCGCAAAGTTGTCCCAACCCTCAGCCACCCGTTTTCTCTGCAGGCGTATTGCAGGCTTCCCCGCAAGCGGTTGCTTTTTGAGAGACCTCCACGGATTGTGCAGGCCGTCCGGTTTGCCTCTGGGCTCCAGACTGATATAGTTCGGGCAAGCACCACCATTCAGCCGAGGGGAAACAACACTATGAAGCCAGCCGAGGGTTCGACCGTTATCGGAAAGTCCGTCACCATTCGAGGAGAGGTGTCGGGCCACGAAGAACTGTACCTCGACGGCGTACTGGAAGGGACCGTCTCACTGCCTGAGAACCGCCTCACGATAGGGCCAAACGCGCGCATCACCGCGGACCTGATCGCCGGCGATGTCGTGATCTACGGGCTGGTGGAGGGCAACATTCGCGCCGCCGGGCGCATCGAACTCCGCGATTCGGCCGTGGTCAAGGGTGACATCGTAGCCGAGAGATTGTCGATCGAGGAAAACGCGAGCATGAAGGGCAAAGTCGAGCTTTCCGACGTCGCCGCGCGGTCTGGCGCCCGTCACTCCGGAGCAGACGTTGCCGTGACCGCCTCGACTGCAAGCTAGGCCGGTGTGACAATCAAACGATGAGCTTCTTCGGTACTAAGGACAAGACCGGCGGCAGCGCCGCTGCGAACGAGCGCATCCCCCGGCACTCCAGTGGCTGGGGCCAACTCCTCGAGCGCATGCGCAGCCAGGAATCCATGCGCGTCCTCGACATCGGCGCCACCTCCTCCACCAATATCAACTTCGTCACCGCACTCGGCCACAGCATCTACCTCGCAAACCTGGTAGAAGACGCCGCCAAGCGCGAGTGGATCATCCCCCAGGAAGATGGCTCTCCCGGCCGTTTCGACGTGGACAAGTTTCTCGCCACCCACCTCGGTTTTTCCGGGCGCGGCTTCGATATAGTGTTGTTCTGGGATACCGCAGACTATCTTCCCGCGGAACTACTGGCCCCGGTGCTCGACCGGATCCACGAAGTCATGGCGCCCGGAGGTCAGTTGCTCGCGATGTTTCATTCCGCACCGGCGGTCGGGGCAACTCCCATTAAGGCTGACTTTTCCCGGTACCATCTCACCGATGCCAACAAGGTCGACGTGCAGCGAGCAGGGGATTATCCAATCCTTAACACTTACAGCAATCGGCAAATCGAGAAGCTCCTTGGTTCCTTCAAGGGCTTCCATTTCTTCCTCACCAAGGACAACGTGCGCGAAGTTGTAGTCACTCGCTAACGAGTCGTCTCTCAGCGTTGCAGTACTCCATTCCAAACTAGAACAATTCACAAAGATCAAAACCACGGCGCCCTTTTGAAGGGCGCCGTGGTTTGGTCTAGCGTATTCTTACTTCGCAGCTGCTCCTGCCTTAGCCAGCGACTTTCTTCGCTCGGCCCACCGCTTCTTCATGGCATCCGCGATGCGCTTGCGTCCTTCGGGGCTAAGCTTCCGCTTGTGTGGAGCGGCAGCTTTCACGTTCTTGCTTCCTTTGGGACGGCCAGGACCTTTACTTACATTGGTGGCTGTGCCAGAGAGTAGTTCGCGAGCCTGCCGAAGCTTCGAAATCTGGGCGTCTATTTCCGCAATAATACGGCTAACTTCCACGTGTTGCCTCCTTGTTATGCGATCGGGGATTATTCCCGGACCGCAACTTGCAAGTGAGCCGCTTCCTACTTCTCGACATGGTTACGACCACTTATTCGACGCAGCTTCTAAAGAAGATTTACTTCTTTGCAAGAATACAGAAGCAAAAACCGACATGCAAACCATAATGCATCGTATTTTCGTTGAAAGCACCGTGTTACCTGCGCAATGGATATAGTTCTATCCAATCTTTGATAGTCGAATCTAGTTTGCCGATCAAGTCGCATATGAAAATGGTGTGAACCAGCCGTCCCTGCCGGCGATGGTAGACTTCCTACCAATGCGACTGATTCCAGCACAGCTGTGGCTCTTAGCAATTCTCTCGGGTGTCCTCCAAGTCCTGTCCTTCCCCATCGCAGGACCCGCGCCCATCTGGCGCTCCGCTCTCTGCTGGATCGCCGTAGCTCCGCTGTTGATGGCTCTCACCCGCAATGACACCAACGGCCAGCCTCTGCGTGTGCTCCAGGGTGCCGCGCTCGGCTATGCTTCAGGATTCATCTGGTACTTCGGAAATTGTTACTGGATCTACGCAACCATGCATACCTACGGAGGAATTCCCAAGCCTGCCTCGGCTGGAATCCTCGTCCTCTTCTGTCTCTACCTCGGCCTCTACCACGCACTCTTCGGCGCGCTGGTTGTCGCCTTTCGCCGCAGCAATCTTGGAGTGCAAGGCGCGCTTCTCCTCACTCCCTTCGCATGGGTCGCAGTGGAATTGGCCCGTGCCAGAATCACCAGTTTTCCCTGGGACCTCCTCGGCATCGCCCAGATCGACAACCCATTGCTGACCCGCCTGGCCCCTTACACCGGTGCCTATGGGCTGTCGTTCGTCATCGCTGCCGTCAACGCGCTATGGCTCACCCGCCTTTCGCTCAAGGATCGCCGCTATACTCGCCCCGTCCTGACGGTCGCAGGAGTTGCTATTGTCCTCCTCTACGTCGCTTTCCTGCGCCATTTGCAGATGCCGGTGGCTCAAGGAACTCCAGGCACCGCAACGCTCCTCCAGGAAAACATCGAAGTAGGTTCTCCAGGAAAGGCTGTGCCTGTACTTGGCAAAAGCCAGATGCTGCAGGCGTTTTCTACTCTCAGTCTTTTCCCTCCGAGTAACCGGGCCTGCAACGGAATCCCGGAACTTCCATCCACGAAGTGTGAAAGTCCGCAGACCGGGAGCCCGGAAGAAACACGTTTTCTCTCGCACACCGACATCCTCGTGTGGCCGGAAGCGCCGAATGATTTCTACGAGCGCGACCGCGAGTTCCGCGACACCATGTCCAGGCTCGCAACCGCAGCTGACGCCCCAATCATCGTTGGCAACATAGGAATCGACACCGACCGGACTGTAGAACGTGGATACGACTTATATAACTCCGCCGACTTCATCGAACCCGACGGAACCTTCGTAGGACGTTATGACAAGATGCACCTGGTCCCCTTTGGGGAATACACGCCCTATAAGCGCCTTTTCTTCTTCGCCGGAAGCCTGCTTCAGGACGTAGGACTTTTTGATTTCGGAAAACGCAGAAAAGTATTTTCTGCCGGCGGACATTCCTACGGCACCTTCATCTGTTATGAGTCAATCTTTGGCGATGAGATTCGCCAGTTTGAAAATTTGGGCGCCCAGGTCCTCATCAATATCTCCGACGATGGATGGTACGGCGACACCAGCGCAGCGTGGGAGCACCTGAACATGGTCCGCATGCGCGCTATCGAGAACCATCGCTGGGTCCTGCGCGCCACCAACACCGGTGTGACGGCCGCCATCGATCCCTTGGGCCGGGTAGTTCGCGCCGCGCCCCGCCACATCCGCACTAGTCTCCGCGTCGGCTTCAACTACGAGCACGATGTTACTTTCTACGCAGCCTATGGCGACTTATTCGCTTACTTATGCGCGCTCATCACCGCGGCCGGCTTGCTCTGGTCGTGGATGACGCGTGTTGACTAGCCATGTAACTTACTGTGGTGGAGGCGGCGGCTGCGCCGGTGGTTGCTGCTTGTTCCCGCCGCCAAAAATCTTCTGCAGAAAATTCTTCTTAGGCGCCGGCTGACCGCTCGTATCGGGGGGCGGCGTCGGCGGTGGCGTTCCCGTCCGGTTGGTGCTTGGATTCGTCGCGCCGGTCCCGAAGATTCCCTGCATCAGCGACTCCGGAGACGTTCCCATGTGGCTGCAGGTGTTGCCCGGAACAGTCCCGTCAAGGAATGCAACCGAATAGTCTTCCGGGCAACTCGCGTCGGCTGGCAGCCAGGAGTTCCTATCCACCGGAATCACCTGCACCCCATCCGGCGCACTGAAGCCCTTCATATCCGAGTACTGCGGCAGCTTGCTGGCGCGGTTCATGAACTCTGCCCAAATGGGAGCGGCTGTGTCTGCGCCCTGTAACTTGTAGGTTAGCCCTGTCGAGATGTCGGTGTAATCGTCGTTGCCCACCCAGATGACGCACAGCAAGTTCGAGGTGTAGCCGGCGAACCATACGTCGTGGCTGGTGCCCGTCTTGCCCGCTGCGGGCGCGGTGAAGCCGTGCGCGCGCGCCGCCGAGCCGGTGCCGAAGGTCATAACGTTCTGCAGCAGCGACTGCGTGAGGAAGGCGACACGTGGATCGAGAACCTGCTTGGCCTCGGGCGTATAGTCGGCCACAATATCGCCATTCGCGTTGCGCACGCTGGCCAGCATCCACGGCTTCAGATGTACGCCGTTGTTGGCAAAGACGGTATAGACGCCGGCCATGTCGATCGGTGTCGCGTTGTAGGTGCCGATAGCGACGGAAGGCGTGCCGCGGGCGGAACTGATTCCCGCGGCACGGGCCAGTGCAGCGACGTTATCGTAGCCGACCTGCTGGGCGAGATTGATGGTCGCGATATTCAGCGAGTGTGCGATGGCCTCGACCGCGGGGATCATGCCGGGATACTCGCCTTTTTCGAAGTTTCCCGGCTCGTAGTCCTTGCCGTCGAAAACGAAGTCCTGCGGATCGTCGTTCAGCTTGGTAAGTGCAGTGAAGACGCCGCTGCCATCGAGGTCCGTACCATTCAGCGAGGTGTTGAACGCCGTGGCATAAACAATCGGCTTGAAAATGGAGCCCGTCGGCCGCTCCGCAGTTGCGTGGTTCAGCTGCGAGATGCCATAGTTGCGCCCGCCGACCAGCGCCAGCACCTGTCCCGTGTGCGGGTTCAGTGCGACCAGCGCAACCTGGGGATACGTGATATTCGTGTCGCCCTTGCGGTGCAGCTTGCGCACCAGGTCATCCACGTTCTTCATTCCCGCCTCGACTGCTTCCGAGGCGGCGCGCTGCAACTCAGGATCCAGGGACGTATAAATGCGCAGGCTGGAGTGCGCCACGTCCTGGTCCGACACGCGCTGCGCCAGCTGATCATGTACCAGGTCGACAAAGTAGGGCGCCTCGCCCGCATCCACGCTGGAGTAAGTGATGCCCAGCGGTTCAGCCTTGGCGCGATTGGCTTCTTCTGCAGTAATCGCGCCGGTCTCCACCATCGAATCGAGCACCAGGTTTCGCCGCTCCATCGCCCGCTCCGGATGACGATACGGATTGCGATAACTCGGATTCTGAAACAGCGCGGCAATCGTGGCAATCTGTGCAAGATCCAACTGCCGCAGGTCCTTGCCGAACAGAGTCTGCGACGCCTCCGCGACGCCGTTGATCTCGTAACTCCCGCGGTGCACCAGGTTCATCTCGTTCGCATACATCGCGAAGATCTGCGGCTTGGTGAAGCGCGACTCGAGTTGGAACGTGATCATCAACTCCGCAATCTTGCGCGAGATCGTCTTGTCCGGCGTAAGGAAGAAGTTCTTCGCCAGTTGCTGCGTCAGCGTGGACCCGCCGCAATCTCTGCGTCCCGCCAGGATGTCATGCACAACGCATTCCAACGTGCGCCCGTAGTTGATGCCGCCGTGCTCGAAGAAGCGCCGGTCCTCAATCGCGATCACAGCCTGCACCATCTTCGGCGGAATCTCGTCGTACGAAACCACGCGCCGCTTGGTGCGGTTCTTGTCCTCGGAGAGCGCCGTAATCAGTTGCGGCTCCAGTTGATATGCGGCGAGCGGTGCCCCGTTATCAGCGGTGATCGACGTAACTGTAGCGCCCGCATCCGATGCTGTCCCCGAATCCGAATCCGAGTTCGCAGAAGAATTGCGCGCTGTGGTGATCGTTGCCCCGTCAGTAGAGTGGTAACTCTCCGGCCCCGGCTTGATCGCAATACTGTTGCCATTCTCCGTGAACGTGCCCAGTTGCGGATTCGAGTTGTAGCCCGCGCGCCGCAGGTCCTGCGCAATAAACGAGACCGTCAGGTGCTGCCCCAGGCGAACTTCGCGCGGCGCCGCGTAGATCTGCGCGACGTTGGCGAAGATCGGCCCCGCGGCCAGCCGGTCGTCCACAATCTTCTGGTACTTGAAGTACATGTACCCGAAGATCATGGCCGTGATGACGACGCAGCCAAGCACGAGGAGGAGGAAGCCGCGCAGCAGCCGATGGCGAATGCCGGGAAGCTTCGCCGAAGCTGAGCGGTTATTGCCGAGTTTTAGTTTGACGGCCATAGGTTAGGTCTTTGGCTAGCGAGACGCACCAGCGATCGCACTGGTCAAATAGGGAACAACTTCGTCGAGCGTTACATCATGTGTCACATTGGTCAGGCGGTTCTGGACTTCCACCTTCCCCTCAGCCAGCTTCTTCCCAATGGCGATACGAAACGGTACACCGATCAGTTCAGCATCTTTGAATTTGACGCCTGCACGCTCGTCCCTGTCATCCAGCAGCACATCGATTTTCGCTGCGTTCAGTTGCTGGGCAATGTTCTCCCCGGCGGCGAGCAGCTCCGCCTCGCGCACGTTCGTCACCGTCACCACCACCTGGAACGGCGCAATCGCCGGCGGTAGCGCGTACGCGTCCGCATGCCCGCGCTGCCCAAACTGCGCGGCGGACTGCTCCATCGCCGCCGTCAGAATCCGCTCAATTCCGATGCCGTAGCAGCCCATAATCGGCGTCGTCTCCTTGCCGTCGCGGTTCAGCACGGACGAGCCCATCGACTTCGTGTACTTGTCTCCCAACTTGAAGATGTGGCCCACCTCCACCGCCTTGCCGATGCGCAGCGGCTCGCCCCCAATCGGGTCCGGCTCGCCCTCGTTCACGCTGCGCACATCTGCAATCACCGTCGGCGTAAAGTCGCGCCCCGGAGTGACATTGCGATAGTGATAGTCAAGCTTATTCGCGCCCGCCACCAGGTTCTTCCGCCCCTCGAGCCCCAGATCCATCGCCACAATCGTGCGCAGGCCTTCGCTGGGATTGTCTCGAAGCACGCCCTTCAGCTTATCGAGAGCTTTGCCCGACTTAAGCCCGGTCAGCGATCCGCCCGTCATCGTCTGCGCGATGCCAACCGGCCCGAGATAGCCCGCTGGACCGCCGACGTGCAGATCCAGTTCCTCGGCCATCATCGGACGCAACTCCGTCGTCCCGGCGATCACGTTCAGCTTCGTCTCATTCACCTGGTGATCGCCGCGCAGAAAGACAACCACCGGCCGCAGCGGGCTAGCCGCAGCCGTCCCCATAAAGGCCACGCACTTGATGTCCTGCGACGCCTCAATCCCAAAGAACTCCGTCACATCCGCAATCGACGCCTTCCCTGGCGTGTACACCAACTCCGGCAATCCATCTCCCGTCGCCGGCAGGTCCGCAATCGGCGCCAGCTTCGACGTCGCCTTCTCCAAATTTGCCGCGTACCCTGAGGCAGAACTCGCGATCAGGTCCTCGCCCGCGTCCGTGTACACCATGAACTCCTGCGAGCCCGAGCCGCCCATGGCGCCCGAATCGGCATCCACCGCCAGGAACTCCAGCCCGCACCGCGTGAAGATGCGGCTATAGACCTCGTAGTGTTTCTGGTAGCTGACATCCAGCCCCGCCGGGTCGATATCGAAGGAGTAGGCATCCTTCATCAGGAACTGCCGCACTCGCAGCAACCCAGCCTTGGGCCGCGGCTCATCGCGGAACTTGGTCTGTATCTGGTACCAGATCTGCGGCAACTGTTTATAGCTCCGCAGCTCCGACCGCGCGATAGTCGTCATTACCTCTTCGTGGGTCATGGCCAGGCACAACTCGGCGCCCTTGCGGTCTTCCAGCCGGAACATGTTCTGCCCCATGCCGTCCCAGCGGCCAGACTCCTCCCATATCTCGCGCGGGTTCAGCGCCGGCAGGTAGAACTCCTGCCCAATCGTGTCCATCTCCTCGCGCACAATGGCCATAATCTTGTTGATCGACCGGTTGCCCAGGAACAGGTACGAGTAAAGCCCCGCGCCGAGCTGACGAATATAGCCCGCGCGAAGCAGCAGTTTGTGACTTGCGACCTCCGCGTCCGTGGGAGCCTCGCGCAGAGTGGGGATGAAGAGCTGGGACCAGCGATGCATTCGGTTTGGGGACACTTTCCGGCTTGAGATTACTGGATGCCGCTGCCTGTTCTGTGGCGGGAGCGCGACGATCAGGGGCCAGATCCTATTCTAAACGTCTTGGCCGTCCGGAAAGACTCTCCTGTCCGCTTGCGAGTCTGGTTCCCCCTTCCCAGGCGCCCAAACTGCGTAAATTCACCCCCGGGGAAATTTCAGATTTCAAATGCCTTATGTGCTGTATCGAACAGACATGACTATGTCGCTTACCGTACGTTGGTGTTAATCGCAACTACACGACCCACAAGGTGTGGGCAACCCGTCCCTGCGGTCAGAGGTAACTGCTGTCCTCGCCGAAAGAGGATCACTTGCTCACGTCCCATACTTCGAACCCTGTGAATTCAACTCGACCCCGGAATATAATCCTCTCCCAGTTGCCCGCCGACGAATACGCGGTGCTGTCTAAGTTCCTTGTTCCCGTAGAGCTTCCCCTTGAGAAGATGCTCTCCGAACCCAACCAGCCCATTGAGTTCCTCTACTTTCTCAACACTGGCCTCATCTCCACCGACGTCGTTACCCTCAAAGGCGAGCAGGTCGAGGTCTGCGTCATCGGTCGCGAGGGTTTTTCCGGCCTACCCGCGCTCCTGGATCAGCCGCAGATGTCCCACATGGTCACCATGCAGGGCGTTGGCGAAGGCCTGCGCATCCGCGCCTCCATCGTCCGCTCCGAATTCTTCAAGGGCGGCCTGCTGCAGAAACTCGTCCACACCTTCGCCTACCTGCAGATGGTGCAGATCACCCAGTCCGTCCTTTGCAACCGCATGCACGAAGTCGAGGCGCGCCTTGCCCGCTGGCTCCTCACCTCGTCTGACCGTATGGAATCTGAATCCCTGCACCTTACCCAGGAGTTCCTCTCGCAGATGCTCGGCGTCCAGCGCTCCACCGTCACTGTGGCCGCCGGCGAACTCCAGCGTCACGGTTTCATTGGCTATTCCCGTGGCCGCATCCACATCCTCGACCGCCCCGGCCTGGCTGCGAAAACCTGCGAGTGCTATGGCATCGTCAACGCGTCTTACGATCGCCTGCTCAAAAAAGGGAACAATGGCGACCTCTCCTACGTCCTCTGACTAACTCTGTAGACCATAGGAAATCTTCGCGGCAAATCGATCTTGTGTTGCGCAGCCGACAAATTTTACCAGGGCATGCGCCTAATCTTTGCTCAGGAGTTCCCCTCAGCTTCCATCAACCCTGGGCCCGGACCCCTTGTGAGAGAGGCTTTTCCAGCAAGCGCCCGTAGGAGTTGCGCATGGCTTCAATTCTGCTCGTCGGCGAGGATGAACTGCTCCTGGAAAGCCGCGCCGCCGTCCTGCGCACAACCGGCGCAGAAATCCAGTGCTGTCGGCCGGAGAGCACCCTCGCGCTGCAACTGATCCAACCCAGCGACGTCATCATCCTCTGTCATTCGTTGCCTCGCGAATTATGCTCCGCGATCACCGAAGCCACCCACACCCGCTGGCCGAACTCCCGTATCCTGCAACTCGTCCCGGCCAGGGCTCTGGAACTCGCCGAACCGGATGACGATGGCTCCGCCGTCTGCTCTGTCGAACCCATGCGCCTCGTCGACCGCACCATTGAGTTGCTGGGACGCCGTCCGCCCACAAGCACCCGGCCGCCGCACCGCGCCGACGCCCTGCGCTCAAATTCGCTCTAGCGATCCAAACGGCTACGAGTACTTGCGCAGCACCCCAAGCACCTTCCCCTGGATGCTCACGTTCGCCGCCGGCGCAAAGATCGGCTGCATCTCCTTGTTGGACGGCTGCAGCCGGATCATCCCGCCCTCGCGATAAAACCGCTTGAGCGTCGCGTCATACCCGTCCACCAGCGCCACAATAATCTCGCCCTCGCGCGCCGTCCGCGTCCGCTCCACCAGCACGTAGTCGCCGGAGACGATATGCTCGTCGCGCATCGAATCCCCGCGCACCTCCAGCGCAAACACCTCGCGGTTGCCGATAATATCTGCCAGCGAGATGCTCTCCGCCGTCTCAATCGCCTCCACCGGCTTGCCTGCCGCAATCCGCCCCAAGAGCGGCAGCCGGTCGAACCCCTTCTTGCTCGACCGCGGCGGCAGCACATCAATGGACCGGCTGCGGTTATGCGCCCGCTGCAGCAGCCCTTTATTCTGCAGGTTGGTTACATGCTTGTGCACCGTCGCCAGCGACGTCAGCCCAAGCCCGTGCGCGATCTCCTCATACGATGGTGAGTACCCGTTCTTCTGCGTGAAGCTGGAGAGAAAATCGATGACTTCCTTTTGCCGACGCGTAATGGCCATGCGCTCGATTGTAGCGAATAAAAGGCGAACCGGAAAACTATTTCTACAAATTAATCGCATGCAGCTAATCCACTCAGTTACCGGAGCATTTGCTAGTCCATACTGGCACACCGGCATGGTCAATGTACTGACTCAAGTTTCCGTGCATCACATACGCCAGCGTGTGCGAGAAGCGATCGGCCCGGTCGTAGGACGGCGGAATAACGAAGGTCCCGCCGTGGTCGATAAATCCCCATTTGCCATGCAGCCGCACGGGACTGATCCCCTCGGCAAAGGTTCCGGCTTCTTCAAACCGGCTTTCCAGGACCATCGCGCCGCTCTTGTTAATGTAACCCCAGTATTGTCCGGTCTTTACGGCGGCTAAACCGTCGCTGAAGCTTGCCGCCACAACAAACTGCATGCCAATCACCACGGCCCCCTTTCGATCTACGTACCCCCAGCCGTCGCCCGTCTGGACCGGGCCCAGTCCTTCGCTGAATCCATCTGCTCCCCGATACTGCGGTGGAATCGCGAACGACCCATCTGTCCGGATATATCCCCACCGCTGCTGCACACGCACACGCGCCCGCTCATCCTGGAAGCTGCGCGCGATGTCGAATTGAAGCGGAATCGCATAGCTCGCATCAGGGCGGATGTAGCCCCACTTGTCGCCGATGCGCACCGGGGCCAACCCATATCGAAAGTTGCGCGCCTCATCGAACTGTGGAGAAATCGCGAGCTTGCCGCTCATATAGATATAGCCCCAGTGCTCTCCCGCGCGCACCGGAGCAACTTCTTCCGTAAACTCGCCGGCCATCTCGAACTGCGGTTGGATTGTGACGACCCCCTTGCGATCGATATATCCCCACCTGCCGCAGTGTTCTATCGGATAAAGGTCCCCGTTCCTGGCCGCTGGCCATAACTTGGCCGCTCGAGCAAAGAGGCTCGCGGAGGAGAGGTACACAAATTGACGGCGCGTCGTCACTCGATGAGTCTCCCGGGGGGGCGACTCTATTATGGCCGAGTAAGCTTGACGCGACGATCAAGACGGCCTTTTATAATCGCCCGATGCACTGTCTGCTTGGCAGTCGAGCCTCTGTTTCCACACGACCATGAATTTGTGGTCGAGATAAACGCTCTGCTTCTCGCGTTTCGCCGCCACAAAGCCATCGCTGAAGGGATCCATCTCCTGGTACTGCGGTGCCAGTACCATGTCTCCGGTGGCATCGATCATCCCCCACAGGCAGTCCTTCATGACCGGGCAGAGACCTTCGCTGAACTCGCCCGTCTTTTCCCAGGTGGGCGCCAGCACCATGCTGCCATCGCTCTTAATAAAACCCCACTTGTCGTCGATCAGCACGGCCGCGAAACCACTGTTGAAGCTTGCTGCCGTATCGTACTGCGACTGGATCACCATGGTGCCTTTCTTATCGATGTATCCCCACTTTTTCCCTACCTTCACCGGAGCCAGCTCCTCACTATATCCGTTGGCGCCGTCGTAGATAGGCTCAATCACCACCTTGCCCGTGGGATCGATGAAGCCCCACTTGCCCTGGATCACCACGCGGGCACGCTCGTTCTGGAAGCTGCGTGCCATCGCAAACCGCGCCGGAAAGGCATACTGGCCATTCGGCCGAATGAACCCCCACTCCGCGCCCACACGAACCGGGCTGCAGTTGGAATGGAAGTTGCGCGCCTCGTCGTACCGCGGGGAAATCATCATGCTTCCCTTTCGGTCTATGTAGCCCCACTTGCTGTTCACCTCCACAGCAGCCAGATCGCTGGCGTAGGTGAAGACGGCATCGAAGCGCGCGGGAAGCACCAGCGTTCCGTGTCCATTGATGTAGCCCCACTTGCCGCATATGTTGACGGGCAGCAACGCTCTCGTCTCTTCTCCTTGCATCCGTCGATGCAGTGCGGCTGCGCCTGCTGCTGCCAGCAGGATAAAGGAACGGCGGGTAGACACAGTCATGCAAAACTCTCCTTGGGATCGTCAGTGCGCTAAGAGCGACTAAGTTGGGATCAGTAGGCAAGCCGCAAACTCAGCTGGAAGACTCGCTGTGTCGCTGTGCCCGTTGCGCCGGTGTTGAGCTGCGTCGTGATTACCCCAAAGTTGGCGGGGGACGAGATGTTTGCTGCCGGCAGTCCGTACTCGGCATGATTGAAGAGATTGAAGACGTCTCCGCGGAAAGTCAGCGCGAAGCGCTCGACCTGGACCACCTGCTTCTCCACGGACGTATCGATCTGCCATGTTCCGGGCCCGCGCAGCGGATTGCGGGGCGCGTTGCCGAAGGTGCCCGAAGCAGGAACAACGAAGGCGGCAGGGTTAATCCAGTGTTGCGGCGAGCGCCCCTGTGACGGAATGAGGGACACTCCGGGAGCAAGGTCCGGTCGCTGGATGGAGGTGGAGTTGCCGTCAGGGATGCTGGAAGCGCTACGCGAAACCGAGACATTCACCGGCAAGCCGGTTCGCGCGATGGCGATGCCGCTCAATTGCCAGCCGCCGAATACCTGGCTCATCACACCGCCGCTGTTCAGATGCTCCATTCCCGGGCCAAAAGGCAGCTGGTAAACCGCATTGGCGGTAAACGAGGAGCGGATGTCCTGATCGCTGCTGGCGCGCTCGCAGATGCGACAGGCCACATTTTCCGGATAGTCCTGCTCGCCGCCGCCGGTCGAACCGTCGTTGGTGGAGTGGGACCAGAGATAGTTGGCTCCGAAGATCAGACCGTGCGAATTCGAGCGGGTGACGCTCGCCAGCAGCCCCGCAAAGTTCGCATTGTTGCCCATCTTCTTGTAGTCCACCTGTCCGAACGCCGGCAAAGGCCGCGTGTTTGTTCCAGGAATCAACACATTCAGATACGAGCGCGACGGAATATGCGCGCCATGGCTGCCGATATAGCCCAACTCGCCGCGTATCTGGAACGGAAGCCTCTGCTGCGCCGAGAGTCCCCACTGATTGATCTGCTGGTTGACTCGTCCACGGTAGAGGCCGCGCGGCGCGCTCGCCGTGCTCGCGCCTAGGGCGAGGAACGGATCGACCGGAAAGCTGAGCGTCGGGATCTGAGAGCTGGAGAGCGCCAGGCGCGATGTAAGGTTGTTCAGCGGCCCGGTCAGATCTCCCAGCTGGCCTTCTCCGAAGTAGAGACCGTAGCCACCGCGGAAGACCGTATTGTCATGCAGTGCCGCCGGAGCCCAGGTCACCGCAACGCGCGGACCCAGGTCCTTCGGGTCGGAGTTATAGAAAGCGCTGCCCTTCACACAGTAGCCGCCGCACGTCAGCGGGTCGAAGGGCAGGTCGCGCCCTTCGATCTCATGGAAGACGCCGAAATAGTCGTAGCGCAATCCAACGCTCAGTGTGATGTTAGGACGCAGGTTGTATTGGTCCTGCACAAACAGGTCGTACTCGGTCTTGCGCACGCCCTCCGTGGGGACGGCGGCGAGGACCGCGGCCGAGTCCATCGTGTTCGCCGCCAAGTGCGCCACGCTGGTATAGGTGAATTGCGTCTCCGCCGAGTTGCCCAGGTTGATCTCAACTCGCCGCATGCCGCCACCGGTCGTGATGCTGTGTTTGCCGAAAGAGAGATCCACGGTATCGATCACCGAATACGCAGTGGAGTTCTGCACCTGGAAGAGGTTATCGTGCAGCGTACTGAAGCCCGTCACCTGTAGCTGATCCGGAAATGCGCTGACATTTTGTGTGGTGAACGGTGTGCGATTCGCCGAAACTTTCAACTCATTCAGGAGTGTCGGCAGAAAGGTATGCTGCACCGAGATCACGCCGTTCTTCGGACTGTTTTGCGTGTTCACTGTGTCCAGCAAGTAGCCGGTCGAGTCTCCGTTCGGCGCACTGATACGCCCCTGATCGAAGTTCAGCCGCAGAAATGCGGAGGTCTTCGGAGTGAACGTTTGGTCGACGCGCACCAGGCCGAAGTCTTCATTCTGAATGGCTCGACCTGACCCGGCCCAGTTGTCAACATTCGGATTGGAGGTGACGGACTGCCCTTTGGGATAGGCATTCAACAGAGGCGACACCGCCGGCGTGGTCGTCTCCGATGATTGAATGAAGGCCGGGCTGGGCACGAAGCCAATCAGCGGCTGCACCAGAAGCTGCCGAAGTCCCTCATAGTTCATGAAGAAAAAAGTATGGTCCTTGTAGATCGGTCCGCCCACGCTCGCGCCGAACTGGTTTAGCCGCAGCGCGAGCTTGCTGGTCGAAAACAAAGCGCGCGCATTGAAAATATCGTTGCGGACGAACTCATAGATGCTTCCGTGAAATTTGTTCGTGCCAGTACGTGAAACCACGTCGCCCTGCCCGCCGGGTACGCCGCCATACTCGGCGGTATAGAGTGCAGCGTTTATGCGGAACTCCGCGATAGACTCCGAGGCGATCTGGATACGCAGATCGGACTTCTGGTACTGGCGCAGAATGGCTGTGGCGTCCACGCCGTCGAAGAGGATTTTGTTGTCATCCAGGCCGTGGCCGGCAAAGCGAATGCTCGCCTGATTCCCCGCACCGGTATTGATCGCTCCCGGCACAAGGATCATCAGGCCGGCCCAGTTGCGTCCGTTGATCGGCAGGTTCTGCACCTGCTCGCGATCGATCACGCCACCAGTCGCGGCATTCTCCTTCTCCAGCGTCACCGCGGACTCGCTCACCGAAACCTCCTGGGCTACGGTGCTTACCGTCAACTGCGCATCCACCGAGCGGTAGTCGCCGACGGCAAGATCGATATTCTCCACGCGCTGCGGGTTGAAGCCCTGAGCATTCACGGTGAGCACGCAGCTGCCCAGTGGAAGTCCGGGTAATACATACTCCCCTGTGGCACTCGTGCGCACGGAGCGGGTAAAGCCGGTCTGCGGAAACAGCACATGAATCTCCGCGCCAGGGACCACCGCTCCCGAGGCGTCCGTGATTGTGCCCTTAACGTTCGCACGGTCCACCTGCGCCACAGCGGGCTGAGCCAACAACATTGCGCAAAGGCCAATAAGCAAAATATGCGGGATCTTCATTTTCGCTGTACTCCTCGTCGGTATGCGGACGTACGCCTGGGCTACGCTACTCAGAGAGGCCGACTCTTCTGCTTTTCTGGTCCGATGTGGCGAGAGTAGGTGAGAGACCTAAAAACAACCTAAAGATCATCCCGTGTCACCGGATATTCACAGAACTTGCCTAGCCTGCAGGTATGCGTGTGCTCATCGTCGAAGACAAGGTGCGGATGGCATCGCTTCTGCAAAGGGCGGTGCGCCGCGAAGGCTACACGACGCTTGTGGCCCACGATGGAGAGGCCGCCCTGGAAGCAGCCATTAACAGCCACTTCGACGCCCTTGTTCTCGACGTGATGCTCCCCGGGTTGGATGGCTTCTCCGTCCTCGCAAAACTGCGCGTTCTCAAGAACAATGTGCCAACCATCCTACTCACCGCAAGGGACAGTAACAGTGACATTGTGCACGGTTTGGATCTGGGCGCAGACGACTACCTCACCAAGCCGTTCGACCTGAATGTTCTTCTCGCGCGTCTGCGCGCTCTGACCCGTCGTGCGCCAGACCTGCAGGAGCAGCGGCTGCAGGTTGGCCATCTGCTCTTGCGCAGCGATACTCACAGCGTCGAAACTGGAGGTCAGACCATCGCGCTGACTCCCACCGAGTTCGCCCTGATGGAGATACTGATGCGACGCGCCGGCAACGTAGTCCGCAAAGAAACCCTTGCCGAAATCGGCTGGGGCATGGACGCCGACTTCAGCGACAGCACGCTCTATGTCTTTATGCGCTCGCTCCGCAACAAGATCCAGTCCGAAAATCAGCCGGCCCTTCTGCATACTGTCCGCGGAGTCGGCTACATGCTGAAAGCCGGGGCGGACTGAGTCGCGGCTTCTCCATCAGCCTGCGGCTCACGGCGTGGTACGCCGGCATTCTGCTCTGCGGGCTTATCGTCTTTGGAACCGTCATGCGCGTCGTCCTGGCGCAATCGCTTCTGACCTGGAAGGACCGCACACTGGAAATGCGCGCCGTTCGAGTGGAAACGCTCATCAACTCTCTTCCCCAGCAGCGCGAAGACATGATCGCCTCGCGCTTGGACGAGATGGTCGGCATCCTACCCGAAGGCCAACTGATCCGGATTGTCGGCTCAGATGGACGCCAACTCTTCCCGCTGGATACTCCGGCGGCATCGCCGGCGCTCTCCTATGCCAACTGCGCAGCGCCTGTCATCGAGAATGACCGCACTTCCAGTGGCCGCTATCGCCTGCTGTGCCATCCCATCGTCTACGGAGGCGCTTCGGCCTCTCTCATCATTCCCACGTCGCTCGTCGAAAATCTGATCCTACTTGGCAACTTCACCTCTGCACTCTACAAGGTCGCACCGCTTCTTCTGGTGGTATCCGGCATCGGCGGATACAGCCTCAGCCGCAAAGCCCTGCGTCCCGTGGCTTTGCTGATTCGCGAGGCGCGCACCATCACGGGCAAAGACCTATCGCGCAGGCTCCCTGTTCCACAGGCGGAGGACGAGATGCGTCGCCTCGCTCTGGAATGGAATGATCTTCTTGACCGCATTGAACGAGCTGTCGGCCGCGTAACGCAATTTACCGCCGATGCCTCGCATGAGCTCCGTAATCCGATCGCCTACATTCGCGCCACGGCCGAGTTCAATCTCAATACACCGTCGCTCTCGGAAGAAGCGCGCCAAGGCTTTCAGGATATCCTCGACGAGACAAAGTCCACGAGCGAGCTTCTGGAAAACCTCCTCACACTGGCACGCGCGGATGCCGGTTGCGCACCGGCGGAAGTAGAAGAGGTCGTCGTTGGTCTGGTTATCGAACAGGTTTGCACCCGCATGCTGCCCTTGGCAAACGACAGGCAGCATCATCTGATCTGGCGATCGGAGAGTGCGTCCTCTCCCAAAATTCAGATTAACCTGCTTCACTTCCGGCGGCTGTGCATGATCCTGCTCGACAATGCCATCAAGTACACGCCGCCGGGCGGCACGGTTAAGATTGCTTACCAGTGCCATGACGGCCTGAATCTTTGTATCTCAGATACAGGCGTTGGTATTGCACCGGAGCACCTTCCTCACATCTTCGATCGTTTCTACCGCGTCGATGCTGCACGCGCCGAAGTGAATCAGGGTGTCGGCCTCGGTCTCCCCATCGCAAAGTGGCTTGTAGAGCTCTACGGCGGTGATATCCGGATCGAGAGCAGGCCGAATCACGGCACGGCGGTTCTGGTCCACCTTCCAACGTACGCAACAGATTAGCGCTACGCCTTGTGTCAGTCCGAACGGTAGCGGCCAAGTGAATTTCAAGCCTGACAGAGATTCGTGAGCGAATTCTCGTCTAATCCGTGGCGCTTCTTGGACGGCAAATGCAGCGATCGTCACCAAACGTGTCCGTCGACGATTAGTCCACAACCAACCTTCCGGACGGATTGGTAAGGAGAAACGGGCTCGGCGGACCCATTCTTACCGAAATCCGGAGTTGCTAAGCGAGCCCAGCCAGCTGCGATATGAAGCCCTTTTCACTCTCGGTTCACTGAACCTTCATTTCGCGGGTTCTTCATGACTGCGTATTCAAAGAGTAGCCGACTCGGTGTAGGTCGATCCGCCGTCTCGCCGATACGCGCACCATCGCGTACCTGCAGATTTGTGCGTCTCAGCCCTGTATCAGCTTCTCAGGAGGTAACCCAGATGAACCGACGTTCCCTTCGTCATGGCCTTCTGTTGGCATGCCTTGCGCTGCCTTCTCTACCTCAACTTCTGGCACAAGTAGCTGGCGGCACCATCACTGGCACCATCACCGATACGTCTGGCTCGGTCATCCGCCAGGCGCGCATCGATATCGTAAACAAGGCGACCGCGGTGGCGCGCACCGTGGACACCAATCAGGACGGCATCTACACCGCGCCGAACTTGGTTCCCGGTGACTACTCGGTGCAGGCGTCGGCGCCCGGCTTCGCGCCCAAGGCGACGACACTGACGCTCACCGTCGGCGACGAACTCAACCTGTCGCTCGCGCTCGATGTGGGCGCCGTCGATCAGAAGGTTGAGATCGTCGACACCCCGCCCTCGATTGAACTCTCCTCCTCCGCCGTGGGCGCTGTCGTTACCGGCCCGGTCATCCGCGATCTACCGCTGAATGGCCGCAGTTGGACCGATCTCGCCACGTTGCAGCCGGGCGTGGCCGCCATCTCGACCCAGCAAGGCTTCGACCAGGGAGCCAGCCGTGGCAATCGCGGATTCGGCGCCCAGATCTCCATCGACGGCGGCCGCCCTTCGCAGAACGCCTACCGTCTCGATGGAATCAGCATCAACGACTACGCCAACAGCGGCCCCGGATCGGTCATCGGCATCAATCTCGGTGTCGACGCTATCGGCGAGTTCTCCGTCGTCACCAGCAACTACGCCGCCGAATACGGCAAGACCTCCGGCGGAGTCATCAACGCCGTCACCCGCAGTGGCACCAATCAATATCACGGTACCGCATACGCGTTCTTCCGCAATAGCGCAATGGATGCCCGCAATTTCTTCGATGGCGCCACCCCCCCGCCCTTCAGCCGCTATCAGTATGGCGGCTCGGCGGGAGGTCCGATCTGGAAGGATCGCACCTTCTTCTTCGCCGACTTCGAGGCCATCAAACAGAACCTCTCGAATTCTGCCCAGGCCAGTGTCCTCTCGAACGCCGCCCGCGCACGCGTGACCAACCCCGCAGTGTTGAAATACATCGGCCTGTTTCCCATCGCAAATCAGAACGCCAACACCACCGGCGATATTGCTCAGTACAACTTCATCAACCAGGAACTCGTCACGGAAAATTTCGTGACGGGCCGGATCGACCACAAGGTCTCCACCAGGGATAGCGTCTTCGGCACCTACCTCTTCGACAACACGCCATTTACCATTGGCGATGCGCAGGACCTCACGCTGGATTCTTCGAAGACGCGGCGCCAGGATCTCATCCTCGAAGAAAACCACATCTTCAATTCGAGCTTCATCAACTCGGTTCGCTTTGGCCTGAACCGCCAGAACGTGGCCAACAACATTGGCGTCCAGGCCCTCAATCCGCTCGCTGCGGACAGCTCGCTGGCGATCATTGCGGGACGCACCGCGCCCGGAGCGAACGTCCCCGGCCTCACTCGCGTCGTCGGCGGCGTCGGCTCGTCGCCGTCGTATCTCTTCCGCTTCACCACCTTCCAGGGTTACGACGACGCCTTCCTCACGCGCGGCAAGCACTCCTTGAAGTTCGGCGTCGCCTTCGAACGCCTGCAGAACAACATCCTCGCGCTCAGTAATCCGAACGGCCTATTCAACTTCGCCAGCACCGCTGCCTTCATTGCCAATACACCCAGCAAGCTCCAGGCCGGAATCGCCAGCACGCTGAGTCCGCGTAACTTGCGCCAGATTCTCGTCGGGACCTACCTCCAGGATGACTGGCACCTCAGGACAAATCTCGTCGTCAACCTCGGCCTGCGCTACGAGATGAGTTCCGTGCCTACGGAAGTCGCCGGCAAACTCTCCACGCTGCGCAATCTCTCCGACCCCACGCCGCACCTCGGCAACCCCTACTACAACAACCCCACCTACAAAGACTTTGAGCCGCGCATCGGCGTCGTCTACGATCCCTTCCAGGACCACAAGACGTCGATCCATGCCGGCTATGGCGTCTACGACGTGCAGCCGCTGCTCTACGAGTTCGAGATACTATCCGTCCTCAGCGCCCCATATTTCGAGATCGGCGCCACCAGTAACTCCCAAGCAAAGCTTGGCGCCGACCCGACGATCGTGCAGAACTTGCTGGTGGCCCAGGCATCCAGCCTAGGCCAGGCTTACATCCAGCCCAATCCCAAGCGAAATTACGTTATGGAGTGGAACTTCGGCGTCCAGCGCGAACTGGCTCGCGGCGTCACCCTCTCCGTCGGCTATGCGGGATCGCGCGGCCTCCACCTGCCCTACCGTGTGGAGGACGCCAACCAGGTCCTGCCCACAAAAACCCCGCAGGGCTACCTCTGGCCAAGCTCGCCGGGCACGCCAGTGAATCCCAACGCCGGCACCATCCGCGCACTATGGTGGATGTCGAAGTCCAGCTACAACGCGCTCGATTCGGACCTGATCGCCAGGATCGGGCATAACCTCCAGGTCAAGGCTGCCTTCACCTGGGCGAAAAGCCTGGACAACAACTCGGCCACCATCGCAGGCGACTCCTTCAGCAATTCGGTGCCGTCGCTCGACTGGTACGACACCACGCTGAGCTATGGCCCCTCCGACTTCAACATCGGCAAGGTCTTCGTAGCGGATGCGATTTACACGCTGCCCAGCGATGGCACCCTGCACGGGCCGGTTGCCGCGCTGCGTAATGGCTGGCAACTCGGTGGCATCTACAAGCAGAGCACGGGTACACCGTTCACGCCGCTCATCGGCGGCGACCCGCTGGGCAAAGGGGGCACCGACCCCTGGGACTATCCGGACCGCGTTCCGAACTGCAATATGGTCAATGCCAATTACAAACAGAACGGGCTCGCCTACGTGAACTACGCCTGCTTCCCCGTGCCCGGCGGAGCTACCCCCAATCCCCACCTGCGCGGAAACACCAGCCGCAACGTCATCAACGGGCCCGGACTCGCCGAGCTGGATATGTCGCTGTTCAAGAACAACTACATCAAGAGAATTTCCGAGAATTTCAACGTGCAGTTGCGCGCCGAGGTCTTCAACGTCGCCAACCACACCAACTTCAACCCACCGAACAATAACAACGAGCAACTCTATAACGGATCGCTCGCACCGCTCACGACGACCGGCGGCGTGCTGTCCACCCCCACTGCAACCACCTCGCGCCAGCTTCAGTTCGCTGCCAAGATCATCTTTTGATCGGCGAGGAGAGACGACGTTCGATGCGGATGGCACTCAACCCGGCGCTTGCTCTATGCCTGCTTGGGTGCTGTACGTTGCTGGCTCAAGACGCAGTTGAGCTCCCGGTCTACGTGCCTTCGCAGCAGGTGAGCGGGACCATCCGCAACAACGGCAGCGCTCTCGCTGGCCTGCTAGCGGCTTGGGAGAAGGGCTTCCAGAAAGTTCAACCGGGCATTCGCTTCGAGGACTCTCTGCTCAGTGGCGATGCCGCCATCGGAGCGCTCGAAGCCGGCGCTGCCGACCTCGCCCCCAACGGCCGCGAGCCTGTCCTCACGGAGTACCTCTCCTTCGCCGAGGTCTTCGGCAACGACGGGCCTTTCCAGATCACCGTCGCCACCGGCGCCTACGAAGCGCTGGGCCGCACCTGGGCTCCGGTCATCTTCGTCAATAAGGACAACCCGCTGACCCACCTCACCGTGAAGCAGCTCGACCAGATCTTCGGAGCCGAGCGTACAGGCACCTACTCCGGTTATAAATGGGTCGCCGGCAACGCCCGCCCCGCCAGCGAGAACATCCGCACCTGGGGCCAACTCGGCCTTACCGGCGACTGGGCCGACAAACCCATCCAGACCTACGGCTACGCTCCCACCGGCATGTCGAACTTCTTCGAGCTCGCAGTCTTTCACGGCGGCACCAAGTGGAACCCCAACCTCCGCCAGTACATTGAGACGACCGCGAAGCAGGCGACGTTCCACGCCGGCACCACTGACCAAATGATGGACGACTCTCCCGCGATCGCTACGGCATCGCATGGGCTGGGCTCGCCCACGCCAAAGGTAAGTCCGGGGTGAAAGCGCTCGCGTTGTCAGCCAGCGCCAATGGCCCGTTCCTTTTCTGCAATGAACAGACGGTGCGCGACCGCACCTACCCGCTGACACGCAGCATTTTCTTCCAGATGAACCGCCCGCCCGGCACGCCCCTGCCGCCGAAGATCAAGGAGTTTCTCCTCTATATTCTCAGCCGCGAAGGACAGGACGCAGTGGCCGCACAGGGAGAATATCTGCCCCTAACCCTCACGGAATTGGTGGGTCAGCGCAAACTCTTGAATTGAATAGTCAAGATCAGGTTTGCTTCGCCTGGAGTACAGGGCAGGAAAATCCGCGTGGTTTTACGCATAAGGCCGAAGTTGTAAATTCGGAATCTGCGGCGGGAGCGACCGCTTCCGCGGAGAGCGTCGGTCAGACTATGGCGGTTGCATTGGGAGAGAATGCGACCGAAGATCGTCTCGGCAAAGTGGTCGTTGGCTACTTATTGTCGGTCTGGGAACCGTCGCTGGCCATCCCCGGCCCAATCGTCGAGCCGTTTACGGATGTCTGCTACGACTTCGTGAGCCGCGCGGTCCGTGAGATGAACCCCGTCTTTGAAGTTCGCAGAGTTCTTGCGGAATTCAAGATAGTCGGGGGAAGTGAAGTCGATAACCTTGTCTCCCAACGCTTTGTCCCCCAGAATCAGGCGGGAATATCCGGCGAACTGCCCACTCCTGGATTCAAGCAGGCTCTCGGAGAGCGGAGGAATGATAAAGACGATGGGGAGGCCCGTCGAATGAACTTCTGCAATCAAAGCGCGGTTCGCGTCGAAAGCAATCGGATCGATCGGAAACTCTCCAGGTGAACCGAGCAATTTCCTGACAATCGCATTCATAGGCTGTGGGTTATCTCCAAGCTTTGTGGTCCCGAATGCGTCGGTAGCTCCGTCTTTATGGAGAAGCGTGTGCAGTTTGTCCTTGTATGCGTCAAGCAGACTCAACGATCCCAGAGCCGCCACGTTTTCACGGGGCGTCAGGCGGACGGTCTCAAATTCGTGAGAAGACGTAAGGAACGGATGAACTACGAGAAAAACAGCCTTGAGTCGATGAGCCGGAAGTGTCTGATCGAACACTGTTTTTTCCTCGACGATATTTCCTCCGTTCAGCGAAGCATTGTAGGTCTTGATGGAGTCGACGCCGCTCATATCCCAATTCGCCGAAACCGAGGAGCCGACGACGATTGCATCGAAGTTCGCCGGGACATATTTCTCGCATAGAAGGTACTTTGCGATCCGCTCGTCTCCATACACGGCAAGGTGACGCCCAGCGGGGTTCCGGAAGATGCCGTAGATATCTACAAAAGCATTGATTCCGGCAACACCAACCACCAGGAGCAGCGTGACTCCTATGGTTGTGGCAAGCCACGCTCGCGTCGACATCTGATTGTCAGAAGGCAAAGTAGACAAACTCCTTTGCGGCAGTCGAATTCATATAGAGAATGCATGCACCCAGCAAAAGCGCGGTGCCGAACGCCGAGAGATAGTTGCGAGCGAAGCTCCTGGCAACGTCGTACGAGGTCTTGAAGAAGAAAGCCAGGACGATTCCGAACGTGATTGGACGGACGATAAGCAGCGGAGTGAGCGGAACTACTCCTTTGAGTGCGCTCGTTCCGAAAAGCGCGGCGTGCGGAAGCGTGGCCCGAAGAAGATGCAGTGCCGCTGGGACATTGGGTGAGCGAAAGAAGATAAATGCCGCATTGACGAACACAAAGGTGAGCAGCCATCCGATCCAGTCAGGCATTTTCAGGCGCTTCTTCTTCCATACTTGATTGCATGCGAGGGCGATGCCGTGCAATGTGCCGAACAGAATAAACGTCCAGGCCGGCCCATGCCACAGGCCTGCGATTGCCATTGCCACGAGGACCGCGAAGACGGAAGTCTTCAATGTGGCCTTACCCATGGCTCGCAAAATAGGCGTAAACATGTAATTCGTAATGAAGTTCGACAACGAGATATGCCAGCGCTGCCAGAACTCGCTTATCGATTTGGATCGATACGGTGCATTGAAATTGATGGGGATGTCGATTCCCAGCATCCACGCCGCACCAACCGCCATGTCTGAGTATCCACTGAAGTCGAAATAAATCTGGAAGGTGTAGGACAGCGAGAATACCCACCCTTCCAGCATTGAAAGGCTTCCGGTGGACCCGAAACCGGCGTCAGCTATGCGGGCAAAGGAGTCGGCGATGATGACCTTCTTCGCCAGCCCGAGCGCAAAAATCAGCAGACCACGGCATGCAACTTCCAGCCTGTCGTTCGTGTCGGTTCGTTTTGTGAGTTGGGGAACGATCGCGCGGGACCGCACCAGCGGCCCCGACGTAACGTAGGGGAACATGGAAACGAGCGTTGCGTGGTCGAAGAGCGAGTTCGGAGCGTTGAGCCCCTGGTACGTGTCGACCAGGTACATGATTTGCGTCAGCGTGAAGAAACTGATGCCGAGTGGGAAGCTCCAGTCCGGCAAGGTAAACCGAATGCCATGATAAGCGGGGAGGTGCAAAAGAAAAAAGTTGAAGTACTTGAAACTTCCCAGGAAAAGAATGTTCCCAACCAGCCCTAGTTGCAGCATCCGCTTTCGTTTTGCCAACTGCAAAGGCATCGCATCTACGTCCTCGATGCCAATCCCAACAGCGACCGCCCAGTTAAACAAGATGGAACCAATGAGCAGGAAAACATAGACCGGCTTTGCAACTGCATAGAACACGAGAGACGACAGCAACAGGAATGCTTGTGCGACTCGTGGACCGGCATACCTTTGAAAAGCCGCATACCCAACTGTCACAACCGGGAGAAAAACGAAGAGGAATCGAAACGAGTTGAACATCATGCGGCAAGCCCTCCGTCTAGAGCGGAGATGCGGCCGAAAACTGCCGGTCGTTCAGTCTTCAAACGGAACCTGCCGTGATGCAAAGATTGACACCATGGATGTAATCGGACGCGGGCGAGAGCAGCAGTTCCATTGCGCCCATCAAGTCGTCCGGCATCGCATTGCGCCCTTGAGGATTGGCGGCAGCGCTCATCTGGACCGCGACATCGGAAATATCGCTCAGGAATTGAGTTTCAACCATGCTGGGGGAGATGGCGTTGATGCGCACTGAAGTGGCTGCATACTCGGCGGCGAGCGATCGCATCAGCCCGAGTTGAGCGTACTTGATGGTCGTGTACATCGACATGTACTTCGGCGGTACGCCCTCCACTACGCTGGACAATACAAATAACACCCTCGCTCGCGGAAGCTTGGTCATTTTCGGCAGAAAGAGCTTAAGCAGCAGAACGGCAGAGCGAACCTGAACGGAAAGATCCCGCTCAAAGCGCTCCCATTGGAATTTGGTGAAGCGTTCATAGGAGAGGCGGAGGGCCGGCAAATGGACGATTCCGGCGGGTGGACCGTGCTCCTGAAGGATTTTCCGTGCCATCTCCTCAACGGAATCGGCGTCAGAGAAATCTGACTGGAAGAGCTTTACTCGGTCGCCAAACTCTTCGCTGATGGGCCGGATCTTTTCAGCAGAATGGCAGAAGTGCGCAAGCACAACAGGAGGATCCGGTTGACTGAGCAGAGTGCGCATGAGAGCCCGTCCAATATCGGACGAAGCTCCGGTGATCAGGATCGGGCTAACTGACATGAAAACCGACTCGGATGATGGCTTTTGAGACAAGCTTGCGACTTGGATTGCGAATGGTTGCCTTGATCTCGAAGCGCCGGTACGCCTCATTCATGAAGACGATTTCTCCGGCGACGGTGAGCGCTTCACCGGCGAACGCCGGCGCGTTGAAGTCGATATCGATACCTTGAAGAAGAGCATACTTGCCCGGAAGATGGACGCCGACAAGCTGGGAATACAGCGAGGATGTCATCATTCCGAAAAGCACCGGCTCCTGGAAGCCGGCCGCTTGAGCGTACTGAGCGTCGGTATGCAGCGGATTGTGGTCGCCGGAGATGGTGGCGAAGGAGGTCGCATCCTCTGCGGAAAATGTCGCCACGAACTCGTGTTTCATGCCGATATAGAGGTCACTCCATTTGTACTCTTTCATTTTGCGGCGAGCTTCACATGGATGAGGTCGATCATATCCCCAACATCTTTGAGGTCCTGCAACTCGCCTAGGGCAAACCGGATCTTGTAGCGCTTTTCGATCGCCGAAACCAGGTTGATGTGCGCCAGCGAATCCCAGTCTTCCACGTTGTGTGCATTCGACTGACGGGTTAGCACCAGGTCCGGCTGATCGAGAATGTCGCGAAAGATCTGCTGCAGTTGCTCCAGAACGTCATCCATGGGAATACTCCAAAATCTTGATGTGTTGGTTGAGTGGCTTGTGGGTGGCCAGGTCAAGCTTCCAGGTCGAAACCTCTGCCGAGGAAGACACCAGTTCGAAACCAAGCTTCTGATAGTGGTCAGCGACCATCATATTCTTGGCCGTAGGCAGGTAGTACCCAAGGATAGTCGAAACGCCGAGGGACCGCGCTCGTTCTGCCAGCACGTCGAGCATCGCGATCTCCACATCGCGCTTGAGCACGCGGCAACTCATCAACCATAAGTCAAGATGGAGCACCTCGTCTTCGCGACGTCCTAACACGACAGAGATCAGGCCATTGTCGCCAAAGCGGTCCGTGAGTTTTGCATAAAGCCCCACATGGTTGGCCGAGTGCAGAACCGCTTCCATTTCGGCGAGCGAATAACGGCGAGTCGTCAGGTTGAACTGGTTCGTCTTGTTGGTGAGCTGCGCTATCCGTTCGATGTAGATCGGCTTGAAGTCGTCGATCTCTGCGGTCATTTCGAGAAAGTCGAGATACTCGCCGTAGTTGGAGAATTGGGATTCGGTGGACGCCCGCACAGCGTTCGCCTCGTAGAGTGCTGCCCTGGCAAGATCCTCCTCCGTCATCGAGACCGGCTCGAAGTAACGACCCTGTTCGATGATCCCGGCGAATCGGGACACTTCATTGCCTACATTCGGAACGGCGATGCCGCTGATTTGCGCCTCGACAATGGCACGCTCGGCAGGATTGTCATCGACAAATACGAAGCTGTCCGGACCGAGATTCAACTCCTGGGCAATCTTCAGAATGTTCTCGTGCTTGGGTTCCCAATTGGCCTTGAAAGAGGAAAAATGTTCGAGCTTGAGTATTGAGTCTGGATGGTCGAACCCTTTCTTCGCAATCTCCTCATTGTTTTTTGAGCAGACGGCAAGCAGAACGCCCCGACGCCACAGCGAGAGACAATATTCCTGGAATGCTGTGTAGGCTTCGGCGAGCGGAGTTTCGCGGCCAATCTGAATTTTGTCGATGCCGTCATCCCCGATCACACCGCCCCACAACGTATTGTCGAGATCGAGGACGAGAACCTTACGGCTCTTGCCGTAGATCGCGCGTACCAGGGAAGCAAGCGAGGAGGCCATCGCCAGGCTGCCTTCCACCGAATTGAGGATTTTGTAACTAAAATAGCGATCCCAGTCGAACCACTCTTTCATCCCGATCCGCGCCGAGAGGCCGTGAAGATCCTGCAACAGCACGCGGGGGTTGGCCGCAGCCGCCTGGGCAAACCTGGCATTCAACGTAAGGAAGAAACGCGATCCGCCACCGCTCGAAACGGAGTCGAGATTACCGAGGAACGAATAGGGGGGAAGCTCAAAGTTGTTCTGGATAATCTGGGCCGGGAGACGGTCATGAATCGACTTCCAGATCTGCTCGTATCGCCCAAATTCAGCGTCGACGCATCGTTGGAACTCCGCCTCCGAAGCGCCCGGCGCCGGTAGCGAACGAACGTTGAGATGGCAGGTATGGAGGTAGACGATGTTCGGTGCAAAGGCGACGAGTTCGCCGGAATCGACAACGGCATCCTCGTAGAAGCGGCCATACTCGGATTGGAAAAACGTGGGCTGGAATCCGGTTGACAGCAAGAACACTTCAAGAAAATCCACCAGTTCGTTCGTGGTGGTTCCACCCAGTACAGCAATGCGAACAGACTGGAGGCCGGCAACCGCAGCATATTTCCTGCGCAGGCCACGCATCTTCCGGAGAAATTCCTCTGCCGAATACTCTTCAAGATTCATGGGTGGCATCTTCGGGTCAGTATAGGCAAGACCGACGAACGAAGCAATAAACGCCTAGATGCCTACCTCGTCCAATATGGCGAACCTCTCGTTCAGATTAAGCGACGTCGAATCAGTAATTTTTGCTCATTGTTTGTCGTTGTTTCTTTGTATATTACAACAACAAATCGAACGGTCACATTACAGGGTGATCTTTGGTCCGGCACCGCCTTGTATCAATTACTTACGTCGCACCTATCGTCCACGCTCAGACGCAACCACAGATGCGACTCACCGAAGGTTGATTTTAAGGGAATTGCTGGCGAAGCGGCTTGCCACTTTGACAGATATTCGGAATCCGATATATCGCCTAGCGAATACGAAGCTCGGTTACACCAACCTCCTGCCTCTCTCCCCTGCTACGCTGCACGTCCTGCTGGCCTATTGCTAATCCGGCAGGACATGAAAGAAGCTGGTTCCAACTATCTCATCCGTCTCAGGGGTCGGTGAAGCTGGAAATGCGAATTAAGTCGATGTGCCTGCTCTTTCTCCTTGATCTGTCGCTGCACCCTGCGCACGCGCAAGGTACCGTGCCAACCTTCGAGCATTCCGTAGGTCAGAATTCCTACACTCTCGCAGGCCGCAACCCCGTGGAAGGAGGTATCACGACCATCGCTACCATGCTTGTTCCCATCACACTCTCTTTCGAGGCAAAAAAAGCAAATGGGAAGCCCTTCGTCATGGCGGCGACTGCTGACGCGTCGCATGTTCTCCGCTCCCCAATCTTCTCCAGGTTTGCCTTCACACCCGGCAACACCACACAGTATGCCGATGCCATGCTGCGCTCGACCTTCCCAAAGGCCGATGGATGGCACACTCTGCTAGGCAACCCAGAGCTTAAACCGGTCAGGATCACCATTCCCGCCGGATACGGCTACGTCCTCACCTCCAGGAGGGACGGTGGCTCTTTCGCGGTCGTCGACATCGAGTTTCTTGAGCGAGAGCTTTTCAAGCAGATTCCGAGGCAGGATGGCAAGCTCGTCGTTGCGTTGACGCATAACACGACCTACTACACCGAGGGCGACGCAACGCTCTGCTGCTCCTGGGGAACACATGGAATTGACTCCGCCACCGGAAACTCCTTCGTGCTCGGTTCGTATCTCAGTGCCACGCCGCACGTAGTCGAAGAGTCCGACGTGCAGCCACTCACCCAGCAACTCGCGGAGTTCATCAACGATCCCCTCCACGATCCTCTGTTCCACGGACGCAACATCCCGGTTCCGGGAAACACCTTCCCAGGTTGGCTGCGCCCTGTGTCGCGGCGTCCGGACGACCAGAGTAGTTGCGGCGGCACACACATCGCCACCGCTTACTTCCTGCTCGAACCAACGGATATGAACCCCAAGAACAATTTTCCCGCATCAAAGGCCTTTGTCGCTCATGCTGACGGAGCCACGTATCACCTGCAAAATGTGGCTCTGCTCTCCTGGTACCTGGGCGTTTCGGCGGATCTTGGCAACACGTATAGCTTTCCGGATGCGCAGGCGCTCACGGTGCCCGCCGGGCACTGTACACCCGCTGGTGTAGTCGTCGCACCGATGCCCTCCGCATGGCCAAAACCTACAGTCGTGCCGTTCCCGCTCACTGGATCGCCCAATGGACACTGGATGATTGGTTACTGGACTGGGACGTTCCCGCTTCGTGAGGTCTCGCCGCAGTGGGACGTCATCCTGGTCGCGTTCGCCGAACCGGACAGGAACGCACCCGAAGGGGCTCTTAGGTTCCAACTACACGCTGGACTCGATCCGGAGCAGTTCAAAGCCGACATTGCCAGCTTAAAGAGCCAGGGCAAGAAGGTCATGATCTCACTTGGCGGCGGTGGCAAGATTTTCACTCTTGACGATCCGGCGAGTATCGCGACCTTTGTCTCATCGGTCACGCAAATCGTCACCGAATATGGCTTCGACGGGATCGATCTGGACTTCGAGAGCCCCTCACTCAACATCGATCCCGGCGACACGGACTTCAAGCATCCCACCACGCCGTCCATTGTGAACCTCATCTCGGCGCTCCGGCAGCTGCACGATCGCTTTGGCCCAGGCTTCAAGATCAGCCTGGTACCCGAGGGCACACAGATGCCCGCCGGTGCCTTGAGCTACGGTGGCCAATTCGGTTCCTACCTGGCAATCACTTACGCCATCCGCGACATCCTGTCCTTCGTCGACGTACAGGATTACAACACGCCGCCTCTGGAAGGTCTCGACGGCGAGATTTACCAATCAAGCTCGGTCGACTATCACGCCGCCATGACTGAACTTCTGCTGCATGGTTTCAACGTTGGAGGAGATTCGAAGCAGTCGTTCCCGCCTTTAGCGGCTAGTAAGGTTGCCGTCGGCTTCCTCGCCGGATACACCTCTCCGTCCATCGTCAGTCAGGCGATGGACGATATCATCTCCGGCAAAGCTCCCGCTGGATTCAGGTATAAGCTGCGCAAACCCGCTGGTTACCCCAACATGATCGGAGCTATGCTCTGGACCATCGACGCCGACCGCCGTGACAACTATAACTTCTCGAACGTAGTCGGCCCACAACTTCACGGCTATGTGAGAACCAGGTAGCGTTGTGTGGCGTGTGCAACTGCGCCATTCCACTCCCTGTGGAAGACACAGTCTTCAATCCCGCCGGAGCTCCCGATAGCGGAAACAATCGACCAGGTGGTCGTTTACCATTCCGACGGCCTGCATGTGGGCATACACAACCGTCGAACCAACGAAACTCAATCCGCGATGCTTGAGATCCTTGCTGAATGCATCGGATTCGGGTGAAGTCGCAGGAATATCCCGCGTGGTTTTCCACCGGTTCAGCTTTGGCCGTCCGTCAACGAAACGCCAGCCGTAGGAATCGAAGCTTCCGAACTCTTCCTGGATTTTGAGAAATGCGCGTGCGTTGCGCACGGCGGACTCGATTTTCATACGGTTACGAATAATTCCAGAATCTAAGACGAGCTTCTCGATTCGTCGCGCAGAAAATCGCGCGACCTTCTCGGGATCAAACCCATCGAAAGCGCGCCGATAACCTTCCCGCTTCTTCAGAACGATCGTCCAGCTCAACCCGGCCTGAGCACCTTCGAGCACGAGAAACTCAAAGTGCTTGCGATCATCGTGGACCGGAACACCCCATTCGTGATCATGATATTGGAGCATCAGCCGATCATCGACGCCAACCCAGGAGCACCGTTTTTTTGTCACGTCGTCATTCATAGAGACACCCTCTCAAAATGTTTCTTGTGTTGGGAAGTTTACAAGGCAGTAGAGGCTCCCCTGTTTTCTCGATTCACGCGTATGCAAAGACTGTCTTCCAGCAAGTCTGCCATTGCCTCTTTATGCGTGCAACGCGCCGACAACCTCCAACCTTGCTCTCGCCGCATTGAGGGTGCCTTGCGCACGACCCTCCAGTACGCCGGCGAACGGATGCACCGAGCAGCGCGACCAGGCGGCTGAGCAGCTTGGCCATCGTCCGCCCACGAAGAGGGTGCCAGGCGGGAGAGATCGGCTGTCGCGGGAGGATTTGGGGGGCGGGGAAGGGGATGAACTGGGGAAATTTCCCGTTACCTGCCTTAGGGCCAGTCGATGGTATTTGCATGCCTGACGGAATGCCGGGCAAAACCCTCGCCTGACCGGAAGGCTTGCGGTGTAGGGACCGATGCCCCTCCGGGCAGGCCGCAAATCCTAATCTGCAGATTGGTTTGGTGGAACTTCAGCCTTATACGTAAATACCTGGTGGGAACTTCAGTCTTACGGGGTATTTAACCTTAGCGTTATCGGGTATGAGGTGCGGTAAGTCATTGAAAAATAGATGCGCGAACTCAGCATTGTGTGTAAACCCTCAGCCCACCTGTGGGTCTTCGCGTAGCGGGTGCATCGCGAGTGATCTGCGCCAGCCCTCCGCTTCGAAGAGCTTAACGAAGCGCCTTAAATCCCATGTCGCTGTTGCAGGCCGCCGCGGCTACAGAGTACATCCGCTGAGTAGGTTCTTCCCTGGGATATTCCTGCCGCTCTAACCGATGCCGCGGCGGAGAGCGTCAACGTACCAACGGAGGCATCACACAACACCCGGCGTTTACGCGCTTCACCCGGGGATCTCGCGGCCGAAGAGAAGAACCGATGCCAGATTGATTTTGGTTGGTTTGGAATTTTTCTCATCCGAATTTTCTCATCCAATCGTAGTAGTATCAGGGCCCCATGGGGACGATGACACTGGCTATCCGCCCGCTTGGGGGGATATTGCTGTGCTTCACACGAGAGGTTCCGGAGGGTTGACGATGATGACGTTGAGCAAACGGATTGCTTTAGCGGTTTTGGCGGCAGTGCTTCCCTTGCTGGCGGGCTGCACTCGACATAGCAAGAACGAGACGTATTACCTGATCGCCACGAACACGGCAGTGCCGTACTGGAAGGCGGCCGCGGCGGGACTTGCGGCGGCGGGGGCGGAATACGGGGTTACCGTGGACACGCGTGGGCCGGCAGGTCTCAATCCGCAGGGGGAAGTCGATGAGTTTAAGGCGGCGGTGGCGAGCAAGCCCGCCGGGATCCTGGTCTCGGTGGCGAACTCGAGCCTGATGGCGCCGGAGATCGATGCCGCCATTGCGGCAGGTATTCCGGTGATTACGATTGACTCGGATTCGCCGGAGAGCAAGCGGCTGTACTTTATCGGGACGAATAATTTCGAGGCGGGCAAGCTGGGCGGGAGACGGCTGGTGTCGCGACTGAATGGGAAGGGCAATGTGGTGTTCTTCACCAATCCGGGACAGCCGAACCTGGATGACCGGTTGAAGGGCTATCAGGACATTCTGGAGGATTACAAGGGGATCAAGGTGGTGGAGGTGTTCGACATCAAGGCGGACCCGGGCAACGCGCTGGATCAGGCGATGGTCTACCTTACGCGGACCGGTGCGGAAAAGATTGACGCGTTCGTTTGCATGGAGTCGAGGTCGGGTGTGAACGTGGCGGAAGCCCTGAAGCGGAGAAATGCCACCGACCGGGTGCTGATCGCGATGGATGTGGACACCGATACATTGCAGCTGGTGGGGGATGGAACGATTGATTCGACGATCGCTCAGAAGCCCTACACGATGGCCTATCTGGGGTTGAAGGCATTGGACGAGGTCCACCACTATCCGGTAAAGCCGCTGGGGCAAGACTATTTTCTGGATCCAACCTCTCCATTCCCGGCGTTTGTCGATACGGGGGAGGCGCTGATCGATAAGACGAACCTGGATCCTGTTTTGAGAAAGCGAATGGAAAACCAGTAACGCCGGCAGGAGTGGGCGGGTAAAAGACCTCGAGGACTCGATCTGATTGCCAATAGAGTGTTCAAAGATCTCACCGAGGCCGCAGAGCGTGTATTGGCGTTACGCTGGCCGGGGCGACTTCGACGACAGTAAACTACGTCGCGCCCATCACCATCCCAGGCTCGACCATGACGGTGACCATCCCGGCGACACAGGTTGAGGCTTACACCGCTTCCAGTCGCACCTGGATTCCTTTCCCAACGTCCATTCTCACTACGAGCGGCAGGCACTCAAACCCTGGTACCAAATTAAAAGTTCGTTCCTTCGGTACCGCCTCAAATCCAGCCTCCCCAAAAGTTCGTACCACCAGCGTGTCTGTTGTCTTGGCAATACGCACCACTCCACCGTCCTGAACGACCGCCTCATCACCCCGCGAGATGACCGGCAGGATAAAGCGCAGCGATCCCGGCGTCCCACCTGCTCCAATCACCTCGGCCAGAATCTCAACTCTTCCTTCACTCACGCGATACTCCAGCCCATAACGCAGCTCGCCCCCGGGAACCCCTTGGTGATTCGCGGTCAACAACCTGCCCTGCGCATAGAACCGAACCGCCGCGCCCGTCTCGCCCGCGATCGGCGCCATCGCCCGCACCTCCGCCTCCAGATCGCTCAAATTCGTGTAGGTCTTCCCGTCCTCCACCAGCTCAATCCGCGGCGTCAGCGGCATGTGCGGCTTATCGATAAATCCCTGCTGATTCGAAATCTCGATCATCGAGTACTCCGTCATGCTCGCCGTCAGCACCGGCCCCAGCCGCTTGTGGTAGAGCATCGACAACGCTCCTCCGGTCGCATGACCGCCGCCTCCACCCCCTCCGCCGGCCTGCACGTGTTCCACGTACTCCCAGTCGTAGTCCGTCACCGTCGCGCGCCAGTCGCCCATCGCCGCCAGACTCGTCCCAATCTCCGGAAAAGTCTTCAACCCATACGCCTCATCGCGCGGCAGCGCAACCGGCCCGCTCGGCAACAAGTTCGCACCGCCGCGATCCAGCACCGTCGCCAGTGCCTTCGCGTGGGTAAACGTGTGGTGAATGCACGGCGCGTCTCCATGGACAAAATAATCCGGGCCGCCATACAGCAGTCCGTCCTGCGTGCAGCGCGCCATCAACTCCACGTTCCGCCGCGCCGCTTCCAGAAACCGCGGATCATGCTCCGCCAGCACGACAAACCCCGGCTGGCATCCATCGCTCGTGCGGCTCCCCCAGTAACTCCACTTGTAATTCCGTGTCCCCCAGCTGTTGTCCCAGCCGCCATCGGGCAGCATGAACTCCATATGGGCCTGCAGCGCTTTCACCACCTGGTCCATCACAACCGTGTCCTTCGTCAGCGTCGCATACATCGCCAGCGCCGGCAGTGATTCCTCCACGTTGTAGCCCAGGTCCACCGGATGACACTTCTTCGGACTCAGTTCCCGCAGCGGATGCCCCTCGCCAAACAGCAGCCCCTTCTCCGTAAAGTAATCGAGCGCGGTATGCGCCAGCCCGCGTCCGCGCTCCACATACTTCGGCTCGCCCAGCACCTCACCGCACAGCGCAAACGCATACGACGCCGTAATCGGATAGTTGATGTTCCCCGTCTCAATCGAAATAAATCCATCCAGAAACTTCGCTGCCCGCGCCAGCCGCTCCATCCACTTCTGCCGCGTCGCCGCATCCAGCACCGCTCCGTGATGATGCAACGCCTCCGCCAGCGCAATCGAGTGGAACACCGTAATCCCTTGCCACGAGCTCAATGTCACATCGTTGATCCAGCTCCCATCCGAGTGGCTCACCTGCCGTTCCGACCACTCATGCACCTCAACCGCTGCCCGCACATACTTCGCATCGCCTGTCGTATGCCCCACCCACAGCAGCGGATACACCGCATCCCCGCATCGCCCGTGCACCAGCCCGCAAGCAGGGCAGAGAAGCGCCCCGCGCAGCCGCGGGTCGTCCATCGTCAACTGGTGCGTCAGCAGACCATCGCACCATGTCTGTAACAGTTCCGCGTACACATTCCCCTTCGCGCTCCCACCCGCCGGAGCCGCCTCCGCGATCCCCGGAAATCCAACCCCCGTACCCAGTGCCGCCGCGCCCATCGCCGAAAGCCGTATCAACTCCCGCCGCGTCATTCCCTCGTTCATGCTCCCTCGTTTCATCGCTTCCCCGTCGCGCCCATCTTACAGTCCCTCGTGCCTCCGGACTGCTCCAAGACAAACCCAGCCGCAATCATTTATCGTTGCGCGCATGAACCGCCGCGAATTCCTCGCCTCCTCCAGCGTCGCAACCTTCGCCCTCACCAACGCCGCCCCCGCCGCACCTGTTCCGTCAGCACCACGCCGAGCCACCATGAAGCTCGGCGACCAGAGCGCCCCCACCAACGACACCCACCTCAAATACCTCGCCCGCTACGGCGTTCGCAACATCTGCGGCTATCCCGAAATCGCCGACAACCGCATTTACGCCACCGTCGACGAACTCTCCCGCATGAAGGACCTCGCGGAAAAGAACGGGATCACCATCGACTGCGTCGGTCCGCAAATCCTCGAGTCCAGCTACATCGACAACGAGAAGCATCCCGCCATCATGCTCGCCAAAAGTCCCGAGCGCGACCGCGATATCGAAGCCATCCAGACCTTCATCCGCAACTGCGCGCAGGCCAGCCTCCCCTCCATCAAATACAACATGAGCATCCTCGGCGTGCTCCGCACCGGCCGCACGCCCGGCCGCGGCGATGCCAGCTACAGCCAGTGGCGCCTCGCCGACGCCCATCCCAAAACTCCCCTCACCATCGCCGGCCATGTCGACGCCGACCAGTTCTGGGAGCGCATCACCTACTTCCTCGACCGCGTCATCCCCGTCGCCAACGAGTACAAAATCCGCATGGCCTGCCATCCGCAGGATCCCGGCGTCCCGCCCGAAGGCTACCAGGGCGTCGACCGCGTCCTTGGCACCGTTGCCGGCCTCAAGCGCTTCATCACCATCCAGGAATCGCCGTACCACGGACTCAACTTCTGCCAGGGCACCGTCTCGGAAATGCTCGCCAACCCCGGAGCCGAAATCTACGACATCATCCGCTACTTTGGAACGCGCAACAAAATCTTCAACGTCCACTTCCGCAACATCCGCGGCCACCGCGACGACTTCATCGAGGTTTTTCCCGACGAAGGCGACGTCGACATGGTCAAGGCCATTCGCGTCTACCAGGAAGTCGGCTACCCCTACATGCTCATGCCCGACCACGTCCCCGTCGCGCCCAACGACCCCAACGGCCTGCAGTCCTTCGCCTTCGGCTACGGCTACATCCGCGGCCTCATCCAGTCCCTCGAATCCTGATCAATTGGGTGCCCCGTCCTAGCTTTGCTAGGGTGGGTTCGGAGCCTCAACGTCCGGCGTTCACCGCTGCAAATCCCCCGGCTTCTCCGGCACTCCCGGCTGATCCAGAAACTGCGCCGTCGTCGCCGGCCCCAAATTCTTCCAATCCTGCAACACCCACACCACCTTCTTGTCCTTCGACACCTCCACCGCCTGAATGACGCTGTTCCGCTCTTCTTTCTTCACGCCGCCAGTCGAACTGAAAATCACCGTATCGCCATTCGCCAGCCGCTCCGCCGTCTGCAGATTGTGCAGCACCACATCCGCCGGCAGGTCGACCTGCGTCAACTCCCACACCGTCTCGCCCTTCGGATTCACCTCGCGCACCAGCTTGTCGTGCTCATCCGTGACCAGCGTGTTCCCGTTGTGCAGCCGCACCGCCGCCCACGGTGTCGGGATCTCGTACGTCCAGATCGCCTTGAAGTCCTTGTCGTACTCAATCACCTTCCCCATCCGCAGAAAAGGCACCAGAAACGTCCCCTTCGCCGTCATGCGAATCCGCCGGAACTGCGGATGCACCGTCTTCGCATCGGTCAGGCTCTCGGCCGGCAGTTCGTGCTCCACCTCGATCGTGCCAGTAGTTTTGTTCATGATGATCAGTTTCGGCGGCAGCCCGTTCACCACCATCAGCACCTTGTCCAGTCCGATCGGCTGACAGCTATGCACCTCGGTCCCCGGCAGCGGTTGGTAGTGCCACACCACTTCCTTCTGCGGCGTCACCTCCGATACTTCGAACTGCCCGGCAAAGAGAACGTTCCCATTGCTCAACAGCCACACATCGTCGATTTCGCCATGCGGGCCGGTGAAGTAGTTCCAAATTACCTTGCCGTCATTCACCAGCAGGATGTTGTTGTAGCCCTCGCCCGCATACAGCATCGGATGCTGCGCCAGCCCGCGCCCAGGCCTCTCCACCACATTCGTCGGATCGGGCCACGTCCGCTCGACCGCTGTTTCGCCCGGCCCCATCGCCGGAACATCCGCGGCGGTAAACCGCGCCAGCACAGACTTCATTGATCCGCCATTTGAAGCCCACAAAAACACCGTACAACCCAGTACCGAGAACAACAATCGCAACCGCATTCCAACTCCCCCATCGTGTCCACATGCATGTGTGAACCTTCGCGGTCGTACATAACGAGGCCCGTAGTACGGTACGCACTCTAGGCGCATTCGTACAGCACTTGCAACTTGCTATTTTGATGCCGTCAATCGGAACACCCGCGACGCATGCGACTCCAGCGTCACATCAACGCCCGCCGCCGCCGGTAGCTCTTCCTTGCTGATCAGGTCCGTCATCTTCGGCAGATGCTCCGCATAATGCGTATCCCGCAGCGCATCCACCTCGTGCCAGTCGATCTTGATCTGTCCGCTCGCCGGCCCCAGGTTGAACAGCGCCAGCACCGCCGTCCCATCCTGCTTCATCGTCATCCACGCCTGCACCGTCTTGCCGCGCATCTGCTGAATATCCAGCGGCCGCGCCGGAATCCCCGCCTGGTCAATCGCAATCAGCTCGCGGTTCGAAAGAATCTTCAGATCCGCTGCATCCATATGCGTCATATCGCTGCCCAGGTACAGCGGCGCACATTCAATCGCCCACAGCACAAACATCGACTGCCGCTCCGCCGGAGTAATCCCATCCTTGTCGCCGTTCCCCAGGTCCAGCGAGTCGAGATCGTTCCACCCGCCCGGCTTCGCATATGGAATCCACTGCCGCACATCGTCGAACCGCAGGGCCACCTTCGACCACTCCGTCAGGTTCCCCTTCACCGCCGGATCCGTGCTGCGCCCGCACGGGTAGCACTCCACGTCGTTCTCAATCCGCCAGCCATTCGCCGTCGCCCGCCACAACTCCGCCTGATCCACCGACAACCAGTTCGACAACTCCAGCCATATCGGACGCTTCGACCGCACAATCGCCGCATGCCACACGCGCAGTTCCTCGCGATTGTCCGCCGGCAGATTCCCGCCGCCCGGCCCAACAAAATCGAACTTCACAAAATCAACCTTCCAGCGCGCGAACTGCTCCACCACCGACTCCACATACGCCTTCGCCGCCGGTTTCGAAAAATCAATCTTGTAACTCCCGCGATGCGTGCTGCCCGGCTGGCCCATCTCCACAATGTCCTGGATATGCGCGGTAGTCCCGGCAATTACCGGGTTCGCCGCATACAGTTTCGGGTCGATTCCCGGCAGCAAGTACACGCCAAACATCAGCCCGCGCCCATGCAGGTAGGCCCCGAATCCATCCATCCCATCCGGAAACTTCGTCAGGTTCGCCTTTGGCACCCCATGCTCATCCCACCCATCCGACCATCCCGAATCGAGATTCACGTAGCGATACCCCAACTCCGGAAGCCCGTTGACGAACATCGCATCCACTTCCGCCTTCACCTTCTCCTCGGTGACCCCGCCCTTCAGGAACGACCAACTGCTCCACCCCATGTACGGGCGTTGGCCAAGTGTCACCTTCTCTGCGGAGCGGGGATGGAAGCCAGTCTGCGCCGGCGCGCACGCGGCCAAGACAACGAGAGCTACAACAAGCTGGAAACGCATGCCGAGAACAATAGCGCACGCAAGATACGACTGGCAATGTTTACAGGTAAAAAATGATTTTCATGGAATGCCGCCGCCGCAGTATCATGGCCGAGGAAATAAGGAGAGCATCCGTGATCAACCGCCGCACCTTCTGTGCCTCTGCCGCCGCTCTAGCAACCCTCAGCCGCACCCGTGCCTTCGCCACGTTCGCTCCCGCCGCGCCCGCCTCTCATGATCTGATCACCGCCGCCGAAGTCGCCCGCATCGACCGCGACCGGATTCTCCGTGCCGCCAACCTCTACCTCACCCAGCCGCCCATCACCATCACCGCCGCATCCTCCCCACGCAGCGCCGGCGGCAAGCACGATTACTTCTCCCAGGGAGACTACTGGTGGGCCGACCCCAAGAACCCCACCGGCCCCTACATCCGCCGCGACGGCTACTCCAACCCCGACAACTTCAACGACCATCGCGCCGCGCTCATCCGTCTCAGCCTCCACGTCCCCGCGCTCGTCTCCGCGTGGCTCATCACCAAGGACGCGCGCTACGCCAGGCACGCCGCCCTTCACCTCCGCGCCTGGTTCCTCGATCCAGCAACGAAGATGAACCCGAACCTCCAGTACGCGCAGGCCATCCTCGGCGTCAGCACTGGCCGCGGCACCGGCATCATCGACACGTTGCACCTCGTCGAAGTCACTCGCGCCGCGCGTCACCTGGAGAAGGCCGACGTCTTCACTCCCGCCGAATTCGCCGACCTCCGCGCCTGGTTCACCCAATACCTCGACTGGATGCAGACCTCCGCCAATGGCAAGGAAGAAGAATTTGCCAAGAACAATCACGGCGCCTGCTGGGTCGCCCAGGCCGCATCTTTCGCCGTCTTCACTGCGAACCACGATGCCGTAGCCTTATGCCGCAAACGTTTCCGCGACAACCTCCTGCCCGATCAACTCGCCCCCAATGGCAGCTTTCCCCTCGAACTCGCGCGCACCAAGCCGTACAGTTATTCGCTCTTCGACCTCGACGTTCTCGCCATCATCTGCCAACTCGTCTCCACCGGCGACAGCTCGCCCGACAACCTCTGGCAGTTCGGGCTCCCCAACGGCAACCGCTACCAGAAGGCCGTCGACTTCATGGTCCCCTTCATCCAGGACAAGTCGAAGTGGCCCTACCCGCACGACGTCGAATACTTCGACGACCTGCCCAACCGTCAGCCCAGCCTGCTCTTCGCCGGCCTCGCCTACAACCAGCCGAAGTACATCGCCCTCTGGCGCAAGCTGCCCGCTGACCCCAAAACCGACGAGATCATCCGCAACTTCCCCGTCCGCCAACCCATTCTCTGGATCACCCAAATCTAGCGCCGCGCCTCGATTGTCATTCCCCCCGCACGATTGTCATTCTGAGCGCAGCGAAGAACCCCCGCATTTGGCTTTTGCTGTTGCTTGTTTTCATTTCATCCCCACAGAACTGTCATCCTGAGCGAAGGGAATTGCGCTCGCGCAGTTCCCGCAGCCGAAGGACCTGCGGTACGCTCAGTCCACCATAGCCCTCCGGACCTTTCTGCCACTGAGCGTCATTCGTCTCGCCCCAAGCCTTCTTCACTCCCGCCCGATCACCAGCACCGTAAAACTCCCCGGCACCGGTGTCGGTCGCCCATGCGGATTCGCCGCGCTCGGCGCCGGCTTTGCGCCCAGCTTCGCCGACACCGTATAAATCTTCCCACTCGCCGAATCCAGCGCCATCGTCCGCGCGCCGCTCATCGTGCGCAGCGTCTGCACCACCGGATATCCCGCCTTGCCCGCATCCACCACGCTCAGTGTGCCATCCTCGTTCGACGCGAACGCCAGCTTGCTCCCCGCGTCGTAGCCCGCCGCATCCGGCCCGTCTCCAATCGTCGGCGTCGCCAGGCTCTTGCCCGTCTTCGCATCGGTCACCGCCATCTTCTTTCCATCGCACACGGAAAACAGCCGACCTCCATCCTTGTCGAACGCCAGCCCCGACGGCGACTCGCATCCCGCCAGCGGCCAGGTCGCCGTCGCCTTCTGTGCCTTCACATCCAGCCGCACAATCGCGTTCTTGTCCTCGATGTTCACGTAGATCGTGCCCGCATCATCACTCTGCGGAAACTCCGGCTTGCCTGGCAGCGCCACCGTTCCCACCGCCGCCAGCGTGCCTGCATCGATCACCGTCGCATTCTTGCTCGCTCCATTGAACGCCCACAGCGTATTCGTCGACGCCTCATACGCCATTCCATCCGGATTCGTCCCAGCCGCAATCTTCGTCTTCACCGCCAGCGTTGCCGGATCAAACACCACCACCGTATTTGCTCCACCGTCGGAGATAAACCCTGTCTTGCCGTCCGGCAGCAGCACAATCCCATGGACGTGCGTCAGCCCGGACACCGCCCCCACCAACTTACCCGAATCCGTGTCCACCACATCCACCTTGGTCAGGTGCGCAATGTACAGCCGATGGGTACTCGCATCCGCCAACAGGTAGTCCCAACTCCCATCGCCGCCAATCACCCACCGCTGCTCCACCTTGTAAGGCTTCTGCGCCCGTGCCACCGCAACGCCGGCGAAGACTGTAAATGCAAGAACAACCGACGAAGCAACCAGACGAGTACGTCGTGACATAGAGACTCCAGAACAAAATTCTTTGCCGCCACCAAGCGGGTGCCCCATCCAAGCTCTGCTTGGGTGGGCCTGCCGCCACCGCTTCCCAGAGACACCCACTTCATCCTAGCCCGCACCTCCTCACGTTCTTTGAACGCCACAGAAAAATTCGTTCATCCTCACCCGAATCCCCCCGCTCCCTCAACTTGCTAAAGTAAACAGATGAGCAACGAAGCAACCATGACCGCCGGATCAGTCCCCGGCGGATTTGTCTGGGGCGCAGTCCGCGCTGGAATCAAGGCCAGCGGCAATCTCGACCTCGCCGCCGCTGTCACTACCGGCGGTGTCGCCGTGGGCGCGGCCATGTACACCTCCAACCTCGTCGTCGCAGCGCCCGTCACCGTCGGCCGCCGCCATCTGCAGTCCACCGGAGGCCGCGTCGGCGCGGTTCTCGTCAACGCTGGCAACGCCAACTGCGCCACCGGCGAGCCGGGCATCGAGGGCTGCCTCTCCACTTGCGTCGCCGCCGCTCAGACCTTCGGTTGCATCTTCGACGAGGTCGTCCCCTCCTCCACCGGCATCATCGGCGTCCCCTTTCCCGCGGAAAGAGTGGTCGACGCCATGCCCGCGCTCAAAGCCGCCCTCGGCTCAACGCCCGAACACGCCGAATCCTTCGCCCGCGCCATCATGACCACCGACACCCGCGTCAAGATGGCCTCCGCGGTCGTTCCCGTCGATGACGCCGAAGTCCGCATCTGGGGCTGCGCCAAAGGCGCCGGCATGATCTACCCGCAGCTCGGCGCACCCGTCGGCCCGCCCCACGCCACCATGCTCGTCTACCTCTTCACCGACATTGCCGCCGACCTCGCCGACCTCAGCGCCGCGCTCGCGGCCGCCGTCGAGCCCAGCTTCAACTCCATCTCCATCGACGGCGACACCTCCACCAACGACACCGTGCTCCTGCTCGCCAGCGGCGCCAGCGGCATCCATCTCAGCAGGGAACTGGTGCCCGCCTTCGACGCCGCCCTCGCCGACGTCTGCCACTCCCTCGCCCATCAGATCATCGCCGACGGCGAAGGCGTCACCCACGTCATCACCCTCGACATCCGCGGCGCCGCCACCAACGCCGACGCCTCGCTCGTCGCCCGCACCATCGCCCACAGCCTCCTCTGCAAGACCGCTTGGTCCAGCGGCGATCCCAACTGGGGCCGTCTCATCGCCGCCGCCGGCCGCAGCGGCGCCAACTTCGATCCCAACCGCGCCCGCATCTGGATCGCCGCCGAGCCCGTCTTCGAATACGGCGGCCGCGCTCCCGCCTACGACGAAGCCGCCGCCCACGCCGCCATGCTCCAGCCCGAGTACACCATCACCCTCGACCTCGGCGCCGGCGACGCCACCACCCGCTTCCTCACCTGCGACCTCACCGCCGAGTACGTCCGCATCAACGCCGACTACTCCACCTAGGGATAAATCAAATACTTCACCCGCTTCTTCTTGAACCCTTCAATCCCCCCGGCCCATCTCTGGGCGATTGATCTCGGATCATCTCCCCGCGCAATCTCCGCCATCGTATCCGCGCTCGCCACCAGCGCCTTCGCCTTGTCCAGCTTGAACTGCGCCGGATACAGCTTGTGCAGCGCACTCAGAATCTCAACGCCCAACTCCGGCGAGTCCAGCGTCGCCCGATCCGTCACCGTCAACTTCACGCCCTCAATCGTCTGCCCGTGGTACGGATAGTGATTCGCATCCTCCGCCACGGCAAACTGAGTCGCGGCAAACTCCACTCCCGGAATCTTCCGCGCCGTCAGATACTCCGCCACCGCCTTGCCGTCGAACCATCCCGCCTGTCCCGCGTCCGTCCCCGCGCCGAACATCTCAAATGGCGTAGCCGTCCCACGGCCCACACTCACGTTCGTCGCATCCATCATCCCCAGCGCCGGATACAGCACCTCTTCTTCTGTGCTCCGCAGATTCGGCGAAGGATTCACCCACTTCACCCCCGTCTGGTCGAAGTACTCTCCGCGCGTCCATCCCTTCATCGGCACCACGATCAACTGCGCTCGCACTCCGGTATCGCTTCCCGGCGTCATGTACCCCGCCGGCCCATCCGCCACGTACTTTGCCAACTCGCCCAGCGTCATCCCATGCCGCAGCGGCAGCCGCGTGTAGTTGATGTACGAATTCTTTTCCGCGTCCGAAGTCTCACCCTGCACCGCCTCGCCCCCAATCGGGTCCGGCCGGTCGAGCACCACCACTTCCAGCAGGTGCCCGCTCACCTTCTCCTTCGCCGCCGCTTCCAGAAAATACGCCACCACCGTCTCATACGTGTAGAACCGAACCCCCGCATCCTGCAGGTCGATCACCACCGCATCGAGCGCCTTCATATCCTCCAGCTTCGGTCTCCGGTCCGCATCCTTCGCGCCATACAGACTCGTCACCTTCAACCCACTCGCCGCATCCACCTCCGGCCCAATGTCGGTCGAATCCTTCGCCCCGAAGATCCCATGCTCCGGCGAAAACAACTTCACCAACTCCACGCCGCCGCCCACGCCCCGCAGCACATCGATCGTCCGCCGTCCCCGCGCATCCACGCCCGTCTGATTCGTCAGCAACCCAACCCGCAGCTTTCCCCCATGCCGCTCCGCCATATCCTTCAGCACGCCAAACCCATCCGCCTCCAATACATCAATCCCGGTCCGTACGGTTTGCTGATCGCTGACGGCCGACCGCTGACCGCTCAAACCTGAAACCTCACCGCTCACACCTCGACCCGAATCCCCGGCAGCACTCCCACCCAACCCCAGCGCCTTCGCCACATCCGTAGCCACCTCTCCCCGCAACGGCGAAATCGGAGGATTCCCTCGCGGATGGACCGCATTCGCCAGCAGCACCACATACGTGTCGCTCTTCGGATCCATCCACAGGCTCGTCCCCGTGAACCCCGTATGCCCAAAGCTCCCTACTGGAAACACCGCACCTCGCGGCCGCGAGAAAGCCGAATTAATATCCCACCCAAATCCGCGTTCCGCCACGCCCGTCGTAGCCTTCCCATCCTCCGTAAAAACCGTAGCCCCACCCTGAGCCGTCTTCGGCTCCTCCGGCCGCGTCATCGCCTGCAGGCTCGCCTGCGTCAGCGGAAACGGCCCCGTCCCTCGCAGCAGCTTATCCAGCAGCGCCTGCGCAAAGATCGCCACATCGCCCGCCGTCGAGAACACCCCCGCATGTCCCGCCACGCCGCCCATCCGCCGCGTCGTCGGATCGTGCACCACTCCGCGCAACAACCGGTCAAACCCCGGATTCGTCTCCGCCGTCCCCTGGTCGTCGTGTGCCGTCGGCGCAATATCGTCGACCCAGTTATTCCAGTTCGTGAACCCCTTGTCGCACAGCCGATTCCTCTTCGCGATATCCACCGACTCCTGGTCCCTGCAGTCATACAGCGGAAGATAAAACGTCGACTTCATCCCCAGCGGATCGAAGATATGCTCCTTCGCGTACACCTCCAGCGCCTCGCCGCTCACCTTCTCCACCATCGCGCCCAGCGTAATGTAGTTCACGTCCGAGTACACAAACTTCGTCCCCGGCACAGAGTCCAGCCCCGACTCCATCGCCCGCCGGATCCCCTCCGCCTTATCCGGCGCCGCCAGCCCCCACGCATCCTTCAAACTCACATCCGCCGGCAGCCCCGAGTAGTGCGTCAGCAACTCCCGCACCGTCACCTTCTCCTTGCCGTTCGCCGCAAACTCCGGCAGATACGTCATCACCGGCGCATCCACATCCACCTTGCCCTGTTCCACCAGTTGCATCACCGCCGTCGCCGTCACCAGGCACTTCGTCAGCGACGCCATATCGAACACCGTATCCACCGTCATCGGCTCGGCGGCGCTCGGCTGCCCATCCGCATCCGGCTCGCCCGCCAGCTTGCTCACCCCATACGCCGTCTCAAACGCCACCTTGCCGTCATGCCCCACGATCACCACAGCTCCCGGCAGCTTCTTCGCCGCAATCGCCGTATCAATCGCCCCCGACACCGCCGAAAAGTCATACGTAGTTTTCTTGTTGTCATTCTGAGCGGAGCGAAGAACCCCCGTATTTTGTCCCCGAGCCCTCGGACTCCCCGCCAGCACCAACCCAACCAGCACCACCGCCGCAACCGCAACCTTACTCACTCTCTTCCGTAGCACCACACTCGCCCCCAACCCCACCGCAAACGTCACTGCCGCCCCAATCAGCACGTACCACGTGTACGCAACCGTCGGAATCCACCCATGCCCCGGCCACTTCCACAACGCCAGATTCACCGCAAACCCCGTCACCATCCCCACAATCGCTCCTCCCTGCGTAGCGTATCGCGTCAACGTCCCCAGCAAAAACACTCCCAGCAAGCATCCATACGCCACACTCGCAATCGACAACCCAATCTCCACCACGTTCCCCTTACCTCCCGCATGCACCGAATACACAGCCACCGCAAACAGCACTAGCGCCCACATCACCGTCGACGCCCGCGACACCACCATCCGTTCGCGTTCCTCCGCATCCGGCCGCCACCCCATATAAAAATCCACCACCGTAGTCGACGACAGCGAATTCAGCGCCGCACTCAGATTCGACATCGCCGCCGCCAGGATCGCCGCCACCAGCAGCCCCGCGACTCCCCGCGGCATCTCCTGCACAATGAACCCCGGAAAAATCC